>ERZ724525.2332-NODE-2332-length-10928-cov-4.463350_pt1 | contig 10928 bp, 10 predicted proteins | sample MGYA00376058_ERZ724525 | MGnify/ENA primary metagenome ERZ724525 (study PRJEB28724, sample SAMN07190888) | wastewater metagenome | isolation source: influent of sewage treatment plant in Hong Hong | place: USA: Christiansburg, Virginia | collected 2016-03-01 ... | reverse complement strand
CATCGACGTATTCATCAGGATCGACATCAGCGACGGCACCTCGTACTTGCGCCGGCGACCGGTCAGCTGGTCGCTCATCAGCTTCCAGCCACCGGGAATTTCGTCGAGCTTGTATTCCCTGTTCAGATCGCGGGCGAAATTGACACCGATGATCTTGTCCGGGCCGAAGAGACCCATGATATCCGTCGGAAAATTATTGAAGGCGCCGCCATCCACCATCAGGTCGCCGCCGATCGGCACCGGCGGCAGGAGCCCCGGCACCGCGCAACTGGCGCGTATGCTCTTGGCCAGGTTGCCGGAAACGAGCACCGTCTCGCAGGCTTTCGAATAGTTGGATGCAACGCAGAAGAATGTCTTCCAGGTATCCTCGATCCCCGCATTTTCGCCGGCCAGGCTCTTGCTGAGCTCCTCGAGGGCCTCCTTCAGCAGGCGCCCCTTGATCAATGAAGTCAGCGGCAGCAGACTGATGTCCCCGGTCGGGTTGGCCCCGAAGAATTCCCGCGCGTAGGCGATCAGTTCATCGGCGGGACGGTCCAGGGCGACGAGCGCCCCCATCACTGCGCCCATGCCGGTGCCGCCGACAAAATCAACCTCGATGTCGAATTCCCGCAGCGCCTTGTAAACACCCAGATGCGCCAGGCTGCGCACGCCGCCGCCGCCGAACACCAGCCCGATGGCGCGGCCGCTTTGCACTCGCGCCAGGCGGGCGAGGTCGCGATCGTCGTCATAGCGGACATGCAAATGCCCTGCCAGTGTCCCGGCCGGCCGCTGCGCCAGCCAGCGCAAGGTCTGGCTCGGTACGCCCAGGCTGGCGTGATGGAGCAGCACCAGCACCTGTTCGGCTTCGGTGACCCGGCCCTCGCCTGCGAGATATCGGGTTTCGCTCAGGCTGACCGCCGGCGTCGCCGTGGCATCCGCGAGCAGCAATATCCGGTCGGCCATGCGCAAACAGCGCAGGCTCCATTCGGAGTCCGGGTCCCGATCGGGCACGTAAAGCACGATGTCATAACGGGACTCCATTTCGTTCAGCGCGATCGTCAGCTTGCGATACGCTTCGGTCTGCGTCTTGTCGACGTTGGCGATGCCAGGAATCCCGAGGCAGGAACCAACCACTTCGGAGGTCAAGAGTTGTGCCCGGACGCCCTTGGGACAATGGGCAACCAGGCGCTCCCCCAGTGTTTGCGCGGTAATCTCCGCCAGCGACGGCGTAATCGGCAGCAGGCAGATATTGACCGGGCGCCGCCGTTTTCGGCGCGGGCTGTTGACCCGGTTCAGCCGCTCGATGATCAGGCGGGCCATGTTGAGGGTGAGCTGGGGATAGGCGGCAATCAATTTTTCCAGGCTGGCACGCGTCATGCGAACCAGCACCGCGTCGCGATTCGCCACCACCGTGGCCGAGCGCGGCGCGCCGGTGAAGAAAGTCACCTCGCCGATCGTTTCGCCGCGCCCCATCTCGTTGAGGAAGCGCCGCGTCGGCCCTTCCCCCGCGTAGGCACGCAGGCGCCCACTGATGATGAAATACAGGTCGTCGTCGGTGCCGCCTTCGTGCACCACCGCGTCGCCACCGCCGACCTCCACCCATTCGAGCATGGGCCTGATGGCAGTCAGTATGGCGTCATTGAAATCGCCAAAAAGATCGCGAAAGCCATCGGCGAGCAGTTGAACCTGAAAGTCATGAACGTCAGCTGCAATCTTCATCGGATGTCTGCCTCCAGTTGCGCCAGGCGGACCTGCGCTGCGGGACGATACGGAAACGGCGTCATTCGTCCTCCTGATTGCCGACGTGCCAGGGCAGCCAGTAGAGGGGGTCCTGGTCGAAGGTCATCCAGGTCGGCCGGATCTTTCGGGTGAACGGGTAAAGGAGTGCCTGCGCGTTGATCGTCCAGTGGGCGGCGATGGCGCCGACGATCGGCTGGTCATGCCACATCTGCTTGTGCAGGCGGATATAGTTGTCGGTGCTGGTGACACGATTGTCCGAAAAGTACACGAACAGGGCGACGAACAGGAGACCGCCGGCAATCAGGCTCTTGCTGTTGGCGATCACCGTATTGGCGAGGATCGAATCGGCCGCGTTGGCACGCCTGAACGACCTGCGCTGGACGTATTCGGACACTGTGAAAATCAGTTTGAAGACCAGGGTAAAGGCGCCGACCATTGAAAACAGGAGCGCCCAGATCGGTACCCAGTAGGTACGGGCCGCGCTCTCGCCATCGCGGCCTTGCTGGAAATGGTCGGGGTCGCGCAGCGTCTCCTCGACCTGAATCACATTTTTTGTCTGCGTCTTGTCGAATACTTCGCGCGTAAGCGCGGGGCGGTCCATGCCAAGGCGCAATTTGCAGTCGAAACAGCCGAGGTTGTTCCCGATCAGGCTCTGGAAAGCGGGCAACTTCTGGAATTCATCAATGGCCAGCCCTGGCGGCAACGACCCGAATGGAACGAGCTCACGAATCCGGGCGTCCCAGTTCGCATCGGCAGCCTTGCGGCCAAGCGTCGCGAGCTCTGCCTGGCGGGCCTTGGAGAGATCGCTGTAGGGCCCGAGAAAGAGGCGCTCGACCTCGGCTTCGTTCTTGCGGTACTCGGCGTAGGTGCTTTCCCCGCTCATCTCGTCCCAGTCGAGATACATCAGTTCGTACAGGATTTTCTTCCGGTCACCCGCGAACAGCGCCGGGCTGACGCCTGCGGCGATGATCGGGAACATCGCCAGCGCGGCCTTGCCTTCACCGCTGGCCAGCGCGGCCTGGTCGAGCGGATTGTCCCTGAATGTATAGACGCCTTGCTGCAACCCCCGCCGCACCAGGCTCAGCGTCGCCGCCTGCTGGCGCTCATAGCCGAGATCGACGACGATCTGGCTCGACACACCCAGGGTTCGGGTCACGAATGTCAGAATGGGCTCAAGCTTCGACACCAGAACGATGCCGACGACCACCAGCACGATCAATCCGGCAATGGTCGTACCCACGCCCCGCCGCCGCCGAGATACTGACAGGCGCAGCCAGCCGCGAATCAGGAGGAAACCGGCCACGGTCAAGGCCAGCAGAGTCCAGATATACATCGCGATCTGGGCCTTGCCACGCTGGACGTAGAAACCGATGACCGCCTCCTGAATCTTCCAGGTCAGCACGATGCACAGCAGGCAGATGCCGATGCTGACCAGCACCCGCACCGACCAGGGACGGTTCCATTTCTCGCACTGCTGAAACCAGCCGGTCAGAAACATCAGGGACACGGCGATGCCCGAAATCATGTGACCCCAGTGCTCGACAGCGACGGTATCTTCCGAGGGCACCTTGCTGCCCATCAGCTCCAGCAGGTGGGCGCCGAACGACAACTCGAACCATAGATAGACCGGGGTGATGGCGATCATGACCAGCAGGTAGCTGTAGCGGAAACCATCCCCGCGATTGCCCGGCAGCGCGTTGTTCTGCCGCCAATACACGCCTGGGTCTTCGACTGCCTGGCTGTGGACCGCCGCCCCGGTGACCGCATTGCGCAACCGGCGCCGGACAAGAACCGCCATCGTCGGCAGCCGCTGAATCCACGAGATCATGCCGAGCAGGGAAAAGATCGCCGCGGCGCCGACGCCGATCAGCAGCCTGAGGTTCCGCCAGAAATGCGGCGCGATCACCTGACGCTGCCCGCGACGCCACCAGCCTGCAGCGGCCGGTCACCCAAGGCCGTGCGTGCAACCGGAACTGATTCGCCGGCGGTGACGACGACTGGCATCAGCCGCCCGCCTCGCGAGCGCATTCGTCAACACCCGGGAAACCACGACCAATCAACGTCTTCTCCCAAAATTGCGGCGGGCCGCGCCGGACGAATCAAGCTGATCTGCACAGACGATGTCGACCACCGCACGCTGGCCGAGATCGTGATGAGCAATATACATCAACCTTGCGGGCTGCAATCCTTCGCCAAACGGCCCCCCGAAAAATTCAGACCGGCTACCCAGGGCAATGACTTGCTCCCGAAACGGAAAAGCTCCCGGCTCGGGCGCAACTGGCTGAAATCAGGCTCTATTTGGCGATGTCGAGCAACTCGACCTCGAAGATCAGGGTCGAGCCTGGGGGAATACCCGGTACGTTCTGGTTGCCGTAGGCCAGATTGGCCGGGCAGACGAGCCTGGCCTTGCCGCCGACCTTGATCTTCTGCACGCCTTCGGTCCAGCAAGGGATCACACGGCTCAGCGGGAAAGTCGCCGGCTGCCCCCGCTTGTAAGAACTGTCGAATTCCTGGCCATTCTCCAGCGTGCCGCGGTAGTGAACCTTGACCGTATCGCTCGCTTTGGGATTGGCACCCGCGCCCTCCTTGAGGGTCGTGATGCCGATCCCGGAGGCGGTCTTTTCTTCCTTGGCGTCGGCTGCATGGGCCGGGAGCGCGAGGGCAAAACAAAATGCCGTGGCCGTGATGATCAGTGTCTTCATGAGTCTGCCTTTGTAAAGTAGGTGAATCGGGAACCGGATGCGGTGCATCAATTGTGCCGCAGTTCAGGCCGGCGCCGCCACATTCCGTGGCAGCAAGGCAGTCGCAGCGTACTGGTCAGAATTTTCCGGGACGCAGCACCAGGACATCGGCAATGAAGATCACCATGGCGTAGGGCTCGTAGTAGCGTGCCTGCAGGGCCTCGGCAATGGCGCTGGCCAGGTGGTCGTCGCAAAGCACCTCGATGCGTATATTCGCCGCAGACGGCCACAAGCCGTCACGCGCGCCGTGCGCACCCTGACCCCGGGCATCGGTAATCGTGAAGCCACGTGCGCCAAGCGCACTCAGGTCATCAGCGAGGGAACGCTCAAGATCGGCTTCGCAGATGATGGTCAATAATTTGCGCGGGGTCATTCTTTGGCTCCTCAGACGTTCCCGGCGAGGCGGACGGCAAGCCCGTGGTAGAGGGGAATGCCGATCAGCAGGTTGAAGGGAAAGGTAATGCCGAGCGCCGCACCGATCGACAGCGCCGGGTTGGCTTCGGGTATCGCGATGCGCATCGCGGCCGGCGCAGCGATGTAGGAGGCACTGGCGTAGAGCGTCGCGAGCAGGGCCGCGCCGCCGACCGACAGGCCGATCAACTGGGCAGTGAAGATCCCGAGCAGGCCGGCGGCAACCGGCATGGCGATGGCAAAGCACAGCAGGAATGGTCCGGCCCGGCGCAGGTCCGCGAAACGGCTGGCGACGACCAGGCCCATCTCGAGCAGGAAGAAGGCCAGGACTCCCTTGAACAGGTCAAGGAAGAGCCGGTCGAGCGGTTTGATGCCTTCGGCGCCCGCAATCCAGCCGATCAGCAAGCCGCCGACCAGCAGGACGATGCTCTTGCCGGCGAGAACCTCGTGCAGCAAATGCCCCCAGCGTGTCTCGCCGGCGCCGCGCCGGGCCAGGACGACGCCAAGAACCAGGGCCGGGAATTCCAGGAGGACCAGAAACACCACCAGGTAGCCTTCGGCTGCCTCGCCCTGACGTGCGAGAAAGCTGGCGGCGACGGCAAAGGTGACGACGCTTACCGAGCCGTAGTGCGCCGCGATCGAGGCGGCATCGGGTCGCGCGAGGCGCCCGGCACGGCTGAGGATGGCAAAGGCCGCCAACGGAATCAGCATGGCGGCCAACCCCACGACGAGCGCGGGGCCGGCAATGCTGGCGAGCGGGTAGCGGGCGAGTTCGATGCCGCCCTTGAGCCCGATCGCCAGCAGCAGGAAGATGCTCAGCGACTCGTAGAGGACGCCGGGTATCTTGAGGTCCGAACGCACCACCCCGGCCAGCAGGCCAAGCACGAAGAACAGGATGACAGGTTCGAAAGACATGTGCGCATACCAGGAAAAGCGTGTTCAATTCGGGGGCGGCCGATGCTGAGCCGCCCCCCGGGTCAAGCAAGATGGATCTCGGCCACTTTGGGCAATGGCAAGCGATGATTGGGGATCGAGGTATCGGAGACCTCGTACAGATCGATGCCCCAGTGCTTGAGCGCCTGGGCGATCAAGCCGGCCTCGCCGCCGGTCAGGCGGCGGTCGGCATTGACGATGTCGAGCATCGCGCGCAGGGCCTTCTTTTGCAGCAAGGGATCGCGAACCTCGTCGAGCAGCAGGCCGACGTTCACCGCATCGAGTTCGAACTGACCGGATGGCAAGCGATGGGCACAACTCAGAAGGTCTTCGTAGTACTCGTAGAACACCTGGTCGAAGCGGTCGTGATCGAGGCCCAGCCGCTTGATGATGTCATGGCGCTCGAGCGACTTCAGTTCGCTTGAATCGATTGCGCCGTCGGCCATCATGGCGATGGCAACGACGCGGGCCAGGGCTTCGGGACTGTTGGTCGGGTAATGGCGCATGGTGATTCTCCTTGGATTTCGTGTTGCGGTTGATCCCTTGATTGCCGGGACAACGCCACTATGATGACCCAAACTGATTAAATCAAATTAAACTATACGAGTCATGTCATTATTCTGGACTTATGTATGCCACGTCGTCGAATCACATTCCGCCAGCTCGAAACATTTGCCGAGGTCGCCCGGCTGAAGAGTTTCACCCGTACCGCCGAAGCCCTGCACCTGACCCAGCCGGCGGTGTCGATCCAGATCCGGCAGATCACAGAAACGCTCGGCCTGCCCCTGTTCGAACAAAGCGGCCGGGAAATCGCGTTGACCGCAGCCGGCGAGGAACTGCTGGCTACCGTGCGCGATCTCGATGACGCGTGGAACCGCTTCGAGTCGGCGATCGACGACCTCAAGGGATTCAAGCGCGGCAAGCTGCGCGTCGGACTGGTGACCACGGCCAAGCACTTCCTGCCGCGCATGCTCGGAGATTTCTACCGGCGCTACCCGGACATCGACATCGAGCTCGAGATCGCCAACCGGCAGAAGATCGTCGAGCGCCTGCACGGCAACCAGGACGACCTCTACATCATGTCCTACCCGCCGGAGCATCTGGACATCGTCAGCCACCCGTTCCTCGACAACGAGTACGTGGTGCTGGCGCCCGCGACGCACTGGGCGGTCGGCAAGGCGGTGACCCTGCAGGAACTGGCTGGCGAACCCTTCCTGCTGCGCGAGGAGGGCTCGGGTTCGCGCCACGTCATCGACGAACACATGCGCGACAGCGGCGTCCAGCTCAAGGTCCGCCTGTCACTGGCGAGCAACGAGGCGATCCGCGAACTGGTCGCCAGTGGCATGGGCCTCACCATTCTCTCGCGCCAGGCGCTCGGCGGATTGGCGGAACGCGACGGGCTCGTATTCCTCGATGTCGCCGGCTTCCCGCTCAAGCGCAAATGGAGCGTGGTCCACCTGCGGACCAAGGTCCTGTCCCTGCCGGCGAAGGCCTTTCTCGACGACTTGCTGCACAGCGGCGCGGCCGCGCCCCGAACTACTCCCGCATGACGGACTCTAATTGCCATGGCGCGGCGGCCGCGCCGACGCAATCCCAAATGGGAAGGAGATTCAATGGCAGGATCAGTGCATAACCTGAGCGTGCTCTTCGCGCAACTTGGCCAGGCCAGCGACGATGTGGCCATCGCCGCCTTCATCGCCCGTCACCGTCCGCTGGCGGGGCACGTCATGCTGCACGAAGCGCCCTTCTGGTCCGCCTCACAAGCAGCTTTCCTGCGCGAGGCCATTGGCGACGATGCCGACTGGGCGGCGATCGCCGACGAACTGAACCTCAAGTTGCACACCCGCCATTAGCGTGGCTCCCGACATGACCCGCCAGGAAAAGGATTCCTTCGGCCTCGTTACGGTAGCAGCGGATCGCCTGTGGGGAGCACAGACGCAGCGCGCGCTGGCGCACTTTGATATCTCGAGCGAGCGCATGCCGGACGAGTTGATCCATGCCCTGGCGCTGGTCAAGGCTGCCGGCGCCAGGGTCAATCAGGAGCTCGGCCTGCTGCCGGCGGCCAAAGCCAGCGCCATACAGGAGGCCGCCGACGAAGTGGCCGCCGGCCGCCATGCCGGGGAGTTCCCGCTGTCCGTCTGGCAGACCGGGTCCGGCACGCAAAGCCACATGAACATGAACGAGGTGCTGGCCAACCGCGCCTCGGAATTGCTCGGCGGCGAACGCGGCGGCGCCCGCCTCGTGCACCCGAACGACGAGGTCAATCTCGGGCAGTCGTCGAACGACATTTTCCCGACCGCCATGCACCTGGCCGCCGCCACCGGCATCGTCCGCAGCGTGTTGCCTGCGCTCCGCCAACTGATCGACACGCTGGGCGGGAAATCGGCGGCCTTTGCCGACATCGTCAAGATTGGCCGCACCCACCTGCAGGATGCGACGCCGCTTTCGCTCGGCCAGGAGTTTTCAGGATATGTGGCCCAGTTGCAGCACGCCGAGGCGGTGATCCGTGCCACCCTGCCCTCGCTCTACCCGCTGGCGGTGGGTGGCACGGCGGTCGGCACGGGCCTCAACACCCACCCCGAGTTCGGTTTCCGGGTCGCGGCCAAGCTGGCCGACCAGACCGGCATCCCCTTCACCAGCTCTGCCAACAAGTTCGCCGCGCTCGCCGCTCACGATGGCCTGGTCGCCGCCCACGGCGCGCTGAAGACGCTAGCCGTCGCGCTGATGAAGATCGCCAACGACATCCGCTGGCTAGCCTCCGGACCGCGCTCCGGCCTCGGCGAAATCAACATTCCGGAAAATGAGCCGGGCAGTTCGATCATGCCCGGCAAGGTCAATCCGACCCAGTGTGAGGCGCTGACCATGCTCTGCTGCCAGGTCATGGGCAACGACGTCGCCATCGGCATAGGCGGAGCCTCGGGCAATTTCGAACTCAATGTGTTCAAGCCACTGATCGCCCACAATTTCCTGCAAAGCATCCGCCTGCTGGCCGACGGCATGGCCAGCTTCGACCGCCACTGCGTGCGCGGCATCACCGCCAACCGCGAACGAATATCGGAACTGATGGAACGCTCACTGATGCTGGTCACCGCACTGACTCCGCACATCGGCTACGACAAGGCGGCCGAAATCGCCAGGCGCGCCCACCACGACGGCACGATGCTCAAGGCGGCGGCACTGGCACTCGCCTACCTTACCGCCGCTGAGTACGAACGCTGGGTCGTGCCGGCGGAAATGATTCGTCCGGACGACTTGTAGCACCGGCGCGGGTCTGTTGCGGTCAACCGCCAGAAACAGGCACTTTCCCCAGGGCCCGTGGCGGCGCGACGCCCGGCTAGCCCGTAGCCGTCAGGCAGCTGCCCGGCATGAGCGATCGAAATCCTTGATCTGGGCGGGACGCGTTGCGTCCATGAATCCCGGGCCGAAGGTGCTGAATTCCGATTTCGGGAGGCTGGCGAGCGCCTTGTCGTTCTTGCCGAGGTGCTCCTGCAGTATTCCCCACTGGTCGCGGAAAATCCTGCTCGGGCCTACCCTCGCCAGCAGATAGTTGGAACCGGTCCTGGTTTCGATGATGTGGAATCCATTGACGGCATAGGCATCGACGATGAGGCTGGTGCGGATGTCGCTGCCGTTCCGGGCTGACTTGTGCCCGTAGACCGTGCCTGCCGCGACGACACCGATCGTCGCGTTGAAGAGGACGCCGTGAATCTTCGTTGTCGGCGAGGCGCTCGAGATACGCTTGGCCTGGGCGAGGAAGTATTCGATTGGCTGGTCCATGATGGATCCCTCTTCAGTCGTTTTGAGATGACTGAATTGTGGTCGAAAGCGCGCCGCCCGACCGTTAGCAAATTCACGACTGGCAGCGAATCGCATTGGCAAGGGCCGCTGCCGGTTTTCCAGAAAACACCAACGGCACCAGGGGCGTACTGCTGAGCTGAGCTGAGCTGAGCCAGCCGATGCCGTCGCAGCGTTTAGTTATTCCAATATCGCATAATACGATGAATATATGTTCTTAAATGAGCATTAAGCCGTTGCTAGAATGCCGTCCATCGACAACTCGCGGCAGCACAACAATGACCCAGACCCTCCAGGCCGTCAGCCAGAAAATCGCCCTCAGCCACCTCGATTGGCTCGAAGCCGAAGCCATCCACATCATGCGCGAAGTGGCCGGCCAGTGCGCCAACCCGGTGCTCCTCTTTTCCGGCGGCAAGGACTCGATCTGCATGCTGCGCCTGGCCGAAAAGGCCTTCCGCCCGGGCAAGCTCCCCTTCCCGCTGCTGCACATCGATACCGGCCACAACTACAAGGAAGTCGTTGCCTTTCGCGACAAGCGTGCCGCCGAACTCGGTGAGCGGCTGATCGTCCGCTCGGTCGAGGACTCGATGGCCCGCGGCACGGTGGTGCTAAAGCACGAAGGCGAATCGCGCAACAAGCACCAGTCGGTGACGCTGCTCGAAGCCATCGAGGAATTCGGCTTCGACGCCTGCATCGGCGGCGCGCGGCGCGACGAGGAAAAGGCCCGCGCCAAGGAACGCATCATGAGCTTCCGCGACGAGTTCGGCCAATGGGACCCGAAGAACCAGCGCCCCGAGTTGTGGAACCTCTACAACGCGCGCAGCCACAAGGGCGAGAACATCCGCGCCTTCCCGATCTCGAACTGGACCGAACTCGATGTCTGGCAATACATCGAGCGAGAAAAGCTCGAACTGCCGAGCATCTACTTCGCCCACACCCGCCCGGTGGTCATCCGCCAGGGCGCCATCGTGCCGGTCGATGTGCCGCTGGCCGGCGGCGGGCTGGCCAACCCGGCGAAGGCCGGCGAGAACATCATCGACCTGCAGGTGCGCTTCCGCACCGTCGGTGACATTTCCTGCACGGCCCCGGTCGCGTCGGACGCCGACACGGTCGGCAGGATCATCGCCGAAACGGCGACCACCACCATCACCGAGCGCGGCGCAACCCGTCTGGACGACCAGACCAGCGAGGCCTCGATGGAACAACGCAAGAAGGAAGGGTATTTCTGATGTCCGCCCCCGAATTGATCCAGGACCACGGCCTGCTGCGCTTTTTGACCTGCGGCAGCGTCGATGACGGCAAGAGCACGCTGATCGGCCGCCTGCTGTT
>ERZ724525.2331-NODE-2331-length-10932-cov-5.407557_pt1 | contig 10932 bp, 8 predicted proteins | sample MGYA00376058_ERZ724525 | MGnify/ENA primary metagenome ERZ724525 (study PRJEB28724, sample SAMN07190888) | wastewater metagenome | isolation source: influent of sewage treatment plant in Hong Hong | place: USA: Christiansburg, Virginia | collected 2016-03-01 ... | reverse complement strand
AGCCCGTGTGCTTTGTGTTCGACTTTGCGCCCACGCGGGCGCTGCGCCAGTTGTCTGAATACGGCATTGGCCTGTCACCCAACGAAACCAACCCCGAGAACGCGGTGCGCGATTTGGTCTCCTTTTTGCCGGTGCTGGCGTTTGATGGCGCGAACATGACGCAAATCGACGCGGGCGGCATTCTGGATATTGCGATGGCGGGCACATCGGCCACGCTGCTGGCGCGCAAGTGGGAGAGTGCGCTGCTGGTGAATGTGGACAACGGCACGCTGCGCCGCATTCTGGACAGCCCCGAGGCGATGGACGCAGTGGGGCGCATAGAGGGCTGGCGCTCGCTGGGCGACAACGTCATTGAGACCATCATCAACAAGAGCGAGAAGGTCAAAGACCTGAAGACCAAAGCCAAAGACGGCGAGCTGACGGACAAAGAGAAAAAAGAGCTTTCCGCTGAAGAAAAGGAATACAAGTCCAAACGCAAGCTGGTGCAGGAAAAGCTGATCAAGTTTGCCACCCGCATTCCGGCGTTCATGTACCTGACCGACTTTCGCGAGAATACGCTGCAAGATGTCATCACCAAGCTGGAGCCGGAATTATTTCTGACGGTGACCGGGCTGACGGTGCAAGACTTTCACCTGCTGGTGCGGCTCAAGGTGTTCAACACCGAGCAGATGAATGCGGCGGTGTTTGCGTTTCGGCGCTATGAAGATGCTTCACTGCGCTACACCGGCATTCTGAGTCACGATGGCCTGACCCATTACGGCTTGTATGACACGGTGGTGGCTAAGGATTAAGCCATCTGAACTGCTGTGATATTTGAAATTTCCGGCGTGTCGCGCTCATGCGATGAATGTAGCTGATTGCCCTCATTGCGATTGCTGCGATTGATGCGATTGATATATGAAAACTGAACAAACAGTCTCGACCGCAGTGGGCAATAAAGTGCAATGTGCCCCTACGACTTGATGCCAGATGTGGCTTGAGAACCTTGAAATGATCAGCGATACTAAGAATTCTCGGTACCTCGTCAAGTGTCGTGTGTTTCATTCGGTCCGGATTATGGACTCAGGCAACAAGATGAGATACGTCCGAAAATCAATAAACTAATGGCTGAACAGGGAGCTGAATGGCAGAGACCACTAACATCGCGCAGGTTGCGAACAAGATCGCGAATGACATTTTCAAAGTCTTTTTTTGGGAAATGCACTCGCAGCAAGACACCAACTTTGACTGTGTATCGGATGATCACAAGACCGAGAGCGGGGCTAAGAAGCTGACGCACCCAGGTGACGTTATCTTTTATTACATTGACCCGTACCTGAACAAGCGCATCTATCTACACACCGACTTAAAGAGCTACAAGAAATCGACGCTACAGCAAACCAAAATTCGCGAATCGCTCAAATCGCTTGCGATGACCGTGGAATGCGCGGCCGTCTCCGAATCATGGCGGAAAAAATTTCTCCCAATTGACGATGAGGTTTATGAAGTTCGTGGGTTGCTATTTATCGCGAATCATGATGGCAAAGCAGCAGACAAATTTTCCCCTTTACTTGGTGGCATATCAAAAGCCAACATTCCTGTCGCCAAGGGTCAAACACTTCATGTCCTCGGGCCGTCGGAAATAACATCGCTCTACTCCATCGCCACGGATATCAAACTAGCGATAGCCGACAAGAAGCTAAGCCCGCTATATCGCTTCTTCTACCCCGACCTGACTCTCTGGAAGCGCCACACGGCAGACGATCAGCGTATCGGCGCAACTATTGAAATGCTCTTGTCACCGTATTTCATATTAAAGTACCCCGCAATTTCAGAGGATCAAAATATCATTCTGAGGTCCGGGAGCGTTGTTTACTACTCGCGAGAGGGTGCAACCGTAGACGAGTTCGTTTACTTACTCGATAGTCTGTCCAGATATCAGCTCGTAAACTCCCGCGAAAATATTAGAGTGGTGGCTTATAAACGTGAACGCTCACCCGAACTCAAAAACAACTTTGAGAAGGCTAAGCACAGGTATTGCAGTATGTGGCACTTTGAAGGAGATAGGGCAGCCGAAGTTCACGCGATAACGATAGACGCAATCTCGCAGATTTCACCAAACTACACTCCAGACGAGATTGGTTGGCGCTTATGAAAACCCGTTTTGGACCTTCGCTTTACTTTGCCAACGACAAAGTAATTTTTGACGCGATAAACCATTCGCAAGTCAGCACCGACTTGATTCGAGAACTGTTATTTGAGCGCGGGATTATTACATCTCCCAAGACAACTAAATATGAACTGGCTCAATACTTTTCTCGCCTAACTGCCGATTACTTTGATCACTTGAATATTGGCAATAAGCTGGGCAAGGTTGCAAAGAGAGAACGAATTACCTACGCCGAAATCAGTGAGCCTGTCACTAAACAGGAGATTCTGGAAGGACTCTCTGCCGTAAAGAGCGCACTTGAAGCGCAGGGCAATCGCGTTACGCTTGAAGTTTCTGGCGAAAGACTACTTGCCAGACTCGAATATGAGCACATCGACTACACCGAGGTCGAGTTCCGGCAGGTCCAACCTCGCGACGCGATTATTGAATTTCTGAAAGATGGCTCTGGCCAGTACGTAGCCCGCAGCACCCAGAATGCGTTCACTGACATAGCAGTTGATCAAGTTTTCTCAGCAATCAATTTAGCTAGAGAAAAGCCCGTAAAGCAAAACCGTATTAGCCTTGAGGGCTATGCGAATCCTGTTGTTAGGACAAAGTTTTTCCAGACGCTCATTAAAAGTATTGAGAATCACAATTTCGTAACTGTGACAGAAGCGTTTTGCTACAAGCCACGTATCAAGGCTTCAGTAAACGACGACGAGAAAGAGAAGGAACTGGAAGACCAACCAAATGTTGTGCGCGTCACGCTTAAGGGTACGGGGGTGACCAAGTCGTTCGTTATTGACGAGTTGTATGACAAGGGCTATTACATCGTAAAAGTTGTCTGGCGAGTGAAGCCCACGTCAAGTTTGGATGCGGACCTATTTGAATTGGAGGCGCAATTTGGTGAGCCAGATAGCTGTACAGAATTTTCTTATCAAGCGAGAACTGCGCTAATTTTTGAAGGTGGCAAGGTTACCGATAAGAAGAGAACACCAAAGAGCGATGAGCAGGACAATCTACTCCGTTTGATAGAGGCGGCTGCCAAAATTTCCCTAACCACGTTGGAGTAGCTATGCTGAAAATAAGATACTACAAGCTTCGCGTACCTCAAGAATCTGGAGTCGCATCGCTTGCATCGTCCGCATACAAGCTAGGAAATGAAAATGGGATATCGGTTCTTGAATTTACTTCGAGTAATCTCGTTTTGAAGTGCACCTTCACGAAGCAGATCGAGACAACTCAAATACTCAGTGATGGGAGCGAGGTTAGAAATCAAATCCCTACTATGGAACAGTTTTCACTGCGCTTCTTTCAAGCCAACGCAGGTCTCATGCTTTCGCTCCTAGACCCTCCACGGGGTTCGCGCGTCACGACGGAAGTTCTCAGCAAGCTTCTCGGGGATGAAGAGTATTTTATTGAGCCCCTTGAGATTGACCCCAAGATGATTCGTAGACATATATCGAGCTTTGATTCTGCTCGACTGGTCTCAGCAAAGATTCGTGATTTCAAGGTCTATGACAACGCAATTGGCCGCCTTGAAATAAGTTCTAAGGATGGGCTGACAGAGGAAATTGCACCGTTTCTTGCCGGAAAATACCACAAGGTTGACTCGTTAACTTATGAAGTCACTCATCAATTTAGGCGCGGCCTTATTTGTTACGTAAATAATGGGACCGTAAGAGTTTCCGGTCCGTTAGTGGAAACTGCTTTCCCAACATTTGAACAGCAGTTCTAGTTTTCCACGGTGGTGAACCAGGTATTCACTTTGCACAGTCTCTGTGGAGTCACAGCAAAATATAGCTTTTCATACTGGAAGCGGCCATGAATGCTTTTAAGTCCTTGGGAAAAGCATGGTTAGTAGCGAATCTTGCTTAACTATTCACATAATTATTAGCTATTGCCTGGCTGCCAATTGCCTGAGAAAATAGAGAAACATTTCGCTGCAATGGCGAGGTGTATTGACTGACGTGCCCTGCGTTGGTTTGGTTTTTCTTCCCCAATTCCCCACTTGATTTTTTCTTGTCATGCCCTTGGTGCGTGTTGGCTAAACACGTCTTTGCGCCCAAGGGTTTAGGGAATATTTTTCTTCAACCTCAGGTAGCGATAACTCTCAGTTATCGACAGCCAGAAAGCCCTTCAAAATGACCAAAATTTCCGCCAAAAACACAGGCACGGCAACCGTTCGCAAGTCCAAGACCGCCATCAGCAACCAGCCACCAAAGCCACCAGAGGCCGTTATGAACGGTTTATCAGCTACTGCTGACCGCTTCATGGAAGCTGCACAGTCCGAAGCCAGCAAGTCCGCATATGTCAGCGATATTCGCATGTTCGCTGCCAGTGGCATCACGGTTCCGGCTACCGCTGCGCAAGTGATCGAGTACCTTGCCCAACACGCCGGAAAACTTTCGGTGGCGACCCTTGAGCGTCGGCTTATTTCTCTGCACAAAGCCCACCTCGAAATCTCTTTGAAATCCCCGACCGTTCATATCACGGTGAAACGCACCATGCAGGGCATACGCCGAACGTTCGGCACCAAGCAAAAGCAGGCACGGCCAATGGTTAAAGATGACTTGCTTGAGGCTATGGTGATGATCGACCGCCAGAAACCCATCAAAGCAGCGCGGGACCGTGCTCTACTGTTGGTCGGGTTTGCATCCGCGATGCGTCGTTCTGAACTGGTGGCGGTGATGGTTGAACACTTGACGTACCTGCCTAACGGCGTTGAAATCTTTTTGCCCCACAGCAAAACCGACCAAGAACGGCAGGGCCGCACAGTCTTTGTGCCATTCGCCAATGGCGACCGTTGCCCGGTGCGTGCATTGATGCAGTGGCTAGATGTTGCCGAAATCAAAGAGGGGTTTGTTTTTCGAGCCGTCACGCGCCATGACCGCATTGCACGGCATGGTTTGTCTGCGCAGTCTGTGGCGCTGGTCGTGAAGTCATCGGTGGCGCGTGTGGGTGGTGATGCCGATAATGTCAGCGGCCACAGCCTACGCGCTGGCTACTGCACGCAAGCGGCAATGACCGGGCTGCAACCGTGGCAAATTCGTGAGCAAACCGGGCATAAGTCTGATGTGACCTTAGCCAAATACATCCGTGCTGTTGCGAAAAGAGCCATTCCCAGTTTGCTTTGAAAAAGCACTCCGAGCGTTACCAGTAAGGTAACGCTTTTTCCCGTTGGGTCCACGGGACGTGTTAGCGACCCCGTTTAGCCGCTTTGAGCGGCTCACAATATTGAAAACCCCAGGCAAAGCCGGAGGTGGTTATTGCTATGTTGCCATGACATACTTGCCCGAACTGCGCCATCGGCGTTAAATGGGAAAATGTAATGACAGCAAAACTGACCGAATGTACCGCCCTTACGAACGGGGCGCACTTTTATCGCGGCGATCTGCACATTCATTCATTCGTCGCGTCACACGATGTCAAGGATTCGGCGATGACGGCACAGGCGATCGTCGAGACGGCGGTGGCTGAAAAGCTCGACCTCATCGCGATTGCGGACCACAATGAAATTCGGAATGTACGGGACGCGCTCGTTGCAGGTGAGGCTGCTGGCCTGTTAGTGATTCCTGCTGTCGAACTGTCCACGCCCGAAGGACATTTGCTGTGCTATTTTCCGACGATTGAGGCACTTGAGCAGTTCCACGGGCGCCTCGATCTGACAGATCGAGGTACCCAAAACAGTCGTTGCAAGACGAACATGAGCCGCTGTCTGGACTTGATTGAGGAACAGAGCGGTTTTGGGGTGCTGGCGCACATCGACGGCGGGAATGGTCTGGAAACCAACGATCCTGGTGCATCGCCCCACAAGCTTGACATCTTATGCCACCGTGCGCTGTTGGGGATTGAACTGAACACCGCCCTATCCCCCGTTTCCTACACCGAGGCGGACGAGAATCCCCTTCGAGCTGGGATTGGCCGGCAGCGAATCGAAAAGCTGGCACTCGGCGAGCGGCAATATTTGGCCCGCATCCTCAGTTCCGACTCGCATACCTTAAAAGCCTTGGGACGCAATGCGCGCCAAGATCAGAAGCTGACGCGCTACAAAATGACAGAGCCATCATTTCTTAGCTTACGACATGCCCTCGAAGAATGCGACTCGCGAGTACGCCTGGAAGACGAAGTACCGGAAACGACGCCGTTCGTGCTCGGGGTCGCGTTCGGTGGAGGCTTCCTCGACGGACAGGCAATTCATTTGAGCCGCAACCTCAACTGCATCATCGGTGGTAGAGGAACGGGGAAATCGACGACGTTTGAAGCCATACGATGTCTCGTAGGCTCCCCCACTGAAGCCGATATGGTCGATTCCGAGGTGTGGCCCAATCAGTTGCATCTATTCTGGAAGGACGAAGCAAGCCAAGAGCATAGTCTTTCAAGAACGATCGGGGGGCAAGTAGAAAATATGGACGATGCCCAAGACGGCCCCGTCACCTTCGGAATCGATTGTTTCAGCCAGGGCGAGGCGGCACGTGTGCGGGAGCAAGCAAAAACAGATCCACTTGCCCTAATGAAGTACCTAGACACGTTCACCGGGGTGCAGGATGCACTGGTCGAGGAAGCAGACGTCTTGCAGTCCTTATGCGACAAGCACGATGAAATCCTCAAGGCTGAAAAACAGGTTGCGCTGATCCCGCAAACACAACGGTCACTCAACACCACCCAGCAGCAGCTCACGGCGTTCGAAGCGGCCAAAGGGGCCGAGATCATGCACAAGCAACGGAGCCTAGCCAGCGAAAAGGGGCGGCGCGACTCGCTAACGAAAAGTATCGCAGATATTCGGCAAGCAGTTGCCAGTAGGTCCGTTACAAACATGATTAACGATGCGAGAGGATTCGTTGAGGCAGACGACATCACCATAGGGGTCAATGAGGCGAGCGCGATCGTTGTACTGGCCGAAACGTTTAGGAAGCGGGCGGAGGAACTGGACCAACACTTGAATGACGCGTTCAGATCCTTCACGGAAAACGCCGTGCGCGAGATGGAATCCTGGACGTTGAAGGAACGTCCGATTCGCGAAGATATCGAGGTCAGGCGCAGCGCGCTTGAGCAACAAGGCGTCAAACTGAACATGGTGCATATCAACAAGCTGACTACCGACGAAGCGACGCAGAAGCAGGCCTTGACAACGTTAAAGACCTGGGAGCCATACCTGCAGCAAATCCAGTCCGAATACGCCACCTTGCTATCGCTGCGCTGGGCGGCGCGCACCAAGGTAGCATTGTGCCGACAACGGTACGCCGCCAAGGCGACAAGGGCACTTGGTGAGGTGCTGACCGACCTGCACGTAAAACTAAAATACGTCGAGAGCGGTTTCGCTGAAAAGGCGGTCACCATTGTGGCTGCGGCGCTAGGATGGAGAACAGTTAGTCACGCCAAGGCCAAACTTCTTATCGTTAGCCTGACGGTACCTGGCCTGCTAGAGGCTGTGTCGAAAAACCGAGTTGCAACTATCACCGCTATCCCCAGCGAGAGCGGTACATCTCAGTTCGGAAAAACAGAAGCAGAAGAAATCATTGCAAAGCTGGGCGATCCTACAGTGAAGGCTTCGCTCGAACAATGCCACGTCGATGATTACCCTAAGCTCACTGTGTCACGCAACATTAGCGGTGCGGACGGCATCGCGCTGATGAAGCGTGAATTTTCGCAGCTCTCACTCGGTCAGCAGCAATCAGTTCTGCTTGCACTTATCCTTTCCTCAGACAGCAAGCGTCCCCTAATTATTGACCAGCCAGAAGATAACCTCGACAGCGAGTTTATTTTCCATACCTTCGTCCCTGTACTGCGTAGGGCGAAGGAGCGCCGCCAAGTCATTATTGTCACTCACAATGCCAATATTGCAGTGCTGGGCGATGCCGAACAGCTGATCGTCCTCAAAACGAATCGCGATCGCAGTCAGATTGTTGCTCGCGGCTCGATTGACGATCCCGTGGCCCGTGACGCAGCCTGCAAGATATTGGAGGGGGCAAAAGAAGCGTTCGCTAGGCGGGCGCGCATTTACGGTATCGTGTAAGGCCGCGCGCTGGAGTATTCATTGGCAAGACAATGAGCCGTTTGCCGTCGTCGCCATATGGGACAGTTGGACAGACCGGGCAACGGGCGAAATAGTCGAATCGTTTTCCATGCTGACCATCAATGCGGACGGTCATCCAGTCATGGGCAGATTTCACCGACCGGGAGACGAGCGGCGAAGCCTTGTGGTCGTGCCACCCAATGCTTGGCTTAACTGGCTTAACTGGCTGAATGCGACAACCGGGACAGCCAGCGATTTGCTGACAGAAATGCCAACATCTGAATTTGGGGCCGTACCTGTTGGTGGTGAAACCGCTCATGCCAACGCTCAGGCTGCATTGCTGTAGAGCTAAAATTAGACCGGGCTTTAACTAGTCCCCGCATTCACCTCCCTGATGCGGCAGGCCTCAAGCTTGTTCAGACCCAGCCTTTAAACCGCTGGGTTTTCTTTTGGCGGTGTGGATGGCCGAACGTCTGCCAACAGTGGCCTTCACGTCAGCGCATAGCTTACGAGCTGGGTACGTTTCGACGGCTGTCGATACTCTGTTGCCGCACCAGATTATGGAGGTCACTGGTCACCGCAGCATGACCACTTTGAGCAAATACATCAGACCAGTTATGCGGCGCAAGATACCGAGCTTGCTGTAGAGGGCCGCTTCGTCATTGGTTTGTGTGAATTGCCAGGCTAAGAAAAACGCGCTTGGCATACTTGCGCGGTGTCCGCATGAGGGAGTCAACTTTTGTGCTCCTCTCATCGGATTCGAGTTCCAAAAAATCGTCGGGTTGTAGTGCGGCTAGTCCTTGTACACCGACATCGTTTCCGGCCACTGCGTCAAGGCGGCGCAGAAGCTCAAGAAAACTCTTACGCTCTGGTTTCTTTTTCGGTGCGGGCTTCTTTTGGGTTGCTTCTGCGTAGGTCGCAAGTGCTTCTTTTAAGGTGGATTTAGCGGCTCGCAATTGAGCATCCAAGCTGCCCCCAACAATAAATTCCTGATTCAAATCAAACCGAAGCAAAACCTGACCCGGTTTGAGTTCAGCTTTCAATCGAACTTGAGGCTCTTTCGTTTCACTGCGCTTGAGTCTTGCCCATTTTTTGATGGTTTCAACGGTATAGGTGGGGGCAGGACTTTTTTTCGACTTGAAGCCCATGTTGCAATGCTTGAACTTCGACAGGTGAAATTCTTTTGCAACCTCGGGCTCGGTTCGCTCATTGTGGTCAACCGCTGCGCAAGCTCTAATGAAGTCGTCGTCACGCCGTAGGAACTCCCATGCCCAACGGCGATATGACCAAGTTTCATGCCCTTTGTATCTGGCAATCGACAAACCGTCTGGACGATTGCCCTTTGTAATTTTGACTCGTTTTGTTGGCATAGTCATGCTGCCTCTTGCATTGCTGGAAACAAAAAGTCTGCCCAAGCCTGCATGAGTTTCCGACGTTCTGGAAGGTACTCAGCATGGTTATAAGCACCTCGAACGTGATTCCGTTCCGCGTGCGCAAGTTGACGCTCAATCACGTCATTGCGGAAATGTCCCACTTCGTTTGCCCAGGTGCTAGCTGTTCCACGGATGCCGTGTGGCGTGAATGTTCCCTTGTACTTATTGCCATCCATTTTGGCGAACATATTGTTGAGGGCTGTTCGGCTAATTGGCCGGAGAATGGTGCTATTTTTTGGAAACACAAACTCGGAGCCATGAGAGTTGCCTCGCAATATCTCCAGCGTTTCAAGGGATTGTTTTGACAGGGGGACGATGTGCGGGTCTTTCATCTTCATGCGTTCAGCGGGAATCGTCCAAGTCGCGTTGGTCATATCAATTTCTTCCCATCGTGCTTCGGTGACTTCGGTCTTCCGAACGAAGGTCAGTAGCAGCATTTTTGCAGCGAGCTTGGTTGTCAGGTATCCCGGATACGCATCCATTGCTTCAATCAAGTCACTTACTTGATGCTCAAGAAGGTGAGGGCGGTTCTTGCGAGGTGGAATTTCTTTCCAGCCCTTCAATAGTTTTGCCGGGTTCTCTTTTGTCTTGAATGTGAGGATGCCGTGCTCAAAAACTTGCAAGGCGGTTTGGCGAACCCGATCTGCTGTTTTCAAACCATGCTTTTCTGCGCACTGTTCGAGCACGGCCACCAAAATTGGACCTGTCACATCTTGAATCGGGAGGTTGCCGATTTTGGGCTTCAAATCTCGGCTCAGATACAGCTTGTTGGATACCTTCCAAGACTCTGAGCGGTTGGCGTATTTGGTTGTGTACCAATCGTCTGCAATGGACTCGAAGGTGTCAGTGACGCTTGATCGAGCAAGAACTTTTTGCGTTCGCTTTTCGATGGCGGGATTGAGCCCACTGAGAAGCTTCGCTTTGAGTTCCGCTCGTTTGGCACGGGCGGCGGCTAGACCAACTTGCGGGTACTTGCCTATCGTGTACGTAAACCGCTTGCCACCATAGCCGTAGTCGAAGCGCCATGCTTTGGAGCCGGACGCGGATACGAAAAGGTACATGCCTTCAGCATCGGCAATTTTTTGCGGCTTATCAGTGCCTTTGATGGACTGGATTTTTAAGTCTGTGAGGGCCATAACGGTATTTTTCTTGAGTGTCTGAAAATACCGTCTATTTTACCGTTGAATCAACGGTATTTCTATAGCCGTTAAGCGCCGTCGTGAGTCAGATGAATTCGCGTAACTTGTTGATTTATAACGGTTGTGAGCTGTCTTGAGCCGTCGAAAGCATTCGCTCAACGTACCTTCCATTGGAATCTACTCCCATGTAAAAGACCGGTGGGGCATCTTCCATGC
>ERZ724525.2328-NODE-2328-length-10937-cov-4.052012_pt1 | contig 10937 bp, 10 predicted proteins | sample MGYA00376058_ERZ724525 | MGnify/ENA primary metagenome ERZ724525 (study PRJEB28724, sample SAMN07190888) | wastewater metagenome | isolation source: influent of sewage treatment plant in Hong Hong | place: USA: Christiansburg, Virginia | collected 2016-03-01 ... | reverse complement strand
GCAAAACCTTGCAACCGACAGCAAATTCGATGAAGTCCTGACGAAAGTCCATATTTCCCCAATTTCGTAGACCGCCGATGGGCGGCTGAATTCCTCGACAATGTTACGCATCATCTCTCTTAACCTCAATGGCATCCGCTCGGCGTGGAGCAAAAATGTTTTGCCTTGGGCGATTGCCCAGCATGCTGATGTGTTTGCCCTGCAGGAATTAAAGGCGCAGCTTCCCGACCTGACTGATCAGATGCGAGCGCCGGGTGGCATGCATGCGGCCTATCATGCGGCCGAAAAAAAAGGTTACAGCGGGGTCGGTTTGTGGAGTCGACGGGTGCCGGATAAAGTGATTGCCGGTTTTGATGGTGGCGAGTTCGATGCCGAAGGTCGATACATACGCGCTGATTTTGGCAATCTCTCGGTGATATCGCTCTATCTGCCCTCCGGGTCTTCCTCGCCTGAGCGTCAGGAAGCCAAGTTTCGCTTTCTCGACGCTTTCTATCCCCATCTGCAAGCCTTGCATGCCGAAGGGAGGGAGATCGTTTTATGTGGCGACTGGAATATTGCTCATCAGCAAAACGATCTGAAAAACTGGAAGTCGAACCAGAAAAATTCCGGTTTCCTGCCCGAGGAGCGAGCTTGGCTCAGCCGCGTATTTGAAGAGCTGGGGCTGGTTGACGTCTATCGTCGGCTACACCCCGAAACAACATCCGAATGCTATACATGGTGGAGCAATCGTGGCCAGGCGTGGGCTAACAACGTTGGGTGGCGGATCGACTATCAGGTGGCGACTCCCGGTATTGCCGCTTGTGCCCGTGCTGCATCGATTTATAAGGAAAGCAGATTTTCCGATCATGCGCCATTGGTCATTGATTACGATTGGCCAATTTCGGCCTGATGCGGATTGATTTCGTTGCGTGGACGGGCTAATCTGTGCTCTCTGCATAACCGCTACACGAGAGGTTGAATATGTCTGACGAAATGGCTGTTGCCAACAAGCAAAAACTGGTTTCTGACCTGAAGGTCGTCATCTCTGATACTGAAGAACTGCTGCGCGCTACCGCTGGTTCTGCGGGTGACAAAGTTGGTGAACTTCGTGAGCGTATTGGTCTGCGTCTGCGTGATGCCAAGGAACGCCTGATTGATCTCGAAGTTGCCGTGGTCGACAAAACCAAGGCCGCTGCCCGTGCCACGGATGACTTCGTGCATGAAGAGCCATGGAAAGCAGTTGGTGTTGCTGCTGCTCTGGGTCTCGCCCTGGGTGTACTGATCGGCCGTCGCTAAGCGGATGTCGACTGAAACTGGCGGCGAAGGCGGTCGCGAAGGCCTCTTCTCCGCCCTGAAAAACCTGCTCGCAACGCTGCTTGCGATCGGGAAGACGCGGGCTGAACTTCTTGTCACCGAAATCGAGGAAGAGAAGTTCCGCCTGATGTCGTTATGGGCAAAGGCAATCGGTGCGTCATTCCTATTTGCGCTAGGTTTGATCATGCTTGTTTTTTGCATCGCGCTTGCCTTTTGGGAGCAGCGTGTGCTGGTCTTCGGCCTGTTTTCAGCAGCCTTCATTGTTGGCGGGTTTGTTCTTGTCAGCTCACTGCGCCGGCAAGCAGCTCAGCCGACCAAGTTGTTCCGCTCCAGCCTCGCTGAACTTGAGTCAGACATGACGCAACTGCGTCGGCGGGGTCCGCGCCAGCCATGAATGGTCGCCTGCTTGAGCTGGCAACCCGGCATGGCGTACTCAAGGCACGGATTGATGCTCAGCGTCTTGAACTTTCCCGTCACGCTGCGCCACTGGAAAAAGCGTTGGCTGTCGGTGACAAGGCGCTCGAAGGAGTTGACTGGCTCAAACATCACCCGGTGGCCGTGGGTGCTGCTGTCGCTGCGGTCGTGATTGCGCGGCCAAAACGTGCCTGGCGCTGGGCGCGGCGTGGAATTTTTGTCTGGCGCGGCTGGCAAACCCTAAAAAATACCCTCGCCAGGGTAGGTTGACCGTGGCAGATGCTGGTACAACCGCTGGCTCGCTACCGAGCTGGTGGCAACAGCTGATTTCCTCTCAACGACGCGAGGCGCGGCGGATTTTGACTGAACTCGCCGCGACGCGCGGCATCATGCCTTTGCTGATGAAGGCGCGTAACGGTGGTCAATGGAGCGCCGGGGAAAAGGAAGAATTGCTCGGGCATTTGCGCAGCATGGCCAGACTTTCACCTTATGTGGTGGTTCTGGTATTGCCGGGCTCCGTTATCCTGTTGCCGGCATACGCTTGGTGGCTTGATCGTCGTCGCCTCAAGCGAGGCGATTAGCCGCTTTTGCCTCGTCGTTCCATGGCGCAACTTTAAGTAGCAAGAGCATGCCGGGAATTGCCAACAGGGCGCACAACCAATAGAAGTTGGTCCAGCCCAGTGTTTCCACCAGCCATCCAGCAGAGGCATTGATAAAGGTGCGCGGGACAGCTGCCAAGCTGGTGAAGAGCGCCATTTGTGTTGCCGTATAAGCCGGGTGGGTGGAGCGGGCGATGAAGGCGACAAACGCTGCTGTACCCAGCCCGACGCCAAGCGCCTCAAGACTGATAACAAAAGCCAGAGCCAGACGTTCGGTCGCGCCTATGCTGTCGTAGTGCCCCTGAGCCGCGAGCCAGGCAAAGCCAAATATCGAGACCAGTTGGACCACACCAAAGAGCCACAGTGCCCGGTTGATGCCAAGCTTGATCATCCACAGGCCACCAAGCAGTGCACCGACCACTGCCGGCCACAGGCCGGCATGTTTTGCGATCAGGCCGATGTCGGTTTTGGTGAATCCCATGTCGAGATAAAAAGGCGTGGCCAACGCGGTGCACAAACTATCGCCGAGCTTGTAGAGAAAAATAAAGCCCAAGACCATTAACGCGCCACGCCAGCCCTGGCGGCCGATGAATTCATGAAATGGCTCGGTGACTGCCTGGCGTAACGTTTTTGGCGCCCCCTTGACTCTTGGTTCGGTTACCAGCCAAGCCATCATCATGCCGGGAATCATGAAGGCCCCGGTAATCCAGAATACTTCGTTCCACGGCAGGCGGTCAGCAAGAATCAGAGAAAGGGAGCCGGGGATGAGACCGGCGATACGGTAGGCATTCACGTGGACAGCGTTACCAATGCCAAGCTCGTTATCGCTCAAAATTTCGCGTCGGAAGGCGTCGACCGCAATATCTTGTGTTGCCGAGAGCAAAGAGAGCAGGGTAGCGAGCCACAGGATGGGCCAGATGTTGTCTTTCGGGCTGAGGCCGCCAAGTGAGCCGATGACGAAAAGCAACGCAATTTGCGTTACCAGCATCCAGCCGCGCCGCCGTCCAAAGCCGGGCACGCTGAAACGATCAAGGAGTGGCGACCAGAGGAATTTCCAGGTGTAAGGAAACTGAATCAGCGCAAAAAAGCCTATGGTCTTGAGATCAACCCCCTCGCTGCGCAGCCAGGCGGGTAAGAGGTTGAGCAGCAGGTAGAGCGGTAGACCGGATGAAAAGCCGGTGAAGATACAGATCAGCATTCTCCGCGTCAGCAACGCGGCGAGCCAGCCTGGCATCAGCGGTTCTGGGTCAGGCGATAGACTGCCAGACTGCCGAGAAAATTAACCTCGCGGTTGTCGTTATTCTCAACGATGTTGCCTGCTTCATCGAGAACATGCCGCTCGCGAATGATCAGGCCCATTTTTTCGCACAGATCCTCGAAATCAAGCAGCGTGAAGAAGCGCACGTTGGGTGAGTCGTACCATTGATAGGGCAGATCTTCCGAAACCGGCATCCGGCCATCAAGAACAGCTCGTAGATTCTTCCAGTAGGCAAAATTAGGGAAAGAGACGACGGCCTCGCTGCCGACGCGCAGCATTTCACGCAGTATGCCTTCGGTGTGGCGTACGGTTTGTAATGTGCGCGACAAAACGACATGGTCGAAAGCTTGGTCAGCGAATTCGTCCAGACCGCGTTCCAGGTTGCCTTGAATGACATTGATGCCATTTTTGATGGCAGCAAGGATATTGGCGTCGTCAATTTCAACGCCGACGCCTTGCACACCTCGGGTGTCGATCAGGTGCTTCAATAGCGTCCCATCGCCACAACCGAGGTCGAGCACGCGGTGGCCGGGTTTGATCCAGCCAGCAATTAATTCAAAATCGGGGCGGCCCAAGGTGTGTGTCATAGCTTGATGTTCCGCAGATAGGCGTCGACCACACCGTGGTAATGCGCGTCGTCCATGAGGAAGGAGTCGTGGCCAAAATTGAGGTCTATTTCCGCGTAGGAGACGTTGCGATCGTTGGCGAGCAGGGCTGCAACGATTTCCTTGGAGCGCGCGGGGGTGAAGCGCCAGTCGGTAGTGAACGAGGCGATCAGGAAATTGGCTTTGCTGCGCGCCATCGTGGCCTTCAAGTCGCCATTATCTTCACGCGAAGGGTCGAAATAGTCGAGTGCCTTGGTCATTAGCAAGTAAGTGTTGGCATCGAAATAGCCGGCAAACTTGTCACCCTGATAGCGCAAATAGGATTCGACTTCAAATTCGACGTCAAAACCGAATGAAAAAGCACTGTTACGCAATTCCCGGCCAAATTTTTCACCCATCTGGTCATCTGAGAGATAGGTAATGTGGCCCAGCATACGAGCCAGGCGCAGGCCGCGGACGGGCCGCGTGTTGTGTTCGTAATAGTTACCGCCGTGGAAGTCCGGGTCGGTCAGAATGGCCTGACGAGCGACGTCGTTGAAGGCGATGTTCTGTGCCGAGAGTTTCGGTGCTGCAGCGATCACAATGGCGTTGCGCACGCGCTCCGGATAAGTAATGCTCCAGCGCAGCGCCTGCATGCCTCCGAGGCTGCCACCCATGACTGCCGCCCAGGTGTCGATGCCAAGCAAGTCGGCTAGTCGCGCCTGGGCATGTACCCAGTCAATCACCGCAACCATGGGGAAATCAGCCCCCCAGGGTTTGCCAGTGGCCGGGTTGGGCGACGACGGTCCGGTCGACCCGTGGCAACCACCCAGGTTATTGAGGCCAACGATGAAAAATTTGTCGGTATCCAGCGGTCGACCGGGACCAATAATGTTGTCCCACCAGCCGATGTTATCGGGCTGATCGGCATAGTGGCCGGCGATGTGGTGGTGGCCGGAGAGTGCGTGGCAGATAAGAATGGCATTGGATTTGGCAGCGTTCAGGGTGCCGTAGGTTTCATAAACCAGATCGTAGGCAGGCAGCATTCCGCCACTGCGCAAATGCAACGCTTGATCGAAATGGGCGCGCTGTGATTCGACGACGCCGATGGATTGTCCTGGCATGCTATTCCTGAAAACAAAAAACCCAGTTGGCTGAAAAACGCGAACTGGGCGGTTCCCGTTTTAGCTGTATTTATAGCGCCCGCAATAAGAGCTCAAATCGGCGCAGCTGGCTTTACACCAGCGTTTGCGGGACGATACCGAGCGGGAGGCAAAAAGTCAATCCAGACAATCTATTACAGGGAATTCCTGTTGCTCGGCCAAAAGTGATATGTACGACACACTGTTACTGTTAACTTTTGTTAATATTGTAAAAAATTGCAGTTCAAACAGGGGCTAAGGCATAGCACGATGCAGGATCAGCGGCGACATCAGCGAATTCGATTTGGCGTGCCTCCGGTGGTCAAGATCGGTTTTGGCGGCAAGGTGGGCGAAGGCCTCATCGAAAATCTCTCACTTTCCGGGCTCATGATGCGCACGCCTATGGCCTTGGAGATCGGTCGTCTGGCTGGTTGTGAATTCGCTATTTTTGGCTCGCCACTGATTGATGTGCCGATGACCATTGTCAGTCGTGTGGGTGACATGTATGGCGGGCGTTTTCAGACTGGGCCGATCAATCAGATCGTTATTGAAGATGCGATTGATGTTGCGCTGGCCAAGGGTGAGGCCTCCATTCTCAGTGTTCATGAACTGAACGGGCGCAAGGTCATGCGCATTGTTGGCGGCCTTAATGGCGCGTTGCGCAATGATTTCATGCATGCCCTGACCCGCGTTGGCGTGAATGAAATCAACATGTCTGGCGTCACGGCTGTTGACCAGGCAGGACTTGCACTTTGTTTGGTGGCAACCAGTCGGCATGGCGTTGAAATAGGCGAACAATCGGAATGCTTTGCCAGTGCCTGGAAATTGACGATGACCAGACCGGGATCGGGCATTGGTGAAGGTATTTGATGAAGCGATTGGCGAGTGATCTTCCATTCAAACTGTCATTGCTGGCGCTGAGTATCCCCGGTTTGCTGGCCTCACCAGCGATACAGGCGGCAGAAGAAGACATGTTTTTCAGCGAACTGCCTATTGTCGCTTCCGTCAGTCGCTTGCCGCAACGTCTGGCAGATGCCCCGACTTCGGTGACGGTGATCGACCGGGAGATGATTCGTTCTTTGCCGATTCGCGATCTGAACGATATTTTCCGTCTGGTCCCGGGTTTTCAGACTTATCCCAATAATACCGAGGCGGCCCGGGTGACCTATCACGGGTTGACCGATGAGGAGTTTTCCCCGCGCCTCCAGGTGTTGGTCGATGGCCGTTCAATGTATTCATCGGCATTTCGCAACGGGGTCAATTGGGCGGTTATTCCGGTAGCTATTGAAGACATCGAGCGCATCGAGGTCGTCCGTGGGACAAATGCAGTGTCGTATGGATCGAATGCCTTTCTTGGTGTAATTAACATCATTACAGTTGATCCGTCCTTGGTTCAAGGCTTTTCGGTAACAGCAAATCATGGCAACCAGGGTATCCGTGACTATAGTCTCCGGACCGGGGGAAAACTCGGCGAAGCCGGTAATTTCAGGTTTACCTACCGCCAGCAGAATGATGATGGTTTGAAAAACCAGTTTGACTGGATTGATTCTTACACTTCGCAGCTTTTCGATTTGCGCGCTGATTTTGCGCTCAATGAGCGGGACAGTCTGCAAGTCAGCGCCGGCAAAATTTCGGCGGTCACGCAGCGTGGACGTCTGAGAACCCCCCAGTTGACGGAGAGTAATCCGACCAATCCGATCCGTGATTTCGATCAGTCGAATGCCTATGTGCAATTGTTGTGGCGCCGGATAATGTCTGCCGGTTCCGAGTTTTCACTGCGCTATGCGTATTCTGCAGATGAAGGGTCGGAAGGTTTTATCAATCCTGGGAACCCTTCTGGAACGCCGCCGGTTGCTCCATTTAGATACGATCCATGGGGTGCATCGGGTTCGCGCCATGAAATTGAAGCATTGCACAATCTGAACCTGTCGAATACCACCCGGCTTGCCTGGGGTGGGAGTTGGCGTAGTGACTCGGTCAGTGCAGAAACGACACTGGTCAATCAGGGTAAGGTCAAGCGGGATGTTGGACGGATTTTCGGGAATCTCGAATGGAAGCCTACCGCATGGTTTACCGGTAATCTCGGTCTGGCTGCTGAGGAGGACTCGATGGCCGGATCAAATCTCTCGCCTCGGGTCAGCGCTGCTTATCACTTCAATTCGGAAAATACCGTGCGTCTGGGTTGGTCCAGAGCATACCGTACGGGCAGCGTAGTCGATTATCGCGGCAGTTGGTACAACGGTTCCAAATACCAATTCGCCGGCGATCCGAATATGCCCTCGGAGCGAATGGATACGTTGGAGTTGGGTTACCTTGGTGACTGGCGAAGCCTGCGCATGAGTCTGGATGTGCGAGTGTTTCACGAGAAGGTCTATGACCGCCTGCTGGTAATCGACCGAGATGCCGGGGCTGACTCGATTCCCGACGGAATGCTGGCGATTCAGGATATCCGGATGCAAGGCCTTGAATACCAATGGCGTTGGCAGCCCTTTGATTCAACCCGATTGGTGGTCAACCAGGCCTTCATCGACAGCGATGCCGAATATATTGACTCAGGCTATCCAAACAGCACGCTGTGGGCTCTGAATACCAAAGGCGTACACGAAAAGAGAATGTTTATTGACGAGCTCTCCGAGCGAGGGTCGCCTCGTCGGTCAACCTCTATTCTGTGGCTCCAGAAATTGCCCTATGGCTTGGAGTTTTCTGCCGCTGGCTACTGGCAGGACAAGATGAAATGGTCAATTAATACCTGGGCAGAAAAGTACCATCGAGTAGATGCTCGCTTGGGATATCGGTTCCGCTGGGGCTCAAAGAACGGGGAGATTGCCTATGTGGTGCAATCGCTCAACGGTTCTCATCCTGAATATAAGTCATACGGCGATCCGGCTGACCGCATCGTCGAACGCCGCGAATGGCTATCTTTCAGAATTGACTTCTAAGTTGCTGATTACACCGGCCGCATCACCACCCCTTCGAACCACACGCTAAACGGTTCGCTGGGGGCGACGGCAAGGCCTTCGGCGTAGGTGATGCCGATGGTGGTGAGTTGCTGCAGGGCATCGCGGTCGTCTACGCCATCAGCCAAAGTGTAAATATCCAGATCCTTGGTGATTTCCTGAACGGCACGTAATAGTGCGGTCGACGCACGATTTCCAGTCAAATCACGAGTCAGGGTGCGGCTCAGTTTGACGCAATCGGGCGCAATGTTGCGCAGGTGGCCGAAGGAGGAAAGGCCACCGCCAAAATCATTAAGCGCAATCTGACAGCCAACACTGCGCACTATGCGGCAAAACTCCTTGGCCTGATTGGTGTGGCGGGCGGATTCTTCTTCACTGAATAGCAGGCAGAGACCTTTTCCATCAAGGTTCAACTCGGCCAGGCGCTGGGTGATGTAAATCGCTGTTTCACGTTCGCATAGCGAGGTGGTCGAGATCGGCACCAGGCAATGAAGATCCTTGCCATGGTTCTCGGCGCGGGCCAGCGCGTCAAGCGCCTGATCGATAAAATATCTATCCACCAAGGGGGCGAGATCGTTACGCTCGGCAGCATCGATCAGGGCGGCGAGCGAAACGCTGGGTTGGCCTGGCTCACTCAGGCGGGCGTTCATTTCAACGAGATGACCAGTCATCCCGTCAGGCTGCAGGGAGTGCAATGGTATTGCTTCAATCAGCAGGCGCTTTTCATCGATGGCACGGGCGATTCGCTTGGGCCAACCATTGGAATCCTGGCGCCGTTCGGGCTGGCTGTTCGCTATTTGCTCGACGACCTGATTGCGTCCACTCTCTTTGGCACGGTAGCAGGCGGCATCGCCAGCGGCCATGATGTCGGTAATGTTGCGCGCACGGCGGGTGACTGTGGTCAGACCGATGCTGGCTCCGATCGAGAACACCTTGTCCTGCCATATGAAACGGTAGGCGGCAGCCAGGGCGCAGATATCCTCGGCTACCTGCCGCGCCTGTGGGCCGGTGCAATTGGCCAGCAGGATGCAAAACTCGTCGCCACCGACCCGAGCCAGCGTGTCATCTTCGCGCAGGCGGCCCTGGAATAGCTGGGATATCTGGCGCAGCAACTCATCACCTGCTAGGTGGCCACAACTGTCATTGACCGGCTTGAAACGATCAAGGTCGATGAACAGCACACTGCATTCCTCGCCACCGGCCTGGGCATTAAGTATGGCTCTTTCGAGTCGTTGCTCAAATTCTCGCCGGTTAAGCAGGCCGGTGAGGGCGTCATGACGCGCCTGAAAGGCCAGGAGCGAGGTGGCTTCTTCGATGCGCTCCTGCATCGAATGGTGTACGTCTTCGATGTGCAGCGCCATTTCATTGAAGCCGCGTTCAAGATAGCCGAATTCGCCGCTCGAGTCGGCTTTCACGCGTGAGCCAAATTCGCCATTCGACATGGCGTTGACCGCAGCTACCAGTCGCTTTACTGGATGCGCGGCACTTTCGGCGATGGTGATGGCAAATATCGCGAGCAGCATCAATCCTACGCCAACGATGGCTAGCCCACGCAAGACCAGTGCTTGCCTGCGCTGGGCCAGTTCGCTCTTGTCGAACTCGATGAACACGGTGCCAATGATCTCGTTATTGTTTTCAGCGCCGCTCGTAAGGGGTTCGTAGAGTGCATCCGCTTCACTGACCGAGCGTATGACCGGCGCGCCAAAGGCAACCCATTTTTCGTTTTCGGTAACAATGCCGGGTTTGGGTGGGGCCTTGCGCAGAAACTCGCTACCCAGTGAAACGCGCCCGCTGACAGCAATCGCCCGACCTTTCTGGTTGACGATGATGGCTGCTTTGACGCCGGGTTCTTGTACTGTGGTTTGCGCCAGTATGTGCAGGCTCTCGACTTGCCCGGAAATAATGCCATATTCGCTCATTGGTGCGAGATAGCGCACCAGTGCCTGGCCGTGATTGGCAAGATCGGACTCCAGTGAGCGCACCGCACTCATGGTGAAAAATGTGACCAGCGTGATCGCCATGAGCGTACTGGGCAGTAATGTCAGGAGCAACAGGCGCTGGCGAATATTCAGGCGCTTCATTTTGGATTTACCTCTGCCTGGAGGGAACGGCGAATGACGGCTTCGTCCGGTACGTCGAGGTTCAGTGATTGAGCAACAGCTGAGTTGATGCTGATGGCAAACAAACTGGGGGCTTGAGCGGGCGGTAACTGGCTGATGCCGCCCGGCAGCGTGTTGAGCAGATCACTAGCCTGGCGTGCTATCTGGTCCGGTGTTGAGTAGATCGCAGCCAGTGCGCCGGCGTTGACGAAGGCTTTGGAAAAGGCAATGACCGGACGCTGGTGGCGATACGATGTAACAAGAATAGATTTAATGTTGTCGCGCTTGTAAATTTTGCTGTCAGGCAGGGCGAGAAGCAGGTTGACGCGGGGCAAGAGGTTATTGGCGGCATCGAGCAGGTTTGAGTCGCTGGCAACATCCTCACTATCAATCACGAGGCCGCCCAGTGACTGGCGTGTAGTTGCCAGTGCGGGCCGTGTTTCGTCGCTGATTAACAGCCCAACGCGCTGCGCACCGGGCAGCAGTTTTTTAACGAAGCTGGCGAAGCGTGCTGCTGGCTGGTCAAGGTAGATGGCGCTGGTGCTACCTCGGGAACGGTTGCGACCCGATTCGGCAAGAATTTTTTCATAG
>ERZ724525.2324-NODE-2324-length-10963-cov-9.356252_pt1 | contig 10963 bp, 11 predicted proteins | sample MGYA00376058_ERZ724525 | MGnify/ENA primary metagenome ERZ724525 (study PRJEB28724, sample SAMN07190888) | wastewater metagenome | isolation source: influent of sewage treatment plant in Hong Hong | place: USA: Christiansburg, Virginia | collected 2016-03-01 ... | reverse complement strand
CACCACCTTGACATGGTGGGGGTCGTTGGTTCGAGTCCAATCGCGCCTACCAAATTTGCAAGCATTTACCAGGGCTTGCAGCGAAGTGCCCACTAACTTGTGGGCATTTTTGTTTCTCGGTACGGAAAGTGTGCGGAAAGAGCGCACTAATTTTTAGCCCAAACAGCCGATTCAGCGACGTTGGGCAAGTCGTGCGCTTCCAGTCTGGCGCGACGCTTCGGGCGGGGCTGGCGGGCGGTCAAAGATTCAATGCTGGTGTGCTTCCAGTCCGAGAAGCTCACATCGACCTCATAGCCGATGAATCGGAGCGTCCCGCTCGGGGATTGGCGTATATGAATGCCGTGTTCTGCGCAGTGGGCACGGATGGTCTGTTCATGCGTCATAGTGATTGCAAGGGCGTGACAGTTGCCCGTCGCGCCCTTGCACCTTTAGACCGTCTTCAACTGTTTGAACAGGTGACCAGGCTGTAGAACCACGCCATCAGCACGCATGTGCGCCACCAGCAAATGCGATGCGCTGGTGGGCTTGGCATGGCGTACCACTTCCACCCGCAAGTCGCTGCGCAGCGCAATCGCGAAGGCTTCGGCAAAGTTGCCAAACAGTGCCGTGCCAGCGCTCAGGCCCGTGGTTTGCAGCTCGGTCATGCCGGCCAGCGCGGGCGGCTTGCCCAGCCAGGTGCCTGCAGTGCTGGCCAGTTGCGATGCGCGCGCAATCCAGTCCGCCGGGGCGCTGATATGGGCCGATGGCAAGCGCTGATTCAGTGCCAGCGCCGCGCCCACAGCCTCCAGCGTTTTGAGCCAGATTGCGGGGTCTTGAGTTGCAGCGCTGTCGGGGATGTTGGTATCTGCCAGCAGGGTAGCAAGGCAAAGCACATCCAACTTTGAAGCGAATGCACCAGCCAGTGCCATCTGCAGCAGGGTGTCGAGATTCGGGCTGTCTTGCACCACTTCAACAGTCAAGGGGATGGTGACTGCCAGCAGCTTTGGATTGAGCGTTACCGGCGCGGCAACGATGTCGCTTTCAACGATGTCAACTGCCGCCTCGGTGTGCTGGTACACGGTCGGGCCACTGGTCAGGCGGGCAAGATTGGTCGGTCCATCAATCAGGATGGTGCCTGCGCCGGCTTCAACGACAACAGTGCGGGCGCGCACCATGTCAATGACCTGGCCACCGACGAACGTCGGCACCAGCGCGACACTGGATTGGGCCTTGCGGCTGCCCAAGATGGCATCGCGGGCGAAGTCGGCCAGGCTGAACCCGTCTGCATCGTTCGTGCGGTAGAGGTTGGCGGCTTTTTGTTCACGCGCAAGCATAGGCAGCTGGCGGCCGTCTGCGGTGGTCAGGTGCTTGACCTCTTCACCGTCGCCAGCGCCGCCAGCAAAAGGGCGATTCGACTTAATGATGGTCTGGTCAACGCTGCGTCGCAGTTCTTGGATCTTTGCGTCTTGCGCATCGCGCCAGGATTTCATGTCTGCGCCTTGGGATTCGACCAGGCGGATGATTTCGGAAATATCGGTCATTCTTTACTTTCAGGATTTGTGGGAGTTCTGGCGCTTGGCGCGCCACTCGACCGGTGCGACTCACTTGCCGGCTGCAGCGTCCCGCGTGCATTGGCGAATGGAATGGCGTCGGGTGCCGTGTGTTTAACGGCGCTCTCTGGTCAGCGTCTCGCGTGACCTGAAAGGGGCCGGCCTTGCGAATGCAGCGTCTCGCTTGCATCAGTCAGGCCAGGTGGTGCGTTAACTTCCGCGCACTCGGGCGCGAGTATAAATTTCCAGCAGATAGATGTCAATTGAAATATGCAGCCGTGATGCGGCTCGCCTGCGTGCGCGAACAGCCAGCGGCTCGGGCGATGGATTCCAGACGGCGCTTGTCTTGCGCCAGGCGAACGGCGCGCGGCGTTTTGGCCCAGTACAGCAAGCGCTTAATCATGACCGCCGCCGGGCCGGATAAACGCTTTCAATGTGGCCTGTGCGGCCACACTTGAGCGGGCGCGCTCGATTACGACACCCAGCAAGGTAGAACCCAAGAACTCAAGCTCTCGCGTGCTGTTGTGGCGCAGAAGATTTCCGACTGCCTGGGTCAATTGTTCGAGCGCTTTGCTGCCATCGGGCGGCACTTGCTGTCCGTCCATCTGTTCGCGGATAAAGTCCGCAATCGTTTGCACGTCTTGATTCATTTTTTGCTTTCGATCTGGGTGTTGGTGATGGTCAAATCTGCTGTCTGGGTACCCCCCCCTCCTAACTTGCGCACAAGAAAATTTGACTAAGCGGTCGGTTTCCAAGTGAAGGAGCACAGACTTTTGATCCCCCCCTGTGGGCAAGCGGGGCGAAGTGCGGCAATCAAGTTCGGAACCGAAGCGTTGCACTTGCGCCCTTGGCTGCGCCCCGCCGTTGGTCCTGCTCCACATGTGGCCCAGCCACACCGCCCCCAGACAAATACGACAAATAAGACAAATACCCTGTGCACTCCCGCCACTCCGAGCGCCTCGCCATTGCGGGGCTTATTTGTCGTAGTTGTCGTATTTGTCTATGTGTAGGGTTTGATAGGTAAGTCATTGATATATAAATAAAAAGAGTTAAAAATAGCTTATGGCGAATATGTCAACAGGACAATGAAGCCTTTGGATTTACCCGGTAGCGTGGGCTTGGTCGCTTGCCCGGCTCGCGCACCGTGAACGGCTCGATCACATGGTTCTGCTCCAGCCGCTCCAGCGCTTTCTTGAGTCGCTCTACATCGCGGAACCGGCCCGACATGGCCCGGTGGCATTCGCTACGCGGGAAGGTGGCCAGGTCGTTGCCGCGCACCCACTTCAGCACCGCGTCCGCGTCGCCGTCCACGGCGTCCGTCCCCAGCAGCGCGAATGCGGCCTGCGCATGCGGTATCAGGCAATTGGCCAAGATGATTGCGTCATCCATGCAGGCATGGCTGATCTCGCACGCATGCAGCCCTGTGGCGGCCAGCTCCAGAAGCGCAGCTATGCGCGCCACCGCGCCGGGTAGCTTGCTGGTCCAGTCGCTGATGGCCTCGTAGCGCCCGCCGTCGCCCTGTTCGTCCTCGATGGCCTGCGCCATGTTCAGCCAGGCCTCGCGCGCCGCGTCGCTCAGCGTCAACACCTTGGGCTTGGTGACGGGGGCGGGCACACCTTCCAACAGCGCGAACAGTTGCCGCTCGTACTCCGTACGCACCGCCGCAGGGATCGGCACATGCTTGCGCACGTCGCGCTTGCCAACGTTGCTCACTGGCATGGCGAACAGAAAGCGCGCCAGCAGGCCGGTATCTCGGAACCTGCGCGAACCAGCCACGTCAGCCAGCACGCCCGGCTGCAGCAGCAGGCCGAAGCTCAGCGCCGGCTGGTCGATATGCGCGCTGCGCCCAGCCCGGTCCACGCGCATCGCCGTGCCTGCATGGCCCTGCAGAAATACGTCCAGGTTGGCAGTCCCACCGTTGTACATGCCGCTCATGATCTGGAAGATGCCAGCCTCATCGCTCAGCACCGCCATGCGCTCGCCATGCTCCACCAGCAGCGCCTGCAACCGCTCCGCCGTGGTGTCGCCGCTGAAAAGCCGTGGCGCGCGCAGCTCCTCCGGCATGTTGGTTTCCTCTTCCTCAATCTCTTTTGTCAGCGCCGCGCGCTCGCCTGAGTCCTTTGCTTTCGCCGCGTCCTGTCGCAGGCGCTCCATTCGCTTTTCAGCCACGGATCGCGTGGCCTTGACCCGCGCAATGTCGCTGCGCATGCGGTCGCTCAGCAGCTTCTCCCAGTGCACCAGCGGCGCCTGCATTGCCGACAGCACGGCGCTCTTGCGCGTCCCGCTGGGCGAAGCGCTCAGGGTCCAAAGTGCCAAAGGTTCAACGTAGCAATCCCCCTGCGGCGCCACCACGTAGCGGCGTTGCAGCACCGTCGCCAGCACGGCAAGCGCCGACATGACGGCCAATGCCGGAGGGGTCTGCGTGCTTTCCGCCACCGCGTGCGCCATCTCTCCCAGCCATCCAGGCAGGACCGTTGCGGGAATCGTCGGAACGTGTCGCGCGCCGGGCAATATCGGGTCAGGCCATTCAAGCGCAGGCGCTGGTGCAACCGCCGGAACCGCCTGTTCAATCTGCTCGCGCACAGCATCAAACCCCTCAATGCTGGCCAGGTCGTTGTAGTCGGTCAGGGGCGGGAATATCTCAGACATGCGCCGCCCCCTTGAAGCGGGGCACCGCCACAAAGCCGCGCACGGCCCGCGCCGCCTCGGTGGCTTTGGTCACGCCGGGATTGCCGGGTATCGCGCTGTCGTCGTCTGCACACACAACGATGCGCAGGCTTGGAAACTTCCCGCGCAGCGCCTTCGCCACGGCCAGCAAGTTGCCGCAGTTGATGGCAGCAGCGCAGGCCGCGCCGGTCGCTTGGAACACCGTCGCCGCGGTCGCGTAGCCCTCACAGATCAGGACGGCATCGGTCGGCCTGCCCATGGCGAAGTAGCAGCCTGTGATGCGCCCGCCTGTCAGGAAGCGTTTGGAGCCATCGGCCCCTATGAACTGCAGCGAATGCAGGACGCCAGCGGCATCGCGCAGCGGAATCAGCAGCGCCTCGCGCAACTGCCTCACGCCAATGGCCTGAACCTTTTTGCGCGCCAGGTATGGGTGCCCGTTGTGCGCCGGCTTCGCCAGCCGCCACAGCTTCTCCGCACGCTCCCGCGCCTCCTGGTGCACTGCGGCCTGCTCAGCCGCTCGCGCCCGCTGCATGGTTTCGAACTGGCGCTGCAGCTCGGCACGCTGGGCAGGCGAAAGCGGCTGGTGGGAACCGTCGCGCCAGGTATGCGTGGCGCCGGTCTTCCAACTGCCGAAAGCGCCCGCCGGTATCGGGTGGGAGTGCAGCACATACCAGCCGTTGCGGCTTCCAGCCTTGTCGCCCTCGACGCGAAAGCGGTGCACCTTGCCATCGTCTTGCAAGTGGAGATGCTTAGCCGGCGCCAGGCCAGCGGCGCGCATGGCGTTCAACATAGCGTCGGCGGTGGTGAATGTATTTTTATGAGGTACGCCGGGGGCTGGCGTACTGCCATGCTTTGTGTGCATGTGACCCCCTTTACTCGACGCCCTGAGCCGTCAAGTCCTCAATCAGCCGGTCAATGGACGAAGAAGTCCACGCCACAGCGCGAGGGCCGATCTTGATTGGTTTGGGATAGCGGCCCTGGCGTACGCCGCGCTCCCATGAGCTTTTGGGAATTCCGAGACGAGCTAAAACTTGCGGCTTTCGCAGCAGCGTGACGGGAGTGGTGGTCGATTGCATTTTGCAAAGCCTTTCGCGTTGATACGAAAATGCTTGCGGCCTCACTTTTCCAAGTGGTGTAATGCGAGGCTCTGTCTAGGAGTACTTCGCAAATTGGCCTCAAGCTCTTTTGTGGGGGGAGAATTGCCGGGTGTAGGATCCCGGCTTTTTTCTTTGCGCTCTTAGGGGCCTTGTGGGTCTTTTGGAACGCATGTGAGCATCATGCTGCTGGGGGCGCGTTGTTGTGAGTGCCCAAAATTCATTATTTTGGGGCACTTGTGGGCTTTATCGCTCGAAGCCACGTCTTTACTTGCTTCTCGCTGATGCGCAGCGCCGTCGCTGCGGCGCGGAACCCAGCCTCGCTCTTTGGGTAAACTTTTCGCACATAGAAAAGGTCAGCGAGAAGGGGCGCCATCATCGCGCGCCGGCGCCTGGCGTAAAGCTGCTCCCCCTTCACGTCCCCAATGGAAAAAGCTTCTCCGAGTGAGCGTGGGGCGGGCGTGGCCCATGTCTCGCGCGGCCAACCCGCTACTGGTGCGCCACGCTTGAAGTGTTCATAGGCGTCTTCGATTTCTTCGAGCGCCCATTCAGGCACCGGTAGTCCGCTGGCGCGGTAGATCCCCAATGCCTCTAGTGCGAGTTGAGGGCGCGACATCAATCCTGCCAACTCATCGAGTTGCGCCTCGCACTCGGCCTCTATAAGTTCGTCGCGCACGTTGATCAGCCTGCGCTGCCGGCCTCGGAACCTGCCTTTGCGGGAGCTGGTGACCCTTCAGCTTTGGACGCATCGTCTCGCTGGGTCTTGAAATAGGCCGCATGGATGCTTTCTGTCAATGCCAAGGCCATCTCTATAAAGTACACGGGTGCCCAGGGCGCGCTGGGCGGAATGTCGCCAGCGCTTTTATCAAAGGTGCTCGCAAGGTGGTCAGCGCTGCCCCGTGCTGTTTCCAACAGGATGCCAAGGGCGTTAAACGCATCATTCACATCTATGCCTGGCTGCACCGCAAACAGGCCAACCGCGCCCACGTTGAAGCCTTGGTGACGTGTGACAAGCTTGTTGCTTTGGGTGCGTGTGGCAGTAGTATCGAAATTAGCCATTTTTCAAACTCCATCTTTGAAAGTGGTCAGACAGCCTTGGCGCTCTTACCGCCTCGGCTGTCGCCTCGTTGCCCACCAGAACGGCGGTGGGCTTGCCGGTTACTGCGTTGCTGTCAGTCTCTCGAATAGCGCGGCTTCTGCGCCTTCGATCCAGGCATCCAAGGCACCGCCCTCCAGACCCTGAGCAGGCGTTACATCAACGTCAAATTCAGCGTTCAGGCGACACAACAGCATGGTTTGAAGAGTTGTCACAGTGCAAGCCTTTCGAGTGCAGTTGCAGCCACCTCGCTGCGCAAGTGGCCATAGTGGGATTCGATCATTCGCACGCTGGTACCGCTGATTTGCGCAACGGTTAAAAGATCCAGGCCTCCATGCACGAGGTCAGTGATAACGCTGTGGCGGAGCACATACATCGTTGCGGCCTCCGGTAACCGTGCCGCGTCGGCTGCAGCGCGAAACGGGTGTTTCCAGGCGTCTTTGTTCCATGGCTTGCCGTCCGTCCTTGCGAACAGGGGCGCGCCTGGTAGCTTGTCTTTGGCGGCTGTCTCGAATACTGCTGCTGTGACTGGTGGCAGCTTGATCTTTCGGTCCTTGCCAGCTTTATCCTTGCCGATGGTCAGGGTCTGCAGGCGCTTGTCGTAGTTGCCAGCGGTCAGGACTGCCAGTGCCCCAGGCCGCAGTGGCAATAGGCACAGTGCGCGCAGGAACAGCGCCAGGTCGGGAGTAGCTGGCTCGATCAGCTTGCGCCGCTGGTCGCGGTCGAGGTAAACATTGCGCTGCCCGTCTGCTCCTTTGATTGGCGCCAGCTTGCCACGCCAGGGCAGGGTGCTGGCGACTAGGCCATCGGCGTGTGCCAGGTTCAATGCAGCGCGGAAGGCTGTCATGTCGCGGTTCAGCGTGGACGCGGTTCGCAGGCCGCCAGAAGCAATTGCACGATCTTGCAGGCGCTCGCGCCAAGCCTCTATCGTTGCGGGCCTCAATTTCGCGAGGTCAGTGTTGGCGAATCTGGTGTTGTCCAGGACGTATTGCGCAAAGCGTCTCTGCACATCGTTGGCAGCCTTGTCGCCTTTCGAGCGCTTGAGGTGCGCAACATAACGGGTGCAGACGTCTGTGACGGTGTAGCTCTCGGTACTGCCGCCCATGCCCAGGTGGTTAAACCATTCGCGCGCTGCCTTGATGGCTGCGTCGAATCGCTCGTTGTCGGGTAGGTGATCGAAGGTGCCCAGGGCCTTGTAGTGCTGCTTTTCAGTGTCGGTGTCTCGATAGCGAGCCACCCACGAACCGGCGCTTGAGGGTGTCAGGACGCGCAAACCCAGATAACAGCCAGCACTGACGCGGTGCCAATACGGTTCGCGCCGTGGCTTTAGCTTCTCGCGGTCTGCGACTTTGGTGATGGCTGGCATGATTTCCGCACTGTAGAGAGTACGGAAACATTGTATGGTGCTTTTGGTGCCTAGTGAATACGTATTTCTATAGCTACAGAGAGAAATTTTGATTCAAAAAGGCCCACTAAAACTAAGTTTCCCACCTTGACATGGTGGGGGTCGTTGGTTCGAGTCCAATCGCGCCTACCAAAAATGGTAGTGAAACAAAGGTCCGCAGACATGCGGGCCTTTTTTTTGCCTGATGCATTCGGTATGCGTGCGGCTGCAGGCTTGGTGTGCAATCTCAAGGCCCGCGTGACCAATGGCGGGTGGGCCGTGGCTTGATCTGGATGTCCACGGCCTTGAGTACCTCGGGGTGGCCGGTTTCCGGGTTGGTGTGGACGACATCCTCCAGTACGATGCGACTCACATCGAAGTGTGTCTGGGTCTCCAGTTCATCGAGCACGGCGGCCACTTTCTTCTCGGCCTGGGTGACTTCCTTCGGTTCGGGCAGGGACATACGCGGGCTCCATTGGGTTCGCTGGCACTCAGTGTGCAAGCCTTGCCGCGCATCGCCTGTCATCCAAAGCCCCTAGGCGCTGTGCGAACTTGACACCTTGCTCAGGGTATTCCTGCGCGTGGCCTGCCTGGTGGCTGCCTAGAATGTGTTGCAGTGCAATAGCGGGCCGGAGCCCTAAGGAATGTCTGAAATGCCCGATCAAAAAGCCGCCCCCGCCAGCAAAGCGGCGGCGCGTGTCATCAAGAAGTATCCCAACCGGCGCCTCTACGACACCAATACGTCAAGCTACATCACCCTCTCAGAAGTGAAGCAGTTGGTGATGGAGCGCCAGTCGGTGGTGGTGCGCGATGCGAAATCGGGCGATGACATCACGCGCAGCATCTTCCTGCAAATCATTCTTGAAGAAGAGGCGGGCGGGCGCCCCATGTTCACCGAGGCGGCGCTGGCCAACATCATCCGTTTCTACGGCCATGCCATGCAGGGCTTCATGGGCAGCTACCTGGAGAACAACGTGCAGGCGTTTACCGACATTCAGGCCAAGCTGGCCGAGCAGGCGCACGGCATGACGCCCGAGGCCTGGGCGCAATTCATGGGCGGCCAGTCGCCTCTGGTGCCTGGCGTGATGGGCAGCTACGCCGAGCAGTCACGCACGTTGTTTTCTCAAATGCAGGAGCAGATGCAAAAGCAGACCGAGCAGATGCTGGGTGCCATGGGTTTGAAGCGCTGACGCGTAAGTCCACCGCCGTTTTCTGGCGGTACAGGACAATACGGGGATGAACGACGTTGTTTCCCCACCCAAAATTCCCAAAATCGGCTTCGCCAGCTTGGGCTGCCCCAAGAATCTGACCGATTCCGAGCTGATCCTCACGCAACTGAGCGCCGAAGGCTACGAGACGTCCAAGACCTTCGAGGGCGCCGACTTGGTCATCGTCAATACCTGCGGCTTCATTGACGACGCGGTGCGCGAGAGCCTCAACACCATTGGCGACGCGCTGGCTGAAAACGGCAAGGTCATTGTCACGGGCTGTCTGGGCGCGCGCCAAGGCGAAAGCGGCGGCAACTATGTGCAGCAGATGCACCCCAGCGTGCTGGCGGTGACGGGCCCGCAGGCCACGCAAGACGTGATGGACGCCGTGCACCGCAACCTGCCCAAGCCGCACGACCCCTTTGTGGATCTGGTTCCCGGCGCCTTTGGCGTGGCGGGCATCAAGCTCACGCCGCGGCACTACGCCTATCTGAAGATCAGCGAGGGTTGCAACCACCGCTGCACTTTTTGCATCATCCCTTCCATGCGGGGCGACCTGGTCTCGCGCCCAGTGGGCGACGTGCTGGCGGAGGCCAAAGCCCTGTTTGCCGGTGGCGTCAAAGAGCTGCTGATCATCAGCCAAGACACCTCGGCCTACGGCGTAGACGTGAAATACCGCACCGGCTTCTGGGACGGCCAGCCGGTCAAAACGCGCATGCTGGAACTGGTGCAAAAGCTGGGCGAGATCGCCGAGCCCTACGGCGCCTGGGTGCGACTGCACTATGTGTACCCCTACCCGAGCGTGGACGAAATCATCCCCTTGATGGCCACCGGCAAGGTGCTGCCGTACCTGGATGTGCCGTTCCAGCACAGCCACCCCGATGTGCTCAAGCGCATGAAGCGGCCGGCCAGCGGCGAGAAAAATCTCGAGCGCATCGAGCGCTGGCGCGCCGCCTGCCCGGAAATCGTCATCCGCAGCACCTTTATCGCCGGTTTCCCCGGCGAGACGGAAGAAGAGTTCCAGCACCTGCTGGACTTCCTGCGCGAGGCAGAGATCGACCGCGCCGGCTGCTTTGCCTACAGCGACGTGACGGGCGCTGCCGCCAATGAACTGCCGGGCATGCTCCCCATCGAGCTGCGCGAAGAGCGCCGGGCGCGTTTCATGGCGGTGGCCGAAGAGGTGTCGATTGCCAAGCTGCAGCGCCGTGTGGGCGCGACCATGCAGGTGCTGATTGACCATGCGCCAGGCCTGGGCCGCAAGGGCGGCGTGGGACGCAGCTACGCCGATGCACCCGAGATTGACGGCGTGGTGCACCTGCTGCCACCTGAAAAAATCAGCAAGCAGCTCAAAGTGGGAGAATTCACCCGTGCCCGCATTGTGGGCGTGCAAGGGCATGATCTGGTGGCGCAGCCCATCTGAGCGGGACAGACCGCGCAGCAAGAAAAAAGGCTTCCCGAGGGAAGCCTTTTTGTTGAGCTCGTCATGGCCTAGACGCGTTTGCGGTATTCGCCGGTGCGGGTGTCGATTTCGATCTTGTCGCCTTGCGAGACAAACAGCGGCACCGGCACTTCGAAGCCGGTGGCGATCTTGGCGGGCTTCAAGACCTTGCCGGAGGTGTCGCCCTTGACTGCAGGCTCAGTCCATGTCACTTCGCGCTCGACGCCGGTGGGCAGTTCGACCGAAATGGCCTTGCCGTCGTAGAACACGACTTCTGCAGTCATGCCGTCTTCCAGGTAATTCAGTGCGTCGCCCATGTTCTCGGATTCGACTTCGTACTGGTTGTACTCGGGGTCCATCCAGACGTACATCGGGTCGGCGAAGTACGAATACGTGCAATCCTTTTTGTCGAGGATGACCTGGTCCATCTTGTCGTCGGCCTTGAACACGACTTCGGTGCCGAAGTTGCCGATCAAGCTCTTGAGTTTCATGCGCACGGTGGCGGCGTTGCGACCGCCGCGTGCATATTCGGCTTTCAGGACAACCA
>ERZ724525.2323-NODE-2323-length-10965-cov-10.745830_pt1 | contig 10965 bp, 12 predicted proteins | sample MGYA00376058_ERZ724525 | MGnify/ENA primary metagenome ERZ724525 (study PRJEB28724, sample SAMN07190888) | wastewater metagenome | isolation source: influent of sewage treatment plant in Hong Hong | place: USA: Christiansburg, Virginia | collected 2016-03-01 ... | reverse complement strand
CGCCGTCGATATCCGCCGTCACGGCACGCAGGTCGAAATACTGCCCCTGCCACAGAGCCACGGGAATTTCGTGGCCCATGGGGCCAAGTCGCAAAAATTGCATGCTGTCTTTCTCCGATCAAGCGGCGATCTGCGGTTCCACCAGCAGCGCCAGTTGCATCAACGATTCCTGCCAGCCCAGCAGGCACTGGTCTACCGGAATCACGGCCGGCAACCCCTCTTGCAACACGTTGAGTTCCGTGCCGCAGCCCACGGCGCGCAGTTGCACCGTGGTCTGCATGTCGCCCGGCAGGTTGGGATCATCAAACCGGTCGGTGTAGCGGATGCGTTCGCCGGGCACCAGCTCCAGGTAGGTCCCACCAAAGCGGTGCTGCTCGCCATTGCCGAAGGTAGGGCCTGTTAACACTATGCAAGGGGATCGCGTTGTCTCGCAAGGGGGCAGTATGCAAGGCGCACGTGCGCAGCAAGGCTGGTACCTTGCAAGCGCGGGCAATGCCGCAGACGGCCCCTTTGCGAGGCAACCCGCAGGGAAGGTCACCAGAGCCCGTCCCTCGGTGTTGCGCTCCTTGAGCGTGCGGACGCACGCACTGCGTCGCGCGCCTTGATGGGCAGGCTCTGATGAGCTTCGCTACCCCTTGCATAGTGTTAACAGGCCCTAGTGAACGCCATGCGGTAGTGGCCGCCCACGCGAACGTCCATGTGCTCCACCGCGCAAGTGAAACCATGCGGAGGCAACCATTTGACCATGGCGGCCGGGTCGAGAAACGCGCGGTAGACGCGCTCCGGGCTGGCGCGCAGCACACGTTGCAGGCGGACGGTTCCGGTGTCCATGTCAGGCTCCTGAGGAATCAAATGGCTTCATTCTGCAGGGGCACAGGCTGCGCTGCAATCGCACCCGTATCATGGCTGCCGCACATCCGTCGCATTTTCCAGACCTCAAAATAATTGATCAAATCGGCCTGTAGCGCTTATCCCATAAGCGTAGACAGCTAACTATTCAATAGCAAATGCGCATACTCGGCATCGACCCTGGCCTGCAGACCACGGGCTTTGGGGTGGTGGATGTAGACGGCCACCAGCTCGCCTACGTGGCCAGCGGGACCATCCGCACCACGCAGTTGGCGCTGGGCGATCTGCCTGGGCGTCTGAAGGTGCTGTTCGACGGCATCAGTGAAGTGGTGGCGCGCTACCAGCCCGACGTGGCGACGGTGGAGATCGTGTTTGTCAACGTCAACCCGCAGTCCACTTTGCTACTGGGCCAGGCGCGCGGGGCGGCCATCACGGCGCTGGTGGCGCGCGACCTTCCGGTGGCCGAATACACCGCCCTGCAGATGAAAAAGGCCGTGGTGGGCCACGGGCGCGCCGCCAAAAGCCAGGTGCAGGAAATGGTGCGCCGCCTGCTCAACCTGCCCGGCCTGCCCGGAACCGATGCAGCGGACGCGCTGGGTATGGCCATCACCCATGCCCATGCCGGGGCCGCCATGGCGCGGCTGGGCGAAGCGGCCACGCTCCATCGGCGCCAGCACGCGATGTACAAGGGCGGGCGCAGCTACTGAACTTGAACCGTCGGGGCTTCTTGCACGGCGGGCGCAGAGGCCAGCGGCCCACCGCCGCCGCCCGCCTGCTTGCACAGATACATGCTTCGGTCCGCATGGTCGAGCAAGGCCGCAGCGTCACCACCATCTTCGGGATAAAGCGCCGTGCCAATGCTGGGATGCATGTGCAGCCCGTTGCCCTCCAGGTCGAACGGATGGGCAAAGGCAGCCAATAACTTGTTCACCACCGTCTGGGCGTGTTCCTTGTGGCGCCCGCTCTCGAGCAGCACCACAAACTCATCGCCACCGAGGCGTGCCACCGTGTCGGACGCACGCACACAGCCCTGCAGGCGCCCCGCCACCCGCTGCAGCAAAAGGTCGCCCATGGCATGGCCCAGGGTGTCGTTGACGCGCTTGAAATCGTCCAGATCCACAAACAGCAAGGACACCAGCGTGCCATCGCGGCGCGCTCGCGCCAAGCCAATCTGCAGGCGATCCAGCAGCACCATGCGATTGGGCAAGCGGGTGAGCGCGTCAAACTGCGCCATCTGCTGCAGGCGCTCGTGCATTTGCTTGCGCTCGATGGCGGTAGCCACCTGCGTCGAAACAAACTGCAGCAAGTCCTGGTCAGTGGGCGTGTAGGCGACCTCTTCGCCGTAGCTTTGCAGCACCAGCGCGCCAATAACCCCGCTCTCGGACCGCAGAGGCACGCCTAGCCAGTACCGCGCCTGGGGCGCTGCGTCCGACGACGCACACGCGGACAAGCCATGGCGAGCGTCGGGAGTGATCAGCAAGGTGCTTGCGCTGCGAACCACCTCGGCACAGCGCGCGTCGCCGCACACTGGCGCGCTGGGCGCCACCCCATGCTCGCTGGCATGGTAGGCATAGCGCAGCTCGGCCGTGGTCGCATCGCGCAGCACCACCGAGAAGTTGGTTGCCACCATCAAGCGCCCGATGATCCCGTGGATGCGCTCAAAGAGCGACTCCAGGCTTGTGCGGCATGCGCGGCTTCCGAAATGGCATAAAGCGCTGCCTGCAGGCTCTCATGCCGCTTGCGTTCGGTGATGTCGTGCGCCACGGCCAGCCGCACCTGCCGGTCGGGCAGCCAGCGTGCGGTCCAGAGAATGTGGGCAATGGGCCCGTCCTTGCGCACGTAGCGATTCTCAAACTGCAGCTGCAAATCGCCGGCCATGACGCTGGCGACCTGGCCCTGCGTGGCAGGCAAGTCGTCGGGATGCAGCATATCGAGCATGCGCCGGCCCACGACTTCCTGCGGCGTGTAGCCAAATATGCGTTCGAACGCGGCGCTGACGAAAACAATCCGACTGTCTGCCTGCACGATGCACACGGCATCGAGCAGCAGGTCGATGACCTTCTGGGAAGAAATGTTGTGCATCAAGCCGTCAATAGGGTTCATGAAGCAGTCGTGCAAGCGCGAGGTTTTTGGGCATTGTTGGCCATTGTGCCGATCTGCGCTGCCCGCCTGAATTTTCCATTTGCGCCTACCGGGCGGGCCACGCCTGCCGCTGCGTGATGGCAGCGCAGACCCGAGCTCGGGTGCGGCTTCAGCACATCCGTTCGGATGGGATGACGTGAACGCCCGGCCCCGGATGGATCGCGGCATTGAGCAGCGCCTCGGCAATCTTTGGCGCCGGGTTCAACCGCCATCGGCGCGGCAAGAGGGGGCCGAGCCATGCCAACGCAGAAACGCTCGCTCGTTCTCCCGCACGGACTTCCTGGCGGTCTCCACCTATGAGGCCGGGCCGTACGTGGGTGAGGGACGAAAATCGCAACGTCTCCAGATCGCGCTCCAGTTCTCCCTTCACCCGGTTGTAGAAAATGCGCGACGATGCGTCGGCGCCCAAGGCAGAATTCAAGACGTAGGTGGGAGTGCCATGCTGCTTGGCCAGTTGCCCAGCCGCGAGCGGATAGTCATGGTCCACGCGCCGGAAGGCTTCTTTGGACCCGGCCTTTGACATGGTGGTGCCCAAAGTGCAAATGAGCGCATCCGCCTGCCACCAAGGGGCATCTTTCGGCAGGTGGTCAAAGTCCACGACCGGGGACAGGAATTTGGGATGTTTGGGCAGTTCCCGACGCGATGGAGCCACCACACTGTCGATTCGATCGTCGGCCAGTGCGAGGCGCAAGACATGGCTACCTACCAGCCCCGTTGCTCCAACAAGAAGAAGTTTCACGCAGCAAGTTCCTCATCTGTAGATTCTTTCACCCGAGATTGTGCTTTGGATTGCGTCGACCTTCGAATGGCGTCCCTCTCCAAGTTCAGTTGCCGCGGACTGTTCGACCGCAAGCCCAGCCGGCTGAGTGCCATAGGGCAGCGCGTTCGCGCAGTCATTCAACCGGCGTCGGACCCGATGGCGGCGTTGGGCGCTCGTTCCACAGCTCGATGATCCGCCGATCCGGGTGGTGGGCGGCAACGCCCAGCGCACTTACCGAGGCCGTGTGCAGCGCGAAGTGCTGACCCTCCGCCACGGACAGCCCGATCCAGCGCACGGCCAACGCGGCGCCGAACTGGCCATGCGAGAACAGTGCCGTCGTACCGGGCATCGAACAGAGGCGAGAGACAAGCCTGTCGGCCCGCGCGCTGACTTCCAAGGGCGACTCCCCCCCGGGGCACCCATCCCGCCAGATGTTCCATTCCGGGTTCTCCTGGCGGATGTCTGCAGAGGTCCGCCCTTCGTAGCGGCCATAGTCCCATTCGGCCAAATCGGGTTCAAGCTCGCTCACCGCGCCGAAGCCAGCCAGCGCGCAGGTTTGGCGCGCGCGCAAACGCGGGCTGACCAGGACGCGCGCAATAGCCAGGGCCCGCAGGCGCGGTGCCAGGGCTCGCGATTCTTCTTCGCCGTAGGCCGTCAGCCCCAGCTCGGTCGACCCGGTGTGCTGGCCGCTGAGCGTCCAGGCCGTTTCCCCATGGCGGACGAGATAGATCTTCATCCCGCAAGTCCTTCGGTCTCCATGGCAGGGCGCCAGGCGCCCCGCACTGCCGCGCCATTGCAGCGTGCACGGTGCAGCAATGCGTTCTGAGCGGCGACTCGGTTCGAATCGCTGCCGGCCCACAGGCCGAGTGCCGGCTGCTGCAGCGCCCGCCCGAACGAGAAGCTGAGGGGCCAGGGCAAGCCGGTGCGCAGATGCATGGCGTTCAAGCGCGCCGTTGCCAGTTCGGCCGATTGACCGCCGGACAGGAACGCGATGCCGGCAACGGCGGCCGGCACGGTGCGCCGCAGGCAGCTCAACGTGGCGTCGGCCACCTCTTCCAGCGACGCAGTGGCTCCACTGGATAGCCCTGGCAGCACCATATTCGGCTTGAGAACCATGCCCTCCAGCGCCACCCCCTGGCGATAGAGCTGCTCGAAGACCTGGTGCAGCACCTCGGTTGTCACGTCGCTGCACCGCGCCAGCGTGTGCCCGCCGTCCATCAGCACCTCGGGCTCGACAATGGGCACGAGTTGCGCTTCCTGACAAAGCGCGGCGTAGCGTGCCAGGGCGTGTGCGTTGGTCAGGATGCAGGCCCGGCTGGGCAATCCGTCTCCAATGGTCAGCACCGCCCGCCACTTGGCGAAGCGCGCGCCGCGCGAGGCAGAGTGCGCGAGGCGCTCGCGCAAGCCGTCCAGGCCTTCGGTGACTTGCTCGTCTGGATGACCCGCAAGCGGCTTCGCACCCGCATCGACTTTGATGCCAACCACGACGCCGGCGCCCTGCAAAACTTCCACAAAGGGCACACCATCGGTGGTGCTCTGGTGCAAGGTCTCATCGAACAGGATGGCTCCACTGATGGCCTCGGACAGGCCGGGTGTGGTCACAAGCAGTTCGCGATAGCGGTGGCGGTTCTCTGGCGTCTGCGCAATGCCGACTTCGGCCAGACGGCGGTTACAGGTACCCACGCTCTCGTCCATGGCGAGCAGGCCTTTTCCTGGCGCCATCAGGGCTTGCGCCGTGGTGACCAAAGTGGCGAGTGTTGCGTTCACAATGCGGCCTCCTTCCAGCGCCAATTGCGCACTTCCGGCATATCCTGGCCGTGCTCGCGGATGTAGCGCTTGTGCTCCACCAGCTTGGCCGCCAGCCTGGTTTTCAAGGCAGCGCCCGCAGCACCGGTTTGCGGCAGGCGATCGATGGTGTCCATAACCAAGTGGAAGCGGTCCAGATCGTTCAGCACTGTCATATCAAATGGCGTGGTGATCGTGCCTTCTTCCTTGTAGCCACGCACGTGAAGGTTGTCGTGGTTGGTGCGCCGGTACGTCAGCCGATGGATCAGCCAAGGGTAGCCGTGAAACGCGAAGATGACCGGTTTGCCTTGCGTGAACAGCGCGTCGAAGTCCGCGTCGGCCAGTCCGTGCGGGTGCTCGCTGGGCGGCTGCAGCCGCATCAGGTCGACGACATTGACGACCCGGATGCGCAAGTCGGGCAGTTCTGCGCGCAGGATCGACACTGCGGCCAAAGTCTCTAGCGTCGGCACGTCGCCGCAGCAGGCCATGACCACGTCCGGCTCGCCCTGGAACACGCCATCGACCGACTCGTTGCCAGCCCAGTGCCAGGCGCCAATGCCTGCGGCGCAATGCGCGGCTGCGGCGTCGATCGCCAACCATTGCGGCGCCGGGTGTTTGCCAGCGACCACCACATTGACGTATTGCCGGCTGCGCAGGCAGTGGTCCATCACCGACAGCAGGCAGTTGGCGTCGGGCGGCAGGTACACCCGCACCACCTCGGCCTTCTTGTTGACCACGTGATCGATGAAACCCGGGTCCTGGTGCGTGAACCCGTTGTGATCCTGACGCCAGACATGTGAGGCCAGCAGGTAGTTCAGCGACGCAATCTTGGGCCGCCAGGGCAGTTCGGCACTCACCTTGAGCCACTTGGCGTGCTGGTTGAACATCGAGTCAACGATGTGGATGAAGGCCTCGTAGCAATTGAACAGGCCATGCCGACCGGTGAGCAGATAGCCCTCGAGCCAGCCCTCGCATTGGTGCTCGCTGAGCATCTCCATCACCCGACCCTGCGGTGCCAGCCACTGGTCGCCCGGCGCGGTGGCAGCGTCCCACTGGCGGTTGGTGGCTTCGAATACAGCGGCGAGGCCGTTGGAAACCGTCTCGTCCGGCCCGAAGATCCGGAAGTTGCGCTCGGCGTCGTTGAGCCGGGCCACGTCGCGCAGGAAGGGCCCGAGCACATGGGTGTCGCCAATGCCCGGAGCGCCCGGCACAGGCACGTCGGCTGCGTATGCGCGGTAGTCGGGCAGATGCAGGTCGCGCAGCAGCAGGCCGCCGTTGGCGTGCGGATTGGCGCCCATGCGCCGTGTCCCGATCGGCGCTAGCGCGGCAAGTTCCGGCATCAACTGGCCCTGCGCATCGAACAACTCTTCAGGCCGGTAGCTTCTCAGCCAATCTTCCAGCTGCTTCAGGTGCCCGGGGTGGTCGGCCGGGTGCAGTGGCACCTGGTGCGAACGGAAATTGCCCTCGCAAGGCTCGCCATCGACCACTTTCGGCCCGGTCCAGCCTTTGGGAGAATTGAGCACGACCATCGGCCAGCGCGGGCGGTCCGTCTGGCCATGCTCGCGCGCCTCGCGCTGGACGCGCTGAATGTCGGCCATGGCCCGATCGAGCGCCGCAGACATGAGCGCATGCATTGCCTCTGGCTCATGCCCTTCTACAAAGATAGGGATCCAGCCGCAGCCGCGCAAGAATTGGTCGAGTTCCTCGTGCGTGATGCGCGCCAGCACCGTCGGGTTGGCAATCTTGTAGCCGTTGAGGTGCAGGATGGGCAACACTGCGCCGTCGGTCGCCGGGTCGAGAAACTTGTTCGAATGCCAGGCGGTGGCCAGCGGGCCGGTTTCGGCCTCGCCGTCACCGACCACGCAGGCGACGATCAGGTCGGGGTTGTCGAACACGGCGCCGAACGAATGGCTGAGCGAATAGCCCAGTTCGCCGCCTTCATGGATCGAGCCAGGGCACTCGGGCGAGGCGTGGCTGGGAATGCCACCAGGGAACGAGAACTGCCTGAACAGCTTCTTCAGCCCGGCCTCATCGCGGCTGATGTCGGGGTAGACCTCGCTGTAGGTGCCCTCAAGATACGTATTGCCGACCACCGCCGGACCGCCGTGACCGGGGCCGGACACGTAAATCATGTCCAGGTCGTTGGCTTTGATCACGCGATTCAGGTGCGCGTAAATGAAGTTTTGTCCCGGAGTGGTGCCCCAGTGTCCGAGCAACATGGGCTTCACATCGGTCAAGACCAGCGGGCGCTTCAGTAGCGGGTTGTCCCACAGGAAGATCTGGCCAACCGACAGGAAGTTGGCAGCGCGCCAATAGGCGTCTAGATGTTGCAGTGAGTCGCGGTCTTGTTCGTCGGTCATGGACCCATGCTACGCCTTGCAGGGTGCCGGCGTCCGTTCGCCGCCGCACCTCAGGAAGCTTGGGGTTGTTGCGTGACACGACGGCACTGGCAAGCAACCGCGCTCAGCGAAGCCGCATGTTGGCTCCGCACGTCGATCCACAATGAATCACCCTGATTTTCTTCGCCAAGGCGATTCATGCACTTTGCCCAAAGCCCATATCGCAGCGCTGCGGTATGCCACGGGGGCGATTCCAACATGTCGCCTGAAAAATCGGCTGAAATACGCCGGGTCAATGAATCCCAAATCGAAAGCGAGTTGCGAAACCGGTGCCTGCACGTGCATTAGGCGCCGACAGGCTTCTCGCACCAGGCGCTCGTGCACGATCTGCTGCGCCGACAAACCAGTTTCTGCTCGCACCAGTCGGTTCAACCGCTCGGACGACAGGCCTGATGGATGTGCCGCAGTCGATGCTTTCGCAAGGGACGGTCAGTCCGGTGCGAATCGTCAATGCATCGGCCCGCCAAGCCGTTTGCTCGCCCTGGATATCGCGTAGTTCACCAGGCAGTACAGCAGCGCTACTACGAGGTACACGGGCACCAGAGCATGGTAGTTGGCGATGAGCACCTTGGCGTTCTGCATGAGTTCACCGTAGGTGACGACGTAGCCAAAGGTGGTGTCTTTGACCACGATGACCAGTTGCGCGACCAGTGCCGGAACAATGTAGCGCAGGGCCTGGGGAAAGACGACGTAGAAGAAAACCTGGGTTTTGGTCATCCCCAGGCTTCGTGCCGCATCGGCCTGGCCGCGCGGAACGGCCAACACGCCCGCCCGGTACACCTCGGCCACCACGGCGGCGGTGCTCAGGCCAATCGGCAAGGTCAGCATCCAGTAGGTGCTCAGCTTGATGCCGATCTGCGGAAGCACCAGGAAACACACGTAGATGAGCAGCAGCGTCGGCGTGCCCCGCAAAAACTCGATGACCGCGACGCTCGGCCAACGCACCAGCCGCAGCCGCGCCAGGCGCCCCAACAACAGCAGCAGCCCGAGGCCCAGCGCGATGGCGGCGGCCATTGCCGCCGATGCCAGCGTGCCGAGCAGCCCTTTGGCCAGGAAGGCCCAGGTCGTTCGCCAAGCGAAGAATTCCCAGAACCGGGCGTCGAGCTGCCCTGCGGTATGGAAGCGAAACACGGTGCCCGCCGCCAGCAGGAGCAGCACGGCCGCGGTAGCCACGCTCGCTGCCCGTATGGCGGTCTGCGCCTGCGGGCTTGGATGACCAAACAGAATTTCTTCCAGAGGGCGGCTCATCGCAATATCCGCACCTTCTTTTCCAAGGTGGCGCCCGCCCAGGCAATGAGCAAGCCCGTCGCCACGTACAGCGCAGCAGCCACCGCGAACGCGGCAATGCCGGCGGCGGAATCATTGGCGATCTTGGACACGAGCGCGGTGAGCTCCCGGCCTGGAAACGGCACCTGCGACGCCAGTGAGGTCGATAGCATGAGTGCAATGAGCAGCGAGGTCATCGGCTGCACCACCGCGCGCAGCGCCTGCGGCAGTACCACCGCGGTGATGACACGTATCGGCCGCATGCCCAAGCTGAGTGCCGCCTCAGCTTGGCCGCCTGCGACGGTGTTGATGCCCGCGCGCAGGTAGTCTGCCGTGAACGCGGAGCAGACCAACATCAAGGTCAGGATCACGCTGGGCTCATAGTCGATCAGGACGTTGAGATCGGGCAGCGCGAACACGATGAAGATCAACAGAGCAACGCTGGGAATGTTGCGGAATATCTCGACGTAGCCGGTCAGCACAAAGCGCAGCGGCGGCAGTGGCAGGAGCCGAAGCACCGCCACGACCACGCCCAGCAAGAAGCCGGGAACGAACGACAGCACGGTGAGCTTCCACGTCAACAAAAGGGCCTGCCCAAAGGCAGGCCCGTAGTCGGCCAGAAGCTTTACAACCTCGCCCATCCGCTATTGGATGGGTTATGGAACGGTGGGCGGCGTCGGAACGGCTGTGCTGCCGGTACGCTGTCCGATGGAAATGGTCCAAAGCTTGGCCCAGGTGCCGTCGGCTTCTACTTTCTTCAGGAAGGCATTGACGAAGGCCACGCCGTCCGAGCCCTTGGGCAGTCCGATGCCGTAGGGGTCTTGCGCACCAAAGGGAGCGCCCGCCAGCTGCGCATCGCCGGCGCCTAAGCTCAGGGCGTTGAGCAGCAGCGTGTAGTCGGTCACGTAGGCGTCCACGCGTCCCTGGCGCAGTCCGTCGAGGGCTTCCTGGTGCGTCTGGAACTCTTGCACGACCGCCTTGGGCGCGAACTGCGCCAGGATCGCGGGCCCCGTGGAACCCGCCTGCGTGGCAACTTTCTTGCCGCCCAGATCGTTGACCGACTGGATCGCCTTGTTGTTCGCCTTGACCAGCACCCCGGCCTGCGATGTGTAGTAGGGGCCTGCGAACGCAATCTTCTCGGCGCGGGCAGGGGTGATGGAGTACGTGGCGAGCACCATGTCGGCCTGGTCGTTGATGAGCACCTGCTCGCGCGTGGACGAGGTCACCTGCGTGAACTGGACCTTGGCCCCATCGCCCAGGATGTAGCGCGCAATGAGCTGGGCCAGACCTGCGTCGAAGCCGCGCATCTTGCCGTCTTTCTCGTTGAGCAGCGAGAACAGATTCGAGGTTTGTGTGCCGCCCAGGCGCAGCGCGCCGGCCTGCTTGATCTTGCTGGCCCAGGTGCTCGAAGCGATGGTCGCAGCGTCGGCGACGGGGCCCTGCGCGACCAGCGCGTCAAACGCCGCTGTGTTGATGGGCGTGCCCTGTGCGAAAAGCGGCGCACCGGTCACGATCGCCAGTGCCACCACGGTGGATTTCAGAATGGATTGGATCGACATGCATTCCTCTTGGATGGTGTGTGACATGAACCAATATATAGCAGTTATGGAATACGCGGAGGACTCGTCCGGTTCGTCCACCGTTGCCCACGCAATGCAACGATGGTGCCGATCATGGGCGCCAAAATGCCCCACAGTCATTCCACAGGGACGCTCTTGGCGAGATTGCGCGGTTTGTAGCTGCGGCACGGCCAGAAACTGGCGC
>ERZ724525.2321-NODE-2321-length-10970-cov-15.550160_pt1 | contig 10970 bp, 9 predicted proteins | sample MGYA00376058_ERZ724525 | MGnify/ENA primary metagenome ERZ724525 (study PRJEB28724, sample SAMN07190888) | wastewater metagenome | isolation source: influent of sewage treatment plant in Hong Hong | place: USA: Christiansburg, Virginia | collected 2016-03-01 ... | reverse complement strand
ACAGGGGCAGGTGGTTGCGCTGGGCAGGCAGGCCGCCATTCACCGCGCAGGCGCCCAAGGCAATGAGGGTTTTGCAGTTGCGGCGGAACTCGCGCAGCACGTGGACGTTTTCGGCATTGCACACGCCACCTTCGATGATGCCGATGTCGCAGGGGCCGACTTCCTTGATATCGGTGAGTGGCGAGCGGTCGAACTCGATCAGCTCGACCAGTTCGAACAGGTGCTCGTCGATGTCGAGAAAGGACATGTGGCAGCCGAAGCAGCCGGCCAGCGAGGTGGTGGCGACGCGCAGTTTGCGGGCGGGAGCGGGGCTCATGAGGAGGACTCCTTGAGCTTCTTGCTGCGGATCGTCGCGTTATCGTAGGTGCGCTCGCCGATGGGCACAGCGAAGCCTTCGCGCTTGTGCAGGATCACGCCGACCGGGCAGATGTTGGCGGCGAGGTCGTCCTTCGCAAAGTCGGTGTCGGCCAGCCGGCCCGATTCCGCATTGACCACCAGATGCTTGTCGATGCCGCGCCCGGTGAGGGCGAACACCGACTTGCCGTCCACGTCGCGGCTGGCGCGCACGCACAGTTCGCAGAAGATGCAGCGGTTGAAGTCGAGCAGTACGTCCGGGTGGGAGGCGTCCACCGGGCGGTCGGGGTAGAAATGGCGGAAGCGCGAGGTGAGCATTTCGTACTCGTAGCCCAGCGCTTGCAGTTCGCAGTTGCCGCTTTTCTCGCAGGACGGGCAGAAGTGGTTGCCTTCCACGAAGAGCATCTGCAGCAGGCCGCGGCGTTCGCCGTTCATCTCCGGGCTGTTGCTTTCGACTTCCCAGCCTTCCTTGGCCGGGGTGGCGCAGGCCGACACGTGGCGTCCGGCGGCCTTGACGATGCACAGCTTGCAGCTGCCGTGGGGGGCGAAATCCTTGTGCCAGCACAGGCTGGGGATGTAGTGGCCGGCAATGCGGGCGGCTTCGAGGATGGTCTGGCCGTCTTCGAAGGGCACCGGCTGGCCGTCGAGGAGAAACTGTTTGCTCATTTTTCTTCCTCCTCATGGGTCTTGAGGTGTGCGCCGGGGTCGTCCCGGGCGGTGAGCTGGCGGGCTTCGGCGAGGGCCGCGTCGAGGTCGAAGGCCGGCTCGAAGTCCAGCGACACCAGGCGCCGCTCGTAGGCCGGACGGAATTTCTGCAGTGTGTCGATGACCGGGTTTGGCGCGGCGCTGCCGAGGCCGCAGTGGCTGGCGTTCTTGAGCAGGCGGTCGAGCCAGTCGATGTCGTTGAGGTCGGCCTTGGCGCCGTGGCCGTCGGCCAGCTTGTCCATGAAGCCCTTCAGCAAAGCGGTGCCGACCCGGCAGGGCGTGCAGAAACCGCAGCTCTCGTGGGCGAAGAAGTGCACGAAGGCACGGGCCACGTCGAACAGATCGCGGGTGCCGTCGAAAATCATGAAGGCGCCGGCGGTGGGCACGTCTTCATAGGCAATGCGGCGCTGGAACTCGTAGCTGGCCAGGCACATGCCCGACGCCCCGCCGACCTGCACGGCCTGGGTGTCGCTGGCCCCGCAGTCTTCGAGGATGCGGGCGATGGGCACGCCGAAGGGGTATTCGTAGATGCCCGGCGCGGCGCAGTCGCCGGAGATGGAGAGGAGCTTGGTGCCGGCCGACTGGGCGGTGCCGGTGGCGGCAAAGGCCTCGCCGCCTTCCAGCGCGACGAGGCAGGTCTTGGCCAGAGTTTCGACGTTGTTTACGACTGTCGGCCGGCCCAGATAACCCTTGATCACCGGGAAGGGCGGGCGGATGCGCGGCGTGCCGCGCTTGCCTTCGAGGGATTCGAGCAGTGCGGTTTCCTCGCCGCACACATAGGCGCCGGCGCCCATGTGGATCTGGATGTCGAAATCAAAACCCGGCGCGCCGAGGATGGATGTGCCGAGGAGCCCGGCTTGCCGACGGCTGGCCAGCACGGCTTCAAGCTGGGGCCGCAGGTAGCGGTATTCACCGCGCAGGTAGAGAAAGCCTTCGGAGGCGCCCACCGCCCAGGCGGCCAGCGCCATGCCTTCGAAGACCAGGTCGGCAAAGCTGTTGAGGAGCACCCGGTCCTTGAAGGTGCCGGGTTCGCCTTCGTCGGCGTTGCAGACGATCACCTTCTGCGCGCCCGGCGCATTGCGGGCACTGGCCCATTTCACTGCGGTGGCAAAGCCGGCGCCGCCGCGGCCGCGCAGGTTGGAGGCCTGCATCTCGGCCAGCCAGCCGTCGCGGCCGCGGGCGATGGCGGCGGTGAGGGCCGCGCCCGGCGGCATGTCCAGATCGAGCAGGGCGTCGCGGCGGCGAATGTTGTCGTCGATGCGGAAGTATTCGGCCGGCCACAGATCAAGGGGGCGCTGCTGGCGGATCAGTTCGGCGATCTCGTTGATGCGCCGGTGGTTGAGCTGGCCAATGGCCCGCCCGTTGACCAGCATCGCCGGGCCCTGGTCGCACAGGCCGGTGCAGGATGTGGTGGTGACGCTGACCAGTCCGTCCTCCGACAGCTTGCCGGGCTCGATCCACAGCTTGCGGCACAGGGCATCGAGCAACTCGGCGTTGCCGAGCATGCGGTCGGTGATGTTGTCGGAGAACAACACCCGGTAGCGGCCTACCGGGCGGGTGTAGAGAAAGCTGTAGAAGCCGGCGACGCCTTCGACCCGGGCGCGGGGAATGTGCAGTGCCGCGGCGATGCGGGTGAGGCTTGGCGCTGGCAGCCAGCCTTCGATTTCCTGGGCGTCGATGAGGATCTGCAGGAGCCGCGTCGGGTCGTGGCTGTGCCGTTGCAGGACGTCGTCGAGGGTGACGAGGGGAACGGACGGGAGAGCGCTCACAAGAACCTCCGGCTGCAGGACGCAACGCGCTCAGTATGCGCGTCGGGCAGCCGGATTTCTTGCGTTAGATCATGAAACTACGGCGCGACGGAGGCGTTCGAGGGCCTCTTCCAGACGGGCCGGCGGGCAGCCGAAATTGAGACGTACGAAGCCCGGCAGGCCGAAGTCCTTGCCATCCGACATTCCGACGCCGGCGGCTTCGAAAAATGCTGAGGCATTGGCGATGCCGCGTGCGGCGATCAGTTCACGGCAGTCGATCCACGCCAGGTAAGTGGCTTCGACCGGCACGGTGGACAGGCCGGGAATGGCGTTGATGGTTTCGACCACCCGGGCTGCGTTGGCGCGCAGGGTGTCGAGCAGGGCTGCGCGCCACGGCCCGCAGTCGCGGTAGGCGATTTCGGTGGCGGTCATGCCGAGCACGTTTACATGCGGCACGATGCCCGCCATGGCGCGCTTGTAGCGGGCGCGCAGGGCGGCGTCGGGGATGATCGCGAAGGCGCAGTAGAGGGCCGGGATGTTCCAGGTTTTGGAGGGCGCCATCAGCGTGATGGTGCGGCGGGCGACGGCCTCGTCGAGGGTGGCGATCGGAATGTGCGGCCTTGCCGGATCGAGGACGAGACCGCAGTGGATTTCGTCGGAGCAGATGACGAGGTCGTGGCGCTCGGCGAGTTCGGCGATGCGAGTCAGTTCATCCCGGTCGAAGACGCGCCCGACCGGGTTGTGGGGGTTGCACAACATGAACAGGCGCACGTTTTCGGCGAGGGCCGCTTCGGTTGCGTTCCAGTCCCATTCCCAGCGCTGGCCGTGCAGCACCAGCGGCGTGGTGACGAGGCGTTGTTCGAAATTGGCCGGCGCGTGCAGGAAGGGCGGGTAGACCGGTGTCGAGGTGAACACCCCGTCACCGGCCTGGCCGACGGCCCGCACCGCCACGTTGAAGCCGGTGACGACGCCCGGCAGCCACACCAGCCAGTCGGGCTGGATGCGCCAGGCGTGGTCACGGGCGATGCCTTCGATGACGGCCTCCAGCAGCGACGGCCAGGCGTCGGCATAGCCGAACACGCCATGGTCGATGCGCGTGTGGAGCGCCTCCAGCACCGCCGGCGGGGCGGCGAAATCCATGTCGGCGACCCACATGGGAATCACGTCGCGGCCGGCGTAGCGGCGCCATTTGATGCTGTCGGAGCCGGCGCGGTCGGGGGCGGTGCTGAAATCGAAGCTCGTCAAATCACACTTCCAGATGTTGGTAGAGCACGGTGGACAGGTAGCGTTCGCCGAAGGACGGGATGATCACGACGACCAGCTTGCCGGCGTTTTCAGGCCGTTCGGCCACCTGCAGGGCGGCCCACACGGCGGCCCCGGATGATATGCCGACCAGCAGGCCTTCTTCGGTTGCCAGCTTGCGGGCGGTGTCGAGGGCGGCGTCGTTGGGCACCTGAACGATCTCGTCGTAGATGGCGGTGTTGAGGATGGTCGGCACGAAGCCCGCACCGATGCCCTGGATCGGGTGGGGGCCACGGGCTCCACCGGACAGCACCGGGCTGGCGGCGGGTTCGACGGCGATGATCTTGACGCCCGGACGGCGTTCCTTGAGCACTTCGCCGACGCCGGTGATCGTGCCGCCGGTGCCGATGCCCGACACGAAGATGTCCACCTGACCATCAGTGTCGGCCCAGATTTCCTCGGCGGTGGTCTTGCGGTGGATGGCCGGGTTGGCCGGGTTGTCGAACTGCTGCGGGATGAAATAGCGGCTGTCGGCGGCGGCCAGTTCGTTGGCTTTCTTGATGGCGCCGGGCATGCCTTCGGGCCCGGGGGTGAGGATCAGGTCGGCGCCGTAAGCCTTGAGCAGCAGCTTGCGCTCGCGGCTCATGGTTTCGGGCATCACGAAGGCGCACTTGTAGCCGCGGGCGGCGCACACCATGGCCAGGCCGATGCCGGTGTTGCCGGAGGTGGGCTCGAGGACGATGGTGTCGGGCTTGATGTGGCCGGCGGCTTCGGCGGCGTCGAGCATGGCGGCAGCGATACGGTCCTTCACGCTGTGGGCCGGGTTGAAGAACTCCAGCTTGAGGGCGAGGGTGGCGCCGTTGGCCGGGGCCATCTTGTTGAGTTTGACCAGCGGGGTGTGGCCGATCAGTTCGGCGACGTTGTTGGCGATACGCATGGCGACTTTCCTTCCCACGAAATTGGCACTAATTGATTTTAGTGCGAACCAAAGTCATTAAATACTCCAAAAACGAATATTCAAGGCGATTGTGTGAAGCTTTCACAGTTCGGCAGGATTCACTGCTTTTTGTAGAAAGGATCGTCGCCTCACAGCTTGCGAATTTTCTCCAGCAACGCGGTGGTTGAGCGGAGGTGTTCGAACGGGATCGAATGCACGCTGCCGCCACGGGCGAGGGTTTCCGGTGCGCCGACGATGCGTTCCGGCGCCCAGTCGCCGCCCTTGACCAGCACGTCGGGCTCACATTCGAGGATGCGGGCGATGGGCGTGTCTTCGTCGAACCAGGTGACCAGATCGACACAGCCGAGGGCTGCCATGACCGCCAGGCGGTCGTTCAGGGTGTTGATCGGGCGGTCGTCGCCCTTGCCCTGGCGACGCACCGAGTCGTCGCTGTTGAGGGCCACCACCATTGCGGCACCCAGCGCCCGGGCCTGGCCCAGGTAGGTGACGTGGCCGCGATGCAGTATGTCGAAGCAGCCGTTGGTGAATACCAGCGGGCGGGGCAGGCTGGCGATGCGCTGGCGCAGTTCGTCGGGCGGGCAAATCTTGGTTTCGAAAGCGGGAGCGGGGTACATGGGCGTTGGCGTGAAAGGCGGAGAGTCGGGATTCTAGTGGTGGTTGCCGTAACCGGCGATACCGATCATCAGGCGTACCAGGCCGTAGGCGGCCCAGTTGATCAGGCGCTGCAGGCGGGGTGCGCGCTGCCAGGTGTCGGCGAGGATTTCGCGGCTGCCTTCGTCGATGGCCCGCGAGAGGTGTTGGCGGAGTTCGCCGGCAAAGGCTTTGTCGCGCACCACCACGTTGGCCTCGCGGGCGAGGAGCAGGCTGAAAGGATCGATGTTGCTGGAGCCGACGGTCGCCCAGCGCTCGTCGATGACGGCCACCTTGGCGTGCAGGTAGCTGCGGTGATATTCGATGATGCGGACTCCCGCACTGAGCAACTGGCCGTAGAGGGCTCGCGTGGCGCGCTGCTGCAGCGGGTGGTCGGCCAGCCCCTGGACGAGGAGGGTGATGCGCACACCGCGCCGGGAGGCGGCCAGAAGTGCCTGGCGGAAGCGTCGGCCGGGCAGGAAATAGGCGTTGGCGAGAATGATCTCGCGTCGTGCGCCGGCGATGCCGAGCAGGTAGGCATCCTCGATGTCGCGCCGGTGGCGGATGTTGTCGCGGATCAGGAAGCCGGCTTCCACGTTGCCGCAGGGCTCGGTCAGGGTGGGGGGGCCGTTGTGCAGGCGCAGGCGCTGGCGAAAGGAGGCCCAGGCGACCAGTTCCCAGACCCGCCGGACGCTGGCGTGGATCGGGGCGAGCAACGGGCCTTCAATCCGCACGGCGTAATCGTGGCGCGGGGCTTCGAGTGCGGGCGCTTCGAAATCGCTGACGATGTTGATGCCGCCGACGAAGGCGATGCGCCCGTCGATGACCGCCAGTTTGCGGTGCAGGCGGCGCAAGCGGCGACGCCGCAGGGACATGAGACCCACTTCGCGGCGATAGATCAGAACATTGACACCGCCGGCGATGAGTCCGTCCATCAGTTCGGCAACGAACTCCCGGCCGCCGAATCCATCCACCAGCAGGTGCACCTTGACCCCCCGGCGGGCCGCCCGGCTCAGGGTTGCCGCGATGAGCAGGCCGGTCTCGTCCCGGTCGAAAATGTAGCTTTCGAGGAAGACTTCTGTGGTGGCTCCGTCGATGGCCGTCTGCAGGGCCGGGAAGAATTCGGTCCCGTTTTCCAGCAGAGTCAGGGCGTTGCCACGCAGCCAGGTGATGCTCATGCGCCTGGCCCGGTCTCAGGAGGTGCGCAACTGTGCGGTGAGGGGGGCATGGTCGGAGATCTGGCTCCACGGTGTGCCGCAGTGCACTTCGGCCTTGTCGACGGAGAAGCCGCGCACGTAGATACGGTCGAGGCGCAGGACCGGTAATGTGCTTGGAAAACTGCGTGCCGGGCGGCCGCGGAAGGTGGTGAATACCTCGCTGACGCCAAGTTGTTCGGTCAGGCAGTCGTCGGCGTGGTTGCGCCAGTCGTTGAAGTCGCCGGCGATGATCAGCGGGGCGCCGTCAGGAGCAAGTTCGTCCATGCGCTTGACGAGGGCCGCCATTTGCCGGCGCCGGCTGCCGGCCGTGAGGCCGAGGTGTACGCACACGCAATGAACCGGGCGATCTAGCTCGGCGATGCGGATCTCGCAGTGGAGCAGGCCGCGGCTTTCGAAGCGATGATCGGAAACGTCCTGGTTGGCCTGAGTGAGGATCGGGTGGCGGCTGAGGATGGCGTTGCCGTGGTGGCCGTGGTCATAGATCGCGTTGCTGCCGTAGGCGCTTTGCTGCCACATGTCGCGGGCCAGAAATTCATGCTGGGGCTGGCCGGGCCAGTCGGCGTGGCGCTGGGCATGGCGCAGGTGCATACCCTGAACTTCCTGCAGAAATACCACATCGGCGCCGAGCAGGCGCAGGCGGTCGCGCAGGTCGTGGATGGCGAGACGCCGGTTGAACTGGGAAAAACCCTTGTGGATATTGTAGGTACAGATGCGCAGGGTGCTCATCACGGCTCCTTTTTGTTCATTCTGCGCCCATCGGATTACCAGCGCACGTTGCATTGCCCATGAAAAACGGCGCCCGCAGGCGCCGTCTTGAGCTGCAAGCGCAATGGCTTCAGGAAACTGCGAGCATGCGTTCGAGGGCGACCTTGGCCAGCGCGGCTTCGTGCTCGGGTACGGTGATGCGATTGACCACCTTGCCGTCGGCCAGGTTCTCGAGGGTCCAGGCCAGGTGCTGCGGGTCGATGCGCTGCATCGTCGAGCACATGCACACGGTGGGCGACATGAACTGGACGATCTTGCCCTCGGCCTTCACTTCCTCGGCAAGGCGGTTTACCAGGTTCAGTTCGGTGCCGACCAGCCAGCGAGTGCCCGGCGCAGAGGCCTTGATGACGTTGATGATGTACTCGGTGGAGCCCACGTAGTCAGACTGGCGACACACTTCGAGGGCACTTTCCGGGTGGGACACGACCAGCCCGTCCGGGTACTGGTTACGGAACTTGATGATGTGCGCCGGCTGGAACATCTGGTGCACCGAGCAGTGGCCCTTCCACAGGATGACTTTGGCCTGTTTGATCTGCTCGACGCTGAGGCCGCCGTATTCGAGGTCGGGGTCCCACACGACCATCTCGTCCAGCGGAATGCCTTTCTTGAAACCGGTCCAGCGGCCCAGGTGCTGGTCGGGGAAGAACAGCACCTTCTCGCGTTGGGCGAAGGCCCAGTCGAGGATGGTCGGGGCGTTGGTGGACGTGCACACGATGCCGCCGTGCTCGCCGCAGAAGGCTTTGAGGTCGGCCGCGGAGTTGATGTAGGTGACCGGGGTGATCAGCGCATCCGGCGTTTCGAGCACTTCGGTGAGTTCGCGCCAGCAGCGCTCGACCTTGGCCAGGTTGGCCATGTCGGCCATCGAACAGCCGGCGGCCAGGTCGGGCAGGATGGCCTGCTGGTGTGGCTTGGACATGATGTCCGCCACTTCGGCCATGAAGTGCACGCCGCAGAAGACGATGAACTCGGCGCTGGTATCGGCGGCGAGGCGCGACAGTTTGAGGGAGTCGCCGGTGATGTCGGCGTATTGATAAACGTCGGCGCGCTGGTAATGGTGACACAGCAGCACGGCCCGCTCGCCGAGGCGGGCGCGGGCGGTGCGGATGCGCGCGTGGGCATCTGCGTCGGCGAGGGTGTTGAAACGATCGAAACTGATGGGGGCAGCTTGCATCTCTGGGGTGTCCTGTGGTTCAGCCCTGGGTCCACGGAAGTCCGGCCTGGCGCCAGCCTCCGACCTTGTTGCGGTGCCCGTTGGCGTCCTTGTCGCCTTCGAAGCCTTCCAGGATGTTGTAGGCATTGGTGAAGCCCGAGTTGGCCGCAAGGGTTGCGCCGGCATTGGAGCGGGCACCGCTGCGGCACAGGAACATCACCAGCGCTTCCGGATCGACCTGGCGCTTGAATTGGGCCAGGAAATGCGGATTCGGTTCATTTCCGGGGTACAGCATCCACTCGATTTCGATCGCACCGGGGACGCGACCGACCCAGTCCCATTCGGCACGGGTGCGCACATCCACCAGCCTGGAGCCGGGGGCGAGCTGCAATACGTCCCACGCTTCCCGCGGCGTCAGGGCTCCAGCGTAGGGCAGGTTCATGCTCCGGGCGCGCTCTTGTGCAAGGGCAAGGGTTTCGCTTAATTTTCCCATGGCGTACCTCCGGCTAGAATGGCGGGTCAGCGAGTATACCTCCGACCCTCCGGGCCGCAAGTCATGTCTTTTGAGACGCATCTTTGCGGCTGCTCATGCTGACTCTGCGAGGCGGGAAAAAGCCTTCGATGACGTGTCAGGGTGCGTGTTGGTGCATCTGCGCACTGGGCGCGAATCGTCTCGTTATCTTGTCTTGCACCAAAATGGTGCCTTGTTTGTGTGGCCGCTCTTTTTTGGTGCGTAAAATTTCCGAATCGCCGACGATAAGCCTTGTGGCACAATGAGGTGTTTTCTTTTGCGCGCTGGCATGTTTGCTGCTTGCTTGTCCCGCAGACTGATTGTCGTAACCGTTTATTTATCCACTGCGCAGCAGCGTCAACCCGTTAGGAGTGAGTTTATATGACCCCGCAAGACGTCATGAAGATCGTCCAGGAAAACGAAGTCAAGTTCGTCGACTTCCGTTTTACCGATACCAAGGGCAAGGAGCACCACGTTGGCGTGCCGGTCAGCGCTTTCGATGAAGACAAGTTCGAAAGTGGCCATGCCTTTGACGGTTCCTCGATCGCCGGCTGGAAGGGTATCCAGGCTTCCGACATGCTGCTGATGCCGGATCCCAATACCGCCTACATCGATCCGTTCTTCGACGAAACCACGCTGGTCCTGAGCTGTGACGTGATCGACCCGGCCGATGGCAAGGGTTACGACCGCGATCCGCGCTCCATCGCCAACCGCGCCGAGGCTTACCTGAAGTCCTCCGGCATTGGCGACACCGCCTTCTTTGGCCCGGAACCCGAATTTTTCATCTTCGACTCCGTCGAGTGGAAGATCGGCATGTCCGGCGCTTACCACAAGATCTTCTCCGAAGAAGCTGCCTGGTCGTCCGACCAGAAGTTTGAGGGTGGCAACACCGGCTACCGTCCGGCAGTGAAGGGCGGCTACTTCCCGGTTCCCCCGGTCGATTCGTTCAACGACATGCGTGCCGCCATGTGTCTGGCTCTCGAAGCCTGCGGCGTGCCGGTTGAAGTGCATCACCACGAAGTGGCGACTGCCGGTCAGAACGAAATCGGCACCAAGTTCGACACCCTGGTGCGTCGCGCCGACCAGACCCAGATCCTGAAGTACATCGTCCAGAACGTCGCCCACCAGTACGGCAAGACCGCGACCTTCATGCCGAAGCCCATCGTTGGCGACAACGGTTCCGGCATGCACGTGCACCAGTCGATCTGGAAAGACGGCAAGAACCTGTTCGCCGGCAACGGCTACGCTGGCCTGTCTGAAACCGCCCTGTTCTACATCGGCGGCATCATCAAGCACGCCAAGGCCCTGAACGCCATCACCAATCCGCTGACCAACTCCTACAAGCGTCTGGTTCCGCACTACGAAGCACCGGTCAAGCTGGCTTACTCCGCCAAGAACCGTTCCGCTTCCATCCGCATCCCGTTCGTGAATAGCGAAAAGGCTCGCCGGATTGAAACCCGCTTCCCGGATCCGGGCGCCAACCCCTACCTGTGCTTCGCTGCACTGATGATGGCTGGCCTCGACGGCATCCAGAACAAGATTCACCCGGGCGATCCCGCCGACAAGAACCTCTACGACCTGCCGCCGGAAGAAGATGCACTCATCCCGACCGTCTGCTCCAGCCTCGAGGAAGCCCTGGCTGCCCTCGACAAGGATCGTGAGTTCCTGACCCGTGGTGGTGTGTTCAGCA
>ERZ724525.2317-NODE-2317-length-10979-cov-3.798883_pt1 | contig 10979 bp, 9 predicted proteins | sample MGYA00376058_ERZ724525 | MGnify/ENA primary metagenome ERZ724525 (study PRJEB28724, sample SAMN07190888) | wastewater metagenome | isolation source: influent of sewage treatment plant in Hong Hong | place: USA: Christiansburg, Virginia | collected 2016-03-01 ... | reverse complement strand
GGAAATTACGACACAGCTGTCGTCTGGGCCGGCGAGGTCATGGATATGGTCAAAAACATTGAGAGCGCCACGGTGCTGGTTGCACAGATCAGCAGGGAGGCTGAAACGCAACTGCGGACGGTAAGCAAACTTGTGCGGTAAATGAGTCTTCAAGGAGCCTGCTCATGGGCAGTCCAGCCGATATCGAACAATGGAGAAAGGCGCAGCGCGCAGCGCTTCCGGCAAAGCGTCTGGAGATCACGAAAGCGGAGTGCCGCGGGGGGGAGTGCATCGATCACGCGGTCGCTGACCGAGGCCTTCCCGATCCTGCAATGGATGATGGTCAGCTTCTGCTGGCCATTGCAAGGCGAATTCGATCGCGATGTTTTTATTGGAACTGTCTCTCTCCTAAAGGTGGAGGTGTAAGCACAATGGCGAGTTGTGTGCCCTACCGTACATACTGCAACTAAAAATGAGTAAACACTGCCAGTTTTAGGCAGGAAGACATCAAGCACAATATCGCCAGCCTGCAAGCGATCCGTGCCATGGGCGTGAGCATCGCCATCGACGACTTTGGCACCGGCTTCTCCTCCCTTAGCTACCTTGCCAAGCTGCCGGTGGACACGCTGAAGATCGACCGCTCGTTCGTGATTGGCATGACTACCGAGCCGGAGGGGTTGGCGCTAGTATCCACCATTATCAACCTGGCGCATGCGCTGAAACTCAAGGTAGTGGCAGAGGGCGTCGAAACCGAGGAACAATCACGCCTGCTGCGCTTGCTGAACTGCGACGAAATGCAGGGCTATCTGTTCAGCAAACCGGTGCCGGGCAATATATTTGAAACTAGATTCCTGGCCCTGCCGCCCGCCGAGAAATGAATAATGATCGCCATCCGGCAAAAGTCGGTGCTGACAGGACGGCAAGTTTCAACCGCCAACACCATCGCGCAATTGAAGCATCCCGTGTCAATCCTGAAAACAGCCTTTTCCCTTATCTTGTGAGCAGGTCATTTTATGTGGCTGTGCCACGCACACCACCACTCACGCGCACGATGCCCGCCAGATCACGATGCTGTTCAATGGCGATGAATCCGGCGGCAATGAGTAATTCGCGCACGGCTTCGGCCTGATCGTAGCCGTGTTCCAGCCAGAGTTGGCCTTGAGGGGATAAATACGCGGGCGCGGCAGCGATGATGTGGCGGATGGCGTCCAGGCCGTCTGTGCCGCTGGCTAAGGCAGCAGGCGGCTCGAAGCGCAAATCACCGTGCGTTAAATGCGCGTCCGCCACAGCAATATAAGGAGGATTGCTGACGATGAGATCGAACGTGTCACCCTTTATGTCTGCGTACCAATCGCTCTGTAAAAATCGCACGGTCGCCTTGAGCTGCTGGGCGTTTTCTTTGGCGATAGCTAATGCGGCAGGACTGGCATCGATGGCGGTAACGCACGCCCACGGACATTCCAGCGCCAGCGTGATGGCAATGCAACCCGTGCCGGTGCCCAGATCGAGAATCTGTGCGGTATATCGCCCTGTTTGACTCTCTGCCGCCGCATCACCAGCGCCGAGTTTTTTCAATGCAATATCGACCAGCAACTCAGTCTCGGGACGCGGAATCAACACGCCGGGCGCGGTGACGAAATCCCGACCGAAAAACTCGCGGTGGCCAAGCAGATAAGCCACAGGCTCGCCTGCATGACGGCGCATGACGAGGGCATTAAACGCACCCAGCGCAGCATCATCCAGCACAGCATCGTCATGGGTCAACAACCACACGGGCGGTTGCTGTAGTACATAGCCCAGCAACAGGCGCGCCTCATTGCCCGGCAGTTTTTCGCGCGCGGCGGCAAGCGCAGCGGCGATGGTGGTCATGCTGCCAACTCGGCCAGCAGTTCGGTTTGATGTTCGGTCGTCAACGCGTTGACCAGCTCGCTTAAATCGCCGTCCATGATGGCATCGATTTTGTATAACGTCAGATTGATACGGTGATCGGTAACACGCCCCTGCGGAAAATTGTAGGTGCGGATGCGCTCGGAACGATCGCCCGAGCCGATCAGCGATTTGCGCGTCGAGGCGATTTTTTGCTGCTGCTCGCGTTCCTGCTCTGCCGTAATGCGCGCTGCCAGCACCGCCATGGCCTGCGCACGGTTGCGATGTTGCGAGCGGTCATCCTGGCATTCGACCACAATGCCGGTCGGCAGGTGGGTGATGCGCACCGCCGAATCGGTCTTGTTGATGTGCTGCCCGCCAGCTCCCGAGGCACGATAGGTGTCAATGCGAATATCGGCCGGGTTGATCTGAACCTCCTCGAGCGCGTCCGCCTCCGGCATCACCGCTACCGTACAGGCCGACGTGTGAATCCGGCCTTGTGCCTCGGTATCAGGAACACGCTGCACGCGATGAGCACCAGACTCGAACTTCAAGCGTGCGTAGACATCGCTGCCGATGATGCGGGCAATGATCTCCCGGTAGCCGCCAAGGTCCGAGGCACTGGCCGAAATGACCTCGACCTGCCAGCGCCGACGCTCCGCGTAACGCGTGTACATGCGAAACAGATTGCCGGCAAAGAGCGCCGATTCGTCACCGCCGGTACCCGCGCGAATCTCGAGAAAGACGTTGCGCTCGTCTTTCGCATCCCTGGGCAACAGCAGCTTCTGCAGATCTTTCTCGATCTGCGGCAGGCGTTCCTTGCTGGCTGCGACTTCCGCTTCAGCCAGTTCCCTCATTTCCGGATCACCGACCATATCGAGGGCAGCCGCCAGATCGGAGCGTGTCCGGCTCCAGATCTGGTAAAGGGCGACGACTGGAGCGATCTCGGCGTGCTCGCGCGACAACCTGCGGTACTCGTCCATGTCGCGAGTCGCGTCGCCGCTGGCCAGCATCCGGTCGAGTTCGTCAAGACGACCCGTCAGGTGCTCAAGTTTGTCGCAAATGCTCTGGTTCATCGGAAAGTCTGTTCAGGCAGTGGTTGGAGAAGCGGCGCGTCAACGAGTCGGTCTTCCCCGCCGGGATGTGCTACTCGTCGACGCGGGACTCGGGATGCAGGTGAAACAAGCGCGAGACGATGGCCTGGAACTGGTCCCGATCAGCGTCGGCCTGAGTCAGAGCCTGCGTTGGCGCGTGCAGGAACTTGTTGGTCAGCCGGTGCGAGAAATGCTCCAGCACGCGCGCCGGTTCTTCGCCCTTGGCCAGCGACTTGAGAGCATGCTCGACCTCATGCCGGCGCGCACGTTCAGCGGCGTCGCGCAGAGAGCGAATCACCGGCACTGTACCACGCGTTGCCAACCAGCGCAGAAAGACGTCCACCCGCTCGGCGATGATCGCCTCGGCATCCACCACGGCTGCCTGACGCGATTCGAGTCCCGACTCGACGACCTGTGCGAGGTCATCGATCGTGTACAGAAACACGTCATCCATCTCGCCCACCTCGACCTCGATATCGCGCGGCACCGCAAGATCGACCATGAACATCGGGCGGTGACGACGCGCCTTGATGGCCCGTTCGACCATGCCGAGACCAAGAATCGGCAGCGGACTGGCGGTGCATGAAACGACGATATCGAACTGCGGCAGGCGTTCGCCCAGTTCCTCGAGTTTGATCGCCGTTCCGCCAAACCTGTCGGCCAGCACAAGACCACGCTCGACGGTACGGTTGGCGACGACCAGCTGTTTCGGGTGCTGCGCCGCGAAATGCCTGGCGCACAGGTCGATCATCTCGCCTGCGCCGATGAACAGAATCTTCTGATCGGCGATACGCTCGAAGATGCGCTCGGCAAGACGCACGGCGGCAGCCGCCATCGAAACGATGTTGGCACCAATCGCCGTCGTCGAGCGGACCTCCTTGGCGACGGCGAAGGAATGCTGGAACAGCTTGTGCAGGGTCGTCCCCAGCGTCCCGGCTTCTTCGGCAAGGCGAACGGCCTCCTTCATCTGGCCAAGGATCTGGGGCTCGCCAAGCACCATCGAGTCGAGACCGCTGGCAACGCGAAAGGCATGGCGCACGGCATCGCGCTCGGGATAGGTGTAAAGGTACGGCTCAAGCTCGTGGCGTGCCAGATGATGATAGTCGAGCAGCCACTGAGTCGCGGCCTCGGGCACGTCGGTAGCGAAATACACTTCGGTGCGGTTGCACGTCGAGAGGATCGCCGCCTCGTGAACCGGCTTGCAGCGTGTGAGATCGCCAAGCGCCTGATGCACACGTTCGACATGGAAAGCCACCTGCTCGCGAACGGCGAGTGGTGCCGTGTGGTGGTTGAGGCCAAGGGTGAAGAGCGCCATGCTCGAAAGACGGTAGGCAAGGGTGGTGGCAGGTGAGCGGGCGATTATAGCACCGGCACCACGGGCCTCCCCGGCCGCAACCAGGCACGCTGCGCCGTCCGGTCAGGCGATATCGGGCGCCGGCTTGCCGATGAAGTAGCCCTGCGCATAGTCGACGCCAAAAGAGCGCAGCATCTTGAGAGCGCGTTCGTCTTCGACGAACTCGGCCACGGTCTTCTTGCCGAAACCACGTGCCACCTCGGCCAGCGCCCGCACAAAGACCTGATCATCCGGACTATCAACGAGAGTGCGGACAAAGGAACCATCGATCTTGACGTAGTCGACAGGCAACTGCTTGACATAATTGAACGACGAAAACCCGACCCCGAAATCGTCAAGGGAGAATGCACATCCCAGTTCGCGTACGGCGTTCATGAAGGTGCGGGCGGCCGAGAAGTCCGAAACCGCAGCCGTCTCCGTGATTTCGAAAACCACATGGCTGGGCAGCAGCGGGCTGCGGGAAAGCTCGTCGCGAATGAACGACAGCAGCCTGGCGTCGTTGATGCTGACCCCCGACAGATTGATCGAGAACTTATAGCTCGTGCCGATCGCAAACAAGGCCAGCATCTTGCCGAATACCTGATGGATGACGCGACGATCGATCTCGCGGATCAGGCCGCTGTCTTCGGCCACTTCCATGAACAGCCCGGGCGGGATGATCGAACCATCGGCACTGCGCATGCGCACAAGCGCCTCATAATGGCTGACCTGACGAGCACGAATGTCCAATATGGGCTGGTAGTAGACAAGCAGCCCCTCATCCAGCAGCGACCGGTTGATCATCTCCTCCCAGTGCAGTCGGCTTTGCATCTTCTCCTGCACACCCTCGCCCTCGGAATAGATGTGCCAGCCGGCGCCGCCCCTGGACTTGGCCTGATACATGGCGATGTCGGCATTGGCAAGAAGCTGCTTGACGTCCATCGTCGCCTCGGAAAAGACGACGATGCCGATGCTCGCCGAGACTCGGTGACTCGCCGCCAGTTCAGGGAACCTGATTTCGGCGAGTCGCTTGTTGATCTTTTCCGCCACCTGGACCGCGCCATCGCGATCACATTCGTGCAGCAGGACGCCCAGTTCGTCGCCGCCAAGTCTCCCCAGCAGATCGCTCGAGCGTGCCACGTTGGCGACTTCGTCGGCGACGGTTCTGAGCAGGGCATCGCCGGCCTGATGCCCGCTGAGATCGTTCACGTACTTGAAGCCATCCAGATCGAGATAGAGAAGCGCGCCGTCACGAGCCAGACGACGCGCGCTGAGCAAAGCCTTGTCGAGTTCATGCTGGAAATGCTGTCGATTGACCAGACCGGTCAGCGGGTCGTGCTCGGCCAGGTAGCTGACATGCGACTCGGCACGCTTGCGCTCGGTATGATCGATTCCCACCGAGAGAATGACCACCGCATCGTCAATTCGACCAGGCAGGCGAGAGTGGTTCCAGGTGATTTCGTACGACTCACCGTTCGCACCGACGAGAATCGACTCGAGCTGCGTGTGCTGGCGATCGCCGGCCACGATTTCCTCGAGCGCGTGGCGCGTCTCGGCACCGGCCGACTCGTCCGGGCGAAGCAGATCGCCGAAGCGCTTGCCGATCAGTTCCGCTGCGCTCCAGCCGGACAGCAGATGCCCGTAGCGATTCAAGGTCAGGATCCGGCCGTCGGCGTACTGCGTGAGAATGATGACCTGCGCCGTGTCGAGAAGGCCCTGACTGAAATCGCGCTCTACGGAAATCCGCTGCAGCATTCCCTGCATCTCCGCAGAATGCGCCGCGACATCCCTCTCCAGCGTCTCCAGCCGATACGACAAGGCAATGGCCGCCTCGTCGAGGCCGTCGATCTCGTCGTCCACGAGTCGCCGGACGCGTGGTGCGATGCGCGTTCGTGCCTCGGCGAACGCACTGCGGCCGAGCAGGGGAATGGCGCGCACCGCCCTTGTCATGCGCTGCAGGGGCGCATGCACGAGCAACGCCAGCAACAACAGCGACACCAGCGAAGCCAGCAGCTCCCCCCGCAGCCGGCTCCACACCGACTTGCGAATGTCCTCCAGCGGCTGCGTCAGGTCATCGATGACCACCAGCAAGGCGGGGGCGGCAGCGCCATCGGTGGCATCAAGCGCCAGGAACGACAACTCGAACTGCCGGTCGGCATGCGACAGCAGAACCCACGCCACGCCACCCGGCAGTTCCGGCAATGCGGTCAGCTCCTGGAGCAGAGGCAGGTTGCGTTCGGCGCCGCTGAGGCCGAGCACCTGGTAACCCAGCCGGGGCAGCAGCTTCCCGTCCGCCGAGCCTGTCGTCCCACTCTCCTTCGCAATGAGGACGCCGAGATCGGCGCCGGACAAGCGATTGAAGGACACCACCACGTCGGCCAGCGAACTACCCAGGACGACTGCCCCGGCAACCCTGCCAGCAGACAGGATGGGAGCCGCCGCAAACTGGGTACAGACAACCCGGCAACGTGTCCAGCGCATGGCACGTTCCTGCACTACGACATCACGGACGCGCGCCTGCTCGGTGAACTCGTCCAGGGCCACGGTACTCCAGGTCACCAGTGGCGGACCTGCCCGCGGATACACCTGCAGCCAATCGATCCCGAGATCAAGCTGCAGAACCGGCCAGTAGCTGTCGAAGTGCTGCCGCAGCAACGCGTTCCCGGCGGTGGTCTGGAACAGGCTCACGCCGACGGAGTCGAGGGCAGCGAGCATCCCGGCCAGCGCCTGCAGGCGCAAGCCGAAGTCGCTGCGCAAGGCGAAGGCCTCGGCAATCAGACGCTCGCGGGTTGCCGTCCGTTGCAGTTCGAAGCGGCTGGTCAGATCGTGGAAATGCAGCCAGGACAAGGCCCCGTTCACCGACAGCATGACGCCCCCGAGCGTCAGCAGGACTTTCCACTTGAGACTGAGGAAGCGGGAGCGGCTGTGCGCCTTCGGCAGGGATGGACTTTCCGGCATCACGCGCGACTAGAAGCGGAACGAGCCCTGCAGCATGACGTTGTCCCAGTAACGGCGCAGCGCCTGGGCGTCGGGGTTGTCCTGTACGGCCAGGAAACCCGTACCATCGACGCGATGCGCCTCGACCCGCAGCATGAACTGCGGCGTGACGTCGAAGCGCAGGCCAACCGACCAGTCCTTGGCAAAGCGTGTAAAGCCCGGCTGCCGGGTTGCCGCAGCGAAGGCTTTGCCATTGCGATCATCGTTATCGGCATAGTACGCGTCGTAACGTACGAGCGCCTCCCACTGCGGAGCTAAGCGGTAGGTCCCCTGCAGGTAGTAGCTTCGTCCATCCGCCGTGCCATTGTAGAAGAAGGGGCCGAAGTCGGTGACCGCGGTGCGCCGGAACGCGTACTCACTGGTCAGGCTCCAGGTCTCGGCGTTGTACTGGGCAGAGAGGATCAGCGGAGTCAGCTTGAAGCGCCCGGCCTGCAGCCGATCCCCGAGACCGGGCTTGTAGCGCAGGTCAAGACGTGTCGCCGTAACAGCCAGCCGATACATGCCGCCCGACCCCTCGTACATGACCTGCAGGTCGGGAGCCAGCCTGGAGTCCAGATGACCCGGGCGGTTGAGGCCGACCAGGGCCACCAGAGCGGCATCGGTATCGGTCTGCGGCTGCCCGTAGGCGAAGCTGGCGGAGAGAGTACCGGCTTCGCCGTAGCGCTCGACATAAATGTCCGCACCGTCGGCCGATACGGTCAGATTGCGCGTGCGCTCGAAGTAGATCGATTGCGGCAGAATGATGCTGGGGCGGGTGAAGGGAACGTCGCGCGTCGTATTGTACAAGCCGTAGGCAGTCTTGATGCGTCCCACACGGATGCCGCCACGCCCCTCCTCGCTCGACAGTGCAGTCCAGTCGACCAGGCCGTAATCGAGCCGCACGCCACCATCGTCTGTGCCGCCGGCCCGATGCGAGAGGACTTCGGCCGACAGTTGGAGGCCTGGCGTCAGCCGCCACGATGCATTCAGGCCGACCTCCGAAAAATTGTTGCTGATCTGGTCGTCACTCTGTCCGAAGAAATTGTTGTCGCTGGTGTTGACCAGAGTGAGCGAGGCGAATCCATGTACCTGAAAGTTGCCGTCGAGGAAGTCCATCGCGCACGTAATCGTGGACGCGAGCGACAACCCGCCGATCAGGGCAATGCGCGACGCGGCCCTAACGAATCTTGAGTACGCGCACATTCTGATTGACCTCGCTCGCCCTGGCGTAGCCGATCGCTCCTGGCGTGGATGCCACACGCGCCAGCATCTCCTGCAGCGAACCGACCGACTCGGGATACTGCCCCTGCCCCGAAAAGACCTGCCGATCCCACGCCATTCGCAACTGGTGCGGAAACACCTGCAGTACGCTCTTGCTGAAAGTGGCATGCTCAGGGGCGTCATCTCTGAGAACGAACACCTTGGTCGGCGTCTCACCCGGCCACTTCTGCAGGAGCATGCCGAAGATGGCACGCAGGGAAGCGCGCGGGATCGAGTCCTGGCTCGTCGCCGGATAGGCTATCGCGACCATCACCGGCTCAGCCGTCTCGGCGTGCGCGACAGCGACCAGGAGGACTGCCGCCAACAGGCAAAGAGCCAACGCTCTCCCCAGCGAAGTCACGAATTTAATGGCAAGAAGCGTTTGCATCGAGACGCATCCTACCAGACAAAGCGGCTGGGCAACTCGTCATCAAGCGATGCTGCCAGGAGTCGCCACGAGCGGCAACCAACAGAAAGACCCGATTTCGCCTAGATTCCCGACCCGCCTTCTTCGAGCGTCGTTGTCGGCGTCGCAAACACGCGCACCTGGCGCGGCTTGAGCCATACCTGTTGCCCTCTGACAAGTGCCAGGGCAGCAGCTCGCTCGCGGGTAAGCTCGACCTCGATCAGCTCGGACGCATGCGCGAGTTCGACGCGTACCCGCGGTCCGATGGCGTGCACTTCCTGGACGTCGGCCTGCAGGCTGCCGGCCACCGGATGACGCTCGATCTCGATATCGTGCGGCCGCACGAAGGCCATCGCCTCGGCATCCGCCGCGGCGCCGGTGTGGACACGGCCGACCTCCGCCCAGGCCCCGTGCACACGGCTGTGGAAAACGTTCACGTTGCCGAGAAACTGATAAACGAACGGCGACGCGGGACTCGAGTAAACCTCATCTGGGGTGCCGATCTGTTCGATCCGTCCCCGGTTCATGACCACCACCCGGTCGGCGACTTCCAACGCTTCTTCCTGATCGTGCGTCACGAAGACGCTCGAGATATGCAGTTCATCATGCAGGCGCCGCAACCAGCGGCGCAGTTCCTTGCGCACCTTGGTGTCAAGCGCACCGAAGGGCTCGTCGAGCAACAGGACCCTTGGCTCGACCGCGAGTGCGCGCGCCAGTGCAATGCGCTGACGCTGGCCGCCCGAAAGTTGCGAGGGATAGCGATCGGCAAGCCAGTCGAGCTGTACCAGTTGCAGGAGTTCCGCAACGCGTCGTCTGATCTCGGGCTCGCCGGGACGCAGCTTTCTCGGCTTGACGCGCAGTCCAAAAGCAACGTTCTCGAACACTGACATGTGGCGAAACAGGGCGTAATGCTGAAAGACGAAGCCGACCTTGCGATCACGGGCATGCAGATGCGTGGCCTCCTCGCCGGCAAACAGCACCTGCCCGCAATCGGCACTCTCCATTCCCGCAATGATGCGCAGCAGCGTCGTCTTGCCGCAACCCGACGGACCGAGGAGGGCAACGAGTTCCCCGGTCGGAACGTGCAGGTTGACGTTTTCAAGCGCCACGAAACTGCCAAAGCGTTTGCCGATAGAGCGTATTTCAATGCTCATGAAAGTGACCTCACCAATCTGTGGCACGCACAGCGTGCGGATGGCCCGACGGCGGACGACACCTCCCGCGGCGGCAGATTGCCGCTCATCGCTGCCTTTCCGGCGGCAGTGCCACGGCCAGCATGCGCGTTTCGCGGCGCATGCGCCATTCAACGATCGCCTTGGCCAACAAGGTCAGCAGCGCCAGGAGCGCCAGCACCGAGGCCGCGGCGAAGGCGCCGACCGCGTTGTACTCGTTGTAGAGGATCTCGACGTGCAGCGGCAGGGTGTTGGTCTCCCCGCGGATATGGCCGGAAACGACCGACACCGCGCCGAACTCGCCCATGGCGCGCGCATTGGCAAGAATCACGCCGTACAGCAAACCCCACTTGATATTCGGTACCGTGACGCGGAAAAACATCTGCCAAGCGGTCGACCCGAGCGACAGGGCAGCCTCCTCCTCCTCCCTGCCCTGCGCCTGCATCAACGGGATCAACTCCCGCGCAACAAAGGGACAGGTAATGAACATCGTGACAACAATCATGCCGGGCAGCGCGAATACCACCTTGATGTCATGCGCCGCCAACCATGGCCCGAAGAGTCCCTGTGCGCCAAAGATCAGCAGGAAGACGAGTCCGACCACCACCGGTGAAACGGCGAACGGCAGGTCGATCAGCGTAATCAGCAGACTCTTGCCCCGGAAGTCGAACTTGGCGATCGCCCACGCCGCGGCGATCCCGAAGAACAGATTTCCGGGCAGCACGAAAAGAGCGATGCAGAGCGTCAGGCCAATCGCCGAGCGTGCTTCCGGATCGTTGAGAGCGTCGGCGTAGGCTGCCCAGCCCGCCGCGAGGGCCTCGACAAAGACCGCCAGCAAGGGCAAGGCAAGAAAGAAGAAGAGAAAGCCGAGCCCGAGGCTCAGCAGGAGCATG
>ERZ724525.2309-NODE-2309-length-11001-cov-9.361228_pt1 | contig 11001 bp, 7 predicted proteins | sample MGYA00376058_ERZ724525 | MGnify/ENA primary metagenome ERZ724525 (study PRJEB28724, sample SAMN07190888) | wastewater metagenome | isolation source: influent of sewage treatment plant in Hong Hong | place: USA: Christiansburg, Virginia | collected 2016-03-01 ... | reverse complement strand
CCAGCGCCATCGGCCACATCTGGCAAGGCCGCACCGACCGCTACTCCCAGCTGCGCGCCAGCCTGCCCCCCGATGTGGCGGTGGGCAATGGCGGCAAACGCATTGAAATGAGCTACATCGGGGGCTGAGCTGAGTCCGCCCAAAGCCAGTGCAGATACACACGATCAGAACAACCATGTCATCCATTCTTCCCATCAATCTTGACCATCTGCTGCACTTCCAGGGCGTGGAATCGGCGCGGATTGAGTTCAAGGCTTCCTGGGATGAAAAGACTACCGGCGCACAGGTCATTCGCACAATCTGTGCATTTGCCAATGATTTTCAGAATCTGAACGGCGGATACATCGTGATCGGTGTGGCCGAATCCAATGGCGCAGCCGTGTTGCCACCGAAAGGCCTGTCCCCCGCCGAGCTGGAGCAGGCACAGCAATGGATTCGCGGGCGCTGCAATGTCATCGACCCAATTTACCAGCCCGTCCTGTCGCCTGAAACCATTGCAGGCGTTCATTTGCTGGTGATCTGGGCACCTGGCAGCCAGACCCGCCCCCACCAGGCACCCGAATCCCAGGAAAAAGGCGCTGCCCGCAAATTCTTCATTCGCCTGGGCTCGGAAACCGTGGATGCCGACAGCAAGGCCGAACTGAAAACCCAGCTCATCCAACTGACTGCACGCGTGCCGTTCGATGACCGGCGAGCCCTTCAGGCCAGCGTGCATGACATCCGGGAAACCAAGGTGCGCGAGTTTTTGCACGATGTGGGCAGTGGCCTGGTGGATGAGCAGGACACCCGCACCCTGTACCGCAATTTGCGCATAGCCGAGCCTGTCAACGGGCACGATGCCCCAAGAAACATCGGATTGCTGCTGTTCAGCCAGAACCCCGAGCAATGGTTTGCGGGAGCGCGGATTGAAGTGGTTCAGTTTTCCGGCGACCCGGCGGGCAACGTGCTGGAAGAGAAGGTATTTGCCCAGCGTCCCGTCCATGAACAAGTCCGGGAATGTCTGGCCTACCTCGAAAATCTGTCGGTGCGGCTGATTCAGAAAATACCCGGCAGAACCCAGGCGGCACATTGGGTCAGCTACCCGTCGCTGGCATTGCGCGAGGCGTTGGTGAACGCGGTTTACCACCGCTCATACGATGGCGAACCGGAGCCCACCAAAATTTACCTCTACCCGGATCGCATGGAAATCATCAGCTATCCGGGGCCAGCACCGGGCATTGAGCAGCCACACCTCGACGGCCTGGCACCTTTGCCGCCAGTGCCTGCCAGAAACCGGCGCATCGGGGAGTTTCTGAAAGAGCTGAAACTGGCTGAAGCCAGGGGCACCGGCATTCCCAAGGTACGCAGGGCCATGCAACAGAATGGATCGCCCGCACCACGGTTCGATTTTGATGCCAGCCGCAGTTACTTCCGAGTCACCCTGCCAGCCCACCCCGAGTACCAGTCCATCCTGGCCCTGCAAGATGTGGCAGGCTTGCGTGCGGTGGGCGACACGGCTGCCGTGCTGCGGCGGCTGAAAGAAGCTGTCGAGCAAAACCCCGCATCGTTGAGCGTGGTACTGGAGCTGGCACGCGAGTACATCGCACGGGGTGACATCCATGCTGCCGAAAGCCTGTGCGAACACCACGAAAAAGCCCAGCCCATCGGCAACCCCGCTGCATTGATCACCCTGATTGCAGGGGCCTACCTTGATCAGGCAAAGGCATCCGATGCCATCCGCTGGCTGGATCGGCTGCCGATGCTGGACACCGTCAGTGACGCATTCGATGCGGCCATCCAGGAAAAACGTGCAGGCCGATACGAGCGGGCACACCGCTTTTTCCAGGCTGCTGGCGATGCCGTCATGGGCGATGTGAAAGCCCTGCATGAGTTTGCGCAGGTCAAGATGAAACTGGCCGACAAACAGCACCCCAGAAGCAGGCAAGGCAACCCAGCCATCCAGCAGCGATTTCTGAGGGAAGCCAAAGAGATGCTGCAACGGGTGGTGCAAATGGAAGCCCCGCGCACCCGGCATGCCTGGGCTTGGTTTGATTTGGGCAGGGTCATGAAAGACCTGCGCATGCCAGCCCAGGATATTCGCCATGCCTATGAGCAGGCAGCCAACCTCATACCCGATGAAAACCGCTTCAAAGAAGCACTGGCTCGCATGGCTCCCCAACAATGAACGATCTTCAGTCCATGAACACCCCCAATCCGTCAGCAGAACAGACTCCCCGCATCCACCTCGCTCCCGGCGACATCACTGGCCTGGTGCTGGCCGGGGGCCGGGGTAGCCGCATGGGCGGCACCGACAAGGGGCTGCAAAACTTCCACGGCACGCCGATGGCGCTGCACACGCTGCTGCGCCTGCAAATGCAGCAAGGCGGCTGGGTGGGGCAGACGCTGGTCAACGCCAACCGACACCTCGCGGCCTACGAGGCATTCGGTGCGCCCGTGTGGCCCGACACGATGAACGACTATGCCGGGCCGCTGGCCGGTTTCCTGACCGGGCTGGAACACTGCGAAACTCCCTGGATGCTGACCGTACCCTGCGACACCCCCCGTTTTCCGCTGGATCTGGCCGAGCGCATGGTTCAGGCTGTGGTGCGCTCCGGGGCCGACATCGCGATGGCCGCCGCGCCCGAAGAAGACGGCAGCGTGCGCAGCCAGCCGGTGTTCTGCCTGCTGCATGTCGATCTGCTGGCCAGTCTGGTGGCCTTTACCCAGGCCGGTGGGCGCAAGATTGACCGCTGGACGGGGCAGCACCACACGGTGCTGGTGCCGTTTGACCAGCCAGGCGACGACCCGCGCGCCTTCTTCAACGCCAACACGCTGTCTGACTTGCAGGCACTCGAAGCGCCCTGAGAGCACGGAGCAGCGCACACCATGAAAAACCTCGAACAGATTGCCGCCGAATTGCAGGGCTACGACCCGCAGGCCCTGAGCGCCGATGCCGTCAACGCCTTTTTGGCCGAGCTGGTGCAACCCCTGTCAGCCAGCACCGACACCGAAACCCTGCCGCTGATGCAGGCCCACCACCGCGTGCTGGCTGCCGACATCATCTCGCCCGTGAGCGTGCCGCCGCACAACAACTCGGCGATGGACGGCTACGCCTTCGACGGCGCGGCCCTGCAACCCGGCCAGCCACTGGTGCTGCAACCCGTGGGCGGCACCGCTTTTGCGGGTGCGGCCTGGCAGGGCAGCGTGGGGCCGGGCCAGTGCGTGAAGATCATGACCGGGGCCATCATGCCCGCCGGGCTGGACACCGTGGTGCCCCAGGAGCTGACCCAGGCCAACGCCGATGGCGGCATCACCATTGCCGCCAACGTGCTGCAACGCGGCGACAACCACCGCCTGGCCGGTGAAGACCTGATGCAGGGCCAGCCCGCGCTGCGCACCGGCCAGCGCCTCACGCCCGCCGCACTGGGCCTGGCCGCCAGCCTGGGCCTGCCCACGGTGACGGTGTTCCGCCGCCTGAAAGTGGCGTACTTCTCCACCGGCGACGAAATCCTCAGCCTGGGCGAGGCCCCGCGCGAAGGCGCGGTGTACGACAGCAACCGCTACACCGTGTTCGGCCTGCTGCAACGCCTGGGCTGCGAAGTCATCGACCTGGGCGTGGTGCATGACGACCCTGCCCGGCTGCAAGCCGCCTTTCGCCAGGCCGCTGCGCAGGCCGATGCCATCATCACCAGCGGTGGCGTGAGCGTGGGCGAGGCCGACCACACCAAGGCCATGATGCGCGAGCTGGCCGCCGACGATGCCTCGGGCCAGAGTGGCGTGGCCTTCTGGCGCATCGCCATGCGCCCAGGCCGCCCGATGGCCGTGGGCCGGTTTGGCCACACCATTCTGTTCGGCCTGCCCGGCAACCCGGTGGCGGTGATGGTGACCTTTCTGGCCTTTGTGCGCCCTGCCCTGCTGCGCATGATGGGCTGCGCCGCCGATGCGCCCGTGCTGCTGAAGGCGCACAGCGCCGAGGCCATCCGCAAAAAACCGGGTCGCACCGAATACCAGCGCGGCACCGTGTTCACCGCCGCCGATGGCAGCCTGCATGTGCGCACCACCGGCAGCCAGGGCTCGGGCGTGCTGCGCTCGATGGTCGAGGCCAACGGCCTCATCGTGCTGCCCCACGCGCAAGGCAATGTGGCCGTGGGCGACGAAGTCAGCGTCATGATGCTTGAATCCAACCTCTGAAAAACACCGCCCGCATGTCACAACATGATTACTCCACCATTGCCGACAGTGCGCTCAATGAACCCGTGACTTGGCCCAGCCTGCGCGACTGGCAGGAACACCTGCTGTCGAACATGCTGCGCACCAGTCTGGCCATTGGCTCCTTGCTGGCAATGGGCAACATCATGTGGGGGGCGTGGGTAAACAACGTTCAGCTCATTCAGCTGGCTGTGGCGGGTTGTGCGTGTCTGTGTGCCGTGACCCTTGTCAAGGGCATCACCCACGAGGTACGGGCCACGGCATTTGTGTTGCTGCTGGCGGCCACAGGCACAACCATGCTGTTGCTGGCCGGTGTGTTTGGCCTGCTGTGGCTGGGAGCTGTGCCGCTGGTGGCCGCGCTGGTGCTGAACCGGCCTGCCGCACTGGGCACAGCGGTCTTGATCAGCCTGGCCTCTTTTGGCCTGGGCTGGTGGAACGGGGTGGAGCTGACCGCCCCGTTGACCATGCATCCCGACAGCTTCTGGACTTTGCTGGGCCTCAGCTATCTGGGCATCAGCCTGTTTGTGGTGAAGTGGAGCGCCAGTTTGCTGCGCAATGTGGAGCTGGTCATCAAGCAGTCCAGCCGCGTCCAGCAAAAACTGCAACAGGATGCGCTCTATGACAACCTGACTGGCCTGCCCAACCGCCAGTCGCTGCAAAACCGCCTGGGCAATGCCCTGACCCATGCCTACGAAGACATCTCGCAGGTGGCCCTGCTGTTCATTGACCTGGACAACTTCAAAGACGTGAACGACAGCCACGGCCACAGCCTGGGCGACGAGTTGCTCAAACTGGTGGCCCTGCGGCTGAACCAGACCGTGCGCATCCAGGACACCGTGGCCCGCCCCGGCGGCGATGAGTTTGTGGTGCTGCTGACCGGCCTGCCACTGGGCAAGCCCGGTGTGGAAATGGCGCTGGCCGAAGCCGAGCGCCTGCGCCAGATGATGCTGGAGCCGTTCGACACCTCGCTGGGCCCCTACACCACCAGCATCAGCGTGGGCGTGACGGTGCCGCCGCAAACCCGCATCAGCCAGAGCATGGACATGATGCGCGAGGCCGACATTGCCATGTACGAAGCCAAGTCCAAAGGGCGCAACCGCGTGGTGCTGTTCGAAACGGCCATGCAGACCCGCTTGCAGGCCCGCCTGGCACTGGAGCGCGACCTGGCGGTGGCCCTGGAAAAAAACCAGCTGGTGGCCGTGGTGCAGTCGCAGTTCGATGCCAACAACCAGATGGCCGGGGCCGAAATGCTGATCCGCTGGAAGCACCCCGAGCACGGGTTCATTTCGCCTGCCGAGTTCATTCCGCTGGCCGAGCAGACTGGCCTGATTGGCCCGATTGGCGAGTGGATGCTGGAGCAAGCCTGCCAGCTCATCAAACAGTTGCAGGAGCGGGGGATGGACTGCCCGATTTCCGTCAACGTCAGCCCCAAGCAATTCAACCACGCGGGCTTCACGCGCAAACTGCTGAGCATGGTGGCCTCGTACCGGGTGCTGCCGGAGTATCTGGTGCTGGAAGTGACCGAGAGCGTGTTCATCGGCGACATCAGCCAGACCACCCACACCATGAACACACTCACCGCAGTGGGTTTCCGCTTCTCGATGGACGACTTCGGCACCGGCTACTCCAGCCTGAGCTACCTCAAGCGCCTGCCGCTGCACGAGTTGAAAATTGACCGCAGTTTCGTGATCAATCTGCCGTTTGACAACAACGATGTGGCCATCGTGAAAATGATCATTTCCATGGCCGCTACACTCGATTTGCAGGTGGTGGCAGAAGGGGTGGAAACCGCCGAGCAGGCGCAATTCCTGCGCCAGCAAGGCTGCCACAGCTTGCAGGGCTATTACTTCAGCAAGCCCATGTCGCCCGAAGAATGGCTGAACGATGCCCGGTCACTCATCTGGAACTGACACCCGGAGCCAACCCACGCTGACAGCAGCCCTGAACGCTTCAGCCACTACACCACCCGGCCCAGGCCGGGTTTTTTTTGAACCTCGACACGGAGAAATGAAATGGGATTGTTTGACTCACTGGTGAGCGCCGCCGGACAGGCTGCGATGGATGCACTGCAAAACAAGACCGGCGCTGCCGATGGCGCTGGCGGTCTGGATGTGATGGGCCTGGCCGGTACGCTGCTGCAACAGGCAGGCGGGCTGTCGGGCGTGGTGGAAAAGTTTCAGCAGGCCGGGCTGGGCGAGGCGGTGCAGTCGTGGGTGGGCACCGGAGCCAACCTGCCCGTGAGTGCCGAGCAGGTCACCCAGGCACTGGGCCCGGACACGCTGCAAAACCTGGTGGCGCAACTCGGTGGCAACTCACCGCAGCTGGGTGCGCTGGTGGCGCAGTTTCTGCCCATGATCGTTGATCAGCTCACCCCGCAAGGCCAATTGCCCGCCGACAACGGCCTGGGCAACCTGGCTGGCTTGGGCAATCTGGGCAACCTCGCCGGGCTGGCCAGCCAGTTTCTGCAACGGGGCTGAACCCCCCTCTCTCCTCACTCTGGCGCGTGGGTGTGGGTACGCGCCAGCAAGGTGTACACCGTGGGCACCACAAAAATGGTCAGCAGCGTGCCCAGGCTCATGCCGCCCACAATCACCCAGCCAATCTGCTGGCGGCTCTCGGCCCCCGCGCCGGTGGCCAGTGCCAGCGGAATGGAGCCCAGCACCATCGCCCCGGTGGTCATCAGGATGGGGCGCAGGCGCAGCGCTGCCGACTGCTGCACCGCCGCCAGTTTGGCCACGCCCTGCTCCTGCAACTGGTTGGCAAACTCCACAATCAGAATGCCGTGCTTGGTGATCAGCCCCACCAGCGTGATGAGGCCAATCTGGCTGAACACGTTCAGCGTACCGCCGGTGAACTTCAGCGCCAGCAGTGCCCCCACCATCGACAGCGGCACGCTGAGCATGATGATGAAGGGGTCGATGAAGCTCTCGAACTGCGCCGCCAGCACCAGGTAAATGAACAGCAGCGACAGCCCGAACACCACCGCCAGCGAGCCGGATGAATTGCGGAACTCGCGGCTCTGGCCGTTCAGGTCGGTGGTGTAGCCGGGCGGCAGCACCCGCGCAGCAATCTCGTCCATCACCTTGAGCGCATCGCCCAGCGCCAGCTCGGGCGACAGGTTGGCGGTAATGGATGCGCTGCGGCGCTGGCCAAAGTGGTTCAGGTCACGCGGCACCACCACCTCGCGGGTTTTGACCAGCGCGGCCAGCGGAATCATGGTGTCGTTTTTGCCGCGCACAAACAGCTTGTCGATGTCGTCGGGCGTGTTGCGCTGGCTGCTTTCGGTTTGCACCACCACGTCGTATTGCTCGCCGTCTTTCTTGTAGCGGGTCACCACCCGGCCACCCAGCATGGTCTGCACGGTGCGGGCAATCGCGTCCACGCTCACGCCCATGTCGGCGGCGCGTTCGCGGTCCACGTCCATGCGGATTTCGGGCTTGTTCAGCCGCAGATCGGTGTCCACCTGCACGAAGCCGGGGTTTTTGGCCAGTTCATCCTGAAACTGGCGCACCACCCTGGACAGGTTCTGGTAGCTGTCGGAGGTGACGATCACAAAGTTGATGGGCCGCTCCCGAAAACCCTGGCCCAGCGATGGCGGCGTGATGGGAAATGCGCTCACCCCCGGCAGCCCGGCAATGCGCGGGGTGATTTCGCGGGCAATCTCCTGTGTGGACTTGCTGCGCTCCTCCCACGGTTTGGCCCGCAAGAACACGTTGGCCTGGGCCACCGTGGGGTTGCCCACAATGCTGAACACCCGGTCAAACTCGGTGTAACCCTGGCCAATTTTTTCAATGGCCTCGGTGTACTTGCGGGTGTAGTCCATCGTGGCCCCGTCGGGCCCGTTGATCACGGTCAGGATCACGCCCCGGTCTTCCAGCGGGGCCAGCTCCTGCTTGATGTCTTTCAGCAAGGCCCAGGTGCCCACGGCGCTGCCCACCATCACCAGCAGCACCAGCCAGCGCACCTTGAGCGAGGCGGCCAACACGGCGGCATAACCGTTGGTGAGGCCGGTGAGCACGCGCTCCATGCCCCGGTCAAACCAGCCGGGGTTGGCGTTGTGCTTGAGCAGCTTGCTGCACATCATGGGCGAGAGTGTCAGTGCCACAAAGCCCGACACCACCACCGAACCAGCCAGCGCCAGCGCAAACTCGGCAAACAGACGGCCTGTGCGACCCGGCGTGAAGGCCAGCGGTGCGTACACGGCGGCCAGCGTCAGCGTCATGGCCAGCACGGCAAAACCGATTTCTTTTGCGCCCTGGATGGCCGCCTGAAACGGCGGCACACCCTCCTCGATGTGGCGGTAGATGTTTTCGAGCACGACGATGGCATCGTCCACCACCAGCCCGATGGCCAGCACCAGCGCCAGCAGCGTGAGCGTGTTGATGGAAAAGCCGAACAGGGCCATCAGCGCAAACGTGCCGATCAGGCTGACCGGAATGGTCACCAGCGGAATGATGGAGGCCCGCAGCGTGCGCAGAAACACAAAAATCACCAGCGCCACCAGCACCACGGCCTCGAAAATGGTTTTGTACACCGCCTGGATGGAGCGGTCGATGAACACCGAGTTGTCGTTGGCCACATCCACTGTGATGCCCGGCGGCAGGTCGGCACGCACCTTGTCCAGGCGCTCGCGCACGGCGGCCGACAGCACCAGCGGGTTGGCCGTGGCCTGGCGGATCACGCCCAGCGAAATGGCATCGCGCCCGTTCAGGCGCACCGAGGTGCGCTCGTCCTGCGCACCTTCGCGCACGCGGGCCACGTCCAGCAGGCGGATGGGCTGGCCGTTCACGGTCTTGATGGTCATCTGCCTGAACTCGCCCGCCCGCTGCAAATCGGTGGCCGCTGTCACGTTGAACTCGCGCTGGCCGCTCTCGATGCGCCCGGCGGGCACCTCCAGGTTGTTGCGGCGCAGCGCGTCTTCCACGTCTTGCACCGTCAGGCGGTAGGCGGCCAGGCGGTCGGGGTCGAGCCAGATGCGCATGGAAAACCGCCGCTCGCCGTACACCCGCACATCCGCCGCGCCCGAGGCGGTTTGCAGCACAGGCTTGACGACGCGGTTGGCCAGATCGGACAGTTGCAGCGCATCGTGCGTGTCGGAGCTGAGGGCCAGCCAAATGACGGGCGAGGCATCGGCCTCCACCTTGGCAATCACGGGCTCGTCAATCTCCTGCGGCAGGCGCTGGCGCACGCGGCTGACTTTGTCGCGCACATCGGCAGCGGCGGAATCGGGGTCGCGCTCCAGCTTGAACTTGACGGTGATCTGGCTCTGCTCCTGGCGGCTGATGGAGCTGATGACATCCACCCCCTCGATACCGGCCACCGAGTCTTCGATGATTTTGGTGATCTGCGACTCCACCACCTCGCTCGAAGCCCCGGCCAGCCGGGTGGTGACGGTGACGTTGGGCTCGTCGATCTTGGGGTACTCGCGCACCGACAGGCCATTGAACGACACCCAGCCCACCAGCACGATGAGCAGCGACAGCACGGTGGCAAACACCGGGCGGCGGATGGATATTTCAGGCAGTTGCATGGGGTGTCCTGGCAGGAAAGTTCAAATACTTCCGAATAAACAAGCTTTCTCGCGCTTGTTCAGCTGATTCATTCAGGCTTTTTGGCTTCTTTTTCAGGAACGCCCGCAGGCTGCGGCCTGGCTGCGGCTGGGTCGGGGCCACCCGGTTTGTTGGCACCCGGTACACCGCCCGGCTTGCGCGGGCCCTGGGCGGCCAGATCAACCACCCGCACCACCGTGCCGTCTTTTTGCAGGCGCTGCTGGCCGGCCACCACCACGGTGTCGCCCGCCTGCACGCCCTCCAGCAACTGCACGGTGGCGGCGCGGCGCACGCCCAGCTTCACCTCCACCTTGCGCGTGAGCCACTGGCGGGCCTCGCCTTCGCCCTTGGCATCGAGCACGATGACAAACTGCTTGCCGCCCTGGGGCACGATGGCCTCCTCGGGCACCGTCAGCGCCTCGTCGGTCACGGAAAACACCGTGGTGGTGCGGGCAAACATGCCGGGGCGCAGCGGCAATGGCTGCACGCTGGAAGGCTGCGCGGGCTTGGAGCCGGAAGGCAGCAAGGCCCGCACCGCCAGCGAGCGGCCATTGGCATCCACCAGCGGGTCCAGCGCCACCACCTTGGCCTGGTAGGTCTGGCCCGGCAGGGCATCCAGTTCCACCTTCACTTTCTGGCCGCTGGCCACCTTGCCCTGGTAACGCTCGGGCAGGCGGAAATCCACATACAGGGCGCTGGTGTCTTCCAGGTTGACCAGGTCGGCACCGTCTTTCACGTAGTCGCCCAAATTGACGTTGCGGATGCCCAGCGTGCCGTCGAACGGGGCCACGATGCGCATGCGGGCCAGCCGCGCCTGGGCCAGCGCCAGCTGGGCCTCGGCCACTTGCAGGCTGGCCGCGCTTTCATCCAGCACGCGGCGGGCCACAAAGTTCTGCGCCACCAGCTCCTGGTTGCGCGTCATGTTGGCGCGGGCCACCGACACCTGGGCCTGCGCCTGGCTCAGCTCGGCTTTTTGCAGCACATCGTCCAGCTGCACCAGCAACTGGCCTTTGCGCACCCGTGCGCCATCGGCAAACGCAATTTGCACCACCCGCCCGGCCACCTCGGGGCGCAGCATCACGCTCTGGCGCGATTTGAGCGTGCCCACCGCCTGCGCATCGTCCTGCAAACTGGTGACAGCCACCTTGGCTACTTCCACGCCCGGCGCACGCGGCGCACCACCGGGGCCGCCTGGTCCAGCAGCACCCGCTGGGCCAGCACCGCCCGGCCCGGCGGAACCTGGGCCTGGGGCACCCGCCACCTT
>ERZ724525.2306-NODE-2306-length-11009-cov-3.398850_pt1 | contig 11009 bp, 9 predicted proteins | sample MGYA00376058_ERZ724525 | MGnify/ENA primary metagenome ERZ724525 (study PRJEB28724, sample SAMN07190888) | wastewater metagenome | isolation source: influent of sewage treatment plant in Hong Hong | place: USA: Christiansburg, Virginia | collected 2016-03-01 ... | reverse complement strand
TGGGCGGAGGTGGGAGGTTCTGAAGTACTGGCTCGCCCAGCGTCGGTGGAAGCGGCAAGTCTTTTCGCATCGCCTCCGCTCCGCAGAACGTCGCGATCTTTTCCAGACACGCTGCGCGGACTCTGTCTGCGAGTAGGAGGACTCTCTTTTGCAGCTCCGCCAGCTCCTCTGCCGTGATGCAATAGGACATCGAATAGCGAGCGTCTATGTAGGCTTTTTTGAGCAGATCAAACAGGTGTTTGTCGTCGGGCTCGGTCTTGGGAAGGAGGTCTACCATCAGCGCGTGTTGCTCTCCTGCTTGGACTCCCAATAGCTCGATGTCATGGGTTCTCTGCTTGTATCCGGTGAAAACCAAAATCGCCGCGTGATAGTAACGCTCCGTCGCCTGATGGAGTAGGAATGCGGCATGTTTAAGAAGATTTCTTGATGCATAATATCTGCATCCGCGCCAAAATTCCGTCGCGCTATCATACCAGTTTTCAAAATTCCGTTCCGCTAGCGCGAGTCGTTCCTGAGCATTCAGCGCCTTCGGCTTTGCGAGGGAAAACCGCCGCCTGTCGAAGAGCATCACTCCTTCGTTCGCAACATCGCCCCAAAAATACTGCCCAATTCTGATCTCTTTGTTGATGAACTTGATGTCGTGAACGATCATCGTGAGCGGTGTGTCTCCTATGATCTCTCGCGCCTTCCGTTCCAGTTCCCCCCACACCGAAAGGTCGTTCACTTGTCGCTCGTTCTCGACGACCACCAGCAAATCGTAGTCACTCCTATAACCCGTCTCCTGATCGTCCACCCAATCACCGCGCGCACGCGAACCAAACAGGACGAGCATGTCGATAGGAATCGCCACATCAGGGCTTGTGAACACAGCCGTAATGGCATGAAGCACCTGCTGTTGGTCGTCGGGAAGGTGGTCGATTGTGGTCTTCATGGCAGTGCGATGTCGCGAAACCTAGCACGGTGCGACGGGAGTGTGATAGTGCGAAGGACCGCCTTTCTTCCGTCTGTTTGGTAGAGTCCGCTGTGACGGAATCGTTCCCCTCGGTGACGCTACGCACCGGAGCCAAATCTCCACAACCCGGTGAGGGAGTTCCTACTCACTCCCAACAACTACGCGCTTCGGCTTTGCTGACGCCCAGCGGTGAGAAGTGTGGGCTTTGATGGTGACCCAGCGACGCTGTTGGTTTCCTTCGCCGCAGCGCTGGAGGCGGACGTGCTCTCGTACTGTGACCTCGACCCAAGACAGTCCGTCGGTGTTGAGCGGTTGTTCGGGTTTCGGGTGCGGATCAGGCTTCTTGGGCGCGGCGCGCTTTCCCTCTTCTGGGTCGATGCCAACGTAGCGAGTGATCCAACCGGGCGGACGCGGGACTCCTGCCTTTGCGGACGTACCGCGCTCCTTCTTCGGCGCCTCGTCGCGGGTGCGAAGAAAAGTGTTCTCGGCTTCGAGCAGAGCCCCAAGCAGCATCGCAAAGCGCACGGACTCCTGGAACCAATCGCGACGTTCGGCGAAGTCATCCCGCTTGATGGATCCGCTGGTATGCCAACCATCGGGACTCCAGTGGTAGTCTTCGTCGAGCGAGTCAACGTCGCCCGCTGCGACAGCGGTCCACGGCTTGTCTATCACCATGGCTCGAACCTGCGGTTGTCCATCGACGATCCGCCAGCCGACCAAGTTCCAGTAGCCCGTCTTCGGATCGCAATATCCTCCGAGAGCCGTCGTGTCCCCAAACAAGCGCTCGCCTTTGAGGGGCTCGATGACTTCGACGAGCCATGGTCGTCTCAACAGGATCGGCAGGACCTCTGGAATGCTCGCCAGGCCGGTGGCATTGATTCGCCGTGCGACGGCAGGGGTCAGCCGATGCGCCACCAGTCGGTCCCAGAAGCCCACCGCCAGTCTGGCCCAAGGGAGGAAGGCCGCTTCGTTGTCGTTCTTCTCGATTTGCCGCAGGATGCTCGGGGGAAGCTGATTCAGCGTCTCCTTTGCGGCCTGATCGGAATCGATTGGGGGACGTGGATACAGACCCCGCGCCATGCTCCAAAAGAACCGAGTCCCCTCAGAGGCCGAGTACTTGGTCAACCATTGCATACCCAGATCCCCATGCTGCGGCACGACATGCCTCCCCCAACATCAATGTGTACCGGATCGGTGTCCCGAACAAGGCGCAGAAACCCCCGTCAGAAAGTGGCCACGCCAGGCTGGGAATCGGGCTTGTTACGACGCAGGCTGATGTGCGAACGCTACGCAGCACAGACATCACGTCGACAAACCGTAGACCCCCAAAGAACACCCGGAATCGTCACCCGAGCCGCACTTGTGGCCCAAGCTCGAGTCGCGCTGGTCGGGGAACTTTGTCTCGATTCGGCGGCGAAGTGAATTGTTTGTATCAGACAATCTGCCCCGTCGATAATTGGTGGAAACTTCCCTGGCCTCGCAGGTCACGACAATAGGCTTGCCAATGCCGCGCACAGGGTCGTTGTTCCATGGTTCGGCGCTGGCTCGCGTAGCAGCAGCATTGAGACGGCCTGCACGCTGCGTTGGACTTGGCCCGGTGGCGACAGGGAGGAATGCCGCGCTACGGCTGACGACAGGAGGGTGGCAACGGCAGCGGACAGTCGATCCGACCGGAGCAGGTGGTATCCAGTGTGGTCAGGAGGGCCGGCAGGGTTGGCGATGAATCCGTGCAGCGCGTGGGGCGCGGTGTATCCCACAGACACAAGGCGAGCGCGGAGTCGAAGTTGATTCGCTCTGGCTCCCTGCTCTCGTCCTGGCAGATACCGCGACGGCAAGCGTAGTCGAAGCGCTCAAATTGAGGGCAGTCACTGTCGTGCTCGCAGACTACCAACCGCCCAAACCCAAGCCCCGCCTCACAGATAGGGGCTGCCCCTTGAGCGCAGTCCCAGTCTGGAAAGACAACGAGGAAGCGATACCCAAGATGGGCGTAATACCCACGCTCGCCGAAGCACAGCGGCGGGGATGGTGTGGCCGCGTCCATCTCGACCCTGCAAGCGTTCTGCGAACAGACCCACCGAAACGACGCACCGCTGCTGTCTGTGATGCCCCTGGGATTGATCGCCCGAAGATCCACACCTGACGAGCAAGCGCTGACGAGCAAGCACAAGCCGACCGAACCAACGGACAAACGGCCCATGTGCAAATGCTAGCACCCGCCGCCACAAACCTAACCTGGAGACGATTTGGGGTCGCGTCCGTGACTATCCCTTTCACGAATGCGGCCATTTTCACCATGGATGAATAGCTCGGTGCCCTGATTGCGGGTGATCTCACGCGCCTGTTCAATCGCTTCTTGCTGCGTCGCAGCCACGGCCGATGGCCGGGTCGCATTCTCTCCCTTGACGGCCCATCCGTTCGGGTGAGGTACAACATGCTGGTTCCGTTTGGTCATTGGTTTCCCCTTGGTTCTCGTGAACACCTTGCTTGGATACAAATCTTCTAGGCCATGCATGTGATCCTTTTTGCCATGGCGAAAAAAGTTTCTTGGTCGGCATATAGTAGTCAAGGAGACGGTGGTATCTGGACTGCGTGGCCTTCGAACAATTCAAGAACGAGCTTCCTCGGGTCTATAAACAGGTTCTGGCGGGGGCCGTCAGAATCGTGCGCGCAAAACGCCGGGGAGTGGACTCTGTCCTTCCTGAAGGACAGGAGGCTGCTGATCTGGTTCATGAAGCCGTAGAGAAAGTGCTCAGCGGAGAGCGCCAATGGGATCCAGTCAGCGTCCCGGATCTGCAGGTTTACTTGACAGGCGTTGTTCGAAGTTTGGCGTCGCATCTCGCGACTGGTGGGTCGAGTCGAGAAGTCACCGTCGATGGGGTCGGACAATACATCGATCACAAGGATAGTCCTCCACCGCCACCATCGGCGGAAACAGTGCTGATCGAGGCAGAAAGATGCGACGAGATCATGAGCGAAGCTTTTGCAGCGGCAGGAGATGATTCCGTCCTTCAAAAGATGCTCGACGCCATCATGGCAGGATATGTGAAGGCCGATGAGATCGCTGAAGTCAGCGGCCTCAGCCTGACGGATGTCTACGAAGGAAACCGAAGGCTTCATCGCCGCATGAAGGCAGTGGAACAGAAAAAGCGGAGGCGGCCATGAAGAACCGTACGCCCCCAAGTACGGCGCAAGAATTCGTCGCCCGGCTCGTAGAGCTAGATGGCTCTGTGCCGCTGACAGATGAGGATGCTGATATCATACTTCGCGAATCAGGAATCGATCCTGGCCGCGAACTCAAACGAGCGATGGTGTTGCTTGAAGCCGAGGAGCAACGACAACGGCAAGCGCGATTTGCCAAGGCTGACGCTGATCGCAGAGCGGCGCTTGCCAAGCTAGCCCATCCAACGCGGCAGCGATCACGGCCACAGCTTCTGCAACGGCTTGCAGAACTCAAGGGAATGGCGCCGCGCGAGGCTCAGCCCCAAGCATATTTCAAAAATTTTGAGGCCGCCTCGGCTGAGGATTTAGAGCGCATCGTGGCCGATTTCGAGCATCTGCTCGGAATTGATTCCAGCGGTGAGCACTAGGATGTCCTCTTGGGAGGACGCTGATGTTGCCCGCGGTGAGCGGGCCGCTCGACAGTTGCTGGTCGATCTGAAGATCAATCACCCTGTTGAAGTCGACATCGACACGCTGGCGTACATGCGGGGTGCCCTGGTACGGGATACTCCGATGACTGGGGCTCAAGGCCGCAGTTGTCGCATCGGCGATCGTGCGATCATTTCGGTGAACGATCAGGTTACCTACATGCCTCGGCGGCGCTATGTCGTTGCTCACGAACTGGGCCACCTGGAGATCCACCGAGACAGGAATCAATTGTCCCTGTGTGACGAGGTGTCGATCAGCGAACGCTATGATCAGGGAACTGAGCGGGAGGCGAACGCCTTTGCCAGCGCCTTATTGATGCCCAAAGCACTATGGGACAGGCGCGTGGATGTGAAGACGCCTTCTCTCGATGTCGTGTCCAAGCTCTCTCATGAGTTTCAAGTCAGCCTCACCGCTGCAGCCATCCGATTTGTCAAGCTATGCCCCGAGCGTTGTGCCGTTGTGTTTTCTCAAGACAACCGGGTTGTCTGGGCAGCGCTGGGAACTGACTTTGGGTACTCGATTCGTCGCGATGACCAGCTCAGCACCTTCACGATGGCCAGTGACTTTTTCAAAAAGGGCAGCGTGCCCGACCGAATGGAGACGATTTCCGCGCAGGGTTGGATTGAGAGCCGACGGGTCGGACGCGATCATGATCTCAAGGAACACTGTCGAGTCATCCCCAGCATTGCAGCGACGCTCTCCTTATTGTGGATCCCGCCCGGCGCCGATTTTTAGTCCATGAAATAAATCAACTCTGCGTGGCGAATCGTTCCCGCTGGGCGGCATTAGCCTGGTAACAGCGCAGCATTTGTGGCCGGGTAGACCCGGGTCCACTGAGCTGCATGATCAGAGTTCGCGCAGGGAGTTAGAGCCGTGCAGTTACAGGGTGCAGTCATTCGAGAACAGGGTGTGACGTTCGCAGTCGTTGTCGTCCAGCGGCATGTTGTGGAGGACCGACTCAGTGCGTCGCAGGCCGTCGGCCAGTTCGGCACGGTTTTTCCGGGAATGCCGGTGGTGCTGATGGCCCAGGACAGTCGGGGTGCGCCGACGTACTACGGTCGCCAGGATATTGCTCGCTTCATGGCATCGGTGCCGCTGCGCGCGATTCCTTGGCGGACCTATACGGTCAACTGATCGTTCCAGCAGCGCGATTGACAGGGTGCCCGAGCCTGAATCGCACCCGAAACAATGTCCGAGAGAACGGCCATGAATCACTACAAAACACTGGGCGTAAGCGAACGAGCGAGCCCTGAGACTATCAAGTCTAGCTTTCGACGCTTGGCAAGAGAGAACCACCCCGACTGTAATCCGGGTGACCGAGCCAAGGAAGCTCGGTTCAAACAGATCGCCGCGGCGTACGAAGTCGTTGGCGACCCAACTCGGCGTGCCGTCTACGATTCAGAACGACGTACACGAGCGATTCACGTCCAGCCTACGAATCCACGCTCCGAGACGACATGGCAGCCTACGCCCAATATTTCGCCTTGGGCTCAGCTACTGATGAAGCTTGCCGAACTCGCGCTGCTCGGCATGATTGCTAATGCGCAAGCAGCTTCGCGCTCTTCGACTAATCGAGGATCGCATGCTACTCGTTCACGAAGGAACAACCCGCGCCGCCGAGGTACACGATGACGAATTTGAAGACTCGCATAAATGCCCGAGGCTACGCTGAGTACCAGGATCCCACTACTGGCGAGTGGATTCAGACGCACCGACGGGCAGCCGAAAAGAAGTATGGCGAGCTGCCTCCGGGCACCCACGTTCATCATCGCAACGGGGATAAGCAAGACAACCGGTGGCGCAATCTGACACTCGTAAGCCCGACGGTTCATGGACGCTTGCACAGCGACCCATCCGTCTGTGATCGCTGCGGTCGCCGTGGTCATTGGAAAGCGGACTGCAACGCGAAGACAGACTTCAACGGCAACCGCATTCGTCGCGATCGCTAGCTGCCGCCTGCCATGGCGAGCGGGAGGAGCCTGAACGCATGGCATGGTATCCGCGGACGACTGCGCGTCAGACTCGTCGTCTGATTCGGAGTTGGTTTGTGCAAGTGCGTCGACGTCCTGCGGCGGCGATCGGATCGAGCACATGGGCCTTCTTGGCGTGGGCGAAGCTGCGTACGGATCTTGCGGCACTGAAAGGTGTGTTCGATATGATGCGCGCCGATGACGTTCAAACGGCGCGTGCTGTCGGTCTTCGGCAAGGACCAACTTTTGGAGATCGGGCGAGGGCTCGGGCTCGACATCAACACACGGATGACGGTGGCCGAGTTACGCGACGCGCTGGCTGGCAGCAAGAAGGCCAAGCTGGCGTTGCTCGTGACCGATGCACTCGCGCGCGACACGCTGAAAGAGATCTGTAGGGCCTGCGGCCTCGATGACACCGGAAAGGAGAAGCAGCCGCTCGTCGAGCGGATCTTGGCCGCCGGGGGCAGTGGCCAACCGTCTAATCTCGACGAAGACACTGCCGACAGTGGCTCTGCTGGCGATGGTTCGGTCGGCCTGGGGACCTTACCCGGCTCCGACGTCGCCAAGGAGACCAAGGGAAAACGCAAGACGAGCAAGGGGGCCGAGCGTCGGCGAGCGGGCGTACCGGAGTCTGACGCGGTGGTGTCCGGCTCACTCAAGGCTGCGCTACGCCAATTCGCGCTCGCGGCCGCTGGCGGCTACCGCGGCCACGGCGCAGCAGTCAACTTCGCCACCCACCTGCTCGAGTGCTTCGGCTGGAAGGACGGTCGCCCCGAGGGCGCAACCATCCCCCACGCGCTGCGCATCGCCGAAGGCGGCCAGCTTGTCGATCGCGAGGTGGCGCTGTGGTGGCGCGAGCGCCGCACCATGCTGGCGGTGGTGCCCCACGACGCAGTGCTCGACTTCGCATGGAAGGACCTCCTTCACGCGTGCCTGCAAATCGATCCGCCGCCGCAGTATGTGGTGCTCACCAATCAGCGCGATTTACAGCTCTATGACCTGGCCCGGGACCGCGAAGCGGCCCGCCTCAGCATCCACATCGAAGATCTGCCGAAGTACAGCGAGGCGTTCCCGTTCTTCACCACCGCCTGGCAGCCTGGCCAGACACCACGCATCGTCAACGTCGAAAAGGTCTCGGCCGAGGTCGCCGACCTGGTCGCCAAGCTGTACCGCAGCGTGCGGGCCCAGCACCCGACCCGCGAGCGCGACGTCATCCGCTTCACGCTGCAGTGCATCACCGCGATGTTCGCCGAGGACATCGGCCTGCTTCCCAAGAACTACTTCACATCGCTGCTCTACGACGGTGCCCGGCACAAGAACCTGGATGCGCGGCTGCATGAGCTGTTCGTGCAGATGAATACACGTGACCTGCCGACGCCGCGCGTGGTGCCATACTTCAACGGTGGCCTGTTTACCGACGCGGTTTCGCTGCCGCTGGGCAGCGAGCAGGTGGTGGCGCTGACCAAAGCGGCCGAGGCCAACTGGACCTACGTGGACCCGCACATCTTCGGCTCGGTATTCCAGGGCATCATGGACGATGCCGAGCGTCACGCCAGCGGCGCGCACTACACCGCCCACGACGACATCATGCGCGTGGTCGGCCCGACCATCGTCGAGCCGTGGCGCAAGCGCATCCTGGCTGCCACCACGCTAAAGGAACTGACCGAGCTGCGCGCGGAGCTGTTCCGCTACCGCGTCCTCGACCCCGCGTGCGGCAGCGGGAACTTCCTGTACGTCGCGTTCCGCGAGTTGTACCGCCTCGACACTGAACTGCTGTCTCGGATGCGCGAGTTCCCATCCACGCACGGCAAGCTGTCGTGGAACGGTGGCATCCCGGCGGCCAACTTCTATGGCATCGACATCAACCCGTTCGCGGTAGAGCTGGCCAAGGTCACGCTGAACATCGCCAAGAAGATTGCGTTCGAAGAGCGCAGGGAACAGGCTTACGTGCTAGCCGGCCAAGTCCAGCTGGATCTGGACCCGTCGCTACCACTCGACAACTTGGACGAGAACATCGTCTGCCAGGACGCGCTATTCAGCGACTGGCCGCAGGTGGATGCGATCGTCGGGAATCCTCCGTTTCTCGGTGGGCAGAAGATCCGGAAGGAACTGGGGGTTGAATACCTTGAGCGACTGCAGCGCGACTCAGGTGTGAATGGAGTTGTTGACATGGCCTGCTACTGGTTCCGCAGAGCGCACGAACGACTTGGCAACGCCGGGCGTGCCGGCCTCGTGGGCACCAGTGGTATTCGAGTTGGTCGTGCCCGCGAAGCGGCACTCGACTACATTGTCGCCAACGGCGGAACGATCACGAACGCCGTTTCGTCTCGGATCTGGCCCGGGGAAGCAGCCGTCAACGTCTCGATGGTCAACTGGACGAAAAGTGCGGCAGGGGGGCCGTTCGTGTTGCTTGTGGATGACGTTGCCTACGAGGTGCCAAGAGTCGCGAGCCATCTCCAACTCCATGCTGATGTAAGCGTGGCCGAAAGTATTGAAGCCAATGCAGAAGGAGCGAGCCTCGGAGTGATCTTCGGGCACGATGCGTTTCGATCGACAGCGCCTGGCTTCTCCGCCGCCATAGCAAGACAGCATGGGGATCATGCCAGCCTACGCCCGATGGCTGGCGGAGATGACATGCTCCGGGGCCGACTCGCGACTCAACCAGATTGGTGCATTTACATCGAAGCAAACAATGAATCGGACGCCCGCGAGAAGGGCGGCCCTGCCTTTGACTATCTGTCGCGAACAGTTCGGCCATGGCTCAAGGAGCGAGCTAGCAGCCTTGCGGATACGGGAGACTATGCGACCTGGTTGAAGAAATGGTGGCGGCCGCAAAAGTCACGCGAGGACTTCTTGAGCAAAGTTTCGCTGCTAACGCGTGTTGTTGTGTCCGCCAAGATCTCGGCCAGGTCCATTCTCTCGTTCATCTCAACTCGATTTGTTCCGAATGACACAATGATGGTGTTTGCGCTGGAGGATGACTACAGCTTTGGAGTCATGCAGTCTCGGTACCATTGGCAATGGACGCGAGCTAAGGGCAGTAAGGTAACAGACCGAATCCAGTACACCACGGCAGTTTGGCGCACGTTCCCTTGGCCCCAATCGCCCACCGTAACCCAACTGGAAACAGTGGCACTAGCTGGTCGCGTTCTCCGTAGCACGCGCGACCAGCTGACAGCAGAGAACGGCTGGTCTCTTCGCCAGCTCTACCAAGCCGCGGAGGTCGATGGCCCACACCCGCTCAAGGACGCCCAGGTAGCTCTCGACGCCGCCGTCCGCGATGCCTACGGTGCGCCGCCTGACCAAGACCCGGTCGAGTTCCTGCTCGAATTGAACCAGCTCGTCGCCGAAGACGAAGCAGCCGGACGCAAGGTGCGCGGCCCGGGGTTGCCCGATCACCTCGACCCGAAGGACCCACGCTGGTTCAGCACCGACTGCATCGAGCCGCCGCCGCTGGCGGAGTGAGGGAGGACCGGATGTCCGAGACTGTCGCTGACGACCCAAAGCTCTCCCTCCTCTGGGATTCGACCAAGAACGAACAGCCTGCCGACCAGACGTCGCTGTTCAGCTACGGCGCAGCACACTGGCGCTGCCCCAACGGCCATGCGTTCCAGCGTTCGCCGCGCGCGATGCAGAAGGACGCGAAGTGCCCGGCGTGCAAGGAAGTGCCGGCGCACGCCAGCCTGGCGAAGCTGCGTCCAACGCTCGCGGTGCAGTGGCTCACGGAGCGGAATGGTGAGCTCGCGTTCGCAAGTGTCGTGTCAACCAGCAGCACACCCCTCTGGTGGCGCTGTCTCGAGGGTCACGAGTTCCAGCGTTCGGCGGTCGACATGCTCGGTAAGGACTCATGCCCCACGTGTGCGCTGGCCAAGACGTCCCTGGCCGCGGTCGCCCCGGGCGTGGCTGCTGAGTGGCATCCGACCAAGAACGCAGTCAAACCGACGGAGATCGATGCAGAGCACGTGATGAACGCCTGGTGGCTGTGTCCCAACGGTCACGAGTACCAGGCGACCGTGAAGGCGCGCACGCAGAGCAACCGGCGCTGTCCAACCTGCTACGGCAGTTGGTCGATTGAGAACATCCGCGCGTTCGTCAAGGCGCTCGCCGGGCACCTGCACGCGCTCGATCCAAGCGAGCTATTCGCGCTGGCCATGCAGGCTGGAGTCCTGAAGGACAAAGGCAAGCCGTTCGTCCAGGCGCTGACCAGCGGCCGTTTCCCGCCGGAGGAGTTACAGAAGTTCGCCGACGGGAAACCGTCTGCCATCGACGAGCTAGTGACGCCGCCCCCGCCTGACCCGCTGAAGCTGGAGCTGGTCGAGGCCACGCAGAAGGTCGCCGCCAAGCCCGCCGCCAGCGATCCGTATGCGCTGCCTGCCGCACCGGTTGGACAGGCCGGGGATGAAGGGGCCACCATCGACGTCAGCCGCGAGGTGGACGCC
>ERZ724525.2304-NODE-2304-length-11015-cov-5.986861_pt1 | contig 11015 bp, 13 predicted proteins | sample MGYA00376058_ERZ724525 | MGnify/ENA primary metagenome ERZ724525 (study PRJEB28724, sample SAMN07190888) | wastewater metagenome | isolation source: influent of sewage treatment plant in Hong Hong | place: USA: Christiansburg, Virginia | collected 2016-03-01 ... | reverse complement strand
CCTGTCAAATTTGACAGGGGGTTTGCCCTGTTTCTTTTTGTGCATCGGTTCAATGACTTCATCCCAAATTGGAGCGAAGCATGGAAGTTGTTGATTCGAACATTGGCCTTGCCAGGAAAAGTAATCATTGCTCGGATGTGAACCCACCATTGCATCCCCGTCTACTTAGTCGATATGTTTCGGAGTTTGTTCCTCGTTGGAACAATGAATGGGGAGGACAGCCGATCTTGCACAATCGGTCACCCGGACCAAATGCAGTGCGACTGGACGGTAACGATTACTTGAATGTCACAGGGCACCCTGAAATACTGCAAGCGCAAATTGAAGCCCTCCGCTGTGATTCCGCATTCGTAGTGCAATCAGGAGTTTTTTTGATTGATGAGCACCCCAGTCGGAGGCTCGAGAAAGAAATGGCAGCGTGGGTCGGTAAAGAGGATGGTTTTATATGTCAATCTGGCTATATGGCCAATGTTGGGCTCATTCAATCCATTGCTGATGAGGATACCCCTGTCTACCTAGACTCGTTGGCTCATATGTCGCTGTGGGAGGGCGCACGGGCGGCACGGTCACCAGCTTATGCATTTAGGCATAACGATCCTGAGCATTTGGATCGAATGATCAAGCGGCATGGACCTGGCTTGGTTGTCGTTGATTCGGTTTACAGCACAACGGGAGCAATTTGCCCGTTGACAAAAATGGTAGAAGTTACTGAGGACAGCGGGAGCATGATTTTGGTAGACGAATCGCATTCACTGGGGACTCATGGACCTGGTGGTGCAGGATTGTGCGCAGCGTTGGGATTGAGTCATAGAGTTCACTTCATCACAGCTAGCCTTGCAAAGGCTTTCGCTGGACGTGCAGGATTCTTTACAGTGCCGCAATCACTGCGCTTTTATGTGCTTCACCGAAGTTTTCCGAATATATTCAGTTCATGTTTGCTCCCGCACGAGATTGCAGCTCTTTCTGCCACGCTAAATGTTGTCAAGAAAAGCGATCATGCGCGCATCCGCCTGCATCAGAATACTGAACGTGTTCGCGCGAGTTTGATGGAGGCTGGGTACCCAATTCATCAAGGCACGCAACAAATTATTGCTCTTGAGGCGGGAGGTGAGGCTGCGACCAGTGCACTGCGAGATGCCTTAGTGGATCGGGGGGTATTTGGCTCAATTTTCTGCGCACCAGCGACAAGTAAGAATCGTGCGATGGTTCGACTTACGTTAAATGCGGCTTTGACGGATGCCGAAATGACTCAGGTAGAGGGTGTTGCTCACGATATCGCACCAACGATTTGCCCGTGGAAATGGCCCATTGCGAAGAGGCATCGGAACGCCGTGTGATCTCTCAAATCGATTAGCTCAATAGCGAATGGCGCGCTCCAACTTGCTTGCTCGCCACTGTCGATAGCCTTTAGGGCGGATTAGGGGAGGCGGTAAATCATCGAGAGAAAATAGGGCGGCAAGTAGGTCGGGTGAGCCCATTTGAAAGGCGGGCCTAGTTGTCGTTTCCCCAATGGTGCCGAAAGACTGTTGAAGCTCAATATCAGAAATGATCACTCCAGAAACTAATTCTGGCTCACGTTGTCGTACTGATAACGGTACAGATGGTTGGCAGACAAGTTCAGCGATTTCCACTAGTGATGAAGCGTTTTCGAGTTGAAGCCACTCTAATTCGCCGGAAGGACTCATACCGAGAATTCCAAATGGATTGCCAATCAAAACATGCTCACACCATCTGCCTTGCGCATATTCGTCGAGCGCTAGAGAAACTGCAGGCGTGCGAATAAGTTTGGTTTGGACTCGGTTCAATGTTTCACTCCATATGTGATCGCGAGTGGCACAAGGAATATTCATAAGGTTCTTCACGCTTAGCTGAACATTGCGCGCAATATCAGGCGTTTGTTTTGGGATAAATTGCTCCAGGAGACCACGGTTGAAGGCATTGACTGCAGTGTGTTCATCTGCTCGACCGCTTAACATGACATTGGCGCCGGTCCAATCGCTTAGTTTTTCAAGCAATTCCAAGCCGTTCATAGCGGGCATGGCATAGTCAACAATCAATACTTGCGGTAAGTTGTAGCGATTGTTGTCATTTGCCCAGTATTGGATAAGTTGCGGCACTAAGGCTGCCCCTTCTCGCCATTTGCCAACAATGTCCTGCTGGATTTGCAAATCTGTTTCTGTTTGGTGAAGTGCAAGTCGGAAATATTCGAGACACACATTCGGGCGCAAGAAGAGTTCAACGTTCCAATCGTCTGGCATGACCAGGCCAATCATTTCGAGATAGTCAGTCTCATCATCAACGAAAACAATTGATCCGGGCCGTCTGTAGAGTTGCAGCTTATTCTTTGACATGATCAAGCCTGTAACAACTTTTCGCGTGATGCAGATCGAATTGATGCGACTCTATTTGAAACAGGAAGTGTGATCGAAATGCACGTTCCTTTCATCCATTGTGAATTCGCTGATATTTCGCCTTTTGCTCCCTTAATCACCTTTTCGCAAAACGCGAGGCCAAGGCCATGGCCGGTCCCTCGACTTGTTGAAAAGAATGGTTCAAATACTCGCGGAAGTAAATGCGGCAAAATTCCTCGGCCCCGATCCATTACCGAAATGATGCCTTTGCCTTCGGCGACGTTAACTTCAATTCGCAAGTCACCAGGTTGCAAAGATCTGTCAGTTGCTTGAAGCGCACGAAATGAGTTCTTCATGAGGTTGTCGACAACTTGGGAAAATAGTGCGAATGAGGACAGGAAAATAAAATCGGTCTGAATATGAAGCTCAACAATTTCCCTCTCTTTTGGACTTCGATAGGGATAGCGTCCAATCACATCGTTGAGGACTTCATACGCGGAAACTCGCTCATCATGGATAGGCAACTGCATCAATCGTGCATTGGCAATTTGGGTATCTATTTGGTGATGCATCTGACGGCTCAGAGCATGCAATCGGCTTCCCATACGATCAATTTTCAGGCTACTGTCGTTTGGTGACTTTTGTGAGGCAATATTTCCAGACTCTGCTTGAAGTACGTCACCTATCATGGCAACTGTTGCCAGTGGCGTACGCAATTCGTGAGCCATGATCCCGATGGTGGATAGCGTGTGCCTAACATGTTCACGTCTTAAGTTTGCAGATGAGGCTCCGAGTAGCAGCGCGGAGAACCAAGCAAATCCAAACACGATCCCAAATTGATTGATGTCCCCTGTCAACTTGGTATCAGCTTGCCCCGCATTTGTGTAGTGAATCAACCAAGCAGCTACAAGACCCGTTGTGGTGCCAATGGTCGCAATTCGCCAATCTGTCAGATGGTAGTAAATAAGCACCATACAACAGCAACTAATCCACCACAGTGTGCTGCCTGAGTTTTGGAAAAACATGAAGAAAAACAGGAGTGGCAGAGTTACCCACAATATCAAGGTGGTAGCTTGCTGCGTTAACTTGCTATCTAAATCTCGACTTAATTTGTTCGTGATTAGCGGAACGCCCATTGCGCCGGCAAAGAGCCGCAATGGCATGCTGTCATACGGTTGCGGATATATGTAACACCACAATACTCCAAAGATTGGATGTCCAATAAGTGTGAAAAGTCCCAACCATTTCAGACGCCACGGTGATGGATGCAAAATAGGCTCTAGCGGCGTACCAAAAACCTCGTCGACAAAAACTTTGACTAAGGCGGCGGTTCGACGTAAAAATTGGCTCCGAACAGCGTACCAGCGCTTAGCCGCCTTGCGCAGTAATTCTGGAAGGAATGATTTTGACCACATATGTTCGATCATTGTCACTGTAGTTGATGCAAATTGACCAGCCTTGAATTGGATTCGCCTGTTAACTTTGACAGTGTCGCACTGGACAGTTTGCTCATTGATTGGGTTACAGCTCTGCAGGAATACGCTGTTGACGCAGTTGTAGTGCTTGGGCCAGACCCTTTTGGTGCCGCTGTTGATCGTCTTGTACTTGCTGTACATCCGCCTCGTTTGATTGATGCTGCTAAGTCGCTGGCGGCAAGCCAGGACTTTGGGGCACCATGGAGTAATAGTGATGCACCCATGGTCGCGTGGCAGGATATTGCCAAATCCGCGTATGACAGCAGCAGTCGCTGGCGGCGGTTGTGGTTGGCTCATGGATACCAAAGTGTTGTGAGAGTCGAGTTTTCCTTGCCTTCGGCCCGTGCATTTGAATGCTTTATGTTTAGTGCCCGCGAGTTGCACGATAGAAGTGAAGCCGCAGCCTTGGTCTGGTCGGCTCTTAACATATGGCCGCTACTCAGACGTGCAATTGCTTCAGTTCGGTCTCGTTTGACCGCAAGAGAAATCGAATGCCTCAGCTTGGCATTTCAGGGGAAAACTGCTCGGCAGTCAGGTGAAATATTGAAATGCACTGAGCGCACGATTGGTTTTCACATGGCAAATGCGATGGCAAAGCTGAAGGTGGATAACAAGCTTGCGGCAATTCAACGTGCCTGTTGGATGGGGGCAATTTGAATCACGCTGCACCTCTGGCTGCTAAGGCGATGGAGAAACCGCTGCGCTATGCGCTGATCGCGCAAGTGGTATCGTGCCTTGTGGTATTCCTGCTGGCAATGATGATGCCAGTCGTGCGCCAGCATTCCGTCGGGTTGGTGTTTGCACAAGGCGTGTTTGCGGCGCTTTTGTCATGGCTTATTCGGCTGCCGCCTTGGTGGGTCTGGATCGGTGGCGCGTTTGTGCCTTTGGCCTATTTCATGCGGCAGTTCGAATTGCCACCTGTATTTTGGTTGGGTGGCTTTGTCATTCTTGCGCTTGTTTTTTGGCGAACAGACGCAAGCCGTGTGCCCTTGTATATGAGCAATTCAACGACGGTTCAGGCGTTATTGCGTTTGCTGCCGCCGCAGCCTATCCGGCTGATTGACCTGGGCTGCGGTGATGGTCGCTTGCTCAGGCAATTGGCGAAATCACGACCCACGTGCCAGTTTGTGGGTTACGAGCATGCGCCATTGACTTGGGCCTGGGCCTGGTTGCTTGGGCGGGGTCTGAAAAATTTGGATGTTCGCTACGGGAGTTTTTGGAGGCATAACCTTTCCTCGTACGACGTGGTCTATGCCTTTTTGTCGCCTGCTCCCATGCAGAAACTTTGGGAAAAAACGCAGGCTGAACTGCCTTCGACGTCATTGCTGGTCAGCAACAGTTTCCTGATCCCTGATGTCCCGGCGAATTCGGTCGTCGAAGTCGGTGACAAGCGAGGCTCGATTTTGTATTGCTATTCAGTGGGTGGAACTACCTAAGCGTATGGGCAGAATTCATTGAACAATCGATGTTCAACCCATTTCAAAACAAACAAATGACTTTTCTCGCCATCGATGTGGGTAATACGCGTCTTAAGTGGGCTGTGTATGACAAACCCAGTCCGCAAGCTCAAGCGTTAGCACATGGTGCTGTTTTTCTTGAAAATATCGACAAACTAGCTGATGGAGAGTGGGCTAGTTTGGCCGCACCTAAACGGATGCTGGGGTGCTTTGTTTCGGGGGATGCTGTCAAAAGGCGGGTGCAAGAGCAATTGGAGATTTGGGATATTGAACCTCAGTGGGTGATGTCGAGCGCCGCAGAGGCTGGCTTGGTCAACGGCTATGACCATCCCACTCGCCTGGGCGCAGATCGTTGGATCGCCATGATTGGGGCTCGGCAGCGCCTGATGGCGCGAGGCGACGCCCGCCCGATGGTGGTGGTGATGGTTGGCACAGCGGTAACGGTTGAAGCAATTGATGCAAGCGGAAGATTCTTAGGCGGGCTGATCTTGCCTGGCCACGGCATCATGTTGCAAGCACTGGTGTCGGGAACTGCTGGCTTGCATGTGCCCACAGGGGATGTTCGGACCTTTCCGACCAATACCAGCGATGCACTCACTAGTGGCGGCACCTATGCTATTGCTGGTGCTGTCGAACGCATGGTTCAGCACGTGCAGCAGCATTGCGGAATGGAACCCGCCTGCATCATGACGGGCGGCGCCGGTTGGAAGATGGCACCAAGTATGGTCCGGCCCTTTGAACTGGTCGAAAGCCTAATATTCGACGGTCTGCTGACGATTGCTGCCAACCGCTTCATTCATGAAACCTGAAGCAGATGGTCAGGAGGCGGTAATTTTTCACACATTTGGGGCTGCCCACCGTTATACTGGGATGTTGCAGGCGGCACGGTTTTCGTGTCAGCGTGCAGTCCGTGAATTGATCAGGTTCTCGCATTCGCGCTAGGCGCATTCGGCGAGAGCATAGAAACACAGGATTTCCCCGTTCTTCCTCTGCTTAACTTAAGCTGCAGGCGGGTTCAGGTCAGTCCAGCAATCTTGGAGATGCTTGATTTGGACAAATTGATTTTGGCTGGCAAAGCAGTACGTTCTGTTGTTCAGCGTTATCCACAGCGTTTGACCGCCATTTTTGCGGCTTCTTTGTTGATGGTGGGGGGCGGCGCATTTGCTGTTGCCTCCATGGCGCCGGATCCGTCGGATCTGCCGGTGCGCAATGTGTTGGAGGCTGTTAAGCCTTTGGCGTTGTCCCCTCAGGCAGCGGCGTTAGATGAGTTTCGATATCCTTTGTTTCGGACCGAAACGACGCGTGTCAATGATTCTGCTGAAGCATTGCTCAAGCGCTTGAATATCGATGACCCTAAGGCTGCGGCCTTCATGCGCTCTGACTTATTGGTCCACAACAGCATTTGGGGCCGAGTCGGGCGGCAGGTGAGCGTTGAAGCCACTGAAAACAAACAACTCAGCAAGCTGACTGTTCGCTGGGCACCGGATGACAGCGGCAGCTTTAACCGCTTGGTGGTCGAGCGCGTTGGCAATGAGTTTCAGTCAAAGCTAGAAACGCCAAAATTGCAGCCCACAGTGCGCATGGCCAGTGGCACGATTCAAACATCCTTATTTGCGGCAACGGACGATGCCCTGATTCCTGACAATGTCGCGGTGCAATTGGCGGAAATTTTCTCGGGTGACATTGATTTTCATCGCGCGCTGCGAAAGGGCGACCGGTTTTCGGTGGTCTACGAGAGTCTTGAGGCTGACGGTGAGTCATTCCGTGCCGGCAAAGTTATTTCAGCTGAGTTTGTGAACAACGGACGCACTGTGCAAGCGCTTTGGTTCCAGGAGCCCGGATCTGCAAAAGGCGCTTACTACACGCCTTCAGGCGAAAGCCTTCGCAAAGCCTACCTCGCGTCGCCCCTGGAGTTTTCGCGCGTGAGTAGCGGGTTCAGCATGCGCTTTCACCCGATTCTTCAATCGTGGCGTGCTCATTTGGGGGTGGATTACGCTGCTCAAACCGGTACGCCAGTTCGCAGTGTGGCGGACGGAACGGTTGAGTTTGCAGGTGTGCAAAATGGATTTGGCAATGTTGTCATCTTGAAGCATCGCAACAATCACACCACGGTGTATGCACACTTGAGCCGCATTGGTGTACGTCAAGGCCAGATCGTCTCACAAAGCCAGAACATTGGCGCTGTGGGATCGACCGGTTGGGCGACAGGTCCACATTTGCATTTTGAGTTCCGTGTGAATGGGCATCACCAGGATCCGCTGACTCTGGCTAGACAGAGTGACTCTGTTCCGGTGACTGCTTCTGGCCGTCCTGCATTTGAAAAACTGGCCAAGCTCGCCAAAGTTGAGCTGCAAGCCGCCTCCAGCATGCAAGTGGCAGGAATGCAATAAATCCTTAAGGCGGATTTTTGCGTGACTGAAATCTATGCTGGACTGATGTCCGGCACATCTATGGATGGCGTTGATGGCGTCTTGCTGGATTTCTCCAGCGACAGGCCCCGTGTGACGCATTCGTCCTCACTTCCAATGCCACAGGCTTTGAAGGTCGAATTAATGGCCTTGAACTTGGCTGGCGAAAATGAATTGCACCGGGCAGCATTGGCTGCAAATGGTTTGGTTCACTTGTATTCCGAAGTCTTCGCTGATCTGCTAAGTCAGTCTGGATGCTCTACGGGGAATATCGCCGCTATCGGCGTGCATGGTCAGACCATTCGCCATCAGCCTGCTTTGGGATACACCTTGCAGCTGAATAATCCTGCCCTATTGGCGGAATTGAGTGGAGTTGAGGTGGTTGCCGATTTTCGGAGTCGCTGCGTCGCTGCAGGTGGCCAGGGTGCTCCGCTGGCACCATTCTTTCATGCCGCCATGTTTTCTCGCACCAGCTCTTGCGTGGCGGTATTGAATCTGGGGGGAATCTCCAATTTGACAGTTTTGCCCCCCACTGAAAGTCAGACATCAGAATTGCTTGGCTTTGACTGTGGTCCTGGTAATGCGTTAATGGACTATTGGTGCCAAAAACACCAAGAGCGTGCATTTGATGAAAATGGTGATTGGGCGGCCTCAGGGCAAGTGAATCAAGGCCTGCTGAAAGCTTTGCTCTCAGATCCGTATTTTGCTCAGCGCCCTCCGAAAAGCACAGGACGAGATCTGTTCAACCCAGAATGGTTCAGCGCAATCCTTTATTCGCTTGGAGTGCCAGCTATCCCAGCCGAAGATGTTCAAGCGACCCTTTGTGAACTGACGGTTCTGTCTTGCGCCCAGGCGGTCCATGATTTTGCGCCAAAGGCAAGCGAGTTATTGGTGTGCGGCGGCGGGGCTTTTAATTCCCAAATCATGTATGGCTTGCAGCGAGAGTTGCCTGAATGCAGCGTGCTGACAAGTGGGGAAAGAGGTATTCCGCCCATGCAAGTCGAAGCGGCGGCCTTTGCCTGGCTCGCACGGAAAACTATTCGGCGCGAGGCCTTACCGCTCAAAAGCACAACGGGAGCCAAAGGCTCCCGTATTTTGGGCTGTATTTACCCGGCCTGATGCCGGAATACAGCTTCAGATCGCCATGTCAGGTCGAAAAGCTGGAGCCGCAACCGCACGTGGTCGTGGCGTTTGGATTCTTGATGACAAACTGAGCGCCCTGCAGATCTTCTTTGTAGTCAATTTCTGCGCCTACCAAATACTGGTAGCTCATGGCATCGATCAACAGCGAAACCCCATTCTTGGTCATGGTGGTGTCGTCTTCATTGGTGATTTCATCAAAAGTGAAACCGTATTGAAAGCCCGAGCATCCACCGCCTTGAACGAAGACTCGCAGTTTCAAGTCAGGGTTGCCTTCCTCTGCAATCAGGTCAGCGACCTTGGCGGCAGCACTGTCGGTAAAGACAATGGGGGCAGGCATTTCGGTTTCGATGGCTTCAGCAACGGCGCTCATTAACGGCTTTCAGATGTGTTACTTGTAATAGTACAGCAAATTGCTCGGGATTACCCTTTAAGCGTTGCTTGCCGCTAGTGTCAGTGTGGGCTTTTCACCTTCTGAAATGATCATGGGCCGCAATTGACCCGCAATGGTGGCGCCTTGATGCATCTCAAGCGCCTTGTAATTCACATCTCCTTCAATGTGTGCCTTGGGTTGGAGTTCAAGCAACTCACTGGCTTGAATCGGGCCAATGACACGGCCATTGATGATCACATGATCCGCCCGAATTTCTCCTTCAATAGCAGCGGTTTCTGAAATGACCAAAATGCTGCGGGTGCCTTCGGCGGCCACCAGATTGCCCTTGACTTTGCCATCTACGCGAAGGCCCTCGCTGAAGCTGATGTTCCCGTTAATCTCCGTTCCCTGGGCAATCAGGCTCTTGATGGGGGGTTGCTTCTTAGAATTGAACATGGCCTGTCTTCCGGTCTAAATTTTGATGGTCTGGCTGGCGCGCGTGGTAATTCCATCCAACACGCGGACGCTGACTGTTTTTACCACGGTCTGTGGCGGTAATGCGATCAAACCTTCAAGTCGTCGATATTGCCGCAACTGAACACTTAGTGGGCCGTTGGGCAGCATCATGGTCCATGGTTTGCCGTTTTCTGTCCCGGACAGGCTCAGCTCTAGTTTGCCATTGAATTCTGGGGCATTCTTGGAAGCCTGCACCAGTAATACCTGCCACTTCAATTGAGCGCCGCCTTGCACTTCAGCTTGCAGTCCTCGTACCACCAATGTGTCTGTGGCATTGGCAAGAGGCATTAAAGTCTGAAAGAAACCTAGATCGTCGCGAAGGCTTTGGTTCTCTCCTTCAAGTTTCTTGACTTGAGCATTGAGCGCCTCTTGCATTGCTTTTTCTGTGGCCAATTGACTGTCGGCGGTATTCGCAACCGACTGTGCCTTGTCTCGTTCCTCGCGCAGCTTGCTGGTTTCTTCTCGGAGCTTGACCAGTTCAACCTTGTCATTTCGATCGAGTCCAGCAATGTCTTTGCCAAACTCGAATGCCCATAACGCAATAGCAGCGGAAAACCCCAGGACCAACGCAAAAAGGATCCATCGAAAAGGCCAGGGCAATGCGCTGCGCACAGCCATGCGTGGAGCGCTGACAGTCAGGCGGCGGCGAAGCAGTCGAAATCGCATAAATGGGGGTAGGTCAAATAAGCAAAAAGCCGCAGCAAGCGAACTTGTTGCGGCTTTTTGTTGAGCAGGAAAAGCGGATTAACGCTTGCTGAACTGCTTGCGACGGCGAGCACCGTGCAAACCGACTTTCTTACGCTCAACTTCGCGGGCATCACGGGTCACAAAGCCGGCTTGTGACAGCGCAGGCTTCAGACTTGCGTCATAGTCGATCAGGGCGCGGGTAATACCGTGGCGCACTGCACCAGCCTGACCAGACTCGCCGCCACCGTGCACGTTCACCATCACGTCGAAAGATTCGATGTGGTTGGTCAGGTGCAGAGGCTGCTTGCAGATCATGATCGAAGTTTCGCGGCCAAAGAACGCTTGAATGTCTTTGCCATTCACAGTGATCTTGCCGGAGCCTTTTTTCAGAAACACGCGGGCGACGCTGGATTTGCGACGGCCGGTGCCATTGTTCCATTCACCAATCATGGCGGCTCCTTAAATTTCCAACACTTTGGGTTGCTGGGCAGTGTGTGGGTGCTCAGCACCGCCATACACCTTGAGCTTCTTGATCATGGCGTAGCCCAGAGGACCCTTGGGCAGCATGCCCTTGACGGCCTTTTCCAGGGCGCGGCCTGGGTGCTTGG
>ERZ724525.2302-NODE-2302-length-11017-cov-11.714651_pt1 | contig 11017 bp, 10 predicted proteins | sample MGYA00376058_ERZ724525 | MGnify/ENA primary metagenome ERZ724525 (study PRJEB28724, sample SAMN07190888) | wastewater metagenome | isolation source: influent of sewage treatment plant in Hong Hong | place: USA: Christiansburg, Virginia | collected 2016-03-01 ... | reverse complement strand
TCGTCCTCTTCGGCCAGCGTGAGGCCGGTGCTGGCCGCGGCGGCGGCGAAGGAGCTGACGCCCGGGATGGTGTCGACGATGACTTCCGGCGCCAGCTCGCGCACCACCCGCGCCAGATGGCCGAAGGTGGCGAACGTGGACGCGTCGCCTTCGACCAGGAAGACCAGGTCGCGGCCTTCCTGCAGCAGTTCGACGGTGCGCGTGGCGGCGCGGGCCCAGGCCTTGGCGAGGGCGATGGGGTCGCGGGTCATCGGAAAGACCAGCGCTTCGGCGTCGGCTGGCACGGGCAGGCCGCCGCGCTCGACGATGCCGAGGGCGTAGGAAGATTCCTCGGCCTTCTTTACCGGGTAGAGCCAGCGGGCGCCGGATTGCAGGGCGGCCCAGGCGCGGCGGGTGATCAGTTGCGGGTCGCCGGGGCCGAGGGAGGCGCCGATGAGGCGGCCGAGGGACGGGGGGGTCATGGAATTTCCTTTGTGGCGGAGACGATCCACACCGGGTTCTGGGCGGCGAGGCGATGCATGTCGAGGATGGGTTGGCTACGCGCGGCCTGCAGTTGAACCACGTCCCAGGTGGCGCCGGCTTCGCCGAGCGCAGCGGTGGCGGTGGCGAGGTTCTCAAGCGTCACGAAGTTCATCACCAGCCTGCCGCCAGGAGCGAGGCGGGCGAGGACGAGGCGGATCAGCTCGGCCAGCTCGCCGCCGGAGCCGCCGATGAAGACGGCGTCCGGGTCGGGCCAGGTGTCGAGGCCGGCGGGAGCCTTGCTTTCGAGGAGGGTGTAATTGCTGGCCTTGAGGCGCTGGGCGTTCTCGCGGGCATTGGCCGCGTCGCCGGGGTTTTTCTCGATCGCCCACACGTGGCCGTTCCGCGCCAGGCGGGCGGCTTCGAGGCCCACCGAGCCGGAGCCGGCGCCGATGTCCCACACCAGGCTGTCCGGGCGCAGGCGCAGCTTGGCCAGCGACAGGGCGCGGGCTTCCTGTTTGGTGATGAGGCCTTTCTCGGGGGCGCGCTGGACGAAATCGGCGTCCTCGAAGCCGAAGGTGGCGCGGTGCTGGGGCGGTGCGAGGCGTTCGAGCACGACGATGTTCGGGTCGGGGAAATGCATCGCCGCGGCGTCGGCCAAGGCCAGGTTGGCGAAGAGGGTTTCATCAGGCAGGGCCAGGCGGGCGGCGACCGAGAGGCGGAAGTCGTCGCCGTGGCCGGCGGTAACGAGCGCGCGGGCGATGCGATCCGGGCTGTTCTCCGGGCTGGTAAAGGCGCCGATCAGGGTGTGTTCGGCGGCGGCGCGGACGAGGGGGTAGAGGCCGTGGTCCGGTGTGGCGCCAGTCAGCCATTCGCCAGCGTCGCGGCTGTGCACGGAGACGACTTTTGCTGCCGGCCAACTTTTCTTGAGGCGGGCGAAGGCCAGTTGCAGCGTGGAGGCAGCGGGGAGGATGTCGATGGCGTCCGGCCCTAGCTTACCGACGAGGAAGCTGCCGATGCCATGGCACAGGGGGTCGCCAGTGGCGAGCACGGCGACGCTGCGTCCGGCCTCCCGTGCAGTGCGAATCCACTCGGGAACGCGGCCGAGCTGGCCGTCCATCGTCCTTTGCTCAACCCGCGAGGGGCGGCAGGCGGCAATCAGGTCCAGCGTGCGTTGGGCGCCAATGACGAGGTCGGCTTCGAGCAGGCGGGCGCGGGCGGTGTCGCCCAGGCCAGACCAGCCGTCGTCGAGGATGCCGATGAGGGCACAGGGTTCAGGCGAGTTCATGTTCTTCCACGGTAACGATGGGTACGCCCTCGAAATTGCAGGCGAGCACGGTGAGGCGGTGGGGGCCGGGGTAGCGTTCGCGCAGGCTGCGGATGGCGCGTACGGCCAGGGCCCGGTGGAAGGCCGTGGCGAGGTTCAGCTCGGCCAGGCGTTCGGCGGCAAAGCGGGCGGTTTCGGCGGCACGGATTTCTTCGATCAGGTCGGGCGGAGCGCCGATCTCTTCGGCGGCGGAGGCGATCAGTTCGCGGTCGATCTCCTCGCGCCAGGCGTGGGTGACCGACAGGCCCTGGGCGATCTTGGTGAGCTTGCCGACCATGGCGCCGACGATGATGTGGCGCATGTTCTGCTTCACCGCGGTCTGGAAGGCGGCCTTGACGAAGTCGCCCATCTGCACGAAGCAGGCTTCGTCCAGCTCGGGAAAGCTGCGCATGGCGCATTTTTCGGTGCGCCCGCCGGTGGTGAAGACAACGCAGGTCTGGCCCTGGTTGGCAGCCACGTCCACCGCCTGCACCACGCTGGCCCGGAAGGCGGCGGTGGAGTAGGGCCGCACGATGCCGGTGGTGCCGAGGATGGAGATGCCGCCGAGGATGCCGAGGCGGGCGTTGAGGGTCTTGGTGGCCATCACCTCGCCGCCGGGCACCGAGATGGTCACGGCGATGCCGTCGCCGGCCTCGAGAATGGGGCCGCCCGCGGCACGCACGTTGTCGCCGATGTTCTTGCGCGGCACCGGGTTGATGGCCGGGCCGCCCACGTCGAGGCCGAGACCGGACTTGGTGACGGTGCCGACGCCCGGCCCGCCGCGCAGGATGATCTGGCCTTCTGCTCCGGGCAGGCGTTCGACCTCGGCGGTGAGGTGGGCGCCGTTGGTGGCGTCCGGGTCGTCACCGGCGTCCTTGATGCTCACGGCGCGGGCGCGCTGGCCGTCGGTCCATCCGTCGGTGATGGTGAAGCGTACCCGCTGGGTGTTGGGCAGCACGCACTCGATGGCCTCTGGCACGCGGCCGTACACCAGCCCGAGGGTGGCGGCAGCCGCGGCGGCGGCGGAGTTGGCGCCGGTGGAAAAGCCCGTGCGGTTGCCGCGATCCCGCTTGGGGTCGCCCTTGCGGATTTTTTCAGCCGGCGTGCTGGCAGGAGCGTGAACCGTCATTGCAGCCTCAGGCGGCGTGGCGCTGGTGTTCCTCGGCGACGCCGAGGAGGGCGTGGATGGCGGCGACGACCAAGGTCGAGCCGCCTTTGCGCCCGCGGATGGCCACCCAGGGCACGTCCTCGATGGCCATCAGCAGGTCCTTCGATTCCGCCGCCGACACGAAGCCGACTGGCATGCCGACTACCAGCGCCGGGCGCAGGCCTTCGTCGCGGATCAGGCGGACGACTTCGATCAGTGCCGTGGGGGCGTTGCCGATGCCGATGATGGCGCCTTCCAGCAGGCCGCGGCGCCAGGCCTTGCGCATGGCTTGTACGGCGCGGGTGGTGTCTTCAGCCTGGGCGGCGGCGATCACGTCCGGGTCGGAGATGAACTGGTGGGTGGTGATGCGGAAGTGGGCCAGACGCGGGGCCGACAGCCCGACGCAGATCATCTCCACGTCGGCCACCACCGGCGTGCCGCCTTGCAGGATGCGGGCGAGGCCGGCCTGCATGGCCTGCGGGTGGAAGGCGGTGAGGCCGTTGAATTCGAAGTCGGCGTTGGCGTGGATCATGCGGCGCACCAGCGGCCATTGCTCGGCGCTGTAGGCGTGGTGGCCGACTTCCTGGTCGATGATGGCAAAGGAGTCGTGCTCGATGGCACGGCCGGCGGCGGTGAGCTGTTCGGTGACGATGTTGGCGGTGCGCATGTCAGGCGTGGGCGGGTTCGTGGTGGTGCGGGTGGCCATGGTCAGTGTGGGTATGGCTGTGGTCGTGCAGGTGTTCGGCTTCGGCGGCCTGGCGGTACTTGCAGCCGTCGCATTCCAGCAGTCCGCCTTCAGGCAGCTCGGCCCCGGTCACCTTGCTGTCGAGCAGCTCGAAAATGCCCTTGTCGAAGCCGAAGTGGGTGCCCAGTGCGAAGGCGATCTGCGGGTATTGCTCGCGCAGGCGTTCGACCTGGGCCTTGATGCGCTCCATCAGTACGCCGGTGAACAGGTACACCGGCACCACGCAGATCTGCGTCATGCCCAGCCGGGCCTGGCGCTGGACGACGCTTTCGAGGCGTGGCCAGGTGACGCCGGTGAAGGCCAGGTCCACCAGCTCGAAATCGTTGTCCTCGAAGAGCCAGCGGGCCATCTTGGCCAGTTCGCCGTTGGCGCCGGCATCGGACGAGCCGCGACCGAGGAGGATCACGCCGGTGGTTTGCGGGTCGGGCACATGGAGTGCCTTCATCAGGCGGTCGAGCTGGCCTTGCAGCACCTTGAGGATTTCGCGGCCCATGCCCAGGTGGCGGGTGCAGGAAAAGCGCACGCTTGGGTGACGGGAGCGGGCTTCCTCGATGGCGGCCGGCAGTTCCATCTTCACGTGGCCGGCGGCGTTGAGGATGAAGGGGATCACCAGCACCTGGCGAGCGTCGCGGGCGGCCCGGTCAAGGCCGCCGTCGAGGAGCACGTCGGCGTGTTCGATGAAGCAGGTTTCGATGCGCCAGGCCGGGTGGCGTTCGCGCCACTGGGCGGCGAAGTGGAGGATTTCGGTGTTGCCGTCCCGGTTACGGGAACCGTGGCCGACCAGCAGGATGGAGGTGGTGTTCATGTGGGGTTCTCCGTGGGGATCGCCGAGGCCTTGCGGAAGCGGTGTCCGAAGGCGGGGTCGTAGAGCTTGGAGCGGGCGAGCGTCGGCCAGTCGGCGGCGCCCAGCGCGGGGCTGGCGATGATCATGGCCTGGCTGGCGATCTTCTCGGCCTGGCAGCGCTTCTTGATATCGGCGAGGGTGCCGCGGACGACCTTCTCCTCGCCGGGCCAACTGGCCTTCTGCACCACCAGAATGGGCGCGTCCTCGGCCCAGCCGGCGGCACGCAGGGCACGCTGCACCTCGTGGAGCAGGGTGATCGACAGGAAGATGCACAGGGTCGTGCGGTGGGCGGCGAGGGCTTCCAGTTCCTCCCCCGGCGGCATGGGCGTGCGCCCGGCCACGCGGGTGAGGATCACCGTCTGCGTCACTTCCGGCAGGGTCAGGGTTTCGCCGGCCGCCGCCGCCGAGGCGAAGGCCGACGACACGCCTGGCACCACCGCCCAGTCGATACCTGCTGCGCTGAGCGGCCGGGTCATCTCGACGAGGGCGCCGTACAGGCCGGGGTCGCCGGTCTGCAGGCGCACCACGGTGGCGTGGCGGGCGCACTGGTCGAGGAGCCAGAAGGTCATCTCCTCCAGCGTCATGTCCTTCGAGTCGCGGATTTCGCAGCCCGGCGGCGCGAACAGGGTCGCTGCCTGGCTGACCAGCGAACCGGCGTAGAGGATCGCGCCAGCCTCTTCAAGCAGGCGGCGACCCTTCACGGTGAGCAGCTCCGGGTCGCCCGGACCGGCGCCCACGAACCAGACCTTGCCGGTCATGGCTCAGAGCGCCTGCGGCTGGAAGCAGTAGCGCACGGCGGCGCTGTCCTGCCGGCGGGCGAGGGCGTGCAGCACCAGCAGCGTGAATACTGGCTCGACGATCACGATGGCAGCGTAGGACGACGCGAAGCCCAGCCAGACCGACAGCGGTGTGGCGACTTCACCGATGGCCAGCCAGAAGCCGACCATCAGGGTCACGCCGCTGTAGAAAGCCGCGTCGAGCTTGAGGATGCTGCGCACGCTGGCCTTGCCCAGGCGCTGGCCGAAGGTGGCATGCACCAGCACCAGCGGGAGGGCGAGGGACAGGGTATTGACGCCCAGGTGGACCAGATCGGTCGGCTCGAAGAGCAGGCCCTGGACGAGCAGGCCGAGGGCAAAACCGAACAGGGCCGGCACGAAGCCGAGGGCCAGGTAGATCGGCATGGCGCCGAGGAAGTGCAGCTCCGACGGACCCACCTTGAGGTGGAGGGCCTGCATGAACAGCGTGAAGAACGCGGCTGCGATGAGGCTGCGGACGATCAGTTGCGGTTGCTTGAGGAGATGGACGGACTGGCTGCCGAGCAGCGTGACGGCTGCGATGTTGGCGACGACGATTTTGGCACTGGCGACGTACCCCGGTTCGATGTGCATTTTGCTTCCCTTCGTGGCGATTGGACGAAGTGCGGCAAGACATCGGGGCGCGTGCAGAAGCAGCGAAAAACGAACAAACGGACCGGTGGCCGGAAGGCCGGGCGAACGCAGACCAGCAGAGCGGGAACAGTTCCGGGAAAGGCAGCGGGAACGGGACGGACGTCAATGGTCGGGCAAGCCCATCGGTCGGCTCTGCCCACACCCCGGGGCCAATACCACACCACAACGTCACAGGCCGGTCTTCTGGCTCGCCTTCATCCTCATCTGCCAACCTTCCCATGCAAAAGGCACAGTGGCGTGGAGCAGATTCGTCAGGCTTACAGCAGCGGGGGCTGCGTCGGAATGGTCAGGGAGAGCATGCTCCCGACGTCACCGAACTTCCCGTTTCACCTTCCCCGCAGAAGCGGAGTCGGCACCCGTAACGAGGCGGAGTCTAACCGCAGCGTTCCCCCGGCTGCAAGCATTACGGTTGCGATGGCGTGCGGCCAGCGATTTTTTGGCAGGGGATCCCGTCGGGATTTATACCTGTCTTGGGATTGACCCCGGCGTGCTCTGGCGGAATACTTGCCGCCTGCGCAGTTTGTCTCTTTTTGATTATTTTCTGACGCTTCTTGATGCGGATTTTATGACTTCTGCTTTTCCTGGCCCCCGCTTCTCCCCTGGCGTTTCAAGTGATGTTCCCGGCGCAGGGAAGGGCGATTCCCCAGAGCCTGCCGGTGCGCGGCCGGAGGTGCGGAATCTCGATGCCGAGGCCGCTGCCTTGCTGGCTGATATTGCTGCCTTCGACATTGAAGCGGCGCGCAAGCGGGTACAGCAGATCGATGCCCGATACACGGGAATGGGCGGGTCGAAGTCTGACTATCCGGAGGTGTCGTCGGGCGCAGATTTTCCGCCGGTTCGTGGCGTCGAGCAGCCCTGTGAACCCACTCCGGTCGCGGCACCGGCCGTTGAGCCGGTTTCGTTCGGCAGTCTGCTCGACCAGTTGAAGGACGAGGTCGCCAACCGCAAACAGCTGGAGGGCGATGCTTCCCGGCGTGGCGACGCGGCACGCTCGGCCCTCGACCGCCAACTGCGGGCCGTATTCGATTATTTTCACGCGCTGACGAGCCAGCTCAACTACCTCAAGCCGCAGGTGGCCCGCCGCTATTACTTTCTTGATTCCGACGATGCCTTTCGCAACCTGGCCTGGCTGGAGGGTTATTCGGATTTTCGTACCCAGGCTGCACAGGATGGCGGTTGTATCGAGCGGGTTACCCTCGGCTACACCCTCAAGGGCCCCGGCCAGCGTACCCTCGAACGGGCAGGCGGCGCCGTCGAGCGCTTGCGTCAGGTGCTCTTCGATCTGGGTCTCAAGTTCGAATGCCAGGAAAAGCGCAATCGCCAGAGGGAGCTGGAGCACGGCTCCTTCACGGTGATCGACGAGGTGAACGTGCAGGTCGTGTGGCGGGCCGATTTTGAAAACCGGACGGTGGTGGTGGAGTCCCGCAACCTGGAACGTCTTGGCTACGCCACCTGTACCCTGCCACTCGAGTCCGTTTGCCCAGCCATGCTCGACGAGTTCGGCCGGCTTGTGCTGGGGCGGGAAAACAGCTTCCGCTCATACGTGAGCCGCTGACTTGTTTACGACCCTTTGAGCAGTTCTGCGGCTACGGCCTCGGCGACCTTGATGCCGTCGACGCCCGCTGACAGGATCCCGCCCGCGTAGCCCGCGCCTTCACCGGCCGGGTAGAGGCCCTTCACGTTGAGGCTTTGGCAGTCTTCACCGCGGGTGATGCGCAGCGGCGAAGAGGTGCGTGTTTCAACGCCGGTGAGCACCGCGTCGTAGAGGTTGAAGCCCTTGATCTGCCGATCAAAGGCCGGCAGGGCTTCGCGCATGGCGGTGATGGCGTAGTCGGGCAGGGCCGTGGCCAGGTCGGTGAGGTGCACGCCGGGCTTGTAGGACGGCTCGACACTGCCCAATTCGGTGGATGCCTTGCCCTTCAGGAAGTCGCCGACCAACTGGCCTGGGGCTTCGTAGGTGCCGCCGCCAAGGACGAAGGCGTGGCTCTCGAGCTGGCGCTGGAATTCGACGCCGGCCAGCGGACCGCCCGGGTAATCGGCCGGGGTGATGCCGACGACGATGCCCGCGTTGGCGTTGCGCTCGTTGCGCGAATACTGGCTCATGCCGTTGGTGACGACCCGGTTGGGCTCGGAAGTGGCGGCCACCACCGTGCCGCCCGGGCACATGCAAAAGCTATATACCGAACGCCCGTTGGCGGCGTGGTGCACCAGCTTGTAGTCGGCCGCGCCGAGCAGCGGGTGGCCGGCGTGAGCGCCGAGGCGGGCCTTGTCGATGAGGCTTTGCGGGTGTTCGATGCGAAAGCCCACCGAGAAGGGCTTGGCCTCCATGAAGACGCCCTTTTCATGGAGCATCTCGAAGGTGTCGCGGGCGCTGTGGCCAAGGGCCAGCACCACGTGGTCGGTGCGGATCTCGTCGCCGCTGGCGGTCTTTACGCCGCGCACCTGACCGTCTTCGATCACGACTTCGGTGACACGTTGCTGGAAGCGGATTTCCCCGCCCAACTGTTGGATTTCAGCACGCATGGCCTCGACCATCCCCACCAGCCGGAAGGTGCCGATGTGCGGCTTGGCCACGTAGAGGATCTCGGGGGGGGCACCCGCCTTGACGAACTCGGTGAGCACCTTGCGGCCGTAGTGTTTCGGGTCCTTGATCTGGCTGTACAGCTTGCCGTCCGAGAAGGTGCCGGCGCCGCCCTCGCCGAACTGCACGTTGGATTCGGGGTTGAGGGTGTTCTTGCGCCACAGGCCCCAGGTGTCCTGGGTGCGTTCGCGCACGGCCTTGCCGCGCTCCAGCACGATGGGCTTGAAGCCCATCTGGGCGAGGATCAGCGCCGCGAAGATGCCGCACGGGCCGAAGCCGATGACCACCGGGCGATGGTCGAAGTGCGGCGGGGCCGTGCCGATGAAGTGGTATTCGGTGTCCGGTGTGGCCTTGACGTGAATGTCGTCGGCGAACTTCCTGAGCAGCGCAGCCTCGTTCTTCACCGCCATGTCGATGATGTAGATGAAGGACAGGGAGTGGCTCTTGCGCGCGTCGTAGCTGCGCTTGAAGACGGTGAAGCTGATCAGTTCTTCGGCAGAAATGCCGAGGCGCTTGACGATGGCGGGGGCCAGGGCTTCGGCGGGGTGATCGAGGGGAAGGCGGAGTTCGGAGAGTCGCAGCATGGCGGTCATGGCGGGGTTTTGATCCCGCAGATGGCGTTCGGGCCGTGATTTTAGCCGATCTCGGCGGGCTGGTCAGGGTGTGTGCAGCGGGGGCTGAGGTGTGTGACAGCCCCGAATGGGGCTGTCGTGAGCCTGGGGGCGGGCTTATGCGGGGATGGGCTCAAGTTGTGGAGCCAGCACGAGGCGGTTCACCTGGACAAGTTTCCCCATCTGGCGCGACACGCTGTACTGGACACGGTCGCTCAGGCGGTCGATGACCCGGCGCATGTCGGACCCGAGCTCTTCCATGACGACGGAGCGATTCTTCATCTGGATCACGATCCGGCACAGCTTGTCGGCACCGCCGCGCGGCCCGTTGATGTCTGACATGCGGACCGTAACCGACTGTACTGCATGACCGAAGCGCTCCAGTGCCGAGCGGATGCGGCGGGCCGCGTGATTGCGCAGGTGCTTGGCGGAGGGCAGGCCCTTGGCCTTGATCTGGACTTCCATGGTGACGTCTCCTTTGCGTTGCAGAGATTCCACTTTAGGTGTGTTCGATGTTGCGGTAAAGTCGTATTAAGATGATTGTTGGTTCGGTTTTTACGAAATAAATAATGCACCTGGCAGGGAGCCTGAGGATGAACCTGAAGCACCTTTTCTATTTCTGGAAAACCGCCCGCAGCGGTGGTGTGGTGAGGGCCGGCGAGGCCCTCCATGTGACGCCCCAGACCATCAGCGGTCAGATTCGACTGCTTGAGGACAGCCTGGATACCCAGCTTTTTGCCCGTGACGGGCGTGCCCTGGAGCTGACGCCTGCTGGGCGGATGGCGATGGAGTACGCCGACGAGATGTTCTCCCTCAGTGCCGAGCTGGAGCAGGCCCTGCGCCATTACCCAAAGGGGCGGCCGGTGGAGTTCCGGGTGGGCGTGTCGGACGCAGTTCCCAAGTCGATCGCTTATCGCCTGCTGCGTCCGGCGGTGGACCCGGCGGATCCGGTGCGCATCATCTGCCGGGAGTGGCGACTGGACCGCTTGCTCACCGAGCTGGCGGTGCACAGGCTGGATCTGGTTATTGCCGATTCGCCCATCCCGCCGACGGTGGATGTGCGGGCCTATAACCATCGACTGGGTGAGTCGGGACTGAGCTTCATTGCTGCCCGTTCGCTACTCGGCGACAAGGTACACGCCTTTCCGGCTTGCATGGGCGAACTGCCAACCTTGCTGCCGGGCGAGGATTCGGCGATCCGTCGCAAGTTCGAGGACTGGCTTGATCGCAAGCGTTTGCGGCCACGCATTGCCGGGGAGTTCGACGATACGGCGCTGATGACGGCCTTCGGACGGGCCGGTGTAGGAGCCTTTGCTGTGCCGACGGCCATCGAGCAGGAGATCCTTGGGACCGGCGACCTGGTTGTGCTGGGGCGGGCCGAGGAGGTGCGTATCGAGTATTACGCGATTTCGGTGGAGCGGCGACTGACTCATCCCTGTGTGCTGGCCATTTCGGCTGCCGCCAAGGCGGGCCTGGAGGCGATGGGAAGCGGTGGGGTGGTGCTGCCGGGGGACTCTGCGAATGAGTTGTCGGGATGACCGCGGGTCTTCCAGGGAAAGTCGCTTAAAAGCCCCTGCTTCGAACTTTGCGGTTCGTGCAGGGGCTTTATAGTACTGCTCAGACGTTCAGACGACCTGTTGTACGCCGGCGACCAGCCAGCCGCCGTTGCCACTGCGCGGCTTGGTGAGATGCCAGATCTCGTCGATGACTTCCGGCGAGGCGTTGGCTTCTTCCCGCAGCAGGCCGGTGAAACGGACGCTGACAATGTAACGGGTGGCCTCTTCGGCGACGTCAAGCACTTCGGCGTTGAGGGTGACCACATCGGTCTTGTCGGTGCCGGCGACTTGGTCCATCCAGCCCATCTTGATCTCGGCGA
>ERZ724525.2295-NODE-2295-length-11033-cov-9.029149_pt1 | contig 11033 bp, 10 predicted proteins | sample MGYA00376058_ERZ724525 | MGnify/ENA primary metagenome ERZ724525 (study PRJEB28724, sample SAMN07190888) | wastewater metagenome | isolation source: influent of sewage treatment plant in Hong Hong | place: USA: Christiansburg, Virginia | collected 2016-03-01 ... | reverse complement strand
TGCTGGCCGTGGTGGTGGTGCTGATCTTCTTCGTGCAGGCCATCCAGAGCCTGGGTGACTGGGTTGTGCGCCGCCTGAGCCACCGTTGAGTGTGGCTGCGCATCGGCGTTCAAAATACTCCTTTTTTGATAGCTGCTTGCGCTTGATGGCCGGGCGCTGGAGCCTGATTTGACCTCAAATATCAGGCCCTGCAACCCGCCCCCAGGACTGGGGCAGCGGCCCCGGCGCAGGCCGTGCCGCCACGGCGCAGCGATGTTGGCATATGCGATTGCAGTCGAAAGAAATAGAAATTCAGTCGTTTGGGTTCTATGGGGCCGGTATTAGGATGCAAGCCATCTCTGAATGAAAGGTGTCCCTGTGAACAAGCGCTCTTTGTTGCAATCTGCCCTCGCCGTGGCTGTGGCCGCTGGTTTTGCCACCGGGGCGCTGGCCCAGGACAAGCCCCTGAAAATCGGCGTCACCGCAGGCCCGCACGCGCAGATTTTTGAGCAAGTGAAAAAAGTCGCGGCCAAGCAGGGTTTGCAGATTCAGGTGATCGAGTTCAGCGACTACGTGCAGCCCAACGCGGCCCTGGCCTCGGGCGACCTCGACGCCAACGCCTACCAGCACAAGCCCTATCTGGACGCGCAGGTCAAAGACCGGGGCTACAAGATCGTGTCGGTGGGCTACACGGTCAACTTCCCCATGGGTCTGTACTCGAAAAAGGTCAAGAGCCTGGCCGAGCTGAAAGACGGCGCCCGCTTTGGCCTGCCCAACGACCCCACCAACGGTGGCCGCGCGCTGTTGCTGCTGCAAAGCAGTGGCCTGATCAAGCTCAAGGAAGGCGCTGGCCTCAAGGCCACGCCGCTGGATGTGGTGTCCAACCCGAAAAAGCTCAAGTTTGTGGAGCTGGATGCGGCCCAGTTGCCACGCTCGCTGGACGATCTGGACGCTTCGGCGGTCAACACCAACTTTGCCATCCCGGCGGGCCTGAACCCGACCAAGGATGCCATCGTGCTGGAAGATGCCAAAGGCCCCTACGTCAACCTGATTGCCGTGCGCGAGGCCGACAAAGACAAGCCCTGGGTGGCCAAGCTGCTCAAGGCCTACCATACCGAAGAAATCCGCCAGTTCATCCAGACCGAGTTCAAGGGCTCGGTGCTGCCCGGGTTCTGAGCCCGCCACTGCACTTCAGAAAGCACCACCTATGCGACACCTTCTTTGCCTTGGCCTGTTGTCCGCTTCGCTGTTGGGGGCGGCCCAGGCCCAAACTTTGCGCTGGGCCGCAGCGGGCGACCCGCTCACCCTCGATCCGTATGCCCAGAACGAGTCGCTGACCAACGTGGTCAACGGCCAGATTTATGAGTTTCTGGTGGCGCGCGACAAGCAGCTCAACATCGTCCCGCAGCTGGCCACCGAGTGGAAGCAGAACGGCCCACTGCAATGGACGTTCAAGCTGCGCCCGGGCGTCAAGTTCCACGATGGCCGCGCGTTCACGGCAGACGATGTGGTGTTCTCGCTGCAACGCGCCAAGCAGCCCACGTCGCAAATCGCCGCCTACGCCAGCGCCCTGGGCGAGGCGCGCAAGATCGATGACCTGACGGTGGAGTTCAACCTGCCGCAGTTCAACCCGGTGTTTTTGCAGCACCTCAACGCGCTCTACATCCTGAGCAAGGGCTGGGCCGAGGAGCACAAGGCCACGCAAACGCAAAACTTTGCCAGCAAGGAAGAGTCTTACGCGGCTTTCAACGCCAACGGCACCGGCCCCTGGATCGTGGAAAAACGCGAGCCCGATGTGAAAACCGTGCTCAAGCGCAACCCCAACTACTGGGGCCAGATAGAGGGCAACGTGCAGCAGGTGGTCTATACGCCCATCAAGAGCGATGCCACGCGCACGGCGGCGCTGCTCTCGGGCGAGGTGGATTTGGTGCTCGACCCGCCCCCGCGCGACCTCGATCGCCTGCGCAGCACCGCGCAGATCAAGGTGGTGGAGGGGCCGGAAAACCGCGTCCTCTACATCGGCATGGACCAGGGCCGTGATGAACTGCTGTACGGCAGCAAGGGCAAAAACCCGTTCAAGGACGTGCGCGTGCGCAAGGCGCTGTACTACGCCACCGACATCGAGACCATCAAAACCCGGCTGATGAACGGCCAGTCCAGCCCGACCGGGGCGCTCATGCCATCGCCGCTGGGCAGCTTCAACGACCCCGAGATCGAGGCGCGCCTGCCGTTTGACCTGGCCGCTGCCAAAAAGCTGCTGGCCGAAGCGGGCTACCCGCAGGGCTTTGAGTTCACCCTGGATTGCCCCAACAACCGCTACGTTAACGACGAGCGCATCTGCCAGGCGCTGGCGGCGCAGTGGGCCAAGGCCAACGTGAAGGTGCGCGTCAATGCCCAGCCCAAGGCGCTGTTCTTTGCCAAGCTGGACAAGCTCGACACTTCGGCCTACCTGTTTGGTTGGGGCGGCTCCATCACCGACCCCGAAACCACCTTCACGCCCATCTACCGCAACCGGGGTGAGAAAGGCGTGGGCGAATACAACCGGGGCAACTTCAAGGACGATGAGCTGGACGCGCTGGCCGCAGCCTCCAGCAAAGAGGCCGACCCGGACAAGCGCAAGGCGCTGATCAAACAGGTGTTCAAGCGCCACAACGACCAGGTTCACCATATTCCGCTGCACCGCCAGTACAGCGCCTGGGCCACCCGCACCAACGTGAGCGTGGTCCACCGCGCCGACAACTGGCTGGAGCTGCGCTGGGTGCGCGTGGCGCCCTGATGGCGCCGGGCTGTGGGCGCATGGCGCAGCGCCACAGCCTATTTTGCTCCTAAAAGAAGAGCTGCTTGCGCCCATTGGGCGTGCGTTTGAGGCTATTTTCATGTTAAAAGAGCCGCTTCACATTTGACTGGGGCCTTGGCAGGCCCCCATTTTTTATGCAACGCCATTGGCCCCCGTTTGCCTGGGTTTGTTTTGCGATGTGCGTGGGGGTCATGGGCACGGCCCTGGCCAGTCCGCTGTACCCGCTGTACCAGGCGCAGTGGCAACTGCAGCCCAGCCACATCACCGGCATCTATGTGGCTTATATGGGCGGGGCGTTGGCCAGTTTGCTGTTTCTGGGGCGGTTGAGTGACCGGTTTGGCTTTTTGCCGGTGCTGCGCAGCGGTTTGGCGCTGGTGACGGCGGGGGTGCTGCTGTCGGCGGCGGCCTGGAGCGTGGTGTCGTTTGTCGTCAGCCGTGTGCTCATCGGCATTGCTTCGGGAATGATCACCACCTCGGCCTCCATCGGCCTGACCCAGCTCAGCCGCAGCGGCAACGTCATGCGTGCCTCTGCCATGACCAGTTTGGCCATGGCGCTGGGTTTTGGTCTGGGGCCGCTGGTGGGCGGGCTGATTGCGCAGTGGCTGCCGCAGCCCTTGGTCAGCGCCTATATCCCCAGTCTGGTGCTGGGCGTGCTGGCGCTGTACGCGCTGTTTCAGGTGCGCGTGGCGCTGCCTGCCAACGCCCCCGCCCTGACTGCCCGCGACTGGCTGCCGCGCATCACCTTGCCGCTGCCTGCCGTGCGCCGGCCTTTTCTGATCGCTTGCCTGGGGGCTTTCAGCACTTTCGGGATTTTTGGCCTGTATGCCTCGCTGGCACCGAGCTTCATGGTGCAAATGGTGCCCTGGCACGGGCCTGCCGTGAGCGGCTTGTCCATTGCCATGATTTTGTTTTTGTCGGCCGGTTTTCAGTGGCTGGCCCGCCCGGTACACACCAAAACCTGTGCCATCTGGGGGCTGGGTTTGCTGGCCGTGTGCAACCTGCTGCTGATGGCCACCACCTGGACGGGCTGGCCTGCGCTGTTTGTGCTCAGCGTGCTCACCACGGCCAGCGGCCATGGCCTGGTCAACCTGGCCGGGATTGCCATCGTCAACAAGGTGGCGCAACCGCAGACGCGCTCGGGCTTGCTCTCCACGTACCTGGTGGTGGGCTACCTGGGCACCATCGTGCCTATTCTGGGTGTGGGCTGGCTGTCCGACCATCTGGGTTTGCCGGTGGCGATCATGATTTTTTGCACCGCCATGGCCGCCCTGACTGCCGGGCTGGCTGTGCTGGCGCGCAACACCCCGGTCATCGAGACGGCTTGAGTGCGGCTGGACCACCAGGCCTGGGTGCCGCAGGGGGAGGAGGGCGGCGCGGCCTTGCGTTGCGCACAAGGTGGGAGGGGTATCATTTTTCGTTAAATGAAATAAATTTTCTACATAGTGAAAAAAAGAACGCTCACCATGTGCTTTTATTTTTCACAACAGAAATAAAAACTTCATATTGTGAAAATAAGATATTAAGTAATTGATTTAAAAAGAAAAATTCTTTTGTCTTATATAAGACATAAGAGGTTGCTTTAGTCTTGTATAAGACTTAAAGTTGCTCTGTGAGCGACGCACTGCCGCCCTGTAAATTCAACAACCTCTGGAGTGACCACATGCCCCAATCCCTGACCCAACAACTCAGCCGCGAACAGCAAATTGCCGCCTTGGAAAAAGACTGGGCACAAAACCCCCGCTGGAAGGGTGTCAAGCGCGGCTATAGCGCTGCTGACGTGGTGCGTCTGCGCGGTTCGCTGCCTATCGAGCACACGCTGGCCCGTCGCGGCGCTGAAAAGCTCTGGGAAAAGGTCAACGGCGGTGCCAAGAAGGGCTACGTGAATGCCTTCGGCGCTATCTCCGCCGGTCAAGCCATGCAGCAAGCCAAGGCAGGTCTGGAAGCTGTGTACCTGTCGGGCTGGCAAGTGGCCGCTGACGGCAACACGTCGGAAACCATGTACCCCGACCAGTCGCTGTACGCCTACGACTCGGTGCCCACCATGGTGCGCCGCATCAACAACACCTTCAAGCGCGCTGACGAAATCCAGTGGGGCCGTGGCATCAACCCTGGCGATGAAGGCTTCATCGACTACTTTCTGCCCATCGTGGCCGATGCCGAAGCCGGTTTCGGCGGCGTGCTCAACGCTTTCGAACTGATGAAGAACATGATCGCCGCCGGTGCTGCGGGCGTTCACTTTGAAGACCAACTGGCTGCCGTGAAGAAGTGCGGTCACATGGGCGGCAAGGTGCTGGTTCCTACGCAAGAAGCCTGCGAAAAGCTGATCTCGGCCCGTTTTGCTGCTGACGTGATGGGCGTGCCCACCATCATCCTGGCCCGTACTGACGCAGAAGCCGCCAACCTGATCACCAGCAACCACGACGCCAACGACCAGCCCTTCCTGACCGGCGAGCGCACGCAAGAAGGCTTCTACCGCGTCAAAAACGGTCTGGAGCAGTCCATCAGCCGCGGCGTGGCTTACGCTCCTTACGCCGACTTGGTGTGGTGCGAAACCGGCGTGCCAGACATCGGCTTCGCCCGTGAATTTGCCCAAGCCGTGCACGCTGCCTGCCCCGGCAAGCTGCTGTCGTACAACTGCTCGCCTTCCTTCAACTGGAAGAAGAACCTCAACGACTCGCAGATCGCTTCCTTCCAGGAAGAACTGTCTGCTCTGGGCTACAAGTACCAGTTCATCACGCTGGCCGGTATCCACATCAACTGGTTCAACACCTTCCAGTTTGCCCACGCTTACGCCCGTGGCGAAGGCATGAAGCACTATGTCAACATGGTGCAAGAGCCCGAATTTGCTGCCCGCGACAAGGGTTACACCTTCGTATCGCACCAGCAAGAAGTGGGCGCAGGTTACTTCGATGACGTGACCACCGTGATCCAGGGCGGTTCTTCCTCCGTCAAGGCACTGACAGGCTCTACCGAAGAAGAGCAGTTCCACTGATACAGCAGGCCCGGGCGCTTGCCAGAGCGCCGGGTTTCTGCCCGTAGCCAGCCACCCTGCGGGGTGGCTTTTTTGCATGGAGTAGGTCGATGAATTGCTTGCCAACAAGGGTGTGTGCAGGGCTGCTGGCCGGGTTGGTGGGCTGCATGGGGTGGTCGCCGGTGTGGGCTGTGACCGTTTTGCAATGCCAGGTGACTTACGCTGGCACAACGGAGACAGTCGTCGCCATGCCCACTGAAGATCCTTATCGTGTCGCCGGGGTGGACATTGCCGGGCGTTTTCGCTTCAAGCCGGTGCTGGTGGGGCAGGGGGCGCAACTGGGGCACCTGAGCATTTATGTTTATTGGCAGACGCAGCGCCAACCGGTGCTGATACAGCAAGCCAAATACTGGCCTCCTTATCCATCCCCAGGGCCGGATGGACGCGTTGCACTCACGGGTGAGCAGCGCCTGTACGCAGGGCCTATGGAGCGTGAACTGTTATACCAATGTGCTTTGATGGAGGTCGCACCATGAAATGGGCGCTGGCTTTGCTGCTTGGCCTGGCGTGCAGCTGGGGGAGAGCGGATACACCCTCGTTTTCTTTGGTGTTCGCGGGGGACACCACCTTGGACGATGCCGCAGGCGCCCTGATTGCCCGCGGCGGTGATCCACTGGCCGCCGTGGCGCCGCTCTTTGCCAATGCCGATGTGCGCGTGGCCAACCTGGAGTGTGTGGTTGCCACCACCGGTGAGCCAGTGGACAAAAACTACACCTTTCGCGCTCACCCCCAAGTGTTGCCGGTATTGCGCCGCCATCTCGATGGCGTCACGTTGGCCAACAACCACTCGGGCGACTATGGCCGGGCGGCATTTGCCGAAATGCTGGGGTGGTTGCAGGCCGCGAATCTGGCCCAGGCAGGAGGTGGGCGCAATCTCAGTGAAGCCCATGCCCCGTGGCTGGTGGAGCGGGCTGGTTTGCGCGTGGCTTTGCTGAGTTACAACGAATTCATGCCGCGCAGTTTTGAGGCCGACCACGATGCGCCCGGCATTGCCTGGAGCGAAGATGAGCAAGTGGTGGCCGATATCCAGCGCGCACGCCAGCAGCACCGTGCCGATCTGGTGGTGGTATTCATGCACTGGGGTTGGGAAAACGAGTCGACAGCCAACGGCAGGCAGCGGCAGCTGGCGCGCTTGCTGATCAATGCCGGAGCAGATGCCATCATTGGCGGGCACCCCCATGTCACGCAAGACGTGGAGTTGTACCAGGGCAAACCCATCATCTACAGCGTGGGTAACTTCGTCATGAAGGAGACTGACAATGACCGCCAGCGCCAAGCCTGGGTGCTGCGCATGACTTTTGACCGTGCCGGGGCCAGCGGATTCAGCACCCACCCAGTGCGCCTTGACGACGACGGTATTCCGCACCCCGATCCCCATCGGCAAAGTCCTTGCTGGCAACGGGGGCAGGGCGAGCCGGGCTTGTGTACCCACTGAGTAGCGTGGTGCGCTGAAGTGCCAAAAGCGCGGTGCAGTCTGTACCGGACTTTTGGCGTATTCGGGTAAAATCCAAGCAAATTTTCATTTGCATAAGAGCGAGAAAGGCAATCTGGTTATGACACCGCGAACTACATCGGAGACTTTTTCCGGCCTTTGAGGCCGGTGGTTCGCGCCTGCACGAGATTTGCCTATCCCTCCAAAGCGCGGACTTGTTCCGCGCTTTTTTTTCGAACAGCGCGCATTCATTTTTTGGATTTGACAAGGATTTTCATGATTCACATCACGCTCCCCGACGGCTCTCAGCGCGAATACCCCGGCCCTGTCACAGTGGCCGAGGTGGCCGCCTCGATTGGTGCCGGTTTGGCCAAAGCGGCGCTGGCAGGCAAGATTGGCGACAAAGTGGTCGATACCAGCTACCAAATCACGCAGGACAGCCCGTTGTCCATCGTCACTGCCAAGGACGCTGACGGCCTGGACGTGATTCGCCACTCCACCGCCCACTTGCTGGCGTATGCGGTGAAGGCGTTGTTCCCGGATGCGCAAGTCACCATCGGCCCGGTGATCGACAACGGTTTTTATTACGACTTTTCGTATAAGCGCCCGTTCACCCCTGAAGACTTGGCTGCTATCGAAAAGAAAATGGCCGAACTGGCCAACAAAGACGAGCCTGTGGTGCGTCGCGTACTGCCGCGTGACGAAGCAGTGGCCTACTTCAAAGGCTTGGGCGAACATTACAAAGCCGAGCTGATTGCCAGCATCCCCAGCAATGAAGATGTGAGTTTGTACCGTGAAGGCGCGTTTGAAGACCTGTGCCGTGGTCCCCACGTGCCCAGCACCGGCAAGCTCAAGCACTTCAAGCTGATGAAAGTGGCAGGAGCCTACTGGCGCGGTGACCACCACAATGAGATGCTGCAACGCATTTACGGCACGGCCTGGGCCAGTAAGGATGAGCTGCAGCAGTACCTGACCCGTCTGGAAGAAGCCGAAAAGCGTGACCACCGCAAGCTGGGCCGCGAACTGGATTTGTTCCACATGGACGAACATGCCCCCGGCTTGGTGTTCTGGCACCCCAAAGGTTGGACGCTGTGGCAGGAGGTGGAGCAGTACATGCGCCGTGTGTACCGCGACAACCATTACCAAGAGGTCAAGGGCCCGCAGATTTTGGAAAAGACCCTGTGGGAAAAAACCGGCCACTGGGACAAGTACCGTGACAACATGTTCATCACCGAGTCGGAAAAGCGCGATTACGCGCTCAAACCGATGAACTGCCCCGGTCACATTCTGATCTTCAAGCAAGGCATCAAAAGCTACCGTGATCTGCCGCTGCGCTACGGTGAGTTTGGCCAGTGCCACCGCAATGAGCCTTCGGGTGGCTTACACGGCATCATGCGTGTGCGCGGCTTTACGCAGGATGATGGGCACATTTTTTGCACCGAAAACCAAATTCTGGCTGAATGCGACACCTTCACCAAGGTGCTTAAGCAGGTGTATGCAGATTTTGGCTTTACCAACATCCTGTACAAAGTCTCGACCCGTCCGGCTGCGCGCATCGGTTCGGACGAACTCTGGGACAAGGCCGAACAGGCGCTGATGGACAGCCTGCGCCATTCGGGCTGCGAGTTTGTGATTTCCGAGGGGGATGGTGCCTTTTACGGCCCGAAGATCGAATACACGCTCAAAGATGCGATTGGCCGCGAATGGCAGTGCGGCACCATACAGGTGGATTTCAACCTGAGCGAGCGCCTGGATGCCGAATATGTGGCCGAAGATGGATCGCGCAAGCGCCCGGTAATTTTGCACCGCGCCATTGTCGGTAGCCTGGAGCGTTTTATCGGGATCTTGATCGAAGAACACGCTGGTGCACTGCCCACCTGGCTGGCACCGGTGCAGGTGGCGGTGCTCAATATCACCGACAACCAGGCCGATTACTGTCGTGAAATTGCCGAAAAACTCGAAAAAGCACTGCCGCAGCACCCTTTGCGCGTAGCGCTGGACCTGCGAAACGAAAAGATTACGTATAAAATACGTGAGCATTCCATGCAGAAGCTGCCTTTCATCCTCGTCGCTGGCGACAAGGAGCGTGCAGCCGGTGCAGTCGCAGTGCGAGCTCGGGGCAATAAAGACCTTGGTGTGATGTCTATTGATGCGTTCATTGAACTCATCAGTAAGACTGTCGCTGAAAAAGCCTGATGAAAGGCTTTTGCGCTTGCGCAGTGTGCCAAAGCAGCTACGCTTTTTGTAGCATTTTGATTGAAGGTGATAGCCATAGCTACTGAATTTCGTGATCGTCGCCACCGCGAAGAGCGCAAACACCGTCTGAACCGTGAAATCATGGCGCCTGAAGTGCGTCTTTCCGGCCCTGAGAACGAGCCGCTCGGCGTGGTCAGCTTGATGGAAGCCTTGCGTATGGCAGGCGAGTTGGATGTGGATCTGGTTGAAATTGCCGCCACAGCCAACCCTCCAGTGTGCCGTCTCATGGACTATGGCAAGTTCAAGTACCTTGAGCAAAAGCGTGCTGCAGAAGCCAAAGCCAAGCAAACGGTCATTGAGATCAAGGAAGTCAAGTTTCGTCCTGGTACGGACGATGGCGACTACAACATCAAAATGCGCAACATCCGCCGTTTTTTGGCGGATGGCGACAAGTGCAAGATCACGCTGCGGTTTCGTGGCCGTGAAATCACGCACCAAGAGCTGGGTTTGGCATTGCTCAATCGCATTCGCGACGATCTGGCCGACACCATTCTGGTCGAGCAATTCCCGCGGCTGGAAGGTCGGCAGATGATCATGATGATTGCGCCTGCTCGCAAAAAAGCTTCTGCGGCCAAAACGGTCACTGAAGCGCCTGCTGAATAATCCATTGGCCTAGTGCCATTGAAATAAGCCAGGGCTGCCTGAAAAGGTGGTTCTGCTTGCAGGAAAAACAGCGCAAGCGTTTTTCCGTGATGGGCGTTATGCCTGTCGATAAAAGTGGCTCGGGGCCAACAAGTTTGCAAATCGGTTTGCAGACGCCTCACGAGCACAACTAAAGGAGCATTCACATGCCCAAAATGAAGACCAAGAGCAGCGCTAAAAAGCGCTTCCGCGTTCGTCCGGGTGGTACCGTCAAGCGCGGTCATGCCTTCAAGCGTCACATCTTGACCAAGAAGACCACCAAGAACAAGCGCCAGTTGCGTGGTATCGCCGCCGTTCATGAGACCAATATGGGTCACATGGCGCAGATGCTGCCCAAGTCGGGCCTGTAATTCACTGACGAACAAGGAGTAAATACATGCCTCGCGTCAAACGTGGTGTAACGGCCCATGCCCGTCACAAAAAAGTTCTGAAACTCGCCAAGGGTTTCCGTGGTCGCCGCGGTAACGTCTATCGCATCGCCAAACAGGCGGTGATGAAGGCTGGGCAATACGCCTACCGTGACCGTCGTAACCGCAAGCGCGTCTTCCGCCAGCTGTGGATTGCCCGTATCAACGCCGGTGCCCGTGAACTGGGCCTGACGTACAGCCAGTTCGCTAACGGCCTGAAGAAAGCCTGCATCGAAATCGACCGCAAGATGCTGGCCGATCTGGCCGTGCATGACAAGGCTGCATTCGGCAGCATCGTGGAGCAGGTCAAGGCCAAGCTGGCTGCCTGAGTTCACGGCGAACGCTATTGATTCGATAGCGTTCAGCGCACAAACAGCAAGGGCTAGAGCTTGAAAAGGCGCTAGCCCTTGTTTCTTTTTCAAGAGCGAATATGAACGAGTTGGACTCCCTGGTCGAAAGTGCGCGGCAGCTGTTTGCACAGAGTGCAAC
>ERZ724525.2285-NODE-2285-length-11047-cov-4.504367_pt1 | contig 11047 bp, 6 predicted proteins | sample MGYA00376058_ERZ724525 | MGnify/ENA primary metagenome ERZ724525 (study PRJEB28724, sample SAMN07190888) | wastewater metagenome | isolation source: influent of sewage treatment plant in Hong Hong | place: USA: Christiansburg, Virginia | collected 2016-03-01 ... | reverse complement strand
TGTAAAATATTTGTAATCTTAAAAACTCCACCGCTTTTAGATTTTATTGTTGTTAGTAATTTATTGGATTTAATTTTAGATTTATTAAAAAGTACTTCAAAAATATTTCCCTCCAAATCTGCAACTAAAACTGTTGAATTAATTCCTTTACAAATTGTAACTTCATTACTAAAATTACTTAATTTATTAATTGAATTATTTTTAAAATTGTAAGCAAATAAGCCTTTTTCTGTTCCAAATAATATTAACTCATTGTTAATAGTTTCGGCAGAAGTTATCTTTGAAATGGAAAGTTTTTTTAAGTCTTTAACATTAGTAACTTTATTTTCATTATCAATAAAATAAATGTTAGATGTACTAAAACCATAAATTCCTTTTTTGGTTTTAGTAAACTTAGAAACATTAGTATGTGGCGTGTTATTTTTGTCGGATAAATTTGTTAATTTAATAAACTTATTACCTTCAAAAAAAAGTAATCCCAAATATTTTGAAGACAAAACCAATTGTTTGTTTTCGTTTTCAATAATATCAGCAACAAATAAATTTTCGTGTTGATTAACTTTGTTATAGTTTTTAAATTCATATCCATTATAACTAAACAAACCCGCACCATCACCACAAATCCATAATAAACCTCTGCTATCTTTATAAAGTTTATTAATTTTAGAAGAATTTAACCCTTTTCCATGATTTATTATATCAAATTTAAATTGTTGCGCTACATTAAACTGTGCAATCAATAGAAAAATGAATAAAAAAATATGTCGGAAAAATTTAGACATTCGAAACAGTTAAAGTTCAACTGATAAATATATAAAAAAAATGTTAAAATTCAAAATATCAGCTTTTTTTATGGCTATGTCGTAAATTTTCACTAAAATTGGGGGTTTTTTACAAATTATTCACATGAAAAAATCGATACAATTATTATTGTTTATATTAACAACTTCTATATCAGTTGTTGGACAACAAAAACTAACTTTAGAGGAAATTTGGAGCGGCGCTTTCAGAACAAAAGGCATGGACGAATTGAACGCCATGAAGAATACTAATCAATACACTGTTTTAAATTTTGACAGAAATTCCAAAACAACGCAAATTGATTTGTTTGATTATGCTACTTTAAATAAGGTGGCAACCTTAATCGATACAAAAGACCACAAAGAATTAGAATCTATCGACAGTTACACCTTCTATAAAGCAGAAAAAAAGATTTTAATTGCAACCAATTCTAATCAAATTTTCAGACATTCCTTCACGGCTACTTATTTTGTGTACGATATCGCTTCTAAAAAATTATCAAAATTTACCGAAAAAGCCATTCAAGAACCTACATTTTCGCCTGATGGAAATAAAGTAGCTTATGCTTTTGAAAATAATTTATATGTTTTCGATTTCGTTTCAAATAAAGAAACTCAAATTACTACTGACGGAAAGAAAAACGCGATAATTAATGGTATTACAGATTGGGTTTACGAAGAAGAATTTGCTTTTGTTCGTGCTTTCGATTGGAATGCAAACGGAACAAAAATAGGTTTCATTCGTTTTGATGAAACTAATGTTCCAGAATTTTCAATGGACATGTACAATCAAGGTTTATATCCAACACAATCGGTTTTCAAATATCCGAAAGCGGGTGAAAAAAACGCAGAAGTTTCCCTTCATATTTACGACGTATCTGCTTACAAAACGCAAAAAATTGATTTAAGTAATTATAACGATTTTTATATTGCCAGATTAAAATGGACCAATGATGCAAATATTTTAAGCGCACAAATTTTAAACCGTCACCAAGATAATTTAGATTTATTATTTGTAGATACAAATTCAGCTGCAAAAAAAGTCGTTTTAAACGAAAAAGATAAAGCTTACGTTGATGTGACAGACAATTTAACATTCTTAAAAGACAATAGTTTTATTTGGACATCAGAAAAAGACGGTTTCAATCATATTTATCATTATGATAAAACTGGAAAATTGAAAAACCAAGTTACGAAAGGAAAATGGGAAGTAACGTCTTACTATGGTTTCGACGAAAAAAACAAAACAGTTTATTACCAATCAGTCGAAAATGGTTCGATTAACAGAGATGTTTATTCTATTTCAATTGACGGAAAATCTAAGAGAAGATTATCATTAAAAACAGGAACGAATAACGCTACTTTTAGCCCAAACTTCCAATATTTTATCAACACGCACTCTAGTGCTACCTCAGCACCGTATTATTCTTTAAATGATTCTAAAACTTCAAAAGAAGTAAAGAAAATACAATCTAACGAAGCTGTTGAAGAAAAATTAGCCAAATACAATGTTGCTCCAAAAGAATTCTCAACAATCACTACAGAAAAAGGTCACATTTTAAATACATGGATGATTAAACCCAAAGATTTTGACGCGACAAAAAAATACCCAGTATTTATGTTTCAATATTCTGGTCCAGGTTCACAACAAGTAGATAATGCATGGAACGGAACGGACGATTATTGGTTTATGATGTTAGCACAAAAAGGATACATTGTAGCTTGTGTGGACGGAAGAGGAACTGGTTTTAAAGGTGCCGAATTTAAAAAATGTACACAAAAAGAATTAGGAAAATTTGAAGTAGAAGATCAAATTGATGCGGCTAAAGTTTTTGGGAAATATACTTTCGTTGACAAATCAAGAATCGGAATTTTCGGATGGTCATTTGGAGGTTTTATGGCTTCTAATTGCATTTTCCAAGGAGCCGATGTTTTCAAAACTGCCATTGCCGTTGCACCAGTAACCTCTTGGAGATATTATGACAGCATTTATACAGAAAGATACATGCAAACCCCACAAGAAAACGCAAGTGGTTACGATAATAATTCGCCTATTACTCACGTAAGTAAATTAAAAGGAAACTTTTTATTAATTCACGGAACAGCTGATGATAATGTACACGTGCAAAATACAATGAAAATGGTAGAAGCCTTAGTACAAGCCAACAAACAATTTGATTGGGCCATTTATCCAGACAAAAATCACGGAATTTACGGTGGAAAAACACGTTTACAATTGTACACAAAAATGACTAATTTCATCTTAGAAAAACTATAAACTAACCCAATATTACAAATAAATTAAATAAAAATGAGCGAAACAGTTAAACAAGGACATCCAAAAGGACTATACTTTTTATTTTTCACAGAAATGTGGGAAAGATTTAGTTATTACGGAATGAGAGCAATCTTTATTCTTTTCATGACTAAAGTGTTATTAATGAAAGATGCAGATGCATCAGAAATATATGGAAGTTATACAGGTTTAGTATATTTAACACCACTTTTAGGAGGTTATTTATGTGATAAATTTTTAGGAAACCGTAGAAGTATAGTTATTGGAGGATTATTGATGGCAATCGGTCAATTCTTTATGTTTTTTAGTGCTTCCGTTGGAGCAAACGGCGGGGTTTCATTAATGTGGATGGGATTAACCGCAATTATCATTGGAAATGGTTTCTTTAAACCAAATATTTCTACAATGGTTGGGCAATTGTATCCTGCAAATGACCGAAGAATTGATAGTGCATTTACTATTTTTTATATGGGAATTAACTTAGGAGCCTTCTTTTCGCCATTAGTTTGTGGATCAATGGATTTCAAATGGGGCTTTTTAGCTGCTGGAATTGGAATGTTACTTGGATTAGTTGCATTTATTTTTGGCCAAAAAAAATATTTAGTTTCTGAAGAAGGTAAAGAAATTGGTTTACCAGTAAAAAAATTAGATGCCAAAAGTATCGCAATGATTGTTGGTTCTATAGCTATTATATTTTTCATGTTGAACTTTAAGCAAATGTTCGAAAGTGATGTAGATATTATTAGTTACTTCATTTATGGAGCGATGGTAGCAATGCCAGTATTAATTTTTAGCGATAAAAGTTTATCTAAAATTGAAACACAAAGAATCACTGTGATTTTTATTCTAGCGTTCTTCGTAATCTTCTTTTGGGGAGCATTTGAACAAGCAGGAGCTTCATTAACTTTATTTGCAGATAGACAAACAGAAAGAACTCTTTTTGGTTGGGAAATGCCAGCGTCTTATTTTCAATCTGTAAATCCATTAGCAGTAATTTCACTAGCACCAATTATGACAATAGTTTGGGGCTTTTTATATGCAAGAAAACTTGAACCATCTTCACCTAAAAAAATGGCCATTGGTTTAGGATTAGTAGCAATGGGATATGTTGTAATTGCTATTGCTGTAAAAGGTTTAGGATTAGGTGAAAAAGTATCAATGTGGTGGCTAATTGGATTGTATGTAATTCATACTATTGGAGAATTATGTTTATCTCCAATTGGATTATCAATGGTTTCTAAATTAGCACCTTTACGTTTATCTTCTTTAATGATGGGAACTTGGTTTTTAGCTAATGCTGCTGCTAATAAATTCGCAGGAACTTTAAGTGCTTTAATTCCAGGTGGAGAAGATGGAACTGGTGGAGCTACTAGCTTCTTAGGATTTCAAATAACAAATTTATATGAATTTTTCGTGTTATTCATTATAATGTCGGGTGCTGCTGCTGCAATTTTATTTGTACTAAGTTCTTGGTTAGAGAAAAGAATGCACAACGACCATATCGAAACTGTAACAGAATAAATGAGAATAATAAATTAAAAATATTTTTCATATCTTTCAAGCCCCGAAGTAATCGGGGCTTTTTTTAAACAAAAAAACAAAAATATTATGTGGAAATCACACCCTAAAGCATTACCTTATTTATTCTTGTCTGAAATGTGGGAACGTTTCGGTTATTACTTAATGATCGGAATTTTTACTTTGTATCTTAAAGATGTTGAAGCTGGTTTCGCCATGACGGAAAAAGAAGCAGCAGATTTATATGGAACTTTTATCGCTTTAGTATTTCTTACTCCATTCATAGGAGGTTTAATTGCAGATAGATATTTAGGGTATAAAAAATCTATTGTTATTGGAGGGTTAATGATGGGAGCTGGATATTTTATGATGGGAATTCATAGTTTACCAATGCTTTATTTTGCCATGACTTTAGTAATTGTAGGTAATGGATTTTTCAAACCAAATATTTCAACCTTATTAGGTAATTTCTACAATGAAGAAAAATATATCGCTAAAAAAGATGAAGGATACAACATTTTCTATATGGGGATTAATGTTGGGGCTTTCATTTGTAATTTCTTCGGAGCAGCGCTACAAATTTTACTAGGTTGGCAATATGCTTTTATGGCAGCTGGTTTAGGAATGTTCATTGGTGTTATTGTGTTTTTATTAGGTACAAAACATTACGGAAATAAAACAGAAAAAAAAGGAATCCAAGAAGGTGATATGCCTTTTTCTAAAATTGTATTATATATTTTAGTGCCGTCAGTAATATTTGGAATTATTGGTTGGTTAATTAAAGGTGTCGCTTCTGATGTGAATTTAGATAGCGCCATTTTCGGTTCAGATAGTACAGATGCTTTTATTTTTGCTTGTATTCCAGTAGTTTATTTTTACGGAAGTTTATATTTCAAAGCTAAAGCCGAAGAAAAAAGACCAATTGGTGCCTTACTTTCCATTTTTGCAGTTGTAATTTTATTTTGGGCTGTTTTCAAATTGAATGGTTCAGCCTTAACCACTTGGGCAGATAGATATACTGACCGACAAGTTACAGGAACTACTGAGAAAGTATTTAAAAAATTAGTTCAATCTAAAGAATTAAAATATTCCAAAGATTCTACTGAATTATATGATTCAAGTTTCCGACTTCAAAAAGAAAATGGTGAAGTTAAAAAAGTAGTAGATTATCCTGTTTATTTTAGAAATTCTGCTAAAGAAACTTTACCACAAGAAGGGGAAACTATATCAGTTTGGGCAACTAGTATTAGTCAATCTATCAATCCAGGTTGGGTAATTATTTTAACCCCACTAATTGTAGCGTTTTTCACTTTTTTAAGAAGCAGAAAAAAAGAACCTACTACTCCAACTAAAATTGCCTTTGGATTATTAATATCAGCCTTATCAGTTTTAGTAATGGTAGCGGCAGTTCATATTGGAAATAATGGAACAGAAAAAGTTTCGGTTTGGTGGTTAGTGGCTAATTACGGTATTATCACCATTGGAGAACTCTTTCTAAGTCCGATGGGATTATCCATTGTATCCAAATTATCACCAAAAAACATTACTGCCTTAATGATGGGTGGTTGGTTTTTATCCACTTCAATCGGAAATAAATTATCAGGCGTTTTAGCCAGTATGTGGGACACTTATGATGATAAAGCCAATTTCTTTTGGGTGAACTTCGGCTTATTAATGTTTGCAACCGTATTGATGTTTGCTTTAGTGAAAAACTTAAATAAAGTAATGAAAGATCATGGAATCAACTAGTATGCAAACGATAGAAGAAATTCAAAACTTTAAAGGCAAATATCCAAAACAATTGTGGTATTTGTTTTTCTCAGAAATGTGGGAACGCTTCTGTTTTTACGGAATGCGTGGTATGCTTACTTTTTTTATGGTGAATCAATTATTGATGAACGAAAAGGATGCTAATTTACAATATGGTGCTACTCAAGCTTTTGTTTATGCTTTTACTTTTGTAGGTGGATTATTTGCTGATAAAATTTTAGGATACAGAAAATCACTGTTTTGGGGTGGAATTATGATGATTGTTGGTAGTGCTATTTTAGCAATTGACCCTAAAGAATTCTTTTTTTTGGGAATATCATTTACAGTTATTGGAACAGGTTTTTTTAAACCTAATATTTCCACAATGGTAGGAACTTTATACAAAGCTAATGATACTAGAAGAGATGCAGGATTTTCATTATTTTATTCAGGCATAAACATTGGAGCGCTTTTAGGAGGTTATGTTTGTGTTTATTTAGGAAAAAATTATTCGTGGAATATAGCTTTTGGTCTTGCCGGAATTGTAATGACAATTAGTTTAATTACTTTTTTATTTACTCAAAAAAGTTTAGCAAATATTGGACTTTCGCCTTTATCTCATTTACAAGATTCTAAAAGAAAACTATATGAATATGCAACATATATTGGGACTATAGTTGCCATACCGTTAATTATGACAATGGTTTCAAATCCTGAATATACAGATTATTTCATGTACACTATCGGACCAATTACCTTATTATATTTGGTTTATGAAATGCGAAATTTTTCCATTCAAGAAAATAAAAAACTACTTGCCGCAATGGTATTCATTCTTTTTTCTGTTTTATTTTGGGCCTTTTTTGAACAAAGTGGTGGATCACTAAGTTTGTTTGCTGCAAATAATTTAGATAATGATATTTTAGGCATTAACTTAGATCCAAACGGTGTAAATAACGCTGCAAATTCTCTATTTGTTATCATTTTTGCACCACTTTTAGGTTTGGTGTGGATTTGGTTAAATTCAAGAAAATCAGAACCAAATACGGTTGTTAAATTTGGTTTAGGGTTTTTATTTTTAGCATTGGCTTTCTACACGTTTTATTTCACCCGCTTTTTTGCAGATGTTAATGGAATGACGTCATTAGAAATATTCACTTTAGCTTATTTTGTAATTACGTTTGGTGAACTTTGTTTATCACCAATTGGACTATCAATAATGACCAAGCTTTCACCGTTAAAACTACAAGGAGTTATGATGGGAATGTGGTTTTTAGCTAGTGCTTATGGTCAGTATGTTGCTGGAATTTTAGGAGCTGGAATGTCGAGTGCAAATGAAAACGCAACAAAAGCAGAAAAATTAATAACCTATACTGATGGTTATCAACAGTTAGCAATTTATGCTTTAATTTCAGGAGTACTATTAATTATCATTTCACCATGGGTAAAAAAATTAATGCAAGATGTTAAGTAACTTGCGTTTAGGCATACTATTTGTATATATTTGTAAAATAATTTTAAGATAATCACAATGAAAAAAGTAATCTTAGTATTCGCGTTTTTAATCAGCGGATTTGTAACACAGGCTCAAGAATTAAATTGGTACACTGATATAGCAAAAGCCACCGAAGCTTCTTTAAATGAAAACAAACCAATGATGTTGTTTTTTACTGGATCTGATTGGTGCGGATGGTGCACAAAACTTCAAAAAGATGTTTTGAAAAAAGATGAATTTTTTATTTGGGCAACAAATAATGTAATTTTAGTAGAATTAGATTTTCCAAGAAGAACACCACAGGATGAAGCTATAAAATTACAAAATCAACAATTAATGCAAAATTTTTCTGTACAAGGTTTTCCAACTTGTTGGTTTGTTAATCCAATAAAAGGTGACAACAACAAAGTAAATTTACAAGGTTTAGGTTCGTTAGGATATGACAAATCTGCAACTAATTGGATTACAAACGCCAATGCCTTTTTAGCAAAAAAATAAAGTTTTAATTCAATCTATAATATCCCTTTTCGGCTGTAGCATGAAAAGGGATTTTTTCTTGCTCACAAGTGGTCTTCCAAAATTTTATATAACTTTTATAATTAGAACCATCAGCAATAATTTGTTGTGGTTTAATCATAGAAATCAATCGTTTCAAATTGATTTTTGGTGATTGCGTTAAGACTACAACTTCAGGTTTTTGTTTCGTGTTATAAATTCCTAAACTATCAATACAAAGAATTGTTTTTTTAAATGCAAAAGCGTTTTTCATTGGTTCAATTCTATAGTCTTTTATAAATTTTCCTCGAGTATAAACTTGAATTATTTGTTTTGAATTTTCAAAATCATCTGTATAAAACACAGCTATATTGTTCTTTGTTTCTGCGAAAAGATTGTGCTTCATTACATTAAAAACCACAAATTCATTATTCTTTTTTTCGTTAGTGTTTAGAAAAAAATAACCTATTTGAAATAGTAAAACGGCCACTAAAATTGGACTTAAATTTTTAATTTTAGGATGATAAACCAAATAAATCACACATGAAATTACAACATACATCAACACCACTAAAACTTCGTGAAAAGCAATGTTTTTTATTATAAAAGTATCAAATTGAACAATCCAAGCTGTGAAATTATTCATTAAATCAATTAAAAAATTCACAAAAACACTCAAGTAAATAGCAATTTTAGGAAGTAAAAAATTGAATGGTATTAACACCAATCCTAAAACTAAAACAATACTCGAAAGTGGAATCGCGATTAAATTTGCTACTAAAAACAATAAAGGAAATTGTCCGAAATAATACAACGTTAAAGGCAATACACCAATTTGTGCAACCAATGAAATTAACAATAATGACTTCGTTTCTCTTAAAAAATAATTTTTAGAATAACTATATTTTCTTACAAAAGGTTGAAAAACAATAATACTTAAAACAGCAGCAAAACTTAATTGAAAACCCACATCAAACAGATAATTGGGATTATATAACAACAAAATCATCGCTGACAATGCCAATGAATTGTAAATATTGGATTGTCTGTTTAAAATTTTTGCAAAAGCAATTACAGAAAACATCACCGCAGCACGAACAATTGACGCGGAAAATCCTGCTAAAATGGCATAAAACCACAACACACTTAATGAAATTAAAAAGATATACATTTTACCCTTTTTCAATCGTAGTAATGGTTTGGTTAGCCAAAGTACAATTCCGTAAATTAAAGCAATATGTAAACCCGAAATTGCTAAAATATGAATAATTCCAGCTTGAGTATAACTGTTACTCAACTCTTTTGACAATTCAGATTTTTCACCGAAAAGCAATGCCATTAATAAATTATAATTGTCTGATTTAAAACTATCTATTGGATAACTTTTTAATAATTTTGATTTTATTACATTAATATAATGATAGAAGTTATAAGCAATAGCAACGTCTAAGTTATTGGTTTCTTTGAGTTTCAATTCGTAAAACACATTCTGGTTTTGCAAATATTTTGAATAATCAAATTGATGTGGATTAAACGAATTTTGAAGTGATTTTGGTGTTTCAAATACCTTGACTTTGTTTCCAACTTCAATTCCTTCCTTAAGTTTTTTCGGAACATAACAAATTATTTTTCCACTACAATTTTGCTGATTTACAGAATATGTTTTCAGTATATACTTATCGTAATAAACAGTCGGTTTTAGTTTTTCTGAAACTATTCCTTGAATAATATTTTTTTCAGACAGGAAATTTGAAAAATGACTTTTGGAATTAATTTCTTTATGTAAATAAGCAGAAAATGTTCCTAAAGCTATACTAACAATTAACACGAAAGTTTCGAAAAAATAACTTTGAAATTTCTTTTTGGTGCTTAAAAAATAGACAATAGCAAATCCAATTGCACTAAAAATTGAAGAAATTAGTATTACATTAATTGAAAAGTTACAGAAATGTTGTGCTAAAATCCCAATTATGAAACCGAAAAGCACTGGAACAATTGGAAACTTAATAAACCGCATACAGTTTTATTCAAGAATTCTGTTTACACCAACAAAAGTTCTAGAATAATAACCTTCTGCCGTTGTAGAATAAATTACACCACTACTTGTAGACGAATGAATAAATTTTATAATTCCATCATTATTTTCCGTAACAATTCCAACATGACTTACTCCACCACCACTAGTATTAAAGAAAATTAAATCGCCAGCTTTGGCATCTTTCTTTAAAATACGTTTTCCACTTCGAGCCATTTCTGCAGAACTTCTTGGCAAAGTTATGTCAAATTGATTCATGGTATACGTTACAAAACCGGAACAATCAAAACCTGCAGGAGTAGTTCCGCCACCACGATAAGGTGAGCCTAAACTTTCTGCTGCCACATTTAAAATTTGCTCTTTAATATAATCGGAAACCTCAAAAGTTGGGGTGAAATCTTGAGGTGTTTCTTCTTCAACAATGACTCTAAATTTTGCTTTTTCTACACTATCATGATGTGCTTTTTGCTTAGCTTTTTCAATTGCTCTTAACTCTTTTTTAGTTGGTTTTGGAGGTTTATTCAATTCAGGTTTTTCTGTGAAAGAATAAGTTCCTGTTTTTAAAGCTACTTGCTTTGAAGTAACAATTGTAGGTTTTTGTGCGGTTTTACAACTATATAAAAAAATAGTTAGTAAGCATATATAAATAGAGTTTTTCT
>ERZ724525.2272-NODE-2272-length-11071-cov-3.095497_pt1 | contig 11071 bp, 6 predicted proteins | sample MGYA00376058_ERZ724525 | MGnify/ENA primary metagenome ERZ724525 (study PRJEB28724, sample SAMN07190888) | wastewater metagenome | isolation source: influent of sewage treatment plant in Hong Hong | place: USA: Christiansburg, Virginia | collected 2016-03-01 ... | reverse complement strand
TCACTTTCTGCTCTATCTTTTTGTATTGGTTCACTCTAATAATGACCATGGGCTAGATTCTTTGACCGTCAGCTAAGGCGGCAAGACAAGGCCGTGTTGGACGAACTGAGCTGACTGGTTCTGCACAGCACTGGTCCATAGATGGGGAACCCATTTGCGCAGAGTGACGTGACAGCATGCAGGACAACCAAGATCCAAAAGCACTGTCTCCGACTCCAGCGTCTGCGGTGAGTGCTGAGGCCAAAGACAATCTTCTCGCGCTACCTCGACCCAGTCGTGGAGCACTTGGGGCCGAGCGGGGAGCCGAGGGTGCAGACCCGTCAGCGAACGTGCTGCCGAGTCCGCTGCGTAGCATGCTCGATCTGCTTGCGCATGTCTCGCAGGTCGCTGGCGACATGCAACTGGAAGTCCTGTCGCGCAAGGGTCTGCGGATCGCCTCACTGCCCGTTTCCCACCGTCATCTTTTGTTCGGCCTTTCCATCGATGGGTTGTTTTACTTAGATCGACTCCTGGATCAAGCGTCACCGTCCATCGCTGCTCTGCTGCGACGGTTTCAACAGCAGCAGATTCTGCAACCCGGTCGGGAAGAATTTCCTCGTCCCGAGGTCTTGGAGCAGGAGCGCAGCGCACTGCTTGACTTGACCGCCCGGGGTCTACGCGGACTGGCAGGCAGACTTGGTACGAGCCCGGTTCGGGTCAAACAGAGTCCCCCTGGAACGACGCTCGGCTCTTCGGCCAACCTCCGGTTTTCCCCGATCGAGCTGCTGCTCAACCGCCCAGAAGGACTGAACCTGTATGAGGATGTCACCGCTCAGCTCTTTCAGCAGCCACCGCAGGGAACCAGCGATGCCTGGCAGTTCCTGATCGGCAGTCCCGGTCAGCTCTGGCCTGTCGCAACCATCAACACTGGTTTGAAGTCGATTGCAGATGCGAGCAATGCCTGTCAGATCGCGCACCAGTTGCTCCTGTTTATGCAGCGCCAGGGAATCACGCTGTCCGATGGACGGCAACATTCGATCTGCATCACTGGAGACAGCTCGCTGCTACTCCTCGTAGCCAATGCCAACCAGGCCGTACTCTTGACTCTTCCTGCCGCCCAGCTCGGCCGGGTCTTGCAAATTGCGCAGCAGAGCTGCTCACAACTCATCAATGCATCGGTGCTGGCTTCGCCAGTGAACCCGAGTCCTGCCCCCGCTGAGGCTCCTGCGGCGGCTCCGATTGCGGAGCCAGCGCTCAGCCCGACAGCTACGCCTGTGGTAAGCGCTCCGCCAGCAGCAACCCCTCCGACCCCAAGTAAGGCCCCCAGCGAGGGAGTGGGTACCGTGCCAAGAGTTGCGGAGCTTGTCCGTGTCACGGAACCAGCAGCGGAGTCAACCACTGCACCACCCGCAGCAGTCCCACATGAGCCGGTGTTGAGCATTCGCCACCTGCTTGTCAGGGCAGCAGAGCGGACCCTCATCAAAGACCTCGACCTGGACATACCAAGCCAGGGAGTCTTTGCCATCATGGGACCGGGCGGTGCCGGAAAATCGACACTGCTGAATGTGCTCTCCGGAATGACATCCGGTCTCAGCCAGCAAGGGGAGTTGATCTACAGAGGTCGAAGTCTGTCCGATTCCAATCGCCCTGTGGTGCTGGGCCAAAAGGTCGCGCCACAGCGGGGACTACTCATCGACTATCTGCTGGCCAAACCGGCCCCGCACTCTGCTCGGGAACGACTCCGGGCCGCAGAGCTACTACGGGATAGCGGTCTCGATAGACTCCGTGCGTCGCTCGAACGTCCGATTGAGAGTCTTGCTCTTGGTGCCAGTGTGGCGTGGCGACTTGAGATCCTCCATGCACTGGCGGAAGAACCAGAGCTTCTGTGTGTGGATGAACCCACCGCAGCGATGGAGGAGGAGGAAGCAGAACACATCCTCGATCTGCTACGTCGGATCGGCACGCAGCGTGCGGTTCTGTTCATCACCCACAATCAAGGGCACGCCCGCAGCACTGCACACCGCATCGCCCTACTCGCTGCAGCACGACTACATGGTGTGTTCTCAACCGAAGAGTTCTTCAGCGATTCTGTAAGCGCGGTAGTGCGCGACTATGTGAGAACAGGCGGTTGCCACGTTCCGTCTCCCGATGCACCGGTCGAACACATCGACCCAGATTACTTGGAACCGCCGCCAGCGCTGCCCATTCAGATCAGCGAGCCGGAACCACCGCAAGCACCGCCTCCGACGCTGGTGTTGTGGTCTCACCCAGATCCGGTACTCTCTCTCCGAGACTTTGGACTCAGCATGGGAGAGCGCTGTCGGCTCTCACAAGTGAACCTGGATCTGTCTGCGCACGGCCAGTACGTCTTGGTCTGTCCTGACGGAACCATCCGTCGGCTTCTCCACGCCTATCTCACCACCGGCATGCAGGGCAAGGTGGCCACCGTGGGTCAGGTGAAGCTGCAAGGAGCCGACCTCTCCGAAGACAACCACGCAGCGGCAATCGAACTCAGTGTCAAGCTGCTGATGGGATCGGTACGGGAGTACCTTCTCAGCGGCTATAGCGAGCGGATGTCCCTGGGCTCCATGGAAGAAAAACTCGACTGGATTCAGGCGCACCTACTATCCCAGCAAGCCGAAGATCTGCAAACGCAGCTAGCTGCTCAGGTGTTGGATCTGAGCAGCGAACAGAGACGACGATTGGCGATTGCCAGAGCCGCAGCATCTCGGCCCGCCGTGCTCTGTTTGGATGAACCCTTCCAGGGTCTCGATCCGGAAGGGACGGCCAGGCTGCTCCATGCGCTGGATGAAGAATCGAAGCGGCGCGCCGTCCTGCTGCTGGTTTCGGAACCGATTGCAGCTTGGGCGCAGACCGCTCAGCTTGGTTACATTCATGGGGAGTATCTGTACGCATCACCGCCCATCGAGACCCCTGCACCTGCGGAGAGGGACACGGTAGCTGCGCCAGAGCAGACGACGAACAGTCCTACTGTGAAGGACGTTGAGGCAAGCGCCGATTCCGATACGGCGGAAGCGATGTCATCGTCTGCTGGGCTGCGTCCCTTGTGGCAACAGTCGGATGCAGACTCGGTGACCATCTCCAAGGCGGAGGAGCCAGCAGTCCGTCATCAGGGACAAGGTCCGCGTGGGTTCCACTGGTTGTTGGTCGGCTCATTGGCGGGAACTCCCGAGCCGGGGATGATGCAAGAGCTGGATTATGACCTGTCTCTGCTGCGGACGGCAGGAATCACGATGCTGGTCACTCTCACAGAGACCCCGCTCGATGATGATGCCCTGGCTGCCCAGGGTCTCAAGAGCCTGTTCTTTCCGATTGTAGATATGCATGCGCCATCGCTGCGTGCCGCGTATGAGCTGTGCGGACTCATCGATCTACAGCTCGCTCGGGGTGAACGAATTGCGTTTCACTGCAAGGCCGGATTGGGTCGAACCGGAACGCTGCTCTGTTCGTACCTGATATGGAAGGGAGAGGGTGCGGAAGCGGCCCTTCGGCAAGCACGGCGAGTTGAGCCTGCGTGGGTTCAGTCCAAAGAGCAGGAACAGTTTCTACAAGCGTTTGAAGGCTTCTGCGCAAACCAGAGGCAGGGAGTCTAGTGGAGACATCGAGCATTCATTCGATGTGCCGCCGCTAGGAAGTCATGTTCGAAACAACTGGGCATTTGAAGGAATGAGGTGAGTGTCATGGTGAGTAAGCTTGAGACTACGCTGCAGAAGGTGATGTCGGACGTTCCGGAGTGTGTCGCGACCGGCTACGTGGATATGTCAACGGGCATGCTACTGGCCGCACGGACGATCGATTCACACCCCCGTGAAGTGCTGGATCTCGTCGCCGCTGCAACGGCCGACCTGTTCCAGGGCAGCACGGTGAGTGCCATCGAGCGGCTGTTCCGGAAATCACGTGGAGTCAAGGACGATGGTCACCACTACTTCCAAGAGATTGTGGTGTTCAGCGACAACCTACTTCACGTCTTTTTGCGCGGACGAAAAAACCCGGAGCACGTTGTCACGTTCGTGTGCCGCAAGAGCGCAAACGTCGGAATGGTCCTGACCAAAACCCGACTGTCGCTGCCCACTATCGAAAGCGCCGTCTAGCGACTGCGTCCTCGTCCACCAGCCGGTGCCAGCCGGCACCGTGCCTATGTCCACAACATGAGGCTTTCTTGTGGAGTGGCCAAGGAGTGTCTCCCAGATGAGCACGGTGCCAAATTCTCTGCCCATCGATACGCTGCGACTGTACATCATCGACCGGCTGGGCGCTCCGGTTCTCCATGACCTACGAAATGCCGTGCAGGCCGTCCTGGGTCACACAGCGCTTCTGCATGCTCAGCTCTCTGGATTGGTCTCCGCGACGGATCTGCCATCCAAGCTCCAACTGGCAGCGGAACGATGCGGACGGGGTACCGTTGATTTCAACATCATCCTGTCGCCGCCAGCCCAACGACATAACACGACTCGACTACATAGCTTGCTGCGAGAGCACCAGGCTTTGCTTCAAAGTCTCTTGAAGGATCGGAAGACGCTGAGCATTCAACTCTGCTCAGCACTTGATGCAGTGCGGGTGCAGCAGCAACCCCTGTGCTGGCTGGTTCTACTGTGGATGATCCGCGCCCGAGACTACTTGCCACCAGGAACCCACCTGCTACTCAAGACCGAGCCAGCCAGCAAAACCAGCCCTCTGTCTGGCGACAAAACCAGCATCGAGACAGATGCCTTGGTGCGCCTAGACTTTGAAGATGATGGGCCGAACCTGTCTGTGAGTTCCCAAGCCCAGCTCGAAGCCCCCACGGTCCATCCTCCCGGAGATCCAGAGTCGTTCGCGTTCTGGCTCCTAGGCTCCGTCTTGCGGGAGTACCACGCCACTGCGTCCGTGCAAGCACTCACCCCAGGCACCCGAATCTCCGTGCTATGGCCGAAGGCCGCGACTGCGGTTCGCCCATCACCCCCGTTACCCAATGATGAACGGGCCTAGCCCCGTTCGGATCCACGCCCTGGGGTCTAAAAGACAATCAGCGTGGATTTCAGTGGCAAGCCCCCGTGTCACATAAGCTACACGCATCGTCTCCGCAGCGAGTCATTGGCTCCCGCTCACAGCGTTTGGGCAGCCATCCCCAAGAGCCCAGGGAACAAGTTCTCACGGCCTGTCTCTCACAGCCTGCCACTCTGCGTCCTGAGTCGTCGCTTGCGTATTCTACCAGCAACCACGTTGGGTCTTCGAGTCTGACCGCTGGCTGCGCAACCCGGACCGCTGCCTATGCAACCCGGACCGCTGATGTCGCGAAACGGGCTGGCGCTCGGCCAACGCTACCGTCTCGATTGCGGAAGCGGCCGCTGAGACGCCAATAGCGCCCCTACACCCAGCGCACAGTGGTAACATGGAAGCGCGGCAGTGTCTTCGCCGCCTAGGTGCTCGAGGCCCAGGATCGAGTTGCCTGCTTACACAGAACAAACCTCATGGTCGTCTATCAAGAACCAAGGAGAAGCCATGTCTAAATGGAACGTAGGATTGGCTATCGCACTCGGTCTACCACTCTTGGTCGGACTAGGATGCAACAACTCATCGATCGGTGGTGAGAGCCTTGATGATGCTGGCGTTGGCGAGGATCTCACGCCGCCACCGCCACCGCCCATCCCTGGATGCACCGGGGCTTGCGTCGTCAACACGAGCTGCCCATCGGCGATGGGTCCGACCACCATCACCGGCACAGTGACCATTCCCTCTGGACTGTTGCCGCTCTATAACGCCAAGGTCTATATCCCGAGCGGTACCTCCATCCCGCCAGCTCCGGTCAGTGGGGCGACTTGTGATCGCTGTGACGCGGTGAGCAGTGAGATTGCGTCCACCACCACCGACATCAACGGCAACTTCGTCCTCAACAACGTTCCATCGGGATCGAACATCCCGCTCATCATCAAGGTCGGCAAGTGGCGCAAGGTCATCACGCTGCCCGCGATCACGGACTGTACGACCACCAAGCTCGCCGCAGCCGATACTCGCCTGCCGAGAAACCAAAACGAAGGAAACATTCCACGGATCGCGCTGTCCGTAGGCAGTGCGGACGCGATGGAGTGCATCCTCCGCAATAAGAAGCTCGGACTAGACGACAAAGAGTTTACGACCGAGACCGGCACGGGTCGCGTCAACCTGTATGCCGGTGCCAATGGCGTCACCAAGTTCGCCGCAAACCTCAACGGTGGCGCGGCCTTCACTGCGGCTGCGGTACAGCCTGCCAAGAGCTGGTGGGATGACATAAACAACTGGACCAAGTACGACATCGTCATGCTCTCATGCGAGGGCAACGAGCTCATGACGTACAAGAGCCCGCAGGCACTCCAGAACATGGAAACGTACCTGGGGATGGGCGGTCGCGTCTTCGCTTCGCACTACCACTACGGCTGGATCAAGAACGCCGATGCAACCAAGCAGCAAATCCAGAAGGTGGTCACGGCCTGGAACCCCACCGCTGGTCCGGATCCCGCCACGGAGAATGTCGATACCACCACCGCCAAAGGAACCGCACTTGCGGACTGGCTGATGCTGCCCGCAGTGGCTGGCTCGACTCAGCGCGGCAAACTCGCAGTCGGGGGGGCACGATACTCGGTTGCCAGCATCGACCCGAAGCTCACGCAGCGCTGGGTGTATTATCCACCGGCGACCGGAAACCCGATTCCGCAGTACTTCTCGTTTAACGCACCGGTGGGTGCCACTGCCAGTGCGCAGTGCGGCCAGATGGTCTTCACGGATCTGCACATCAGTGGTGGCGGTACTGCTCCTTACGACACCTCTCCAAACGGTGGAACCTTCCCAACCACCTGCTCTTCGACCTCGCTGTCACCGCAAGAGAAGGCTCTCATCTTCATGCTCTTCGATCTGACCAACTGCCTGACCCCGATCGTCGGCTAAGAGCCCCCGCCCCCCACAGCAAAGTCAGGTCTACTCGTCGTCCGCGTCGGATCCAGAGTCCGATCCGGACGATGAGCCCAGTTCCACAGGGGCACCGTTTGCGATGGCCGCCAGCGGCTCCTCTGCACCGCTCTCTTCCGCAACGGCTGCACGCTCAGGTGTCATCAGTTTGTCGTCTTCACCGTTGAGTAGTGCGACGTCAGGCTGAACCTTGACCGCGACCTCCACCAGCACGCGCTGCTCCATCGCCGAGGACGAGCCACCGCCTTCGTCCTCATCGTCCTCCTCAGAGGCACAAGCGGACGACACCAGCGAAGCAAACACCACCGGCACCAGACAGAGTCGAGCAGCAGAGCAGAACGAAACCGCAAGCTGGGACAGCGACATGTTCAACCTCCTGGGCAAAAAGTTCAGCGATGCGGCGTTCATACGACAGCCCAGGATCTCAAGGCAAGCGATGATCTGCGTGCTCTACAGATGCGGGCAACAATGGGGTCAAACCGTGGATAGCTGCCGGTGACCGTGAGGAACGATCAGTCACCGAGCAGAGAGGAGGGGAACGACAGCGGAAGGGAACGGCGGCTGGCTTAGCGAAACAGCCTACTGCGCATTGCTGAGCGAAACATGCACGCCCGCCGTGGAGCTTGCGGCGAAGTCGTCCTTCTGGTCAACCCCAGTGTTGAACTGACCCACTACCACCCGCTTCGGTGCCGCCACCGTCGCACGAATACCGGTCGCAGCACCAAATCCGCCCAGACCGTTGCCGCGACACACGCCCACCTGGTTCCCGCTGCCAGCGAACACCACATCGAGCAGGTTGTCCTTGTCGATGTCGGCAAGCTTGATGCTGTTCCAAGTCCCTGCGATGCCATTGCTAGCAACCTGGTTGAACGCCCCAGCACCATTGCCGATGTAACCAAACACATTGTTGTTACCAACCGTGGTCAGCACAAAGTCCGGCTTGCCATCGTTGTTCAAATCACCCGCCGCAACGTCGCTGAGCGCGCCCGTTGAAGTATTTGCGCTACAGACATAGCTGGTGCCGGCATTGTTGAGACAAGACCACGCGTTGACCGTGCTGAAGCTGGTAAACACAACATCGGGCCGACCATCGCTGTTAAAGTCTGCGGAGTCCATCTGGAACGGAGTGGTTACGCCCGTAATGAAGTTGGGAGTGATGACGGTGAAGTTGCCTGCACCATTGTTTTTCAGCAGCGCCACGGCGTTGTTGGTGCGATTCGCAACCAAGATATCGGCCTTGTTCACGCCGTCGACGTCCACCGCAACGATGCCATTGAGGCTGCTGCCCGCCACAACGGTGAAGGAATTGCGGGTTGGGAACAGGCCGGCGCCGTTGTTCATCATCACGATGACGACCCCGGACGAGTGACTCACTGCCACATCGACGAAGCCATTGCCATCGAAGTCCGCCGTTGCCAACCGAGTCGGAGCGGTTGAAGTGGCATAGTTTGTCGGCGTGAAGGTACCGGTGCCGTTGTTGATGAGGACATCCACGGAGTTGGTGGCCGGACGAGTGGCAATCATGTCCATGTCGCCGTCTTTGTCGACATCGGCCACGGCCAGACCATCGTACGAAACGGCGTTGTTCACCACCACGGGAGCGTTGAAGCCAAGTGCTCCGTAGAAATACCGGAAGCCGTTGACCAGGGTGTAGACATGGTTGCCCGGTAGCGTAAGGACGACGTTGACCAGACCGGCCTGACCCAGCCGAGCGGGAGTCGTCGTCGTGGCAGTGTTGGCGGCAGTCACGTTGGGAACACTGCCCGCCGTTCCACCAAAGGTGACCGAGGTCGCGGCCATTCCCACCCGAAAGAAGTTGGTGCCGTTGAGCGTCACCGCCGTGCCGCCCGCAGTCGAGCCCAGCCCGGGAGTCACGGAGGTGAAAGTGGGCGTGTTGACACAGACCTTGTTAAAGCAGGTGCTGCTCGTGCAATCGGCATCCACCAAGCAGGCCTTGGTCACGGCGCACTTGGTCGCGCAAGAGCCGCCACAGTCCACATCGGTCTCGCTGCCATTGGTGACCATATCGGTACAGGTCGGAACCGCGCACTTGTTCGCAGTACAAACACCACTGGTGCAATCAGCCGCTACGCCACAGCCTTTGGTGTCGGCGCACTTGGCACAAGTTCCACCACCGCAGTCAACATCGGTTTCTTTGCCATTTTTGACGACGTCCATGCAGGTCGGAACCGCGCACTTGTTCGCAGTACAGATGCCGCTCTGACAGTCGGTGGCCTGGCCGCAGGTCTTCAGATCGGCACACTTTAGGCAAGACATACCGCCACAGTCGATGTCCGTCTCGGTGCCGTTTTTGACGGTATCGCTGCAACTGGACGCGACGCAGGTATTCGCGGTGCAGACGTTGCTCTGGCAGTCCCCCGGCACAAGGCAGGACTTGAGATCCGCACAGACTGCACAGGTGCCACCACCGCAGTCGATATCTGTTTCCTTGGCGTTCTTCGCCAGGTCGGTGCAGGTTGGAACCGCACAGAAGCCACCACTACAAACCACGCTCTGACAGTCGGAGGGAATGGAGCAGCTCGCACCATTTGCACAAAGGGTCGAGCAGCTACCACCGCAGTCGACGTCACCTTCAAGTCCATTCTTCACCGAATCGGTACAGGTGGGTACGGCACAGAGGCCACCACTACAGACCCCGCTCTCACAGTCAGCGGCCTGGAGACAGGCCGTATTGTCCGAGCACTTCAACGCACAGGGCCCGCCGCAGTCTCGACCCACCTCGGTGCCATTCTTGACGCCATCGAAACAGGAGGGAGCGAGGCAGACTCCCACCACACAGACCCGGCTGGAGCAGTCTTCCGCAATCCCGCAGGACTTGCTGTCTCCGCAGAGGACTCCGCAGGTCATGCCGCAGTCGACGTCGCCCTCGGTTCCGTTTTTTAGTCCATCACTACAGGTCGGAGCTGTCTCACAGGAAGACAGCATGCCCACAAATCCCAATGCCAAAAAAGCTAGCGAATGCTTCTTCATAAGTTCCCCCCTGGCCACTACATGCAATCATCGTCGACTCGCGAACGAACACCGATCGCTGGACGAGATCAACTCATCTTAGCGTATCAGTCCTTGCTGAGACCTGAATGCGAAACCAGCGTTCCCAGCAAGTCCGCACCATTGGCACCTAGCAAAACTACTCACGAACGATCAGCATCAGGGGCGAAGCTTGAGAGCGCAGCTCTGGCTCGTAGTATGGATAGACGGAGGCGGTGGGAACCTGCACTCGACCGGGCAGATGAGCCAGCAGAGTGATCGGATAGTTCTTGGCTTCCTTGGCACTCAGCTTGCGCAAGTAGAGCGTCAGGTAGCGCGGCATGATCTCGTACTTCTCAATCTGTCCCCGCACCACCATCTCATCCAAGGGCTCTCTCTCGACGGAGAAACCCGGCGGGATGCCGACCGAAACCAGCGGCATCATGACTTCTCGCTGGGCCAAAAGATGTGCCGTTTGCACCACTGTCTGCTCTCGCTTCAGCTCCTTGGTCGAGACCTCTGTACTGATCGTGATCGGCGCGGACTCCGCTCCACTACCCAAGGACGGCGGCTCGGCCATACCCGGCTCTCGTGGAGTGTAGTGGCGCGACACCAACTGATAGTCAAGCAGTCCTTGCCCCGCAAACTCCAGTGCGAGCTGATGATTTCCCGGAGGTGGTGCCGGCAGCGTCACGATCTGAAGGCCATCTTGCTGACCAGATAGCTTGAGGGTCGTGTGTTTCGCTCCGTTCCAGAACACATCGAGCGTACCAACGACTGGCTTGTGCAAATCTCCTTGCTGCAGAAGCAGCGCCTTGAGCGCCCGAATCGTCGCCTGCGTCGAATGCCAAGTACCAAAGGAGTCCTTAGACGCCGCCAGATAGGACAATGGCCCCACACTGCGACCCTGCAGCGAACTCCGGTGCAACGCGGTTGCGACCATCGCGGTGGTCTCGACAATTCCAGACTTTCCATTCCCATGGGTAGGAGTGCTAGAGGACGGCTGAAAGTACAGACTACGACCATCCTGTCCAGACTTACGGGTGTCCCACAGACGATCCATGAGCGACCGTGCCTCCTCAGCCTTTCCCGCGCTGGGCACAAAGTCACCGCCGATTAGCTCCGTCACCAGCGCCAGGGTATAGGGGTCATGACTCACCTG
>ERZ724525.2271-NODE-2271-length-11075-cov-5.494918_pt1 | contig 11075 bp, 10 predicted proteins | sample MGYA00376058_ERZ724525 | MGnify/ENA primary metagenome ERZ724525 (study PRJEB28724, sample SAMN07190888) | wastewater metagenome | isolation source: influent of sewage treatment plant in Hong Hong | place: USA: Christiansburg, Virginia | collected 2016-03-01 ... | reverse complement strand
AAAAATTATTATGCATTTGTTAATTATTTGTCATCAATTTTTGCTATCATGAACGATATTTTTGTAAGAAGGTCAACCTATGTCACAACTTACGCTTTACCGTACCTCTTTATCGCTTGCTATACTAGCCACACTAACAGTTACAGCAACTACGCACGCAAAAACTTCAACAAAATCTTCAACAAGAGCTTCAACAAAAACTTTAATAAAAACAACCGTTATTCCTGTCGACCAACAAACGCTGCTAACCTGTTCAAAAATCACTGAAAATATCGCGCGGTTGGCTTGTTTTGACAAGATAAGCGTTGGTAAAATCGAACCTGAAGCCAAGGCGCCCCTTGATATTGCCAAAACCTTGGAAGTGATTATCAAAGAAGGTAAAGCAGTGCCCGTGTTAGCCGTGAATCAAACGACAACCGTCACGAATCCCACTAAAAACGAGCAAAAAAAACTCGATGACTTAGTCCCGAATGCCAGCGACAAGGAAATCTTAAAACAAGTGGGGGTGACTGCAACAGATGTTGAAAAATATACGCCACTGAGTGTGTTATATGACTTGGATAAAAATGATCCCAAAGGGATATTGACGATACGTCCACATTTGCCCATGTATGTCATGCCGCTTTGGTACAACGCGACGCCAAACTATGATATTCATTCGCCCACGCGGCAGGCTGAGCCTTTTACAAAAGATTCTCTGCAGCACCTAGATAGCAAGCTGCAAATTTCAATGAAGACTAAGCTTGCCCAAGATGTGTTTGATACCAATGCCGATGTGTGGCTTGGCTATACCCAGCAGTCTTATTGGCAAGTGTACAATGGTAAGTATTCAAGACCTTTTCGCAGCTCAGATTACCAACCAGAGATATTTTTGACACAGCCTATTAAGGGTAATCTGCCTGGGAATGGGTCATTAAGATTGTTGGGCGCGGGTCTAGTGCATGAATCAAATGGACAGTCAGACCCGTTATCACGTTCTTGGAATCGTATCTATGCGATGGCAGGAACAGAGTGGGGCAAACTCACCGTGATTCCAAGACTGTGGCTAATCGCAAATGAGAACAGTAAAGACTCGGATAACCCAGACATCGGAGACTACATGGGCTATGGCGATGTGCGTTGGTTGTATCCGCTCAATGACCAAAGCACGGTGGGTGGTGTGATGCGTTATAATCCAAGTACTAATAAAGGCGCTATACAATTAGACTACGCCTATCCATTGACAGGCGGTATGAAAGCGATTTTACAACTATTTCATGGTTATGGTGAAAACATCCAAGACTATAATCACAAGAGCACCAATATCGGTATTGGTATCATGTTCAATGATTTTAAAGGGCTTTAACTGCGGCTATGGCAATCATAGCCCCCTTGCCTTGGTGGCGATTGCCCTTTGCCATGGCGTTAGTGTATCAAGCGAAAGTTCATCACCGTTGCCAATTATGTGGCATCAATGATTGCGCTGCAGCACGCTTTGATAATTTAGCCCCGCGTCACCATGACCATTGGTTCAATCGACAGCAATTTCTTTGTCAGCCATGCCATAACCGGTTTGCATGGTCAGCGTCATGCTTTAATTTGCAACTCAAGCAAACGTCACTGCGTGGCGTAGCCAGCGGCTACTATCAATATCCCCTCAATCAAATCATGCTTGGGTATAAAAATGGGCAGCAGTTACATCATCTGCCCGTTTTGGTTCATGCTATCAAACAACTGCATATTCCCAACGGTTGTCATTCAAAAAACTCGTTAATCGTTAAAGTGCCAACAAGTTTACAGCGCATTAGACAACGCGGCTTCGATCCGCTTGCCATTTTAACCGCTTATCTAAGCTTTCACTGGCAAATCCCTGTTTTTACGGGTGTGCAGCGAATTGACCGACCTCACCAGCAGGGTCTAAGCCCAGAAGAGCGTTTAGATAATATCAAAGATGCGTTTTCCCTAACAGATATGCCCCCTAGCAAAAATTTGATTTTATTTGATGATGTGGTCACCACAGGCGCTACCCTGTCTGAATTGGCTAACCTACTCACAAATTATCACCCATCTGTCCATATTCATGCGTATTCAGTCTTGCATGGTAAAGTTTTGCATTAGGTCCTGCTTGTGGCTGTTTTGCGACCCAAGCTGCACTGCAATACAGTTATAGTTAGCAGATAAAGGCGGGCTGCCAGTGGGTTGTTGGAAGGATGCTTTAAAATGCTAAGCTAAAAATGATTTGATAATACGTGAGCGCCCTTTCGTCCTAATTCGCTTAGCAACGATAAGTGGCTAAGGTAAACTATCGGTAGTAAGCTTTAGGTATGACAATTAACAAAAACACTGCGATAATAGGTATGTTTTTTGCTTTAATGTTAGAATTGTTTGTGCTAGCAAACATGGTATGATAGGTCGTTTATCAAGGGGTATGGATGGGTATCGTGATGAAAGTTTTGAACAGACAGTATCATCGTGACCAATATCGTGAACAAGGTTTTACGCTGATTGAGCTTGTCATCACCATTGCGATTATGGCTATCATTGCGGCGATGGCAGCGCCTAGTATGCAGCGACAAATTCAGCAAGCCAAAACCAATGATGCCGCAAACATCATTGAAGCTGCGCTAAAAGATGCGAAGTCGCAAGCCTTAATTACGCAAAAAAATATCAAAGTGGTGTTGACCGATACATCAACTAATAAGAACTTAAAGCTATTTTATGTCGGTGATGATACGACCAAAACCGTTCCACTGGCAACTTATACATTGGATAAAAATATCAGCATAATAACCGATGCTTCAAATTTGACAGCTGTTTCTTTCACCCCTTACAAAAACGCTTATCCAGGTGACACGGGAACTAGACCTGACAACACAGACACAGATAGCTCGACCAATTTTTCAGTGTGTTATGGCGCTGGGTCTGATAAATATACCATCATGGTCGATGCAAGCAGTAATATTGTCACTAGCAAAATGGGACGTGTTCATGAATTCACAAAAAGGCATTGGCTTAATAGAAGTGCTGGTAGCATTGATGTTGTTAGCAATCGCGGTGCTTGGATTCACTGCGATGCAGATGACCGCAGTTAAAGCCACCGATGAGAGTTTGATGCGTACCCGAGCATTAACGGTACTGCGTGGTGCAGCCGAGATGATGCGAGCAAATATAGATGGCATACCCGCATTCAAAACAGCGATTAACGGCACCGCCACCACACTCACCAATACAGATACTAGCAATGTGGCTATCACCAAAGATAGTTGTATGACAGGTGGTACTCCTGTGTCCTGTACGATTAAGCAATTGGCAGTAAAAGACGCCTTAACCGTCAAGCAATATGCCACAGACAATGGCTTGAAAGTGGGTATGGCAACTTGCCCGACCAAACGCACGACAACCACTAGCGCTAGTGGTGTTGCTACAACGATTAGTACGGTTGGACAAGACCGCCAATGCCTGATCGCGGCCTGGGGCGATACCGACCCGATTTTTTTGGATGAACCTGTTGCGTCCGATACGACTAAAGACAAACCCTGCGCTAATGAAGATGCGGTCTATAATTTTGGTGCACAATGCTTCATTATGGAGGCATACTGATGATATCAAGTTATCGTTCTACTTCAGGCTTTACGTTAATAGAGCTCATGATTTCATTGGTATTGGGGCTGCTGATTTCTGCTGCGGTGATACAAGTATACCTAACGAACACCAAAACCGCCTCAACCCAAAAAAGTGGCAGCGAGCTACAAGAGGCAAGTGTTTTTGGTTTGCAGCAGCTAGAGAGCCATTTGCGATTGGCAAACTTGGGCAATTCGGTAACTTCTATTACCGATAAAACGGTGGGTGGTGGCATCGTCATTTCACCTGAAAATATTGGTTTGAAGAGCACAGACACATCCAAAAATCTTTATTTTACACGCACTGGCGGCGATTCTAATATCACAGGGATCAATAGCGACCAGTTAACGATTCAATTTAAAAATACCACGGGTGTAAAAATTGCCGATTGTGAAAGTGCTGATATTGATCCAAAAGCTACTGTAATTGAGCGATATTTTATTAGAAGTTCAAGCACCACAGGGCAAGGGCTGTTGCTAGCTTGCGATGCGGGTAGGGTTACAGATACAGGTATTACTGGTTTGAGTGACAACTATGAAAACGGTGGCAGCGAGGTAATCTTAGGGGTAGACCAATTCAAAATCTTGTTGGGTATCCAAACTGACGCACCTAGTGATGCTGGATTGATGCGTTACCTGACCGCCAGTGAGTATTTAGCATTGCCTGGCACCAAGCCGCCCATTACCGCAGTCAAAATTGGGCTGATTGTCCGAGGCAGTTCACCTGTTATCGGTAGCGATGTCGCGACCAGTTTTAAGTTATTAGGTGCAACTCAGCCATTAAAATCAGGACAGCCTAATCGGGTACGCACTACCTATGAATCTACGACCTTATTGAGAAACGCCCGAGTTATCAATATTGACACCAGTACGACATTAACTGCGGGGAGTTAGCCAATGAGCAATCCAATCCTATTGATCAGCAAGCAATCCGCGCTTATTCGTCCAATAAACAAGGCGTATAATTTGCCATCTCATCAACGCGGCGCGGCGCTCATTGTAGTATTGTTGTTTTTGGTGCTGATCCTGTTGGCAGGGGCGATAGCGGTACGTCAAAGTACCACGGACCTCAGAACCGCCACCGCTGACCAAATCAATACCCTGTTGCTACAATCAGCCGATAGTGGCAATCAAAAGTTAGAGGCGATGGTGAATGCCAATCCTAGTTCACAGGCATATAAAGATATCACCAGCGTGTCAGGGGCTATCGGGCATTTTTTACTCAATTCAGACAATGCTACCAACGAATTCATCTACTGCTACAATCCGCGTGAAAAAAAATACCTTGCCAAAAACGCTACCATCCTAAAAAAAGGCGGGGGCTACTGGAGCGGGCGTAACAGTGGCTACTGTGACTATACCAGTGCTGATAGCTACACAAGTGATAGACAAACCTCAATGACCCAGATGAATATTGCTGTCACCCCACCTGATGCCAATGCTGAACCATTTTCACAAATGGTGATTGGGAAAGAAGTAGAAAACCGCACCAGTAAAAAGTTCAAGTTCGACATTCGCGCCACCGCAGCCTTACCTGCGTATGCAGAGCCTAAGGTGGGTTCTGATAAGTGCTTTGAACAAACTGCTATCCAAGACAATGTAAAGCCAGGAAAATCTTCTCTCATTGAGTGTATGCGTAAAGCCAACACCCCAAGCAAGATGCTTTACGAGCAAGCGGATGTCGAGAATATGTCAAGCTCAACCAACTGTATTCCGTTTGGCAAAGGTACAGAGGAATTATCGTCAAAATGTATTTTAACCTCATCAGGTAGATAAGGTTTGTTAAGATAAAGATAATGTGGTGATAACGATGAAACCTAAATTTGGTGTTAAGAGGTCTAAAGCAATGAATCAATCGTATCAAGGTAAAATAACGACTTCAATCAAATATGTAGTTATTGCCATGTCGATGATGGTGGCGGTAAGTACTTCACAGGCGGATGTCGTCAAAAAGCAAATTGGTGACCTAGAGATTTATGCCTTACCCACGCCTGGCAATCCAAATATCATGATGATGCTTGATATCTCAGGTAGTATGAATTCAGAACTGAGTGGATGTAAGAGTGATACAACACAAACTAGTGATACAAAATTTGTTTATACAGATGCAAATGACAGTACTAAAACTTTTACTACTACTATCTCAAATCTGCAAAGTTGTACTTCAAGCACCACGAACAAGACGATTTATAATCGAATCAATAGCCTTAAAGTGGCTTTGTTAACCTTACTTACCAATAATACGGTTAATAATGATATTGGCTTAGGTATTGGCGTTTTTTCTTATAATGATGATGGTAAAACTGGCATCATTCGCTATCCAATACAAAAGCTCACAATGGAAAATCGCCAGCTAATGGCAAATTATGTTGCAGGGTTAACTGCTAAGGGTTTTACACCGACACCGAGTGCGTTTGCGGAGGCAGGCGCTTATATGCTGGGTACTAACACATCAGGAACTGGTTCAGGGTTTGACAATTCTGATGCAAGCACCAAAATCACGGATGGTACTCTTTATCAACAAGGCGCTCAACAAACTACTTGTGCAGGTAATGGAATCTATTTATTAACAGACGGTGAGCCTGATACCAGTGTTACTGCTACACAAGCGCAAGCATTAATGAATACATCCCTAAGCACTACTGCTACAAAAGTAACTAATTGTGAGCTATTGCCAGATGGCGACAAAGGTGCTTTAGGTTGGGGCTGTATGGCGAACTATGGACAAATTTTAGCTTCAAATAGTAATGCAACTGGTCTTCCTATCAAGACAGCTACGGTGGGCTTTGGTTCAGATATGACAGGTCTAAGTACACCCACTACGATTAATGGCAAGAAAATATATAACTGCACCTCATCAACTGATAAAGATGTTCAAAACTTATGTAGACTTGGTCAAGAGTTTGGTGGTGGTGGCTATTACTATGCCGATTCATCACAGGATGTTATAGATAGCTTGACTGCGTTTATGGATGTATTAGGTGCGGATATTCGACCTGTGCCTTCAGGAACGATTGTGGTACCTGATGACCCTTATCGCGCAGATAGCCAACTTGCAGTTGCCTACTATCCGATTTTGCAAGCAGAAGTGGGTAAATCAACTGCTGTTTGGTCAGGTAACCTCAAGAAATATAGCCTTAATGAAGGTACCTTATATGGTAAATCCAATGCTGCATTGTTCTCTGACATTGCGGGTAAATTAAATCCTAGTACAGAGGATTTATGGAGTGCTGTGAGTGTCACCAAAGATGGTGCTGTCGCTAATGATCTAGTGACATCAGGTGGTTTTTTTAGTAATTTAAAAACCCCTGATACGGGAGTCAATAACATAAGGACGTTGTATCTAGAAGATAATTCCGCAGAGAATACACCAGTGATACGCAAATTTGGTGTTACTAGTGCAGGTAAACTCACCTTGACCAATCTGTCAGATACTAGTGGAGATGCGATTAGTGCCACTAATACCTTTAACGATACCGCTATCTACAGCCGCGATAAAATTAATTATTTGCTACAGTTTTTGGGTTTTACATTGACTGATGCGCAAAAGACGCAGTCATTGACAGATTTGGTGCTTACTGCACCGCCTTCAGCTGTTAAACACTTAGGTGCAACTATTCATTCCACACCGAGTATGGTGTCTTATTCAGCAGACTTAGATGCTACTACGGGTGCAGTGACCGACACGCGCGACGATTATGCGTTATTTGGTTCTAGTGATGGTATGGTTCATATGGTGAATGCTGATAACTATACTACTACAGGCAATGGGGGGAGAGAGCTTTTGGCTTTTATGCCAAAATTAATGTTGGATAAACAACCAGAGGCATTAATTAATGGTACGAGCACAGAGGTGGGTAAACCTTACTTTGGTGTGGACGCGCCTTGGCTAGTGAGTGCTAATTATTTTTATGACCTTGATAATAACAGAGTCACTGTAACACCTTGTGCAGCAGATACGACTATCGACCCAAGTAATACCCGTGACTGCCGTAATACCTACGTCCGTGCTTATGGCGGACTACGGATGGGCGGAGAAGGTATGTATGGCTTGGATTTAACGGATAAAAATAATCCTAAGATGCTATTTAGAATCGATTCTACTACGACAGGCTTTGATCGTATGGGACAAATATGGTCAAAACCTACCAAGGCAAAAATTGCCACAGGCATAGACTCGACAACCAAAAAAGTCAATGCTTATAAAGATGTATTAGTCTTTGGTGGCGGTTATGATACCTGCTATGAAGATGAAAACTATCAAGTCGGTACCACAACTTCGACCTTAAGCAATCAAAAATCACAGGCATGTAACCGCACAACCGCTACTGAATCCCTAGGCAATGCTGTATATATGGTGGATGCCAAAACGGGTGCGCTTATTTGGTCAGCCACCAAAACAGCCAATGCGGTATCCGGTGCTACCAATACAACAGTCTCTACCCTCAGTAATAGTATCGTAGGCGGGATTACTGTCCTTGACCGCAACAATGATGGCTATATGGATCAGTTATACTTTGCTGACATGGGCGGTCAAGTATTCCGTGCTGATTTTACCAATGCTGGATTCATCAAACCTGTGAGCAGTGGCACAGCTGCACCTGAAGCTTCATTTAGCAATATGCGTGTGGTTAGAATGCTACAACCTGCCTTTAGTGGTACAGATATCAAATATAATCACCGTTTTTATGAGCGACCTGCCGTCAGTTTTTACCGTGGCGATAGTACCTTTAATAACAGTCGATTGTTTGCTGTGGTTAATGTCATTTCAGGTGACCGCAGTTCGCCGTTATCAAAACTACGTTCTAGCGATGCTTATGCCGATAGGCTGTATGGCATTATGGACACCGATGTCACGTTGGCAGATAAAATCTTATATGCCGATGATTTTACCACCAGAACCGAAACAGGATCTACGGTTAAAGTACAAAAAATCAACGACTTAGCCACTAGTGATTTATATGCTTTTGATACCACATCCACTTCTGCATTATCTTTGGAAGATAAAAAAGATATGATGTATAAAGCAGCGACTAGTACCATGCCAGCTACAGGGGTAAAAACTAAAAAAGGCTGGTATTATCCATTAACGCGCTTTGATGGCTTTGATAAGGTCAAATATACCAAAGGCGTGGGCAAGTCTGAGGTTATTGATAGTTTCTTATATACCACTGTCTACAACCCCGATATGAACTATGGCGTCACTGAGTCTTGTTCTGCAAAAATCACAGGCGGCTCAGAGCGTCAATTGTACTGTCTACCTTACGGTATCTGCTTAAAACAAACCACAAATTCAGCAGGGGCGGCTATCGATGAGTATGCGACATCAAAAAATGGCACAGCAGGTTTTGCGCGGGCAGGGCAAGGTATCCAAGAATTGACGCTAGGACCACGTAGTTCTACATTGTCCAATCAACGCTTATTGATTGGTACGCAAACAATTAGAGATAGAGTCTATAACCGAGTGGACTTTGGTGATGACGGCGGTAAGCTGCTAGCAGGTGATACGGACTCTAATAATATTGGACTTGATAGAATTAGCCAATCATTATCTGGTCTAAGTAAAACAACGGGTGATGGCTCAGCACCAGAGAATATCTACAATGACCGATATACCTTAAAGCCAAATACTTGGTTTGAAGTCAATAAATAACTGAGGCAATGATGAATCGTCACAAGGGCTTTACGCTGATTGAACTGATGGTAACGGTAGCGATGGTTGCGATACTCGCCAGTATCGCTATCCCATCGTATCGGCAATATGCTATCCGCAATGCCGAATCGCAAGCGCAAGCCAAAATGAAGCAGCTAGAGATTGAGCTCAATCGCTGGCGCGCCACTGCACTGACTTATAAAGGCTTTTTCCCCAAAAAAATTGCCAATGACGGTACGGTCAGTTACAGTTATGATACTGGCGCAAGCGATGATGTGGCAAATACGGTGATTTATGTGCCCGCTAACAGCACAGCAGATAATTATCAATACAAGATACGGTTGGTGGATGGCGATAATACTGCCAATAGTCTGGTGCCAACGGCATCTTCGACACTCGCTAATAGCTTGACTGCAGGTAGAGCATGGGTCATGTATGCCACCCCTAATCCCACAAAATTTAACGATGCGCATAATATTTTGCTCACTAGCAGTGGGGCACAATGCAAAGCCAAAAATAGTGACAGTAGCGTTAGTATCATACCAACCAGCTGTGATACTAATTGGGAGAAATGGTAATGAAAAAAAACATGGTAAGAGGCTTTACCCTAATCGAGCTGATGATTGTGGTTGCTATTATTGGCGTGCTGGCGGCGATTGCGTATCCCAGCTATCAGCGCTATGTCATTAAGACCAAACGCACTGATATGATGACAGAAATGCAAAATATCGCCAGTCGTATTGAATCGCGTAAACTCGCCCAAGGTAGTTACACGAACGCAGGCGCGGGATTAGATGGGAGCTTCCCTAGAAGTGGTACAGCCTTGTATACCATTGCCCTAGCACCCACCCCCCTAACTGAACGCTGGACAATTACAGCCATTCCTGTTAGTCCGCAGATGGCAACTGATGGTAGAATTACGCTAAACGCGCAAGGGCTCAAATGTCGCGATAAAAATAATGATGGCGATACCCAAGATCCAGGCGAATGTGGTATGGGTCAAGAATGGAATAACTAGCTTGTCAAGCTAGGCATCGAGCAATTTTTGGTAATATAGATGACATTCATGTGGGGTGATATAAAATACTGACCAAGGCGGTGAAAAGTGATTATGAGCAGCTGAAACAAGATTATGAAATACTGCTGCAAAAGTGCAATTCGTTGCTGCTAGAAAACTTTGACTTAAAACAAAAAACGCATCAAGTTTGATGCGTTTTTTTAAATTAAGCTAGCTTAAGATTTAATACTACCTGCTTTAGCATTAGTTTTATCTGTAGTACAGCTAACTGGAATAAATTGTTTTTCTTGAGCATTTGCTGAATCTAAGCTTGTAATACACTTCCATTGACCATCAGTTGTGCGTTGTAAGTTAATAAATTTACCAGCGATACGCGGGCTACCTTTTAGAGTACATGAAATACCAACAACAGATGCACCAGTAGCTGCAACAAAAGTATCAACAGTATAAGTACAGCGCTCACTAGAAGTTGCATTAAATCCAATATCTGCTAGTTTAGTAATTTGCACACCATCGTTAACTTTTAATTCATAAGCAGTTTTAGCACCAGCAATCTCCGCAAGAGCAGCAGAAACTTGAGATTTGGCAATATAGTTTTGATAAGCAGGAATCGCAATTGCAGCTAAAATACCAATAATAGCAACAACAATCATCAACTCGATCAATGTAAAGCCTTTTTGAGCATTCATAACATTCTCCACAAATGTTGTTAATTTAATTATAAGCTTTGTAAGCTAATTTATACTTAGCACTAAACGTGCCAACTTTTATTATAGACAATTTACACAGAAAAACAGCACCTTAT
>ERZ724525.2261-NODE-2261-length-11093-cov-9.492118_pt1 | contig 11093 bp, 9 predicted proteins | sample MGYA00376058_ERZ724525 | MGnify/ENA primary metagenome ERZ724525 (study PRJEB28724, sample SAMN07190888) | wastewater metagenome | isolation source: influent of sewage treatment plant in Hong Hong | place: USA: Christiansburg, Virginia | collected 2016-03-01 ... | reverse complement strand
CCGCCCGGTGCTGGCGGCGCCGCGCCCTACAGCCCGCCCTGCGGTCCGCCCACCGCCCGCCGTTCGCCCGCCGCCCGCAGAGCGCATCGCTCGTGTGCCTGCCAAGCCGGTCCCAGGTACGGTCGCCGCTTCCGCGCCTCGAGAAGGCACACGGCTCAACAAGCGCCTGGCCGAGCTGGGCGTGTGCTCGCGCCGCGAGGCCGACGACTGGATTGCACACGGCTGGGTCTACGTCAACGGCGCCGTCGCCGAGATGGGCATGCGCGTCTCGCCGCAGGACAAGATCACGGTGGAGCGCGCAGCGCAGCGCCAGCAGGACAAGCAGGTCACCATCCTGCTGCACAAGCCCATGGGCTACGTGTCCGGGCAGGCCGAAGACGGCCACGAGCCGGCGGCGGCACTCATCAACCCGCGCAGCCAATGGCGCGAAGACCAAAGCGGCCTGCGTTTTTCGCCGCCGCAACTGCGTGGCCTGGCGCCCGCCGGGCGGCTGGACATTGATTCGGTGGGGCTCTTGGTGCTGACGCAGGACGGGCGCGTGGCGCGCCAATTGATTGGTGAGGATTCCAGCGTCGACAAGGAATACCTGGTGCGCGTGGTCTATGAAGGGGAGGACGCACTGCGTTCGGGCGAGCGCGCTGAGCCGCTGCAAGAAATTGACGAGCGCGACCCGGTGCGCACCAACGTGCAGGCGGTGTTCCCCCAGGCGCTGCTGGAGCGCCTGCGCCACGGCCTGAGTTTGGACGGCCAGCCGCTCAAGCCCGCCAAGGTGGACTGGCAGAACCCGGAGCAGCTGCGTTTTGTACTGACCGAGGGCAAGAAGCGCCAGATTCGCCGCATGTGCGAGCAGGTGGGTCTCAGGGTGGTGGGCCTCAAGCGCATCCGCATCGGCCGCATCACGCTGGGCGCGCTGCCGGTGGGACAGTGGCGCTTTCTCTCTGCGCACGAGCATTTCTGAAAGAGTGCGGGCAGTCCGACACACCCTTTTTTTCTGGAGCCCGCATGACAACGCCTTCCCCACCCCCCAAGGGAAAAACCGCGCGTGCTGCCGCTGCGGCCGTGCGGCAACTGCGCGCCACCGATGCACGCGGTGTGGCCCGCCTGGCCACGCTGGCCACGTCTGGCGTCACCGACATTGCCGAGGGCGTGCACCGTTCGGTGCTGGGCAGCATGGGCCTGCCGGGCGGCAAGGCGGCCGGGCGCACGCGCGGACTCACGGGGCTCGTATACCAGGGCATTCGCGGCGTCACGCGGCTGGTGGATGTGGGCCTGCAGGCCGCCCTGCTGCGGCTTGAGCCCTTTCTCGATAAAAGCAGCGAAGCCAGTGCCGCGCCCCCGCCCGAGCGCGAAGCCGTGCTGGCGGCGCTCAATGGCGTCATGGGGGACCGCCTCGCCGCCGACAGCAACCCGCTGGCACTGCCCATGGAGCTGCGCCAGCAAGGCCGCCCCATCGACCTGGCGGCGCTGGGCGCCTCGGGTCAGGCCACTGGCAAGGTGTTGTTGTTGCTGCATGGCCTGTGCATGAACGACCTGCAGTGGCAGCGCGCAGGCCATGACCATGGCGCACTGCTGGCGAAAGAGCTGGGCTACACACCAGTTTATGTGCGCTACAACACCGGCCTGCACACTTCCACCAACGGACGTGAGCTGGCCGGCCGCATTGAATCCCTGCTGGCCGATTGGCCGGTTCCGGTGGAGGAATTCACGGTGCTGGTGCACAGCATGGGCGGCCTGGTGATGCGCAGCGCCTGCCAGCACGCGGCTGAAGCTGGGCAGCACTGGCCCGAGCGCCTGGACAAGCTGGTTTTTCTGGGCACGCCGCACCACGGTGCGCCGCTGGAGCGTGCTGGCAATTGGGTGGACGTGCTCCTCGGCAGCACACCCTGGAGCCGTCCCTTTGCCCGCTTGGGGCAGTTGCGCAGCGCCGGCATCACCGACCTGCGCTACGGCCATGTGCAAGACGCCGACTGGCAGGGGCACGACCGTTTCCGCAGAAGCCCGGACAAGCGCCAGCCGCTGCCCTTGCCTGCCGGCGTCGCCTGTTTCACCGTGGCGGCGACTCTGGCGCGCCAGCGCAGCCCCTTGGCTGAGCGCCTGCTGGGCGATGGCCTGGTGCCGCTGGCCAGCGCGCTGGGCCAGCATGCTCAAGCCGAGCATTCGCTGGTTTTCGCCAAAAACCACCAGCTGGTGGTGTACGGCGTGGGGCACCTGCAATTGCTCGACAACCCGCGCGTGGCGCAGCAACTGCTGCAGTGGCTGGCGAGCTAACACGCAGACCAAGCGCTACGATGACATCCCCCAAGGAGACAACGTGGAAAACAAGAAATACCGTTTGGTGACGCGCAGCGATTTTGACGGTCTGGTCTGCGCCGTGCTGCTCAACGAGTTGGACCTGATCGACGACATCACCTTCGTGCACCCCAAGGACATGCAGGACGGCAAGATTGCCATCACCGAGCGCGACATCACCACCAATCTGCCCTTTGTGCCGGGCGCGCACCTGGTGTTTGACCACCACGAGTCGGAAACCGTGCGCAACGCCGGCCGGCGCGACGTGAACCACATCATCGAAGCGCATGCGCCATCGGCCGCGCGCGTGGTCTACAACCACTACGGCGGCCAGGCGGCTTTCCCGCGCATCACCGACGAGATGATGGCGGCTGTCGACCAGGCCGACTCGGCTCAGTACTCGCGGGACGACATCCTCGACCCGCAGGGCTGGGTGCTGCTGAATTACCTGATGGATTCGCGCACCGGCCTGGGGCGTTTTCGGGAGTTCCGCATCAGCAACTACGCGCTGATGATGGATCTCATCAAGTACTGTCGCGACCACACGATTGCGCAAATTTTGCAGCTGCCCGACGTGCAGGAGCGCGTGGCGCTGTACCACGAGCATTCCGCCAAGGCCAAGGAGCAGATCCTGCAATGCGCCACGCAAATTGGGAATCTGGTGGTGCTCGATCTGCGGCCTGAGGAGACCATCTGGGCGACCAACCGCTTCATGATCTATGCGCTGTTCCCCACGGCCAACATCTCGATCCACGTGATGTGGGGCCTGCAAAAGCAGAACACTGTGCTGGCCACGGGCAAGTCGATTCTGGACCGCAGCAGCAAGACACACGTGGGCAACCTGATGCTCGAGTACGGCGGCGGTGGCCATGCGGCCGCAGGCACCTGCCAGGTGGCCAACGACAAGGCCGACGGCATGCTGCAAATGCTGGTGCAGCGCATCAACGTCGACGGTTGAAAAATACCAGTCAAATATGGCTCTAGCGCTTATGCAGTAAGCGCAAGCAGCTATTGAATTTGCATTTTTTCGGGTTGCGCCCTGTTGGCAGTCGTCGCTTGAAACCCGCCTGACCCGCCCCTAAATGGGAGCTTGCAAGCGCCGCTTCCTGCGCGGGCGGTGCTTTCCTCCTTTTTCCATCGTCTTTTCGTCCAATCATCCCTATGAGCAAACAAACCCTGTCCTTCCAGGCCGAAGTGGCCCAATTGCTGCACCTCGTCACGCATTCGCTGTATTCGAACCCGGAAATCTTCGTGCGCGAGCTGATTTCCAATGCTTCCGACGCCTGCGACAAGCTGCGTTTCGAGGCACTGGACAAGCCCGCGCTGTACGAAGACGCGCCGAACTTGGAAGTGCGCGTATCGTTCGACAAGGACGCCAAGACGCTCACCATTGCCGACAACGGCATCGGCATGAGCGCGCAAGAGGCCATTGACCACCTGGGCACCATTGCCAAGAGCGGCACCAAAGACTTCATGGGCAAGCTCACCGGCGACCAGAAGCAGGACGCTCAACTCATCGGTCAGTTCGGCGTGGGCTTCTACTCGGGCTTCATCGTCGCCGACAAGATCACGGTGGAGTCGCGCCGCGCCGGCCTGCCGGCGAGCGACGGCGTGCGTTGGGTCAGCGGGGGTAGCGGCGATTTCGAAGTCGAAGCTATCGACCGTCCGCAGCGCGGCACCAGCGTCACGCTGCACTTGCGCGACGACGCCGAGGACTACCTCAACGCCTGGAAGCTCAAGAGCGTCATCGCCAAATATTCCGACCACATCAGCCTGCCCATCCTGATGGAAAAGGAAGAGTGGAAAGACGGCGAGTTGATTAACCCGTCGGACGAAGCGGGTGGCCGCCAGCCCGGCGCCATGGTCAAGACGGGCGAATGGGAAGCCGTCAACAAAGCCAGCGCGCTGTGGACCCGCCCGAAGAAAGACATCACCGAGGAGCAGTACCAGGATTTCTACAAGGCCATCAGCCACGACCACGAGAACCCGCTGACCTGGGCGCACAACCGCGTCGAGGGCAACACCGAATACACACAGCTGCTTTACATCCCCGCCAAAGCGCCGTTCGACCTGTGGAACCGAGACAAGAAGGCCGGCATCAAGCTCTACGTCAAGCGCGTCTTCATCATGGACGACGCCGAGGCGCTGATGCCCAGCTACCTGCGCTTTGTGAAGGGCGTGATCGATTCCAGCGACCTGCCGCTCAACGTCAGCCGCGAGCTGCTGCAGGAGAGCCGCGACGTCAAGGCCATCCGCGAAGGCAGCACCAAGCGCGTGCTGTCCATGCTGGAAGACCTGGCCAAGCACGACAAGCATGAAACCGCCGCCGAGGGAGCAGATGCTGTCACCGACGTGGTGGACCCGGACGACAAAGCCAAGGAAGGCAAGTACAGCCAGTTCTACGCCGAGTTCGGCGCCGTGCTCAAGGAAGGCCTGGGCGAAGACTTTGGCAACCGCGAGCGCCTGGCCAAGCTGCTGCGCTTTGCGTCGACGACCAGCGACACGGCGAGCGTCTCGTTCGCCGACTACAAGGCGCGCATGAAGGACGGCCAGGAGGCCATCTACTACATCACCGCCGACACCTTCGCTGGCGCCAAGAACAGCCCGCAACTTGAAGTCTTCAAGAAGAAGGGTATCGAAGTGCTCTTGATGACCGATCGCGTGGACGAATGGGCGCTGAACTACCTGCAGGACTTTGACGGCATACCTCTGCAAAGCGTCGCCAAGGGCGCGGTCGACCTGGGCACGCTGCAGGACGAAGCCGAGAAAAAGGCCACCGAAGACGCGGCCGAAGCCTTCAAGCCGCTGCTCGCCAAGCTCAAAGAGGCGCTCAAAGACAAGGCAGAAGACGTGCGCGTCACCTCGCGCCTGGTCGATTCACCCGCTTGCCTCGTGGTACAGGACGACGGCATGAGCACGCAGCTGGCCCGCATGCTCAAGCAGGCCGGCCAGCAGGCGCCCGAATCCAAGCCCGTGCTGGAAGTGAACCCAGAGCACCCGCTGGTGAAGAAGTTGGAGGGCAGCGTGCATTTCAACGACCTGGCCCACATCCTGTTCGACCAGGCACTGCTGGCCGAAGGCGGCTTGCCAGACGATCCGGCCGCCTACGTGCGCCGCGTCAACGCGCTGCTGGTCTGAAAATAGGGCAAGAATAGCTGCTAGCGCTTATCTGGTAAGCATTGGAAGCTATTAAAGTTGAAGTAGTCTGAGCACGCGGGGCGTCTCAGGTGGCCCGTTTTGCCGAGCGAAGAATGCGGGCGTGCAGCGCGTCGCGTTCGGTGGGTGCAGCATCGATCAGATCTTTGAGGGTGCGCTCGGGCAGTTCCACGCTCTGGCGCCGGTCCTTGGTGACTGGGACATTGCGCCAACCGGACAGCACCATCCAGTCCCACAGCTCGCGCGGCATCGGCTGGGTGACTTGCATCTTCAGACTGCCGCACATGATGGACGCCCCGACCGGCGGCAAAGGCCCCACGGGCGGTGTCTGGCGCTTGGCGCGGATGGAAAAGAGCGTACGCAGCTTGTCTTTCATGGGGTCCGGTTCTTCTACGGGTGAGCTTGCAGCATACAAGAGTATGCGGCGCGCCGCAGGGTTTGCTTGGCTCGCCTGTGGGCCTCGAAAGGCGCGATTGCCAGGCTTTGCATCGCGCGCCTGCCAGCTCGATGTCCCCGCTCCGTCTGGGGAAATTTTTGGCGCTCCCAACTGGCCTTATGCTCTTGCTGCCCGTCGCTTGAACGATCGGCCAAGGGTCTTTGTTGAGAGCGCCTGTCGGCGCTGACATCGTCGCAAAGGAAACGCATGCAGGCCACGGAAGTGGAGCCGAGCGGAATTGAAGCCAACCCCGTCGCGTTGAACGCCATCATGCGTGCGTCCGAAAAGCACCTCATCGTGGCCTCCGAGGACATTGTGGACGCGCGGGGTTTCAAGCTGTGGGCCAAAGGGCAGCCGGTTTCGGCCAGCTTGCAACAGAAGTTGCTGGAGCGACGGCTGGAGCGGCCCCTGGAAGCCTGCCTGAGCGCGCAGGACGGAGCCACACTGCCCTTCCTGCAGGAAAGCCTGGCCAGCTTTTTGTCCAGTCCCACGGCGTTGGCGCAGGGCCTCGCGCCCTGGGCGGGTCCGGTGCAAGAGCACATGCAGGGACTTGCCTGGCATTCCGTGGTGCAGTTGCTGTGCACCACGGCCATGGCCACGCGCACCAGTTACATCGCCCATGCCGTGGCCGCAGCGGCCTTGATGGGGTCCATGGCCTTGTCAAAAAAATGGCCGGCAGGCGAGGTTCGCACGGCCATGCTCGCGGGCCTGCTGCACGATATTGGCGAGGTCTACATCCAGCCCGAGTATCTGGATTTGTCGGTTCCACTCGACCTTTTGGGCTACAAGCACCTGGCCGTCCATCCGCGCATGGCGCAAATGCTGCTCTCGTCGACCACCGACTACAGCCCTGCGCTCTGCCGGGCCGTGGGCGAGCACCACGAACGGCTCGATGGTTCGGGCTACCCGGCGCGCCTGCTTGGCAAGCAGATGTCGGAGCTGGGCAAGATGCTGTCGGTCGTTGAGGTCACCCTGGGCATCTCGCGCGCTCGCTCGGCGCCCATGAAGCGAACCAGTTTTGCGCTGCGCCTGATTCCCGGCGAGTTCGACCTGCGCTACGCAAGCTTCGTCTGCAATATGGCCCAGGAGGCGCACGAGGAGCTGCCGCAGCTGGATGGCTTGCCGCGCACCGTCAGCATTCTTCATCCCATGGAGCGCATCAAGGAGCGGATGGACGATGTGGCTGCGCTGCGCAGCGAGATGCTGCGCCAGAAGAGCGCTGCGCCCAGCATGGCAATTATTGAGGTGGCGGCCGCCCGGCTCGACCGGCTGAAGACAGCATGGAACTCGCTGGGTTCCTGGGGAGCCAGCGCCTCCGACCTGTCCGGGGAAGAGCACTTCGAGATCGACATGGCGGATCGCGAACTGAACCAGCGCATACGCGAACTCCAGCGCGAATGCCTGCTGCTGGCGATGCGCCTGCCGCTCAACGAGCGCGGGCTGCTGGCGCCGCTGTGGCGGGAGCTGCAGGTGGACGAAGCTTGAGGGTCACACCGACAGCGGCTCCTCCTGCATGGCCTCGATCTGCTCTTCGAGCATGTCCACTTGCCCGCTCCAATAGTCGCTGGAGCCAAACCAGGGGAAATTGACGGGGAAAATCGGGTCTTCCCAGCGCCGCGCCAACCAGGCGCTGTAGTGGATGAGGCGCAGCGTGCGCAGCGGCTCGATCAACGCCAGCTCGCGTCGGTCGAAGCTGCGAAACTGCTCGTAACCCTCCAGCAGCGCGCTCAGTTGCCCGGTGCGCTGGCGCCGGTCGCCTGAGAGCAGCATCCACAAATCCTGCACGGCCGGGCCACTTCGCGCGTCGTCCAGGTCGACAAAGTGCGGCCCGCCGCGCCCCCATTCGTCCAGCGGGGTCCAGAGGATGTTGCCGGGGTGGCAATCGCCGTGCAGGCGAATTTGCGTCGAAGTTTTTAGGCTAAATTGGCCTCCAGCGCTTGATGGGTAATCGCTAGCAGCTATTGTTTTAAGAGCGCGTTGGCACACGTCCAGCCAGCGCGATTGCATGTCCAGCGGCACGGCGGCATGCGCCATCAGCCAGTCGCGTGGTTCTTCGCCAAAGCTCTGCACGTCGAGCGCCGGGCGCTCGGTAAACGGTTTGGCCGCGCCCACGGTGTGCAGGCGCGCGAGAAAGCGGCCAATCCATTCCAGCACTTCCCAGTCGTCCAGCTCGGGCGTGCGGCCGCCGCGCCAGGGGCTCACCGAGAAGAGGAAATCGCCATGCACATGCACCGTCTGGCCGCCCAGCACCAGCGGCGCCACGGCCGGCACTTCGGCCTCCACCAGCTCGGCGGCAAAGGCATGTTCTTCAAGGATTTGCGCCTGGCTCCAGCGCTGGGGCCGGTAGAACTTGGCGACGACGCGCTCGCCGTCTTCCAGCGTGGCCTGGTAGACCCGGTTTTCGTACGACGACAGCGCCATCAGCCGCCCGTCGCCGTAGAGGCCCACGCTGGCCAGGGCGTCCAGCACCTGGTCGGGGCTCAGGCGCGCGTAGGGGTGCGGATCGGTGCCGGCGGCGTTGTTTTTGAAGGGCGGCTGTTCAGTGGCGTCGGTTGGGCTCATGCCCCATTGTCGCCCTCGGCACGCTCTGGCTGCAGACTGGCGATGTGGCCGCTGCGCGGATCGCCGTGGCCGGCGAGCAAATCCTGGAACAGGGACTGCGTGGCCTCGGGGCCGAGATCCCGCTGCACCACCAGCCAGGGCGCAAGCGGCGATTGCACCGCCGTGCGCAGCTGGTTCCAGGCACCCACCAGACGATCGTTCAGACCCTGTGCGCCCCATTCGGCGTGGCGCTTCTTGACCTGTGCGGGGGCGAAGAACATCACCGGGCGCGGCCCTGGCAGCTGCCCGGCGCCACCCAGGTCCTGCACGTGGCTGGCGCCGACGGAGCAGCTGTACGCCAGCCCCGTAAAGTGCTGGTGGATGCGTTTTCGCAAGGCCACGCTGCCGGCGAAATCGATGTAGACACTGGGCTCGGCGCCATCGAGTTGCTCCAGGGCGCCGTAGGCCACCACGCGGTTGTAGCATCCCAGGCTCTCGCAGAACGCCACGTTGCCGGGCGAGGTGAGGCCCACCACCTCCAGGCCGCCGCGCTGCGCCAATTGAAATGCTGTGCCCCAGGCGGTCTTGCTGGATGCGCTGGAAAGCAGCATGCGGCGCGCGCCAAAGAACTGCTGGTCGGCAAGGAAGTCGTCGATCAGCCACGACGTGATGAACAGCGGGCGCAAGAGCGCCTGCAGGTCTTCGTTGTCGTCCCGGTAGAACGGATCGGTGCTGCTGCGCACATAGTGGTTGTAGACCGCGTGCAATCCCGCGCGGTGCGCTGCGCCATCGCTGAAACCGGCAGCGTTGGCGCGCTGGGGCGAGAGCACCGCGCTGCTCGCCATGGGCCAGTAGCCGTACAGGCGCTCGCCCACGGCGACGTCGGGATGCGTGGATTCCATCGCCGTGCCAAAGCCCCACACCGGCACGATGCCCCAGCCCTCTTCGCCACTCGGAAAGAAGCTCCAATAGTTCAGCATGTCGCCCAGCGCGGCGTAGGTGATGTTGTTGGCGGTAAGTGCAAACGCATCGACGCGCACGCGCACCTGGCCATCGACAAGGGGCGCGTCGGGGGCCGAAACAAGGCGGGTAGTGGCCAGTTGATCTTGGCGGACGAGGAGGGTGGTGGTCATTTCGCGACAGTAGCCCAAAGCGGCGGGCGCCTCAACGCCTCTGGGACCCTTGTGCGACAGCTGGCGCAAGGCCGGCCACGGCGACAATGGGCTTTTGTGCGAAACGACCGGCTTTGGCCGGACAGACAAGGTGCCTACGTGCCCACTTTGAACAAACGACTGCACATTGCACGCCGAGGCGTGCTGTATTCGCTGGTGCTGTGCATGCTGATTCTGCTGATCGGCGGCGTGGGCTTCTGGGCTTTGGACCCGGGCGTGAAGACCTTGGCCGACGGCCTGTGGCTGGCCTTCACCACGGCGGCCACGGTGGGCTATGGCGACATCGTGCCCAGCACCCACGCCTCGCGCGGCTTTGCCGTGCTGGTGGTGCTGCTGGGCTTGGCGGTGCTGTCCTTGGCCACGGCGTCGCTGGCGGCCATCTTTGTGGAAAAAGACGTGCAGGCCGACGAAATCATTTTTGAAGAGGACCTTTCCGTCGAGATCAGCCTGCTGCGGGACGACATCCGCATCTTGCGCGAGGAAGTCCGGGCGCTGCGCCAGCCTGCGCTGCGCCATCAGCCGCCCGCTTGATATCCCGCTGCGGATTACGCCAGGGTGATGTTCACGTCAATGTTGCCGCGCGTCGCGTTCGAGTACGGGCAAACCTGGTGGGCGGCGTCGAGGAGCTTTTGTGCGGCGTCCTTGTCCATTCCTGGCAGCGAAACCTTCATGCGCACGGCGATGCCGTAGGCGTTGGGGATGGGGCCCAGGTCGACTTCGGCGTCCACGGCCAGGTCTTGCGGCAGCGTGAGCTGCATCTTGCCGGCGACTGCCTTCATGGCGCCGATGAAACAGGCGGAGTAGCCGGCGGCAAACATCTGCTCAGGGTTGGTGCCGGTGCCAGACGTGCCGGGCGAAGAGAGCTTTACATCCAGGCGGCCGTCGTCGCTGCGGGAGGCCCCTTCGCGGCCACCAGTGGTGTGGGCTTTGGCGGTGTAGAGAACTTTTTCGAGTGTGGTCATGGTGGTTTCCTTCAAGGTTGTGCCTGCGGCGCAGGCGGGGGAGAAACGGGATCAGTGGTCGTGCCGCCAGCGGCGAGGGTGCCCCGCAGCGCCTGCAATTGCTGCGTCAGCGCCTGGATCTGCGGTAATTCGAGCTGGCTTTGCGTACGCACGCAGGCCGGCACGCTGCGCGCCTGCTGCTGCAGCGCACGGCCCGCCGGGGTGAGGGTGATGCGCACGCGCCGCTCGTCCGCACTGTCGCGGGTGCGCTGCAGCCAGCCCGCCGCTTCGAGCCGCTTGAGCAGCGGCGTGAGCGTGCCGGAATCGAGAAAAAGACGCTCGCCGATCTGGGAGACGGGCCGATCGTCCTGCTGCCACAGCACCAAGAGCACCAGGTACTGGGGGTAGGTCAGGCCCAGAGCATCCAGCAGCGGCTTGTAGACCTTGGTCATGGCCAGAGAGGCCGAATACAGCGCAAAACAGAGCTGGTGGTCGAGCAGCAATTCGGGCGGGCTGGAGGGCGGGAGTCGCGATGGCATGGCCGAATTGTAGCTAGCA
>ERZ724525.2260-NODE-2260-length-11099-cov-7.693137_pt1 | contig 11099 bp, 8 predicted proteins | sample MGYA00376058_ERZ724525 | MGnify/ENA primary metagenome ERZ724525 (study PRJEB28724, sample SAMN07190888) | wastewater metagenome | isolation source: influent of sewage treatment plant in Hong Hong | place: USA: Christiansburg, Virginia | collected 2016-03-01 ... | reverse complement strand
TTTTGCGCTCGGCGCGGCTGATCTGAATGTGACCGACGTGTGCGTCGTCAATGTGAGAGAGGATGTCCATGGTTGTCCTTTATTATTTGAGCCCGTTGAGCAATTCTTGCCAAAGGCTGTTTTTAAAACTGTCTCTAAAAAATCCAAAATGCCCGATGCGCGGCGCGTTCACGTCTTGAGGCGAAAAACGGCGCATGGTCTTGGGCGCGTGGGTGTAAAAACCGTGGATCGACGCGACATTTTGCGCCGACATGTATTCATCGTCAGTGAACGAAAATGACTCAAGTGGCGTGCGCACGGCGGCGTACTTGGCGCGCATGGTTTCACCTTCCACGCCGACGGCGTATTCGGGATGCAAGCACCAGCGTCGCCACTGTTGAATCACGCCCAGCGGCAGGTCGCCAACCATGTTCAGCCGTTTGCCCGGAAAATAGCCCACCAATCGCGTGCTCACGGGGACGGCAAAATACCACATGAACCAGACGATGCGCTTGAGCGACGGTGAATTTTCACGCCAATAACCGCTGCCCGTACCGATGGTGAAGGCTTTGGCGATACGCTCGTGACTCACCAGCGGGATGACTTGCCCGCCCAAACTGTGTCCAATCCAATACAGCGGTAAATTAGGCGCACGGTCATGCAATGTGTTTAAAACCCAATCGGCATCCGCCGCCCAATCCAGCACATCAGCGGTGATTTTGTTCAGCGGCAATTGGCTCGCCTTGAGCGACTCACCCATGCCCGCGTAATCAAACGTGGTGACTTGGTATCCTTGTTCGGCCAGCCAAGCGGCGAATTTGCTGTAATACGATTGCGGCACGCCCATGGCAGGCGCGATGAGCACCAAACCCTGAGCCACATCCGTAGGCGAATACGTGGTCGTGACCACAGGCAAACGATTGGCTGCGGTCAGTGTTTGGCTTTCTATTTGCATCTTAATTTAAACCAAAGCCGAAGCGATGTACAAACCAATCACGCACAACACGCCAACCGTCCACACCAAAGAGCGCGGAGTAGACAAATCCTTGGCGTAACACCACACATACACCACGCGCGCGAGGATGAACAGACCTGCGAGCCAATTCAAGGTGCTCGCTTCCACGCCGCGCATCGTCGCCAACAATACGGCGGGTGCAAACATCATCAACGCCTCCCAGCTGTTCGCTTGCGCGGCCACCATGCGTTTGGGCATTGAGCCAGCGGGCAGTTTGTCTAAAAATTCGCGCGGGTTGCGATTGTCGTAGCCGCGTTTCATTTTTGCGGGCGTGATGGCGATGATGGGTAAGAATGAAGCGAGTAACAGCATCCAATGGGCGAAAAGCATGACGAATCCAATCTTAAAGGCAAACTGAAAGGCAAACTGAAAGGCAAAACAGCCTGCAAGAAGCAGGCTGTTTTGGGGATGTGATTACAAGCGTTCGATAATGCCCGCAGCACCCATGCCCGTGCCCACACACATGGTGACCATGCCGTAGCGACCACCTGTGCGTTGCAAACCGTGCAACACCGTCGCCGCACGAATTGCGCCCGTTGCGCCGAGAGGATGGCCGAGGGCAATCGCGCCGCCGAGCGGGTTGATTTTCGACTCATCCATGCCGAGGTCTTGAATCACGGCCAAGGCTTGCGCTGCAAAAGCCTCATTCAATTCAATCCAATCCATATCGGACAATTGCAGACCCGCCACTTTCAATGCCGCAGGAATTGCTTCTTTCGGGCCAATGCCCATAATTTCTGGGGGCACACCGCGCACAGAGAACGACACAAAACGACCGATCGGCGTTAAATTGTGTTCTTTCAAAATTTTCTCAGACACCAGCAACAAGGCACCAGCGCCATCCGACATCTGCGAGCTGTTACCAGCGGTCACACTGCCTCGTGCGGCAAAGACGGGTTTGAGTTTTGCCAAGGTTTCTGCCGTGGTGTCGGCACGCGGGCCTTCATCTTGGCTGACCGTGAAACCTTTGGCTTTGAGCTCTTGGCTGATCAAGTCCACACCCATGTCGCTCACGTCATAGGGTGTGATTTCCGCATTAAAATAACCCGCCGCTTGTGCAGCCAAAGCGCGGCGATGAGATTCTGCAGCAAATGCGTCTTGCGCTTCTCGGCTGATGTTCCACTGTTTGGCGACATTTTCAGCAGTCAAGCCCATGCCATAGGCGATGCCAATGTTTTCGTCCTTGCTGAAAATGGCAGGATTCATGTCGGTCAAAATGGCATTCATCGGCACCATGCTCATGGACTCGGCACCTGCTGCAATCATCACGTCGGCTTGGCCTGTGCGAATGCGGTCCGCCGCCATCGCCAAAGCCGTCACGCCAGAGGCACAGTAACGGTTCACGGTGACACCGCCAATGGTATTTGGCAAGCCTGCGAACAGCACGCCCATGCGCGCCATATTCAAACCTTGAGGCCCTTGTGGAATCGCGCAACCAACGATTGCGTCTTCAATCAAACTCGGATCAAGCTGTGGCACTTGGGCGATCACGCTTTTCATCACGTGAGCGAGTAAATCGTCGGGGCGGGTGTTTTTAAACACACCGCGTGGTGCTTTACCCACAGGTGTGCGCGTGGCGGCAACAATGTAGGCTTCTTGTAATTGGGTCATGCGAATCTCCTTCAAAAAAAGTTAAAACCTACTTTTTTTGGCTGAATGAATTAGACATTTTTTGCGGCACAGCCGCAAAAAATTTGAATAAAAAACTTTAGTTGCGAACAGGTTTACCCGTCGACAACATGCCCATGATGCGCTCTTGCGTTTTGGGGTTGCTCAAGGCTTCAAGGAAGTGCTTTCGCTCCAGTTTCAGCAACCACGCTTCATCCACCTGCGTACCCGCTTCAACGCCGCCGCCGGTCAGGATGTTGGCCACGCGGGTGGCCAATTCACCGTCATACGCTGAAATAAAGCCGCCGTCACGCATGTTGGCGATGATCGACTGTAAAGTGGCTTGCACCGAAGGACCTGCTGCGCTGATGTTGGCGGCGGCCAATGGTGGGCGATAACCCGCATCTGCCAACGCCACCGCTTGACCTTTGGCCACGTGCAACAATTCGTGAATATTGAACACCACGGTGTCGGTCTCTGCCAAGAAACCCATGCTTTGTGCATCGCGTGCAGATTTTGAAACTTTGGCCATCGCCACATTTTGGAACCATGGCTTGATGAATTCGGTCAAATTGGTGAAGCCATATGCGCCACCCGCTTGTGCGGCACGCAACGCGGCTTCTTTCAAGCCACCGCCCGCAGGCACGAGACCCACGCCCAATTCCACCAAACCGATGTACGTTTCCAAATGCGCCACACGTGCCGCACAATGCATTGGGATTTCACAACCACCACCCAAAGCCAAACCAGCCATTGCGGCCACCACGGGCACTTGCGCGTATTTGATGCGCATCGCAGTGTTTTGGAACTCGGCCACAAAGGGTTCAACGGCGGCGGCGCCACCTTTCATGAACAAAGGCATGGCGGCTTGCAAATCCGCTCCCGCTGAAAACGGTCCACCGCTCAAAGAGCCTGTTTGCCAAATGACCAAGCCTTTAAAGTCTTGCTCTGCCAGCGTGACCGCTTGCTGCAAACCAGCGAGCACGCCAGGGCCAACGGTGTTCATTTTTGATTTGAATGATGCGATCAAAATGCCGTCGTTTTGATGCCACAAACGAATCGAGTCGTCTTCAAATACGGTCACACCCGCTGTTTTTGGATCAGCGGCATGTTCGCCCACCAATGATGCGGGGAAGGCTTGACGTGCATAGACAGGCAGGGATGAACGCGGGGTAAAATCTTTATGGGCGGGTGAGTAAGAGCCTGCAGCACTGTGTGCACCGTCCACTTCAGCCACCCATGCAGGCAAGGGTGCCGTCGAAAGCGCTTTGCCCGCAGCGATGTCTTCAGACACCCAATCGGCAATTTGTTTCCAGCCTGCCGCCTGCCATGTTTCAAATGGACCTTCGTTCCAACCAAAACCCCAACGAATTGCAAAATCAATGTCGCGCGCATTGTCGGCAATTGATTCCAGATGGATCGCAATGTAATGAAACACATCGCGGAAAATCGCCCATAAAAATTGAGCTTGCGGATGGTCTGTTTCGCGCAAGAGTTTCAAACGTTCGGCTGCAGGGCGTTTAAGGATGCGGGCAATGATGTCATCGGCGGTACCGCCGCCCGTGACATACTCACCCGTGGCGGGGTTGAGGACTTTGATTTCTTTGCCTTCTTTTTTATAAAAACCCGCACCTGATTTTTGACCCAGTGCGCCTTTTTCAACCAAGCCCTTGAGCACGGCAGGCACAGGGTACACGCTGGCAAAAGGATCGTCTTTGAGGTTGTCATCCATCGTTTTGATGACATGTGCCATGGTGTCCAAGCCAACCACATCCGCAGTGCGGAAAGTGGCCGATTTGGCACGGCCAAGTTTTGCCCCCGTCAAGTCGTCGACCACGTCGAACGACAGTCCAAATTTTTCGGCTTCAGCCATCACCGCCAAAATAGAAAACACGCCCACACGGTTGGCGATGAAGTTCGGTGTGTCTTTTGCGCGCACAACGCCTTTACCCAAGGTGGTGGTGGCGAAGGTTTCGAGGTCATCCAATGTTTTGGCGTCGGTGGTGGCTGTTGGAATCAACTCCACCAAATGCATGTAACGCGGCGGATTGAAAAAGTGCACGCCACAAAAGCGTTTTTTCAACTCATCTGAAAAACCATTCGACAACTCGGTGATGGACAAACCAGAGGTGTTGCTGGCGAAAATCGCATGGGGTGCAAGGTGCGGTGCGACTTTGGCATACAGCGCATGTTTCCAGTCCATGCGCTCAGCAATCGCTTCGATCACAAGGTCACATTCACTGAGCTTGGCCAAATCGGTTTCATAATTCGCTGCCTGGACAAATGCGCCGTCTGCGCTGTTGCCAAATGGAGCAGGGGAGAGTTTTTTTAAGCCAGCAAGGGCTTTATTGACGATGCCATTGGCGTCGCCTTCTTTGGCCGCCAAATCAAACAACATCACAGGGACTTTAGCGTTAATCAGGTGTGCTGCGATTTGCGCGCCCATCACGCCTGCGCCGAGTACGGCGACTTTACGGATAACCAAATTACTCACGTTGTATTTCCTTCACATCCGACCAACATTGGATTAAGTTGATGCTCGATTCCATCACTTGACCCATTCAAAATCAAGCGAGGGGTTAAAAAGTAGGGCGGGCATGTCCTGCTCGCCCCACATTGTATGACTTTATATTGACAATTAACGTACACGCTGCCATGTTTGGTTGCGCCCCAAAGCGCTGATGCCTTTATAGCCACGAACCACCATGCTGCTGCCATTGTCTTTGAGGTTCACGCTGTAAGTATTGCCATTTTTAGGGTCTTGAATGCGGCCACCGCCGTACTCATTGCCACCTTCTGATGTGACCCCCCAAAGAATGGTTTGGCCGATCAAATTTTTCCCGTGAAACTCGCCTTCGCACACGTCGCAGACATTTGGACCATTCAACACATCGGCGATGCGGCCGACGTATTTGCCGCCTTCATTGGTGATGCGCACCAATGATTTGGCTTGACCTGTTTTGTCATCGATGGTACGCCATGTACCCGTTGGATCGGCCATTGCCACGGCAGACACGGTTAAACCTGCGGCGATTAAGCCTAATTTTTGCCATACTTTCATTGCTGTCTCCTGATTATTTAACATTTTTTAAAACATGAATGGTGTGGGTGTGAAGGCCACACACTATCAACCCGTCACAGTACAACTTGGTTGACACAATTGCACGACCGTTCGAAATTTAAAACCCATGCAAAACTTGATGGCTTTGTTGGGTTCTCTCGAAACAGGGCAATCAACCCAGCGGCTTAAAACCAATCGTCTTGCATCTCAGCCAACGATGCATTTCCTGCACGGGCTTGGCGAATATAGCCGGCCGTTTCTGGTAAAAGTTTAGCAAAATAGAAACGCGCTGTCGCCAATTTTGCTTTGTAAAAGTCATCTTGGTTTTCTTTTTCCAAAGCGACTTTCGCCATGCGTGCCCAGAAATACGAGAACACCATATGGCCGACGACGCGTTGATACGGCACCGAAGCGGCACCCACTTCATCTTGGTTGGCCATGGCCTTCATGCCGATTTCCATGGTCAATTTTTCAACTTTAACGGCAATATCGGCCAGCGGATTAACAAACTCTTGCATTTTCATGTCAATGCCGTTGTCTTCAACGAATGCACGCACAACCTCACCAAATGCCTTCATTTTTGCGCCCATGTCGCTCAAAATTTTGCGCCCCAGCAAATCAAGGGCTTGAACGCCATTTGTGCCTTCATAAATTTGAGTGATGCGCGCATCACGCACATACTGTTCCATGCCCCATTCGGCGATGAATCCATGCCCACCGTAGACCTGCACACCGTGATTGGTGCATTCAAAAGCATTGTCGGTGATGAATGCTTTGATGATTGGCGTGAGCAGGGCAACCATATCGGCTGCTTCAGCACGCACCGCCTCATCGGGATGTGACAGCTCTTTGTCAATTTCGAGCGCAATCCAGTACGTGAACGCGCGTGCGCCTTCAGCATATGCACGCTGTGTCAACAACATGCGACGCACGTCAGGGTGCACAATGATGGGGTCGGCTTCTTTGGTCGGTGCTTTTGTGCCAGACAATGAGCGCATTTGTAAGCGGTCTTTGGCGTAATTGCGAGCATTTTGATAAGAGATTTCGGTCAAGCCCAAACCCTGCATGCCCACGCCCAAACGTGCGGCATTCATCATGACAAACATGGCTTGCAAACCTTTATGCGGTTCGCCAACCAGCCAGCCAGCCGCACCATCCAGGTTAATGACACACGTTGAATTGCTGTGAATGCCCATTTTGTGCTCAAGCGAACCGCATGAGACAGGATTACGCGCACCAACAGAACCATCGTCGTTTGGTAAAAACTTAGGCACGACAAACAAAGAAATGCCCTTGGTGCCTTTGGCAGACTCAGGCAGGCGCGCCAAAACAAGGTGGATGATGTTGTCCGCCATGTCGTGTTCACCGCTGGAAATAAAGATTTTGGTGCCGGTGATGCTGTAACTGCCGTCGGCCTGTGGTTCTGCTTTGGTGCGCAACAAACCCAAATCAGTACCGCAATGGGGCTCCGTCAAACACATCGTGCCAGTCCATTCACCCGTTGCAAGCTTGCCCAAATATTTGTTCTTCAGCTCATCCGTACCATGCGCATGCAAGGCTTCGTATGCGCCGTGGCTCAATCCTGGGTACATCGTCCAAGCGATATTGGCCGAATTCAGCATTTCATACAACACATTGTTCAGCGACACAGGCAAACCTTGACCGCCGTACTCAGGATCACATGACAACGCAGGCCAACCCGCTTCCACATACTGTTTATAGGCTTCTTTGTAGCCTTTTGGCGTGGTCACAACAGTGTCATTCCAATGACAACCTTCTTGGTCGCCCGATTGGTTTAGAGGAAAGATCACGTCCGCTGCAAACTTGCCGGCTTCTTCAATGACCGCATTGATTGTATCCGCATCCAAGTCTGCATGTGCAGGCAAAGTTTTCAATGTGGATTCAACATCCAACATTTCGTGCAATACAAACTGCATGTCGCGCAGTGGTGGTACATATGAACCCATGATACTTGTCTCCAATGTTATGTTGCGCAGCCAGGAGAGGGTTCACAGGGTGTTTCCACCTTGGGGTTAACGCAGCACGATGTCATGATGCCGTTCAACCCCACCCAAACCTAAGCCACACGTTGGTACTGATTTAAAATTCTTTCAAACACCTGCCGAATCATGTCTGAGCCATTGTTGCGCGCCATTAAGCGTGCACTGTGGTGAAATCCCAAGGCCAAACCATACAATTCGAAAATCACCAAATCAACAGGTGTATCTTCCCGCAATTCACCCGTCTCAATGGATTGGCGAATGGCGCGTTCCAATTCTTTTTCCCAGCCCTCGATCATGCCGACCAACTCATCGCGAACAGGGCCAGGGCGGTCGTCATATTCCACACCACCAGAAATATACAAGCAACCTTGTTCATTCTCGTGACCCAGACGGGTGAACCAATTGCCTAAAATTGCTTTTAAGCGCAACAACCCGCGCGGTTCAGTCACCGCAGGCTTAAGGATGTCGGTCAAGAAACGAACCTCATACTCTTTCAACGTTGCGATCAGCAGCTCCTCCCGCGAGCCAAAATGCGAGAACACACCGCTTTTACTCATGCTTAAACGATCGGCCAAAATGCCAATCGTTACACCTTCTAAGCCATCTCGTGCAGCCACTTCCAACGCCACATCCAAAATCGCTGCACGGGTTTGCTCACCTTTGCGTACGGCAGGGCGTTCGTTTGATGTCATATTATTGACGATAGCCATTACTTCACTCCAACAAAATCGAACGTTCGTTCTATTCTCAAGAAAACTTCACTCTGTGTCAATAGGTGCTTGTAAAAAAATCTTGTTTTTTAAAATTTAAGCGCCGCATTTTCAAAAATGCGACGTTTTACTTCCAAAGCCCCCGACATTTTTGGATATTAACCTAAATCCAGCAGGGGAAAACAAATTTTTGTGTGTTTATTGACCCATCCTTCATCAACTTCAACAACAATGCAGCAGGCACAAAAAAACCGCAAAATATGCGGTTTTTAGAACAAAGCTCTTATTCATCGGTAATGACGTGCGCTAAACGCCTGTCTGTACTTGAGCATACACATCATCAGACATCACCTCTTGTCCAATCAATCGCGCAACGGCATTTTGCGCGGCTTTCGCCAGCTCATGACGCGCTGAAAATTGCGCCGCAGGAATCACCGCCCCATACCGTGCATGCGCAGTCACGCCGCCACTGGATGCAATTTGCCATAAGCTGCTCATCAAACTGGTGTCCCCCTCATACGCGGCATGAGCGGTGTACTGCCCATTTTGGGTATACGTCACGCCCAATGGATACAAATGCATTTCGTTGTCAATCGCGGGTTGAAACAAATTGCTTTTAAATGGCAAAATATACGTCCCATTGGTGGTGGTGCCTTCAGGATACAAGCCGACCAAATCACCATTTTTAGCCGCAACAGAAATTTCACGGTTGGTGCTGGTGATGGCATGTCGATTGCCCCGCTCAACGTACAGCGTTCCCACACTCGAAACCAAAATGCCAATCACTGGCCAGTCCCTGACCTCAGATTTGGCAATAAAGCGCACAGGTTGAACGGCATTGGCGACAAAAATATCAATCCATGACGAATGGTTTCCCACCAACATCCCACGCATGGGCAACCGAGCAGGTGGATTATCCACCGACAAACGCACCCCAAGAATCATCAACAAACACCGTGACCACATTCGAATCAAATGCTGTCGGGTGGTCCAACTGAAAAAACGAAACAGCACCATGGTTAAAAACAAACCCAACAGCACATACAGCACAAACAAAACCAGACGCACTGGCGCAGAAATCAGACCCATTAACCTCATATTTTCCCTCACACACAAACGCTCAACAAACGCCCAACAAACATTCAACGAACGCAGTATCAACCCATACAACAACTCAAACCGATTGTTTTTTCGGTCGTGCCAACCACTCATGACCTTTGAGCATCAAATGCCAATACAAAAACGGGAATAAAAACTTTTTCATGTACCAACCTGAAGCCCGAGGCGCGGTGGGGTCTCCGCCAAACGTTGGCATCAACTTGCCATTGTAGCCAAATTCCGCCAAAATCAGTTTACCATTGCCCACCGTGATCGGGCATGCGCTGTAACCATCATACGCCATTGGCAGCGGGCGATTCATGCGCACTGCCAATAAATTTTCTGCGAGAACCACCACTTGTTTACGGATCGCGGCAGCCGTTTTTGAGTTCGGCGCACTCATGGCATCTCCCAAACCAAAGACATTGGGAAAACGGGTGTGCTGTAAGGTGGCCTGATTCACTTCAACCCAGCCATCGGCATTCGCCAACGGGCTGTTTTTTACAAAAGCATGGGGCTGCTGTGGCGGCACCACATGCAACATGTCAAATGATTTTTCAATGCGCCCTGGATTGCCATCGGCACCTTTACGCTCAAACCAAGCTTTTTTCGCAACACCATCGACCGCAACCAAGTTTGAACCCAAATTGACCTCAGCATTGTAAGTTTGCATCTGTTTCGTCAAATTTGGAATGAAGTCAGCCACACTGAACAACGCACCACCTGCATTGTGAAACTCAATGTGAATGTTGTTCAAACAGGCTTGTTTTTGCCAATGCGCCGCTGACAAATACAAAGCCTTTTGTGGCGCACCCGCACATTTAATCGGCACCATCGGCTGAGTGAACAAAGCCACCCCAGATTTCAGCGATTTCACACAATCCCATGTGTATGGCGCTAAATCCGCTCGATAATTCGACGTCACTCCATTTTTACCCAGCGTATCCACCAACCCAGGAATCGCATCCCACAACAACGCCAAGCCAGGCGCAACCACCAACTGTTGATACGCCACCACTTCGCCACCTTCGCACATCAGTTGATTGCTCTCGGGCTGAAAGCTCGCCACTGCCGCGCGAATCCATTTGGCCTTCGCAGGCATCACCGCATGCATATTACGCACTGTTTTTCGCACATCAAACTCACCCGCGCCGACCAAAGTCCACGCAGGTTGATAAAAATGCTGATCCGACGGCTCAACAATCGCCACATCAAGGTTGGGCTGACGCTTAAGCAAACTGGCTGCCAAAGCAACCCCCCCCGAACCGCCACCCACAATCACCACATCGTGACGACGCAGCGGCGAATCACCCGCACCCACACCCACGGCCGATGCAGGGGTCACCGATGCGGTGAAATCAGGACTTTTTTTTTGAGGGGTTGCATCACCCGCAGGTGCACTTGACACAGCGGGCACATTGACCAATGTTAGGTCATGCGGATTGAGCAAACCCGTCGCCATCGCCGCTTGAAAAATATTGGTTGAACGCGTGCCCGTGCGGCAAAAAGCCAGCACCGGCTTCTCTGCTTGCCCCACCAAAGCAGCAAACTCTTCGACCAAGGCTTGAGTCACTTGTGATGAAGAAAAAGGCTGTGCAATGTAATTCAGGCCCGCAGCACGAGCC
>ERZ724525.2258-NODE-2258-length-11100-cov-6.541150_pt1 | contig 11100 bp, 10 predicted proteins | sample MGYA00376058_ERZ724525 | MGnify/ENA primary metagenome ERZ724525 (study PRJEB28724, sample SAMN07190888) | wastewater metagenome | isolation source: influent of sewage treatment plant in Hong Hong | place: USA: Christiansburg, Virginia | collected 2016-03-01 ... | reverse complement strand
TGAGCGCAGAAATCCAGCTCACCACTTACAGAACCTCGCTGGCGAAGTCGGCCAGGCGCGAGCGCTCGCCGCGTGCCAGCGTGATGTGGCCGCTGTGTGGCCAGCCCTTGAAGCGGTCCACTACATAGGTCAGGCCAGAGCTGCCTTCGGTCAGATACGGTGTGTCGATCTGGGCCAGATTGCCCATGCAGATGATCTTGGTACCGGGGCCGGCACGCGTGATCAAGGTTTTCATCTGCTTGGGGGTCAGGTTCTGGGCCTCGTCGATGATGACGTACTTGTTCAGGAAGGTACGGCCACGCATGAAGTTCATGCTCTTGATCTTGATGCGGCTGCGGATCAGCTCATTCGTCGCAGCGCGCCCCCATTCGCCAGCATTGCCACCATCGCCCTTGGCCAGAAACTCCAGGTTGTCGTCCAGAGCGCCCATCCACGGGCCCATCTTTTCTTCCTCGGTGCCGGGCAGGAAGCCGATATCTTCGCCCACGCTCACGGTGGCACGGGTCATGATGATTTCGGTGTAGCGGCGCTCGTCCAGCACTTGAGCCAGACCGGCGGCCAGTGCCAGCAAGGTCTTGCCGGTGCCTGCGGTGCCCGTGAGGGTGACAAAGTCCACCTCGGGGTTGACCAGCAGGTTCATGGCGAAGTTCTGCTCGCGGTTGCGCGTGGATACGCCCCAGACCGCATTCTTGGGGTTACCGAAGTCGCGCAGCGTCTTCATGACGGCTGTTTTGTCGCGGATTTCGGTCACGCGCATGTACAGGCTTGGCTCGCCCGGTGCCTCGTAATAGACGAACTGATTGATCATCAGCTGATCGACGATGGCACCGCTGACGCGGTAGTAGGTGATGGCACCTTCCTGCCAGCTTTCCACGTTCTTGCCGGCCTTGGTCCAGAAGTCGTGGGGCAGGGCCAGGGCGCCGGAGTACAGTAGGTCGCCGTCTTCCAGTACCTTGTCGTTCTGGTAATCCTCGGCGGCCAGGCCCAGTGCGCGCGCCTTGACGCGCATGTTGATGTCTTTGGACACCAGCACCACTTCCCGGTCCTTGTGCTGCTCGCGCAGCGCGGCGACCACGCCCAGAATCTGGTTGTCAGCTTTGCTCTGGGGCAGGCTGTCAGGCAGGGTGGCATCCAGAGGGTTGGTCTGGAAGTAGAGCGTGCCAGTGGCGGTGCGCTGGCCTGTGGCGTTCAGTGGCAGGCCTTTTTCCAGGCCATCGTCGGGCTGGGAGGCAACCAGAGAATCCAGAGTGCGGCTGACCTGACGGCCATTGCGCGCCACTTCGGTCATGCCCTTTTTGTGGTTGTCCAGCTCTTCCAGTACCACCATGGGCAGGAAGATGTCGTGCTCTTCAAAGCGGAATAGGCTGCTCGGGTCGTGCAGCAGAACATTGGTGTCGAGCACAAACAGTGCAGTCGGGCCTGTGCGCTTATTGCGGGCGCGGCGCACGGACTTGGGCGTTGGCTTGGCGGCTGTTGCGGCTGCCGCAGGTGCAGACGTCACTTTGGCCTGAGCCGGGGCTGCAGGCGCGGCAGCGGCTGTGACCTTGCCTGTGTTGCGGCGGGGCTTGCTGGCCGAAGGCGCAGCGCTAGCGTCGGTGGTCGCCCCGCTGGAGGGATTCAGATCTTCGTCAAGTGCTGCAGTCTGCTTGGCAGTTTTGCGGTTGGACAAAAAGGCTTCTGCGGGGAGCTTTGCGGCGCGGTGGCCGGGGGCGGGGGGCAGGGGCATAGTGGACGAACCGTTCCTCAACAAGATTCAAAAAGCACAAAGCCGCCTGGAAACCGAGGCGGCTTTGGTGGGGTGAACAGGTAATACTGTGTAGCGCTGAGGCATTGGCCCATTATGCATAGGCTATGCGAGGCTGGAGGCAGTATTTCCTGTTTTGCCTTGTTTAAAGACTTTGAAATGCTTTGCGTGTAGACGCGGGCAGGGTTTCAGGTCTCTGGCGAAGGCGGTACCTAAGTGGCTCAGGCCACTTTCTTGTCTTGAGCCTTCAGGCTCTTGACGGCCTGGAGCACTTCGTCCACGTGACCAGGAACCTTGAGACCGCGCCACTCTTGAGCCAGCAGGCCATCGGCGCCAATCAGGAAGGTCGAGCGCTCAATGCCCTTGACCTTCTTGCCGTACATGATCTTGTTTTTGACCACGCCGAACATGTGGCACATCTTCTCTTCGGTATCAGCGATCAGCTCGAACGGCAGTTCCAGCTTTTCCTTGAAGTCGTTGTGCGAGTTCATGTTATCGCGCGACACGCCAAACACAGTCGCTCCCGCCTTGACAAAATCCTTGTACTTGTCGCGGAACTGCATCGCTTCCGTGGTACAACCGGGCGTGTTGTCCTTGGGGTAGAAATACAGAATCAGAACCTGGCCATTGTGCGAGGTGTTGGACACTTTGAGGCCGCCGGTGGCGTTGGCTTCAAATTCTGGAAGGGGTTTGTTGACAACGATCGCCATGCGCTTATATCTCTCGGGTGTGTTCGTTGAAATGCCGAGGGCGTCGATGGTGATTTTGTTTTTGTCCTCGATTGCCCCCAACCGCAACCTGCGATTTTACCCTGAAATACGTATTTTTCTCAATGCTTGCTTACAAGGCTATGCCAGTAGCAGGGCTGCGACCACATTGCGCCCCTCGCTGGCCAGCACGTTATAGGTGCGGCAGGCTGATGCGGTGTCCATGGTTTCAAGCCCTATGCGCTTGATCATCAAGGGTTTGAGCCAGGCCACGGGCGGAAAGCGGTTCTTGCTGCCGCTGCCAAAAAGAATCACTTCCGCATCCAGCTGAGCCAGTTCTTCGAAATGCGCTGCCGTCAGGTCTTCAAAGCGCAAGCAGCTCCAGCTGGTGAGCAGACCGCGCGCGCCGATCAGCAGGCTGGTTTCGTGGTTTTGCCTGTCAACAGCGATCCAGCCCGGCCCGTAGCCGGTGATGGTTTGTGCATCGGATTTGTCTGCCTGGAATTTCATGATCGATAGTGTGCGCAATCAGAGCGATTGACGGGGCGATGGCTGCTGTCTCCATACAGCTCGGGTGGGACATTGCTGCAGTGCGGAACTGTGTTTAAATTATAGGTTTCACCATGGGGTTTATGCCACCATGGAGTGCCTGAAATCCTTTTGCATTGATTCGCATGAAAACCGTTCAAAAATCCGCCAAATTAGCAAACGTCTGTTACGACATCCGCGGGCCGATCATGGACGCGGCGAAGAAGATGGAGGACGACGGCCAGAAGATCATCAAGCTCAACATTGGCAATTTGGCCGTGTTTGGCTTTGACGCTCCTGAGGAAGTGCAGCAGGACATGATCCGCAACCTGCCCAACTCGGCTGGCTACTCTGACAGCAAAGGTATTTTTGCTGCCCGCAAGGCCGTAATGCACGAAACCCAGCATCAGGGCATCAAAGGCGTGACGCTGGACGACATCTATCTGGGTAATGGCGCCTCCGAGCTAATCAGCATGGCTACCAATGCGCTGCTGGACACTGGCGACGAAATGCTGCTGCCCGCGCCTGATTACCCGCTGTGGACGGCTGCGAGCAGCTTGTCGGGTGGTACACCCGTGCACTATATGTGCGACGAGGACAACGGCTGGATGCCCAATATGGTCGACATCCGCGCCAAGATCACGCCGCGCACCAAAGGCATTGTCGTCATCAACCCCAACAACCCCACGGGTGCGCTGTACTCCAAGGAACTGCTGCTCGAAATCGTGGAACTGGCTCGTGAGCATGGTCTGGTCATCTTTGCCGATGAAGTCTATGACAAGGTGCTGTATGACGATGTCAAGCACACGCCTCTGGCCAGCCTGTCCATCGATGTGCTGACGCTGACCTTCAACTCCCTGTCCAAGGCTTACCGCTCCTGCGGCTACCGTGCGGGCTGGATGGTGATCTCGGGCGACAAAAAGCCCGCCAAGGATTACATCGAGGGCCTCAACATGCTCTCCAACATGCGTCTGTGCGCCAACGTGCCAGGCCAATGGGCCGTGCAGACGGCGCTGGGTGGCCACCAGAGTATTGATTCGCTGGTACAGGAGGGTGGACGTCTGCGTGTGCAGCGCGACCTGGCCTGGGAGCTGATCAACGCCATTCCCGGCGTGAGCTGCGTCAAGCCGCAAGGCGCGTTGTATATGTTTCCGCGCCTTGACCCGGCGGTGTATCCCATCAAGGACGACCAGGAGTTCTTTCTGGAAGTACTGCAGGAAACCAAGGTCATGCTGGTGCAGGGCACAGGCTTTAACTGGCCCAACCCTGACCACTTCCGCATCGTCTTTCTGCCGCATGAGGCGGACTTGCGCGAAGCCATCAACCGTCTGGCGCTGTTCCTGGATAAGTACCGCAAGCGCCATGGCACAGACAAGCCCAAGGCTGTGGCCGCTGACAAGGCGGTGAAGTCCGTCAAGGCTGACAAAGCCGCGTAACTCTTTCTTTTTGATAGCTGGCGGCGCTTGCTATTCAAGCGCTTCGGCGCTTTTTTGACCTTAAAACTTATGAAACCCATCCAAGTAGGCCTGTTGGGCATTGGCACCGTCGGTAGCGGTACTTTCAATGTGCTGGAACGCAACCAAGACGAGATTCGCCGTCGTGCGGGTCGTGGCATTGAAATTACGATGGTGGCCGACTTGGATACCGAACGCGCCAAGAGCGTCGTGGGTGACAAGGTCAAGGTCGTAGCCGATGCCCGTGAAATCATCGCCAACCCCGAAATTGACGTCGTCGTCGAGCTGATTGGCGGCTATGGCATTGCCAAGGCACTGGTGCTGGAAGCGATTGCCGCTGGCAAGCATGTGGTCACCGCCAACAAGGCGCTGCTTGCCGTGCACGGCACAGAAATCTTCAAGGCTGCCGCCGACAAGGGCGTGATCGTGGCCTATGAAGCCGCGGTGGCTGGTGGTATCCCCATCATCAAGGCGCTGCGCGAAGGCCTGACTGCCAACTCCATCCAGTGGGTGGCTGGCATCATCAACGGCACGACCAACTTCATCCTGTCCGAAATGCGCGATAAGGGCCTGGACTTTGACGTGGTGCTGAAAGAAGCCCAGCGTCTGGGTTATGCCGAAGCCGACCCGACCTTCGACATCGAAGGCGTGGATGCAGCCCACAAGGCCACGCTGATGAGCGCCATCGCTTTCGGCATTCCCGTGCAGTTCGACAAGGCCTATGTGGAAGGCATCACCAAACTGGCCGGTGCCGACATCAAGTACGCCGAGCAACTGGGCTACCGCATCAAGCTGCTGGGCATCACCAAGCGCACCGACAAGGGTATCGAGTTGCGCGTGCACCCCTCGCTGGTGCCCGCCAAGCGCCTGATCGCCAATGTGGAAGGTGCCATGAACGCCGTGGTGGTGAACGGTGACGCCGTGGGCACCACGCTGTACTACGGCAAGGGCGCTGGCTCCGAGCCTACCGCTTCGGCCGTGATTGCCGACCTGGTGGACATCGCCCGCCTGCAAGGCGCTGACGCCGCCCACAGCGTGCCTGCGCTGGCATTCCAGTCGCATACACTCGCCGCGGCGGGCAAGGAACTGCCTGTGCTGCCGATGAGTGAGGTGGTGACCAGCTATTACCTGCGCATCCGCGTGTCCGATGAAGCCGGCGTGCTGGCCAAGATCACTGGCATTCTGGCCAATGCCGGCATCAGCATCGATGCCGTGCTGCAGCGTGAAGCCGATGAAGTGGGCGGCGAAGGCTCGACCCAGACCGATCTGATCATCCTGACGCACGACACCCGTGAAGGCGACATGAACAAGGCGCTGGATGAAATCCAGGGTCTGCACACGGTGCTGGCGCCTATCACCCGCATCCGCAAGGAAGAGCTGAACTGATTGGATCTCACGCCTGAGCGGCTTTGCCGCTTCCCCTCTCTGCTTCGCGGAAGGGGGCGACACCATCGCTGCGGGGCGGCCCTTGCCTGGTGTCACTGACCCAGGTCAGTGGCCGTTTCCCACATGATGGTTTCGGAGGCTGGCATGTCTGATTGCACTCATCCCGGATCTTTCCCTGCTCAGTGCGATGAGCGTACTGCAGGTCTTCTCAAAGGCTGGCGCCCTGTGGCGCTGGCCTTTTTTGCTTTTGCGGCGACTTGCACGCAGGCCGCGCCTGTCGATGTCTATCGCGGCACGCTGGGTGGGGCAGATGTGGTGATGGAGCTGGGCCAGCCCAAGCCAGGCGGTGAGCGCGAAGGGCGTTACTTCTATGTGCGCAATGGCGTTGATATCCCGCTCAAAGGCACGCTGGGCGCTCTGGCAGAAGCGCTGCCTGTCAATGACGAATGGCGTCGCGCCCAAAGCGATTGGCCTTTGTTTGCCGATGCTAAACAGCGCAGCATGCAGTGGCGGCTGCAACCTCAGGGTGATTTTTTGATGGGGGAATGGGTGGATGGCTTTAAAGGCAAAAAACTGCCGCTAAGCCTTAAACGTATTGCGAAGTACGATCCTGAAAAGATAGCGCCACAGGGTGTAGAGGCTGTGACCAATGCGATTGTTCAGGGCTACGGCAGCAGCGTTTCGAAAGGTGTGGCGCTCTCTACCCAAAGCGCGCCCTACGACTATCTGAAAGTGGCTGAGCAAAAGCTGGAGCAGGGCCGGGAGGTGGTGGTCAATCCATCGCTGGCCTGGCGCCCAGTGCGGGACCCGCGCACGAGGTTCTGGTATCCACGCCTGACGCGCCACCCTGATGCCAAAATTCTGAGCCAGACCAATACCTTGCTGGAGCTGCGCCACTGGAAGATGAGTCTGGAGGCGCTGGGCTGTGTGGGCTCTATTTACCTGAGCGACGGCCCAGAAGCAGGCTCTATGGGGAATTACAACAATGAAGAAATCAAGGTCAGTTATCTATCCAGCGCCTTGATGAGCGTGGTGGAGTCGGGTTCCAACGGTTGCGGCGGCGCTCACCCCAACAACCATTTCGATCCGTTTGTGCTGGACTTGCTGCGCGGTGGTTATATGGACTTCACACGCCTGTTCAAGTGTGCGAAATATGGGGAGTACAGGCTGGAGCTCAGCCTGCAGATGTCTGGCTTCATTCAAAAAAAGCTTGTCAGCCAGTCAGGGCCACATGACGACAGGGAATGCAACGAATTCTTGCCGGAATACATGGCGCTGATGCTGAACAAGCCGGACAAGATGAGCTTTGTGATCTCGGGCATTGGTCATGCGATGGGCGCGTGTCTGGGTAGCGGGGTGGATATTTCGTTCAAGAAACTGGTGCCCTATATCAAGCCTGATGCGGAGCGCTATTTCCAGCCCTGATTGGCGAAAGTCTGGGCTGAGCCATCCACTCAGATGAAACCGCGTTGCCCGGTCTCTGCATTTACGCCTAGTGAAGGCCAGCCTGCTGACCGATAATGATGTGCTTGGCGGCATAAGTTCTGCCCGTTTTGGCTGCCCGTTTTGAATTTTAGTTTTTGGCGAGTTTGAGATGCTGTATCTGTCCACCCGCGGCCATGCTGACCGCAAGCGTTTTTGCGATATTTTGCTAGCAGGTCTGGCACCCGATGGTGGCCTGTACCTGCCAGTGGAGTACCCCCAGATCACCGATGCCAAGCTGACCCAGCTGCGCGAAACGCTGGTCACCAAGGGCTATGCGGGTCTGGCGTTCGAGATTCTGTCGCTATACATCGACGACATTCCTGCCGACGACCTGCGCGCCCTGTGCGCTAAGACGTACACCAAGGAAGTCTTTGGCACCGACGCCATCGTGCCGGTACGCCTGCTTGATGGCGTGCTGCACATCGAAGCCCTGTCCAACGGCCCCACGCTGGCCTTCAAGGACATGGCCATGCAGTTGCTGGGCAATCTGTTCGAGTACGAACTGACCCGCCGCGGCGAAGAGCTGAATATTCTGGGTGCCACCAGCGGTGACACCGGCAGCGCGGCTGAATACGCCATGCGCGGCAAAAAGGGCGTGCGCGTCTTCATGACCAGCCCCCACGGCCGCATGAGCCCTTTCCAGCAGGCGCAAATGTTCAGCCTGCAGGACGAAAACATCCACAACATCGCCATTGAAGGCGTGTTTGATGACTGCCAGGACATCGTCAAGGCCGTCTCCAACGATCACGCCTTCAAGGCGCAGTACAAGATCGGCACCGTCAACTCCATCAACTGGGCGCGTCTGCTGGCCCAGGTGGTGTACTACTTCGCCGGCTATCTGCAAGCCACCCAGTCCAACGACCAGAAGGTCAGCTTCGCCGTGCCGTCGGGCAACTTCGGCAATATCTGCGCTGGCCACGTCGCCCGTCAGATGGGTCTGCCGGTTGCCAAGCTGGTGGTGGCCACCAACGAAAACGATGTGCTGGACGAATTCTTCCGTACTGGCGTGTACGTGGTGCGCGGCGCGGCCAACACCTACGAGACATCCAGCCCTTCGATGGACATCAGCAAGGCCAGCAACTTCGAGCGCTTTGTGTTCGACCTGGTCGGCCGCGATGGCGAGCGTACCAAGCAGCTGTTTGACCAAGGCGTGGCCAAGGACGGCCAATTTGACCTGAGCGCAGACCCCGCCTTCAAGGACGCCGCAGACAAGTACGGTTTTGTGAGCGGCAAGAGCACGCACGCTGACCGTCTGGCCACCATCAAGGACACGTTCAACCGCTTTGGTCAGATGATTGACACCCACACTGCGGACGGTGTGAAGGTGGCGCGCGAGCACTTAGGTGCCGAGCCCATGCTGGTGCTGGAAACAGCTCTGCCCATCAAGTTCGCGGCGACTATTGAAGAAGCGCTGGGTCGTCTGCCCGATCGCCCCGCCAAGTTCAACGGCATCGAAGACCTGCCAAAGCGCGTGGTGGTAATGGCTTCTGATGTGAACCAGGTCAAGGCCTTTATCACTGAAAACTGCAAGTAAAGTCTTGCGGCGTTAAAGTTCAAAAGCACCTGGAGCTTGGCGACAGGTGCTTTTTTCTTTGGATGAAATTAGCCTCTGGTGCTTATTTATAAAGCGCTAGCAGCTATCAAAAACATATTGAAATAAAGATGAAGGTCATAGGCTTTGCCGGATATTCGGGTGCAGGCAAGACCACGCTGGTCGAGGCGCTGGTGGCGCTGATGAAGGCGCGCGGGCTCAAGGTCTCGGTCATCAAGCATGCCCACCACCACTTTGATGTGGACCGCGAAGGCAAGGACAGCTGGCGTCACCGCAAGGCCGGAGCCTATGAGGTGCTGCTGGCGTCTGACCAGCGCATGGCGCTGATGCGCGAATATGCTCAGCCCACAGAGGTCAGCGTGCACGACATGCTGGCGCAGCTGGACCCGTCGGTAGACTGGGTGCTGATCGAAGGCTTCAAGCATGGCGATGTGCCAAAAATCGAAGTCTGGCGACAGCAGCAAGACCGGCTTGACAAGGGCAAGACCATAGAGCCCTTGTTCCCGCATGACGTCATGGTGCTGGCCGTTGCCACAGATGCCCCTGGCCAATTGCCCGTCTCGCCGGCTCAGCCCGTGCTGGACCTGAGCCAGCCGCAAGCCGTTTTGCAATGGCTGCTGGCCCATGCCGACACTCTGGAATACAAGAACTAAGAAAGACACCGCAATGCAAGCCCCACGTACACCACTCAAGCCTCTGGACGACGCCCTGCAAGAGCTGCTGGCCCATGCCCAGCCGCTGGCAGGCGCAGAGTCCGTTGACACGTTTGAGGCCGATGGCCGCGTGCTGCTGCAAGCCGCTGTTTCGCCGCTGCAGGTGCCGCCGCAAGACAACTCCGCCATGGATGGCTATGCCGTGCGCGCGGAGGAATGCGCCAGTGGTGGCGCGGAGCTGCCCGTGTCGCAGCGCATTCCTGCGGGCGTTGCACCCGATGCGCTGGTGGCTGGCTCAGTCGCCCGAATCTTTACGGGCGCTCCTGTGCCAGCGGGGGCAGATGCCATCGTCATGCAGGAAGACTGCGAAGTGCTGGAAGACGGCCGCGTGCGCATCAAGACCCAGCCCAAGGCCGGGCAGTGGATTCGCCGCTCGGGCGAAGACATTCGCCAGGGCGCTACGGTGATTGAGGCCGGTGTGCGCCTCACGCCTGCGCATCTGGGTCTGGCGGCCAGCATGGGCTTTGCCAGTTTGCCCGTGGCCCGCAAGCCGCGCGTAGCGATGTTTTCGACGGGCGATGAACTGGTCATGCCCGGCACCGTGGCGCCGCAGGACATGAAGCCCGGCAGCATCTACAACAGCAACCGCTTTTTCTTGCGCGCTTTGCTGCTGCGCATGGGCTGCGAGGTGACGGATCTGGGCATCGTTCCCGATGACCGCGAGGCTACAGTGGCTGCGCTGGCCAAGGCCGCTGTGGACCATGATGTGATTGTCACCAGCGGCGGTGTGTCCGTGGGCGAAGAAGACCATATCAAGCCTGCCGTGCAGCAGCTGGGTCAGTTAGACCTCTGGCAGATCAGCATCAAGCCCGGCAAGCCTTTTGCCTATGGGCGCGTGAATCGTCAGGAAGCCGGTTTTGCGCATTTCATCGGCTTGCCCGGCAACCCTGTCTCCAGCTTTGTGACTTTTCAGGTGCTGGTGCGCCCCTTTCTGCTGCGCCTGCAAGGTGTGCAGAACGTGCTGCCGCGTGCGATTGATGCGCGTGCCGACTTTGTCTGGCCCAAGAGCGACAAGCGTCGCGAGTTTTTGCGGGTGCGCTACAACGAGCGCGGCGGGCTGGAGCTGTTCAAGAATCAAAGCTCGGGCGTGCTGACATCGACAGCCTGGGGCGATGGCGTGGTGGACAACCCCCCCAGCACCACGATTGCCGAAGGCGATACCGTGCGCTTTATCCCGTTTGCAGAGCTGATGGCTTGAAGGAGCCCTGTATGAAGACCATCACCATTCGTTATTTCGCCTCCATCCGCGAAGCGCTGGGCACTGGCAGTGAAAGTCTGCAGACCGAAGCCGAAACCGTGGGCGCTGTGCGTGAAGAGCTGATGAGCCGCAGCGATGCCGCCGCCAGCGCGCTGGCCGCAGGCAAGGCCGTGCGCATGGCGCTGAATCAGGACATGTGCGCGCTGGATGCCATCATTCAAAACGGTGATGAAGTGGCGTTCTTTCCGCCAGTGACGGGTGGTTGACCCGGGGCTGATACGGCACTGATCGCATCCTCAATCACATCCAGAATCTGCTGAAAAAGGCCTGTGC
>ERZ724525.2257-NODE-2257-length-11101-cov-5.160692_pt1 | contig 11101 bp, 8 predicted proteins | sample MGYA00376058_ERZ724525 | MGnify/ENA primary metagenome ERZ724525 (study PRJEB28724, sample SAMN07190888) | wastewater metagenome | isolation source: influent of sewage treatment plant in Hong Hong | place: USA: Christiansburg, Virginia | collected 2016-03-01 ... | reverse complement strand
TGGCAGATCGCTGCGCCACTGCGGCTGCCATGGCCAGTGGGGTAAATCAGCAAGGGCTTCTGCAGAGTTGCGCAGCGCCCAGTCTTTGAGCGGGTGCGGCTCAAGTGCCTTTTTTTCCTTGCGGCGCTGCTGAAAGAAATCGGCCATCAAGGCAGCACATTCCTCGGCCAGCACGCCGCGCAGCACCTGGGTCTGGTGGTTGATTTCAGAGTAGCCAAACACATTGAGCACCGAGCCCGCCGCGCCAGTCTTGGGCTCGGCCGCGCCATAGACCACCGTATCCACGCGCGCATGCAGCATGGCGCCGCTGCACATGGTGCAGGGCTCCAGCGTCACGTACAGGGTGCAGCCTTCCAGCCGGTAATTGCCCAGCGCCTGCGCCGCTTCGCGCAGCGCCAGTACTTCAGCGTGGGCCGTAGGGTCGAGGGCAGACAGCGGACTATTACGGCCACGGCCAATGATCTGACCGCTCCTGACCACGACCGCACCGACCGGCACCTCGCCACAAGCGGCAGCCGCACGGGCCTGCTCCAGCGCCTGGCGCATGAAGTACGGGTGCACGGAATTATCAAAATCCATAGCTGTATGCGCTTTATGCGAAAGGGCTAGAAGGTGATTTCTTTAAAAATCGCCCCATCAACATTCAACGAGCTGGCACCACCAGCTCTTTGCGTTCGCCCGAGGCATAGCCGTAAAGCGTGACGCGCGGGTTCTCCAGCTCGCCTTGAGAATCAAAGGCAATCGTGCCGGTCACGCCTTCGTAATGCGTCTGGCGCAGGCGAGGCAGATAGGCTTCGGGGTGAGCAGAATCCGCGCTGATGATGGCCTGCGCCAGCACCATGGTGGCGTCATACGCGTAAGGGCTGTAAACCTGATATTGACCGGGGAAGCGTTGGTCGTACTTCTGCTTCCACGCCAGACCACCGGGCATGCTGGCGAGCGAGTTGCCGCTCATCACGCAGACCACATTCTTGAGTGCGGGGGCCTTGTCTGCCATGACCGACAAGCGCTCGGAACATTGAGCGTCGCCGCCCAGAAACTTGACCTGATTCATGGCCAGCTGCGACATCTGGCGCAGGATGGGGCCCGCCTGTGCATCGAGCCCCGCAAAGAAGATCGCATCGGGCTTATGACCCTTGATGGCAGTGAGGATGGACGAGAACTGCGTCGCCTTGTCGCTGGTGTACTGCTTATCCACGATCTGCACATCGCGCTCGGCAGCGGCCGCTTCAAACAGCTTGACGATGCCCTGGCCATAGGCAGTGCGGTCATCAATGATGGCCACGCGCTTGACACCCTGATGCTTGACGGCATAGTCCAGCAAGGCATCGACCATGGCTCTGTCGCTGGCGATGACGCGGAAGGTGTCGTCATAGCCCACGTCAGTAATGGCTGGGTTGGTGGCTGCGGGCGTGATGTTGGGGATGCCGCATTCGTTGTAAATCTTGGCTGCAGGCAGCGTGGTGCCGGACTGCAGGTGGCCAACCACTGCGGCCACCTTCTTGTCGCAGAACATGCGCGCCAGAGAAGTGGCCTGACCGGGGTCACCGGCATCGTCACCGGCTTCCAGCTTCCACTGCACATTTCGGCCGCCCAGTTGCAGCTTGCGGGCGTTGAGGTCTTCAATCGCCATGCGCACGCCGTTTTCTTCATCCTTACCCAGCGCGGCGATAGGGCCAGAGACCGGGCCACCATGGGCAATGCGCACCACCAGAGGCTTGTTCACGTCCGTCGCGCCTGCTGCATACGCCATAGGCATCAGTGGCAGGCCTGTTGCAGCCAGTGCCAGAACGGATGGGATATGGATACAACGGCTCAGGGCCGCACGAACAGTCATGGACATGCTTTCTCCTAGGATGAAACAAGAGGCTGGCACACCGGCCTGAGCGCTGCAGGCTTGGCGATGAGATCAGGGTGCCTGATCAGGCATGGGCCGCGGCGCATTGAGCGCGGACTCAAGCTGCTGGCGATATTGCTGCTGGACCTGCTGGCTGTGCTCACGCACATTGGCGGCCTCAGAGCCTTGATTGTGCCCTGCGGGCAAAGACGGGGTCTGGCGGGCCAGACTTTCCTGGCTGCTTTGCCAGCTTTTCTTGGCCAGCACACCGACCACCGCCAGCACGACGACAAGGCTGAGCACCCCAAAGACAGCTCTCATGATGGAATCCGGCAGTTTCGACCTGGGGATTTGAACATGTCTTGACCACCGCGTGTTGACAGGCGATGCCCCACCGCAGCGCTGAAACTGGGCCTTCCTGAGATAATCCCGCCCCTATGTCTCTCCTGCCCCACCAGCTCGAACTCCTGTCCCCGGCCCGCGATGCCGATATCGGCATTGAAGCCATCAACCACGGAGCGGACGCCGTCTATATCGGCGGCCCGGCCTTTGGTGCGCGTGCCACGGCGGGCAATGACATCCGCGATATGGAGCGGCTCATCAAGCACGCCCACCGCTTCGGCAGCCGCATCTTCATCACGCTCAACACCATCTTGCGCGACGATGAGCTGGAAGGCGCGCGCCAGATGGCCTGGGATATGTACAACCTGGGCGCCGATGCACTGATCATTCAGGACATGGGTCTGCTGGAGCTCGATCTGCCGCCCATTCAGCTGCACGCCTCCACCCAGACCGACATCCGCACGCCCGAAAAAGCGCGTTTTCTGCAAGATGCAGGCCTGTCGCAAATCGTGCTGGCGCGCGAGCTGGACTTGCAGCAGATTGCTGCCGTGCGCGCCGCTACCGACCCGGCCCGCACCTCCATCGAATTCTTCATCCATGGTGCGCTGTGTGTAGCCTACAGCGGCCAGTGTTACATCACCCACGCCCACACGGGCCGCAGCGCCAACCGCGGCGACTGTAATCAGGCCTGCCGCCTGCCGTATGAGGTGATGGACGACAAGGGCCGCATCATTGCCCACGAAAAGCATGTGCTGTCCATGAAGGACAACAACCAGAGCGACAACCTGCGCGCACTGATTGATGCAGGCGTGCGCAGCTTCAAGATCGAAGGCCGCTACAAGGACATGGGCTATGTGAAGAACATCACCGCCCATTACCGCAAGCTGCTCGACGAAATCATTGAAGAGCGCGAGTTCTCCGAGCAGCCGCTGGCGCGCTCATCGTCGGGCACGACCACCTTCAACTTTGAACCCGATCCCGATCAGAACTTCAACCGCGAGTTCACCGACTACTTCGTCAACGGCCGCAAGGATGACATCGGTGCGTTCGACACGCCCAAGACCCCTGGCCGCGCCATTGGCTGGGTCACACAAGTGGGTGATAAGTGGTTAGAGATCGAAACCAGCGACAAAGCCGCTGAACTTCACAACGGCGACGGCCTGTGCTACTACGACCTGCAAAAAGAACTGGTGGGCGTGCACATCAATCGTGCGGAATGCGTGCATGCCAAGAAAGGCATCTGGCGGCTGTTCCCCCGCAGCGAGATGACCGAGTTCAAGGACTTGCGCAAGGGCATGGAGATCAACCGCAACCGCGATATGGACTGGGTGCGCTCGCTGGAGAAAAAATCCAGCGAACGCCGTATTGGCCTGTGGGCCGAGTTCAAGGAAGCAGCCAACGGTTTTACCCTGACGCTGACCGATGAAGATGGCTTTGCAGCCACTACATCCATCGAACAAGAGCATCAAGCAGCGACCGATACGGCCAAGGCAGAAGCCACGCTGCGCGAGCAACTGGGCCGCTTTGGCGCCAGCATCTTCTCGGTCAACGACATCAGCCTGACGCTGTCGCAGCCCTGGTTTGTGCCCGCATCTGCGCTGAACCAGCTGCGCCGTGATGCGCTGGCTGCGCTGGAGACCGCCCGTACCGATGGTCTGGTGCGCCTGCCCCGTGCCTTGCCTGTGGAGCCACCAGCGCCCTTTCCTGAAGACACGCTGACTTATCTGGCCAACGTCTACAACCAGAAGGCCCATGACTTCTATATGAAGCACGGCGTGAAGGTGATCGACGCAGCCTACGAGAGCAAGGAAGAAGAAGGCGAAGTGAGCCTGATGATTACCAAGCACTGCGTGCGCTTCTCGATGAGTCTGTGCCCCAAGCAGGCCAAGGGCGTGATCGGCGTCAAGGGCACCATCAAGGCCGAGCCGCTGCAGCTCATCAACGGCAAGGAAAAGCTGACCCTGCGCTTTGACTGCAAGCCCTGCGAAATGCATGTGGTGGGCAAGATGAAAAAGTCGGTAATGAACCAGCACGCCAAGGAAATGCAAGAGCACCCTATGCAATTCTTCCGCACGCGCCCCACGCCTCAAAATCCTGCATAAGCACGCTTTAACGGCATCAAAAAAGCCCGCAACCGGCAACGGTTGGCGGGCTTTTTTGATGCCTGGCACCTACTAGAGAAAACCCTTAACTCATCTCTTTCACACGAATCGTCTATTTTTTAAGCAATCCGTGCAAAGCACCAGCTGGCGCGGGTTTCAGCGTATTAAAGCGGAGTTTTCCACAAAAGCGTCCACACGATGCGGGGATAAAATCTGCAGCATCCTGCAAACACAGCTGTACGCATTCACAGTTGCCAAAAATGGACTCAGCTCACAGTCCTGCCGCTGTGATTTTGCAGCTTGCTACAGGCCACTTCCAGCAAGCGAGCCACTGCCGGCACCAAGGTACTGAAGTTGGCAAAGCCATGCAGCATTCCCTCTGCGCGCATGGTTGAAACCGGCACACCCACCTGCTGCAAGCGCTTGGCAAAGCCTTCGCCTTCATCACGCAGAATGTCCAGCTCGGCCGTCACCAGCACGGCAGGCGGAAGACCTGCGACATCGGGGTACTGCATGATGGATGCGAGCGGGTGCGCTGGCGCGCCCGGGTGATAGTGACGCCACATGGCCGCCATGGCCTCACGCGTGAGAATCGGCATTTGCGCATACAGCGCATGCGATGGCGCATCCATGCGCGAATCACAGACCGGGTAGAACAACAGCTGCTGCGCGATGCCCTTCCAGCCATCCTCCTTGGCGCGCAGGCAGGTCGCTATTGCCAGATTGCCACCGGCACTGTCACCCGCCACCATCAGCTGACTGGCATCACAGTTCAGCTCTGCTGCATGGTCTGCCACCCAGCGCGTGGCAGCATAGGCATCATCCAGCGCAGCAGGAAACACATGCTCGGGCGCCAGCCGGTAATCGACCGACACCACATTCATGCCGGTAATGCGCGCCAGATGGCGACAAAGGTTGTCATGCGTATCCAGCGTCCCAATGCACCAGCCACCGCCATGAAAATAAACCATGACAGGTGCTGACTGCGCGGTGCTGGGGCGGTAAAGGCGCAGCTTCATGGCCTGCCCATCGCCACCGGGAACGCTCAGCTCACGCACCTCATGCATGGGCAGGTTGCCGGGTGGAAACGCCATGTGATCCATAAGCTTGCGGATTTCAGGCACGGGCGTATTCACAAAATCCATAGGCGGAGTATCTTTGAATTGCTCAAGCACAGCGGCCATTTCTGGGTGTATCTGCATCTTCATTCCTAGTCTTTACAGGGGGCTGTCCGCAGCTCTCTGGCTGCGGTCCATTCAGGCGAAAACTCAGGCCGCGACCTCTTCGGTCTGGTGGTGGGTGAAGTCCTGCCACACGGGAGCGAGCATTTCTTGCCTGAAGCGCGACTGCGACCAGGGCCAGGTGTTGGGTACCCCGTTCTTGTCCAGATACCAGCTATTGCAACCCGAGCCAAAGACCGAGCCCTTGGCCGCCTGCTTGCGATCATGGTCGTACTGCGCCAGCGCCTCTGGCTTGGCAGACAGACCTGCCACGCCTGCCTGCTCACCACGCTCGATCAGCTGGGAGATGTAGCCCCACTGCATCTCGGATGTGTCGATTAACGAGAAATTGCCCACGGGCGATGTAGGCCCGTTCATGAAATAGAAGTTGGGAAAGTCCGGCACCGAGATCGACTTGTAGGCCGTGGGCACATCACTCCATGCCTGCTCCAGCGTCTTGCCCTGCAGACCCGTCACATTCATTGGGCGCACATAGCGATCGGTCTTGAAGCCGGTGGCCAAGACAATGATGTCCACCTCATGCAGCACACCATCGCTGGTGCGCACGCCGCTTTTCTCGATCTGGCTAATGCCATCAGTAATCAGCTCAGAGCCGGGCTGCTGAATCGCCTTGTAATAGTCGGGCGAGTAAATCAGGCGCTTGCAGCCCGCGCGGTAATTGGGCTGCAGCTTCTGGCGCAGTACCGGGTCCTGGATGGAGCCATCCAGGTTTTCCTGGCAAAGTTTCTGAATTTCCTGGATTTGTTCGGAGTTTGGATCCAGTACCGCCTCGGTAAACCGCTCCACATTGGCCAGATAAGTCGGCTCACGCTGCAAATAAGTCAACAAATCGCGGTTGCTGCGAAACTCAGCACGCTGCTCTTCGGTGAAGGCTGGGTTTTCGACCGGAAAGATCCACTGCGCCGTGCGCTGAAAATGGCGTACTTGGCTGCGTGCAGCCAGTGCCGAGACAATTTGAACGCCTGTCGATCCAGTGCCGATAATGGCAATTTTTTGATCATCCAATGCGACCGAATGGTCCCAGCGTGCGCTGTGAATCACATGGCCACCGAAGTCCTCCAAGCCCTTGATCTGTGGATAGTTGGGGTGGTGCAGCACACCCGTCGCCGCCACCACCACACTGCCTTGATAGCTCTGTCCATGCTGATCCTTCAGCTCCCAGGCGTCGCCCTTCCACGCAGCGCTGGCGATTTCGGTATGGAAGCGCACATACTCGGCGATGCCGTATTTATCAAATACGGCCTGAAAATACTGCTGAATCTCACCACCAGGTGGTAGAACGCGCGACCATTCCGGATTGGGCTCAAAAGAATAGGTATATGCGTGGGATGGGACATCGCAGGTCAAGCCTGGATAGGTATTATCTCGCCAGGTTCCACCCAGAGTATCCGCCTTTTCCAGAATAATAAATTTCTTGCCGCTATTCTTCAGATGAATGCCAGCCAGAATCCCAGACATTCCACAACCAATCACAATCACATCATATTTCATGGCGCTCACTCCTTAATACATTTCAATCACTTTGGCTGCTGAAAATCCGCCATCTACCGGGATATTGGTTCCCGTTATAAAAGACGCCATATCCGAGAGAAGGAATGCGACAGCATTGCCCACTTCACGGGCTTGACCCGCCCGGTGCAGCAAATGCTGTTTGACAAACCCGTTATAAGCAGGACTTTGATCAAGGCCGGCAGTCATAGGCGTGTGAATCAGGCCAGGGCTGATGGCATTGATGCGTACGCCATGCGGGCCCAGATCCGCCGCCAGGCTGCGCACCATCTGAATGACTGCACCCTTGGAGGTGCAATACGCAAGATTGCTGGGGTTGCCGAGAATGCCGTTGATGCTGGCAATGGCCACTATCGAGCCCTGCTTACGCTGTTTCATATGCGCGGCCACAGCTCTGGCGCTGAGCATGGTTCCCGTCAAATTCACCTGCAGTACCTGCTCCCACTCTTGCAGCGTCATTTCCTGCAAGTTGCCCACTCGCGAAATTCCCGCGGAAGTGACCAGCCCATCAACTGCTCCATGCTGGGCCAAAATCTTTTCAACCAGCGCCCGCGTCATCTCCCAATCGGTCACATCGAGCGCTTGAAACTCGCAACCCGAAGGCATGGCCTGACTCTGCGCTACATCCGCGCAGATCACGTGGGCACCACTGGCCGCAGCCACTTCAGCGGCTGCAAGACCGATTCCCGAGGCGCCCCCCGTAATCAGAATGACTTTACCCTTCAACCCACTCAATAATTCGTTCATTCAAACCTCAACGCATATTCAATGAATCGCAAATCAGCGACAGGGGTATTTTTCTCATTTGAAGAAATAAATCACTGTGAATTCTCCTCTTTACAAAAGCAGAATGTGATCGCAGCCTCTCGGGTAAACCATTAATCCATTTGGACGTGTGTCGGCCCTTCTTTTTTTATGTCAATAGGCTATTTATTATTATTTTTGGCACTGCAAACACACTCAAACTCTGTCAAGCGGGAATGCATCAAATATTTTCTTTATTACTCAATGCTTTAATAAAGCTGTATTGATTGAAATGAGGAAATCATGAAAGTAGCAGTCATCACTGGCGCTGCCAGTGGCATTGGAGCCGGCCTTGCCAAGCAAGCCGTCGCATTGGGAATGAAGGTCGTACTGGCGGACCGAGACCAGGCTGGCTTGGAAAAAATTGCCCAGGAACTCGGCGACCAAGCGCTGGCAGTGGTGACCGATGTCACCAGTCAGGCCTCGCTAGACGCACTGGCCGACAAGGCCTATGCCGCTTTTGGTCAAGTAGACATGCTGTTCAACAACGCAGGCGTACTCACCACCGGAAACTGCTGGGAAATCAGTGATGCCAAGTGGCAGCAGGCCTGGCAGGTCAACGTCAATGGCATCGTCAACGGACTGCGCACCTTCGTGCCACGCCTGCTCAAGGCAGATCGTCCAGCACGCATCATCAACACCGCATCGGTCGGCGGCTTTTTGCCCAGCCCTCTGATGAGCCCTTACTCGGCGACCAAATTTGCCGTGGTGGCGCTGACCGAGAGCCTGGTCAATGAACTGGCCACATTGAACCCACGGATCAAGGTCTCTCTCCTGGCACCGGGGCCTGTCAAATCCGCTATCTTTAGAGAAGCGCCATCCGAAGCATCTGCGCAGTTCCACAGCCTGATGACCCATATGCTTGATGAAAATGGGCTGGATGCAGATGAATTTGCCCACCTGGTTTTTGAAGCTATTGACCGCGGTGAATACTGGATTGTTCCGCAGCCGCAAATGCTGGACCCTTTGCTGGAAGCTCGCAACAAGATCATTGCCGAGCGAGCCAACCCCGTCTTTGCCTGGTCACCCGAAGCCGTGAATTGATCGAAAAAAAGCCAGCGACAAGCTGGCTTTTCTGACGAAGCGCCGACTATCTCAACCGCCCCAGAGTTCCTTGGCGATCTGCTCGAATTGGCGGCGCATCACATTCTTTTGCACCTTTCCCGTCGCCGTTGCCGGAAACGTGTCCACAAAGTGCACCAGCTTGGGCACTTCAAAGCCGCCCAGATGATTGCGGCAATGCGCCAGCACGGACTCCACATCCACCGTCGTGCCAGGCTTTCGCACCACAAAAGCACAAACCGCTTCACTCCAGTGCGGATGCGGTAGACCAAACACGGCCGCAGCCGCTACATCGGGGTGAGCAAGCACCACGGCCTCGACCTTGACGCTGGCTACGTTCTCACCGCCGGTCTTGATCATGTCTTTTTTGCGATCAATGAACTCCAGACGGCCCTGCTCATCCCAGCGCCCCAGATCCCCCGTGTGGTGCCAGCCAAATTTTTGCGCCTCTGCTGTGGCCTTGGGATCCTTGAAGTAGCCCAGCATGACATTGGGGCCGCGATGCACGATTTCTCCCAGTTGATTGGCCCCCAGTAAATTGCCGCTGTCATCCATCACCGCTGTCTCGCAGGTCGTCAGCGACCGACCCCAGAAGTTGGCATCGCACTCCGGGTTGCTCAGCGGATAAAAGGTCATGGTCGCCGGGTAGATCTCGGTCTGCCCCGTGGCCAGCGAAATATTGCGGCACATGCGCTGGGCGATCTGCGCAATCAGCGGCTTGGGAATGGGCGCCATGGCATAGATGCATTGCCGAATCGAGGTGGGCGCGAAACCGGGGTCCGCCAGCACGGCCGCATACATCAAAGGCAGACCCACAAAAATCGTGACATTCTCACGAATCACCAGTTGACTCACCTCGGTCGGTACAAACTGCCGCGTAAACACCGTGCAAGCGCCTGTCGCCAGCGCTGTCTGAACCAGAGCGTGCTGTGCGCAGTGAAACAATGGCAGCCAGCCACTGAGCACATCTGCCTCGGTATATTTCATTTCATCAATATTGCCCTTGACAGCGGTGTAGACCGACAGATGCGAGTGCACCACGCCCTTGGGATTGCCGGTCGTGCCGCTGGTGTACATCAGCAAGGCTGCCTGGTTGTCGTCGATCTCAACCTCAGGCAAAGCATCCGGCTGCCCCGCCTCTGCCTGCTGCAAAGTCACGCCTGAGAGGCCCGGGAGGCCTGAGCCGCCTAGCGCCTGCGACCGCGCAATGATGAGTGGCAACTGCAGACTCTGCAAAAGCTCTGGCATGCCGGGCAAGCCCAGCAGCTCCTGATCAACCACCACTGCCGAGACCTCAGCGTGCCGCAAGATGTAGTCAATGGCAGACACCTCCAGCTTAATGTTCACAGGCACCCATACCTGAGAGGCTTTGTGAATGCCATTGCAAGCCACCACCATATCAATGGAGTTGGCGCACAGCATGCCAATCTGTTTACCCGCGCCGAACTTTGACAGCAGATAGTGCGCAAAGCGTGAACTGCGCGCATCCAGCTCGGCGTAGCGCAGGCGCTGATCGCCGTCCACCAGCGCAGTGTGCTCGCCAAATTTCAGCGCCGTGCGATGCAGCAGATCGCCCAGTGCAATGCGCCGGATACGGCGCGCCTCTTTCGTCAGACTCATCTCGATCATGGTTGTCCCCTTGATTGTGTGTGACTCCAAACCCCTGTGCCCACGCTTTTTATTGTTGTATCTCTACGCTTTTTCTCGCATACCGGCGGCCGCAGCAATGATCATGGGAGACAGCTGCCCCTGCGCACCCCCATCGCAGGCGATCACAGTGCCCGAGATATAGCTAGCCGCATCGCTGCCCAAAAACATGGCCAGCCGGGCAATGTCATCCGTTGTGCCCATACGCCCCAGCGGCACCATGCTGCGCACCATCGCATCCCCTGCTTCGCCCTGCGGTGCCAGTCGGCGCATGCCTTCCGTGCCTTCAATCGGACCGGGAGAAATCGCATTCACCCGCACGCCTTTGGCACCCCACTCCAGCGCCAGCACCTGAGTCAACATGTCCACGCCGGCCCTGACGGTGACGAGCGTGTGATCGCCAATGAGTTCGACGGTGTAGATTTCAGCGCCGAACTGCCCCTGGCCCACGGGCACGACCGAACAATCTTCGGGCCTTGCACCGAGGATCGCCCTGTCGATGCGCCCGGAGACGGGCGTTTCCACGCGGCCGCTGCGGGTCTGGAAGCTTGCGCCTT
>ERZ724525.2250-NODE-2250-length-11108-cov-7.829910_pt1 | contig 11108 bp, 6 predicted proteins | sample MGYA00376058_ERZ724525 | MGnify/ENA primary metagenome ERZ724525 (study PRJEB28724, sample SAMN07190888) | wastewater metagenome | isolation source: influent of sewage treatment plant in Hong Hong | place: USA: Christiansburg, Virginia | collected 2016-03-01 ... | reverse complement strand
GCACGGCTTTCGATACCCACCCAGTCGCCGTCGCGCACGCCGCGATCCTCGGCATCATGCGGATGAATCTCCAGCCTGTCTTCGCTATGCCACTGGCTGTTGGCCGTGCGCCGCGTCTGCGCGCCCACGTTGTACTGCGAGAGGATGCGCCCCGTGGTCAGCAGCAGCGGAAAGCGCTGAGTGACCTTCTCTTCCGTCGCCACATACTGGGTGATGATGAAGCGGCCTTTGCCACGCACAAATTGATCCTTGTGCATGATGTCCGTACCGGCCTCTTCAGTGGCCTCGTTGCACGGCCATTGCACGCTGCCCAGCCGCTCTATCTTTTCATAGCTCACGCCTGCAAACGTGGGCGTGAGTGCGGCAATCTCGGCCATGATTTCTTGGGGGTGGCCGTAGTGCATGGGGTAGCCCAGCGCATTCGATAGCAGCTGCGTCACTTCCCAGTCGGCATAGCCGGCCAGCGGTTGCATGAGTTGGGTCACGCGCGAAATGCGGCGCTCTGCATTGGTAAAGGTGCCGTCTTTTTCCATGAAGGACGAGCCGGGCAAAAACACATGGGCGTACTTGGCGGTTTCGTTGAGGAAAATGTCCTGCACCACCACGCATTCCATGGCAGCCAGCGCGGCCGTCACATGCTGGGTGTTGGGGTCGGACTGAACAATATCCTCGCCCTCGCAGTACAGGCCCAGAAAGCTGCCACCCAGCGCCGCTTCAAACATATTGGGTATGCGCAGACCGGGCTCAGGGTTCAGCTGCACACCCCATGCGGCTTCAAACTCGGCGCGCGTTGTGCTGTCCGAGATATGACGGTAGCCGGGCAGCTCATGCGGAAAGCTGCCCATATCGCAGGAACCCTGCACATTGTTCTGGCCGCGCAGCGGGTTCACGCCCACACCCTCGCGGCCCACATTGCCGGTGGCCATGGCCAGATTGGCAATGCCCATGACCATGGTCGAGCCCTGTGCATGCTCGGTCACGCCCAGGCCGTAGTAGATGGCAGAGTTGACTGGCTTACCTGCTGGATGGTCATGCGCGCCCAGCGCATACAGGCGGGCCGCGCCGCGCACCAGATCGGGGGCGACGCCGGTAATTTCTGCCGTGGCTTCTGGGGAGTTTTCGGGCCTGGCCACAAACTCTTTCCACTGCGCGAATGACTTGGCATCGCAACGCTCGCCAATGTATGAATCAGCCAACAGTCCCTCGATCACGATCACATGGGCCAGCGCGGTAATCATGGCCACATTGGTGCCGGGCCTGAGCTGCAGGTGATAGTCGGCCTTGATGTGCGGCGAGCTGACCAGGTCAATCTCGCGTGGATCGATCACGATGAGTTTGGCACCTGCGCGCAGGCGCTTTTTCATGCGTGAACCAAACACCGGGTGCGCCGCCGTGGGGTTGGCGCCTATGACCATGATCACATCGGACTGCTCCACCGACTTGAAGGTCTGCGTGCCCGCCGAGGTGCCATAGGTCTGACCCAGGCCATAACCCGTGGGCGAGTGACAGACGCGCGCGCAGGTATCGACGTTGTTGTTGCCGAAGGCCGCACGGATCAGCTTTTGCACCAGATAGGTTTCTTCATTGGTGCAGCGCGATGAGGTAATACCGCCAATCGAATCCTTGCCATGCTTGGCCTGTATGCGGCGGAACTCGCTGGCCGCATGACCAATGGCCTCTTCCCAGCTCACTTCACGCCACGGATCGCTGATCTTGGCGCGGATCATGGGCTTGGTGATGCGGTCCTTGTGCGTGGCATAGCCCCAGGCAAAGCGACCCTTGACGCAGGCATGACCCTCGTTGGCCTTGCCGTCCTTCCACGGCACCATGCGAACGACCTGATCGCCCTTCATCTCGGCCTTGAAGCCGCAGCCCACGCCGCAATAGGCACAGGTGGTGATCTCGCTGTGCTCGGACTGGCCCAGCTCCACCACGGTTTTTTCCTGCAGCGTGGCCGTGGGGCAGGCCTGCACGCAGGCACCGCAGCTCACGCAGTCGCTGGCCATGAAACCATCGCCCTGGCCTGCCGTAATGCGCGACTCAAAGCCGCGGCCCGTAATCGTCAGCGCAAACGTGCCCTGCGTCTCTTCGCAGGCGCGCACGCAGCGGTTACAGACAATGCATTTGCTGGGGTCGTAATTGAAATAGGGGTTGGAGGTATCGACCTCGGCCTTGGCTTCGCCCTTGAAGTGATTGGCACCGTCCATGCCATAGCGCACCTCGCGCAGACCGACCACACCGGCCATGTCCTGCAGCTCGCAGTCGCCGTTGGACGAGCAGGTCAGGCAATCCAGCGGGTGATCGGAGATGTACAGCTCCATCACGCCCTTGCGCAACTCCTGCAGCTGCGGACTTTGCGTTTTCACCTTCATGCCAGACTCTGCTGGCGTGGTGCAGGAAGCCGGATAGCCTTTGCGCCCCTCAATCTGCACCAGACACAGACGACAGGAGCCAAAGGGCTCCAGCGAATCTGTGGCGCAGAGCTTGGGCACTTTGATGCCGCCATCCACGGCGGCACGCATCAGCGACGTGCCCTTGGGCACGGTGACTTCGCGCCCGTCAATCTGCAGCGTGACCAGCTCTTCGGACAGGCTGGCAGGAGTTCCAAAATCGGTGTGCTTCAAATGTTCCAACATGGTGTTCTCTCCTCAGACGGGCATAGCTGCGGCTGCGGACTCGATGCCGAAGTCCTGCGGATAGTGGGTGAGCGCCGAGCGCACCGGATAAGGCGTCATCCCACCCATGGCACACATGCTGCCGCCCTCCATGGTGTCGCACAGGCTTTCCAGCAAGGCCACATTGGCGGCATGCACGGCGCCGGTGTTGGCGGTGATGCGATCGATCACCTCCACACCACGTGTGGAGCCTATGCGGCAAGGCGTGCATTTTCCGCAGGATTCGATAGCGCAAAACTCCATGGCATAGCGCGCCAGCCGGGCCATATTGGCCGCGTCGTCATGCACCACCAGGCCGCCATGGCCCACCACATTGCCTTTGGCGGCATAGGCTTCGTAGTCCAGCGGATCGTCCCAGTCGCCGGGTGCCACATAGCTGCCCAGCGGCCCACCCACCTGTATCGCCTTGATGGGCCGGCCTGTGGCCGTGCCACCGCCAAAGTCCTCGACCAGCTCGCGCAAGCTCAGGCCAAAGGCTTTTTCCACCAGTCCGCCGCGAGCAATATTGCCCGCGATCTGAAACGGCAAGGTGCCGCGCGAGCGGCCCATGCCATAGCCCTGATAAAAGGCAGCGCCCTTGGCCAAAATGACAGGCACGGTCGCCAGCGTGATCACGTTGTTGATCACCGTGGGTTGGCCAAACAGACCTTCGATGGCCGGCAGCGGCGGCTTGGCCCGCACAATGCCGCGTTTGCCTTCGATGCTCTCCAGCATCGCGGTTTCTTCACCGCAGACATAGCTGCCCGCACCTTTGCGAACCTGCAGGTAAAACGCCCGGCCGCTACCAGCCACATTGCCGCCCAGCCAGCCCGCCGCGCTGGCGCGGGCAATGGCTTCTTTCAATGTGGCAATCGCATGCGGATACTCGCTGCGCACATAGATATAGCCTTGGGTGGCACCCACGGCCAGCGCCGCAATCGCCATGCCTTCGATCAGGCAGAACGGGTCGCCTTCCATCAGCAGGCGGTCGGCGAACGTGCCCGAATCTCCTTCATCGGCATTGCAAGCAATGTATTTTTGCGTACCTGCCGCAGCCGCCACCGTCTTCCACTTGATGCCGGCCGGAAACGCCGCGCCACCGCGCCCACGCAGGCCCGAGTCCAGCACCTGCTGCACCACGGCTTCGGGCCCTATGACCGCTGCGGCCTTCAGACCTTGCCAGCCACCATGGGCGGCATAGTCTGCCAAGCTCAGCGGATCAATCACTCCCACGCGGGCAAAAGTGAGGCGTTCCTGCTTTGCCAGATAGGGGATTTGATCGGTCAAGCCATGGTATAGCGCGTGCGCACCGCCTTGCAGCAGGCCGGCATCCAGCAAGCCGGGCACGTCGGCCCCGCTGACCGGGCCATAGGCCACGCGGCCTTGCGCGGTCTCGACTTCGACCAGAGTCTCCAGCCACAACAGACCGCGCGAGCCATTGCGTACCAGCTCGACAGGCAGGTCGCGCGCCGCGCATTCCTCGGCCAGCACGCGGGCTACCTCGTCAGCGCCCACGGCCAGCGCAGCGGCATCGCGTGGCACATAGATGCGTACGGTGTCCGCTCCTGATTCCATAGCTTCCTGCGCTTTATCCATAAGCGCTATAACCGGTTTTGACTTCAAATCCTGCAGCAATGCATCCAGCTTGAACGGCGTGAGGTGGGCATGGACCTCCACCTCGTTGACCATGAGCGCGGGCGACTGGGCGCACAGTCCCAGGCAGTACACGGGCTCAAGCGTTACGCAGCCATCAGCGGTGGTTTCATGAGCCTTGCAGCCCAGCACTTGCTCAGCATGGGCCAGCAGCGCATCAGCGCCGCGTGACTGGCAGGATTCGGCGCGGCAGATCTGAATCAGGGTCTGACCATGAGGCTGCTCACGCAGATGGGGGTAGTAGCTAATGACGCCATGCACCTCGGCCCGCGAGAGTTTGAAGGCGTCGGCAATCGGCGGTACGGCGGCGCGCGGAATAAAGCCCAGCGAGTGCTGCACGACATGCAGCAGTGGCAGCAGGCCACCGGGTTCGCTGGCAAAACGCGCCAGCGCGTGGTTCAGAGCTTCAACTTGTTGGGTGCTTAGCTTTTGCGGCGCAAGCTGGGCCAGCGGCACGGTTTTTTCATGGGGCATGGGGTGGCCTTTTTATGCAGGCGCTGCAGCGCCTTTGTCTCTGCCCCTATTTCAGCCCCCAGCGCTTACCCCGTCAAATTCATTAGCGCTATGCGCTGATTCATTCTGTGAATCAAACTCGGTCCCGCACAGCCCCGGCAAAGCGCGTGCATTGCTCACGCCACTGTGTGGTTTCCATCAAGGCCATGGCCGCCAACAGGGCGCGGGTGGCGGTTTCTTTGGGCTGCGTCAAAAAGGCAATCGCCGTCTGCGCCTGGGGCGTAATCAGCGGGCGCACGTTCAGCGCGGCAGCTTCTGGCAAGGTGGCGACCAGCGCGCCGGGCAGTACGCTGTGCAGGCCGCCATCGCTGACGGCCATCATCAGGCTGAGCACGGAATTGGTTTCCATGGCAGCGCTGACCTCGCAGCCTGCCGCCTTGAAACTCTGGTCCACGATCAGGCGGTTGTGCATATCAGGCGTCAAAAGGCATAGCGGCAGCTTGGCGGCCTGCGCCCACTTGACGGCTTTTTGGCTTGATTTTTCAGTCGCAGGACTGAGCAGAAAGTAATGCTCCTGATACTGCGGCCAGACGGTGATTCGGGCACTCTCCCGCGCAAGCAAGCGGTCGCTGTATCCCAGCGCCAGATCCAGCGACAGGTCTTCCAGCCCGGCTTCAATTTCCAGCGAGCTCATGGACAGCACCATGGGCGTGATGCCCGGATGCCGTGCACGCAACAGCGCGGCAAAGCGCGTGAGCATGGGCATGGCCGTGGGCACGGCGGCCATGCGCAGCTTACCTTTGAGCTGACCGGCCCCCACACTCAAGTCCTGGCGCAAGGCTTCTTCGGCCTTGAGCATGGACAGCGCCGTGGCCAGCACCTGCTCGCCTTCGGGCGTCAGCCCGCCAAACACACGGCCACGTCGCACAATGACCGCGCCAAACTCGGCCTCCAGCGCCCTGAGCGCGTTGGACAGTGCAGGCTGCGTGATATGGCAAGCCTGCGCCGCCCTTGCGAAATGGCGGTGCTCATTGAGTGCCACCAGATAACGCAGGGAGGTCAGCAGGTTCATCAGGTGTTGCTGCTCACCGTGATCGTGGGGAACTTGCTGGAGAAGTCCTTGGCCTTGAGCGCCACCTTCACAGCCAGATCGCGGGCGACCTTTTTGTAGATCTGGGCCGCTTCGCTCTCAGGCTCTGCCACCACGGTGGGCTTGCCACTGTCGGCCTGCAAACGGATCTGCAGCGACAAAGGCAGCGCGCCCAGATAGTCGATGTTCTGCTCGCCAGCCATCTTCTTGCCGCCGTCAGCGCCAAAGATATGCTCGACATGACCGCAGTTGGTGCAAACGTGAGCGGCCATGTTTTCGACCAGACCCAGGATGGGCACGCCCACCTTTTCGAACATCTGAATGCCCTTCTTGGCATCGATCAGCGCAATGTCCTGGGGTGTGGTCACCACCACAGCGCCCGTCATGGGTACGCGCTGGGCCAGCGTCAGCTGGATATCGCCGGTGCCGGGTGGCATGTCGACAAACAGATAGTCCAGATCCTTCCAGTTGGTCTGGCGCAGCATCTGCTCCAGCGCCTGTGTGGCCATGGGGCCGCGCCAGATCATGGCCTGGTCGTTATTGACCAGCAGACCGATGGACATGACCTGCACGCCGTAGTTCTCCAGCGGCTCCATGGTCTTTCCGTCATGGCTCTCGGGATTGCCCGACACGCCCATCATCATGGGCTGGCTGGGGCCGTAGATATCGGCATCCAGAATACCCACGCGCGCGCCTTCGGCGGCCAGCGCCAGCGCCAGATTGGCGGTGGTCGTGCTCTTGCCCACGCCGCCCTTGCCGGACGAGATGGCGATGATGTTCTTCACACCCGTCAGCAGCTGCACACCGCGCTGCACGGCATGCGATGCCACCTTGGTAGTAATGTTGACCGAAACATTGCCCACACCGGCCACGGACTTGGCTGCGGCAATGAACGCGCTGCGCAGGGCTGCGTGCAAGCTTTGGGCGGGGTAGCCCATTTCCACGTCAAACGAGACGTCATCTCCGGCGATCTGCAAGTTGCGCAGGGCGCGGGTGCTCACAAAGTCCTTGCCTGTGTGCGGATCGAGCACGCCAGCGAATGCGCTCAGCAGCGCTTGTTCTGTAACAGCCATGGGTTTCAGTTTTCCAGAGGTTTCTTCGATGCCGGATAGTCTAGCGAAGCCGCCCAACCCCTGCGCACAAGAGACAATGCAACCCTTTGCCAAAAATTTGAGAGACAGCCCGTGAAACTGAAGATGGCCGAAAACTCCCTGTTTGCAGTCCTGATGCGCTCGCGCTGGTGGATCAGCTTTGCGATCTGCGCCGCTGTGGTGCTGGTGTCGCTGGCGCTATTCCCCAAGGACATATCGCCCTTTGCCGCCCTGGGTGCATTCCCGTTTTTTGTCGTGGGCTGCATCGCCTTCTACAAACAGATGAGCGCGCCCAGCCCGGCGCAGATGGAAGAAATCCAGCAAGTCATTGCCGCGCAGAGCTGGGCCGACTTCAGCACGCAGCTGCAAACCGCATGGCAAGCCGAGGGCTATGACGTGCAGCGCCTGAACCTGCCCGGCGCAGACCTGCTGCTGACCCGCAACGGCCAGACCAGCGTGGTCAGCGCCCGCCGCTGGAAGGCCGCCACCCATGGCGTGGAGCCGCTGCGCGAGCTGCAGGCGGCACAAGCCAAGCAGCAGGCCGATCTGGCCATTTATGTGGCGCTGCAGCCACTGGGCGACAACGCCTCCAGCTGGGCCGCGCAGAACCAGGTGGTGGTGCTGAACGGTAAATCCATGGCGACCTTGATCGCAAAAAACCGCAAGAAGCGCTAACACTGCACGCGACTCTGCCGCCTCGGTCTACCGCCTGCCGCCCAATACGGGCACACTGCAGGCATGGCGGCAGAGCAGTTCTCACCCACCTTCCCTCCCAGTCTTGCCGACGTCGATCGGCAGAACTCCGCAGGCCCTGCATCCAGCATCGGGCCGACCGGGTTGTTGCTCAGCGGTGGCGGGGCCCGCGCCGCCTATCAGGTGGGCGTGCTGCAAGCCATTGCCGCCCTGCGCCGTGAACAGGGGCTGCAACATGGCCCCAATCCCTTTCCCGTGCTTGCGGGTACATCGGCAGGTGCTATCAATGTTGCAGCGCTCGCCTGCCATGCCGATGCCTTTGACGCCGCCGTGCGGCGCATGACCCATGTCTGGGGCCACATGCACACCGAGCAGATTTACAAAGCCGACTCGCTCAGCATGCTGCGCAGCGGCGCACACTGGATGACCCTGCTGTCGCTGGGCTGGGCACTGGCACGCTGGAGCCGCATGCGCCCCCGCTCGCTGCTGGACAACAGCCCGCTCAAAGCGCTGATGAGTAGCGATCTCATGCCTTTCGAGCGCATTTCCCAGCTCATAGAAAGCGGGCACCTGCATGCGCTGGCCATCACGGCATCGAGCTACAGCAGCGGCCAGCACATCACCTTTTTTCAGACCCACGAGTGCCTGAGCCCCTGGATTCGCGACCAGCGCAAGGCTGTGCAGACCCTGCTCACCGCCGATCACCTACTGGCCTCATCAGCCCTGCCCTTTATCTTTCCGGCCATGCCGCTGCCCATGGATGGGCACCTTGAATACTTTGGCGACGGCTCCATGCGCCAGACCGCCCCCCTCGCCCCAATGATTCACCTGGGGGCCAACAAGCTGCTGGTAGTCGGAGCGGGCCGTCGGCATGAGCCCACCACCAGCCCGTCGCAGGCCGATGCCAGCTACCCCACCCTGGCCCAGGTAGCCGGGCATGCGCTGTCCAGCATTTTTCTCGACACACTGGCCGTAGACATTGAACGCGCCGAGCGCATCAACCACACCTTGAGCCTGATCTCGCCAGCCGAGCGCATCCACAGCCGACTGCGCCCGGTTGAGGTGCTGGCCATCACACCCAGCGAGCGCATTGACGACATTGCCACCCGCCACATCGAAAAACTGCCCCTTCCCGTGCGCACCTTGCTGGCCACGCTGGGTGTACGCATGAGCGCAGGATCAAGCCCCGAAGCCCCTTTGCGCGATGGCGTGCTGGCCAGCTACCTGCTATTTGAGCAAGGCTACACCCGTGAACTGATGGCACTGGGCCACAAAGATGCCATGGCCCGCAGGGAAGAGATCACCCGATTTTTTGGCTGGGCGCAAGCACAGCCACCTGCGTGAGAACCCCTGCCATAGCCTGCAAATGATGTATGAGACACTTTGTTTCACCTATACAACCAGCACCCAACCTGCCTAGTGACCACGCCACCTCAGCCCATTCGCGGCGCCTCATCGCTCAAGCTCTCACTCATCCTGCCTTTTATTGCACTGATTGCGCTGTTGACCTCGGCGCTGGGCATGCTCTGGTACTGGACAGGCAGTAACACGGTGTCCGCATTGTCCGAGCAGGTGATGGAGGAAAAGGCTGAGCGCATCGCCCTCATTGTGGACAGGCACCTGCACAGCTCAAGCGCCGTGCTTGAAGCGGCTTTCCCCAGCGGCCAGCCTGTTTACTCAGACATCAGCGAACATGTTCAGTCACTGGTCTCACGCCTGTGGGTGGCTACTTCGCTGCACACCCAGCCCAACGACTATGTGTACTACGGCAACGTGGCAGGCCAGGGCATCGCTCTCAAACGCCAGCAGCCAGCGCTGGGGCAGCTGCGTCTGAAAACCTTGGCCAGCGACCACCGCAGCTATTTCAAGGTGACCGGCATCCACGCCAAGCCCGTCTACGAATACACCGAAAGCACGCTCTTCGACCCCCGCCAGCGCCCCTGGTTCAAGCTCGCCGCCGAATCTGCCGGCTCCATCTGGACGCCGGTTTACATCGACTTCAGCGCTCAAGATCTGGTGCTGACACGCGCCCGTCGCATTCTCTCGCCCCACGGCAAGCTCGAAGGCGTGGTGGCCGCTGACATTTCCCTCAAAGCCCTCAACGACTTTGTAGACCAGTTGCACCTGAGCAAGCATGGCCGCGCCTTCATCATCGAAGCCGATGGCGCCCTGATCGCCGCCACCGGCATGCCCAACATCCACCTTCGCCCCGACGGCAAGATGGAGCGCATGAGCGCCGCCAACAGCCAGGACCCGCTGATTCAGGCCGTTTACGAAAAAATTCAGGGCGTCTTTCACACCACCGCCTCTGACGACGCACCCGGAACGGCCCTGCTGGAAGATGCCGACCAGCACAAAATCCGCATCGCCTACCGCCGCCTGAGCAATGGAGCTGGTCAGGACTGGATCGCCGTGGTCGCCGTGCCGCACAAAGACATGCTGGCCGGCGTCTACCGCCACATGATGCTGGTGGGGGGCCTGGGCTTTTTGGCGCTGATCGTGACCGTCTTTATCGGCACCCGCATCTTTGGCGCCGTGGCCAACGATATGCGCTCGCTGACCCGCGCCGTGCGCCGCGTGGGGCAGGGCGAGATCGACACCCCCATTGAAGTACAGCGCCGCGACGAGATTGGCGAGCTGGCCCACAACTTCCACCGCATGCGCCACAGCCTGTTCACCGATCCGCTGACCGGCGCCAGTAACCGCAGCGCACTGCAGCATATTCTGAGCACCCTGACCCGCCCCCTGCCGGGCCAGCAACATGCCGCCCCGTTCACCCTGCTGTTTGTGGACTTGGACCGTTTCAAGCCCCTCAACGACCGCTGGGGCCATGACAACGGCGACCTGGCCCTGGCCGAAGTCACGCTGCGCATGCGCAACCTGCTGCGCCCCGACGATGTGGTCGCGCGCCTGGGCGGTGATGAGTTCGTGATCATCCTGCGCGGCGTCTCGGATGAAGAGCAGATACAGGCGGTGCGCCTGAAGATTGACCTTGCGCTGCAAGAGCCGCTGGTCACGCTGCGAGGCCTGCCCGAAAGCGAAGTCGTCACCGTCGGTGCATCCATTGGTCAGGCCATCTACCCCCGCGATGCGCAGGATGCCCAGATCCTGCTCAAAATGGCCGATCAAGACATGTACCGCAACAAAGGGCCATCGGTACGTTGATGCCGGCGCTATCTCCATAAAAGCGGCTAGCGCCTGATATTCATGGAAATCAGATTGATTTCAGCCTGAAACCCAATGAAATCAAGCGCTATAAGCTATCAAAATAAAAGTATTCGGGGTGCCTGCCATTGGCATCCAGCCCATCCGCAAACCCCATTCCCGCAGCTTGGAGCCAAGCCCTTTTAGAATGGCAGGTTCTCTGTGAAAGCTGTTCCCTCATGACCGCACGCAAACTCTTCGTTACCACCGCCCTGCCGTACGCCAACGGCAATTTCCACATCGGCCACATCATGGAATACATCCAGGCCG
>ERZ724525.2249-NODE-2249-length-11112-cov-7.502487_pt1 | contig 11112 bp, 12 predicted proteins | sample MGYA00376058_ERZ724525 | MGnify/ENA primary metagenome ERZ724525 (study PRJEB28724, sample SAMN07190888) | wastewater metagenome | isolation source: influent of sewage treatment plant in Hong Hong | place: USA: Christiansburg, Virginia | collected 2016-03-01 ... | reverse complement strand
GCCAAGAAAGCAGCGTCGGCACCACCAGGCCGACGCCCTTGCCCGAGCGCGTGGGTGCGAACGTCAGGACATGCTCTGGCCCCTCATGGCGCAGGTACTGGCGGTCGTGCTGGCCGAGGAACACGCCCTCTGGCTGCGTGAGGCCCGCCTTGCGAATGTCATGCGCGTTCGCCCAGCGGGCCGATCCGTAGGTCGTGACAAGGCGTGCCTGCCGCGAGCGCCAGACCGACATGGCAATGGCGACGGCCACGGCGACCATGCCACTGCTGCCAGCGATGGCTCCGCCGGTGTCGAAGATTTCCGGGGTATAGGCGCCGTAAGAAAACCACCACTCAAACAGCTTCCACGGGTGATAGATCGGCGTGCCAAGAAGATCGAACCAGGGCGAGCCAAGGCGTACTTGATAGCCAAGGGCTGCTGCTGTCCATTGTGTGGCACCCCACACTCCGGCGATCACGATGCCGAATACCACGGCGATCTGACCGAACAGCACGTTCGTCCCTTGCATGACCTGGCCTCCGATTTCTCCTGCGCCGATTCCTCATGGAAAAAGCGGCACAAGGACGTGCCGGAGGCGTCAGGATCGGTGCCGCGTCAGTGCCGGTCAAAGACCGTTTTAAGCAGAAAGATCGAGCAAAAAGAAAGAATTAGCGCGGTGGCGAGCCAACGAAAAACGTCGCAAGCGCAGGCGCGTTGCGGCGTGTCGGTCAGGAAATCCAATATTCGTGGCGAAGCGGCCACGATCAAAACTTAGGCGGCTCCTTCGGCGGTGTGTAGGGCGTTTCCCCGTCGCCATAGAACCGCTTGCGCGTGGCCTCGGCCACCCGGTTGCACAACACGTCGCCCAGCTTGGGGCGGTCGGTCTTGCACTGCTGGCGCAGTTCCTTGAGCCGTTCGGGGTTGGCCGCCAGCTCTTCCACTGTCGGGATGTTGGCTGCGGAACCGGCGGACTTCTGTGGCCCATCGGACTGGCCGCAGGCAGTCAACACGGCAACCAGCAAGAATGGGATGATCTTCTTCATGGCGTCAGTTCCTCCGGGTGATCGGGATTACGGCCTCGTATGGGCCTGGGGGTTTCCGGCTGTTCGATGGCCTGTGCGCGCTCAATAAACCGCGCCAACTCGTCGGACGGATCTCCGTCCAGCCGCAACAGATAGGTCGTGAGGGGCGACACGCGCGAAGCTAGCGGCCGGGCCACTACACCCGGCTCACGGCTGGCGGCAATGTGTGCACTGCCTGCTAGGCCGAGCGCAAAACCGGCCGAGACTAGGGCCATCATCAGGTCGGTGGACGAAACCCTCTCTGCAATCAGTGGCTCCACATCCGCACGGCGCAACACCCGTTCAACTTGCTTGGCATGGCCCTCACATGCCTGTGGATCGCACAGAACCAGTGGATAGCGAAGCAACTCATCCAAGGGGATGCGCTTGTGGGCCAGAAGCGGATGCCGAGCTGGCACGGCCACCATCAGCGCATCGCTCCATGCGGGCGTGGCGACGATACCGTCGCCCACTTCGTCGGATTGAGCAAACCCTACGTCATACAGATCGCTATGCAGCCCCTTGATCTGTTGCGATAGGGGCACCTCGAAGAACCGGATTTCGACCTCGGGTTCTTCCTGGCGGCAAAGTACGAGCAACGCAGAAAGGCGCGACGGCGTGATGCCGTCGGACAATGCCACGCGCAACTGGCCATGAAAACCGTTTGCTGCCGCTTTCACGCTATCGCGTGCCTGCTCCAAGGCGGAGAGCACGCGGCGCACGTGCTCCAGAAACAGCTCGCCCGCACGGGTCAGCCGAGTGCTGCGCGTGGTGCGGGCAAACAGCATCACGCCCAGTTCTTCTTCCAGTTCCTTGATGGCCCGTGACAGTGGAGACTGCTCGATGTGCAGCCGCTCGGCAGCGCGGGCGAAATGGAGTTCCTCAGCAACCGCAATGAAGCAGCGCAAGTGACGAAGTTCCATAGTCTTGTCCTTCCATGATCCATGTTGATTCGGGGGACGAGATGCACGCCTGCTGTAGCACCAGTCGAGCTGAGGCCAAATATTTAATAAACAATTATACATGTGTTCATATATTAGTCAAAGAAGCCTGCACCGTGCCGTGGTGATGTTCGATTGTGAGGAGATGAATGGTGCAAGCTGCACGAGGGCCAATGGGCATCGTGGAGGCCGCTTGCCAAAATAGTGCGAGCCCCACCGGGGCTCGCGAGATGCGGAAGGTGCTATGCCTTCAGGGGGAAAGCCCGAATCAGGCTGGGTTGATTTCCAGCGCGCCGCGGTTGATCTGGTCGCGCTCCATCGACTCGAACAAGGCACCGAAGTTACCTTCGCCGAAGCCCTCGCGGTAGTTGCCCTTGCGCTCGATGAACTCGAAGAACACCGGGCCGAGCAGCGGCTCGGAGAAGATCGGCCTCACGCTCACGGCCTACCTGAACGTGCGTCTCGAAAAGCACTCCGACTCGCACAAGCGCAATCCCATGGACGTGTTCCGCGCGTCGGTCCAGAAATGGCCGGAGGTCGTGGAATGCCATGCGCTGACCGGCGACATGGACTATCTGCTGCGGGTGGTCGTCAGGAACATGGCTCACTACTCTCGCTTCGTGCTCGACACGCTGCTCAAGCACCCCAGCGTGCAGGACTGCAAGACAAGCTTCGTGCTGGATCGGGTAAAGAGCACCACGGCCTTGCCCTATGAGCATTCGGCCGATTGGTGTAGCGGGGATGCAAATAGCGCTTGACCTTCCAACCGTGGCAAGGACCAGACTTCAAACACCCCAACCCGAAAGGAGTTTTCCATGCAATTCCATCTCGAAGACATGACCTGCGGCGGCTGCGCCCGCACCGTTACGAAAACGATCCAAACGATCGACCCCAACGCCAAGATCGTCACGGACCCGCCGACCCGCCGTGTCGAGGTCCAGACCTCGGCCTCGCAAGAGCAGATCGCCGCGGCCCTGAGCGAAGCTGGCTTCCCGCCGCGCGCGCAGTAACACCGCGTCGTGGCCGGCCTGCACACAGGACGGCCGATGCGAGCACGTGCGCTGCGCCGTACCTGGCGCGGCGCTCAGTGCATCCCAAGGTAGGCGACCTTGGCCCACATCCACAGGGCCATCGCCACCATCATCAGGTTCTCGGTCAGGGACACGAAGCCCAGCGGCACGTTGCTGTCCCCGCCCACACAGGCGCACTTGAGTTCCCGGCGATCGACATAGACCGCCTTGAAAACCGACACGGCCCCGACGGTCCCGATGAACAGCGCCAACGGAATCGACACCCACATCCCCACGCCCGCGACCATCAGGACGCCTGCGATGGCCTCCGCGAACGGGTAGAAATAGGCATACCGAACCCAGCGCTTGGCCAGCAGGTCGTAGTTGAGGAACATCGTCGCGAAGCCGTCCACGTCCTTGAGCTTCTGCAGCGCCAGGAGACACATGGCAAAGGCCACGAACCACTCTGCCGCCTGAATGCTCCAGAGCTGGCCGAAGGCCGCCCAGCTCGCCGCCAGCGCCATCGCGGCCGCCATGGCGAACAGCGCGATCACAGGGGTGTAGGTCACGGCGTTCTTGTCCTTCACGGACATGCCGAAGAATTTGCGCAGGTCGTCGTAGCCGCCCACGCGCCGCCCGTTTATGAAGACCTGGGGCGTGGTCTCGACGCCATGCTCCTTCTTGAACGCATCCGTCTGCTCGCGGCTCGCCAAGTGTTTGTCCTCGACCTCGTAGCCCTTGCGGTTGAGCAGATCGAGCGACTTCAGCCCGTAGGGGCAGGTATGGCCGGGCATGACCATCCGGTAGAGCGTGGCTTGTTTGGGCGCAGACATGCTGGACTTCTCCTGTGGGACTTTTCATGGGCCGGCCGCAGCGCCGACTATCACGGATTGAAGGACTTTGACGACATTTCCAGCCTAACCGGCGGTGGTGCAAGGGGGTGTAGGCATCTGGCTCCCGGGGCGGTCGTCAGGCTGCAACGCCGTCAGTCCTCCGTCTGCCAGAGCAACCCCGCCGCAGGCCGGCGCGCCCGCGGCGGCACGCTGGGTCCTAGTGGTTCTCCTTGGCATGGTTGATCGTGTACTTCGGGATCTCGACGGTCAGGTCCTCGTTCGCCACGATGGCCTGGCAGCTCAGGCGCGATTGCGCCTCTAGCCCCCAGGCCCGGTCAAGCAGGTCGGCCTCGCACTCCTCGACCTCGTTGAGGGAATCGAATCCCTTGCGCACGATGCAGTGGCAGGTCGTGCAGGCACAGCTCATGTCGCAGGCATGTTCGATCTCGATGCCGTTGTCTAGCAGCGCCTCGCAGATCGAGGTGCCGACCGGCACGTTCAGCTCGGCGCCCTCGGGCGCCAGTTCAGGATGGGGCAAGACGGTGATCTTGGGCATGGTCTCTCCCGGCTGCTCAGTGCGCACGCGGCTTCTTTGCCGCTGCGTTGCCACTTGCACGCCGTGGCACGGCGCCGGTGCGCGCTTCGGGCTCGTCGTCGCTGGTATCGAGTTGCTCCAGCGTGTGCAGGATCGGGCAGTCGGGCCGTTCGTCGCCGGCGCAGCACCGGATCAGCGCCTTGAGCGTCTCGGCCATCTCCAACATGCTCGCGATGCGCCGGTCCAGCTCGGAGATGTGCTGCTGCGCCAGGCGCTTGACGTCGGCACTCCGGCGCGACTTGTCGTTCCACAGTCCCAGCAGGTCCGTGATCTCGGCCACCGAGAAGCCGAGGTCGCGCGCACGCCGGATGAAGTGCAGCCGGTGTACGTCGTCCTGGCTATAGGCGCGGTAGCCCGAATCGTTCCGGTCGGCCGGGGGAATCAAGCCGATCTGCTCGTAGTAGCGGATCATCTTGGCCGAGACCTTCGAGGCCTTGGATGCTTCACCGATGTTCATGGTGTTCCTCCTTTCTCAATGAGCGGTATCCGCCGCCAGCGGCGGCTGGAAGCGGCGCAGGCGCAGCGCGTTGCCGAGCACGAACACGCTGGACAGCGCCATCGCTCCGGCCGCGAAGATCGGCGACAGCAGCACACCGTATGCGGGGTATAGGACGCCAGCGGCCACCGGGATCAGGGCCGTGTTGTAGCCAAACGCCCAGAACAGGTTCTGGCGGATGTTGCCGATGGTGGCCTTGGACAGCGCGATGGCGTTGGGCACACCCTGCAGGTTGCCGGACATCAGCACCACGTCGGCCGACTCCACCGCCACGTCGGTGCCGGTGCCGATCGCCAGGCCCACGTCGGCCTCGGCCAGCGCCGGCGCATCGTTGATGCCGTCACCCACGTAGGCGATCTGGCCGTGGGTGGCCTTTAAGCGGCGCACGGCTTCGACCTTGCCCTCGGGCAGCACTTCGGCCACCACCTCGTCGATGCCCAGTTGCTTGGCGATGGCCTGCGCGGTACGCGCGTTGTCGCCAGTGATCATCGCCACCTTCAGGCCGAGCTGGTGCAGCGCGGCAATGGCCGCGGGCGTGCTGGACTTGATCGGATCGGCCACCGCGATGATGGCGGCCAGTCGGCCGTCGATCGCGGCGTACAGCGGCGACTTGCCCTCATTGCCCAGGCGCTCGGCCGTGCGAGCGAAGCCGCTCACGTCCAACCCCAGCTCACGCATGAAGCGATCGGCACCGACCTCGACACGCGCGCCGTCCACGGTGGCGCGCACGCCCATGCCCGTGACCGAATCGAAGTCTGTCATCGTCGGCAGCGCGATGCCACCTTCCACGGCCGACTCGACGATGGCGCGTGCGATCGGATGCTCCGAGCGCGATTCGACAGAGGCGACCTTCGCCAGCACCTGGTTGCGGTCAAAGCCGTCGGCAATCTCCAGGTCGGTCAGGACCGGGCGGCCCTCGGTCAGCGTGCCGGTCTTGTCCACGGCCACCACCTTGGCGTCCTTGAGCAGTTGCAGGGCTTCACCCTTGCGGAACAGTACGCCCATCTCGGCGCCCCGGCCCGTGCCGACCATGATGGAGGTCGGCGTCGCCAGACCCATGGCGCACGGGCAGGCAATGATCAGCACCGCCACGGCATTGACCAGCGCGAAGGACAGCGCGGGCGACGGGCCGAACACCAGCCAGACCAGGAAGGTCAGCACGGCGGCCAGCATGACGGCGGGCACGAACCACAGTGTCACCTTGTCCACCACGGCCTGGATCGGCAGCTTGGAACCTTGCGCCTGCTCGACCATGCGGATGATCTGCGCCAGCATGGTCTGACCGCCCACGGCGGTGGCACGCAGCGTCAGCGCACCCTTCTGGTTGACGGTGCCGCCGACCACGGTGCTGCCTTCCGCCTTTTCGACGGGAATCGGCTCGCCGGTGATCATCGACTCGTCCACGAAGCTGCGGCCCTCGGTCACTTCACCATCGACCGGCACGCGCTCGCCGGGGCGCACTTCCACGATGTCGCCCTGCGCCACGTCGTTGATCGGGATGTCCACGATGCGGCCGTCGCGCAGCACGTGCGCCTCCTTGGCCTGCAGGCCGACCAGGCGCTTGATGGCCTCGGAGGTGCGGCCCTTGGCCCGTGCCTCAAGAAAGCGGCCCAGCAGGATCAGCGCCACGATGACGGCGGCCGCCTCGTAGTACACGTTCACCGTGCCGGCCGGCAGCAGACTGGGCGCGAATGTGGCGACCATCGAATAGCCGAAGGCTGCGGCCGTGCCGACCGCGACCAGCGAGTTCATGTCGGGACCCAGGCGGAACAGCGCCGGGAAGCCCTTCTCGTAGAAGCGCCAGCCCGGAATGGCGAGCACCAGCAGGGTCAGCACGAACTGCAGATACCAACTCTGCTGGATGCCGATGGTGGAAGCCACCCACTCATGCATGCCGGGAATCATGTGCGAGCCCATTTCGAGCACGAACACAGGCAGCGCCAGCACGGCGGCCAGGGTCAGGTCGCGCTTGAGTTCGGCGCGCTCGGCGTCCTTCTTCTCGGCGGCTTCCTCGTCGGCCTGCGCGCCGGTATCCACCGGGTTGGCCTCGTAGCCGACCTTCTCGATGGCCGCGATCAGGTCCGCCACGGCGGCCACGCCGCGCACGGTGGCACGCTCGGTCGCGAGGTTGACCGTGGCCTCGGTGACGCCGGGCACGGCCTTGAGTGCCTTCTCGACGCGGCCCACGCAGGAGGCGCAGGTCATGCCCTCGACCGCCAGTTCGACGGTGCCAGCCGGCACGTCGTAGCCGACCTTCTCGACCGCCTGGATCAACGCGATGCGATCGACAGGACTGGCCAGGCGGATGTCCGCCCGCTCGGTGGCGAGATTGACGGACACGCTGTCCACGCCCGGCACCTTGGCCAGGGCGGCCTCGACTCGGCCGACGCAGCTCGCGCAGGTCATGCCCTCGATGGGTAGGCTGATCGCTGCTGCGGTGGCACGAGCATCACTCGTTATTGGCATGCTCATGGTTGTTTCCCATAGTTGATATTCGACATGGGGGAGCTTAGGGTTTACCATCGTGGGAAGGTCAAGCGCTTTTTTCGGGTACTGTCAGGTTTCAGAAATGGCCCGGCGCACGGGGGAAACGAGGGGCCTTGGTCGCCAGGCTCGCCCTGGTCCCGGGCTGTGCGCGCGCTCAAGCGGTCGCAGCCTCGTTGATCCTGAAGGGCACGAACAGCCGTTCGAGGGTAGGAATTTTTGAGAGATGACTCCACGCAAACCAGCCAGTGCCCCACCGAAGGGCCCAAGCACCGATCTGGCCTCCCTGTCACAGAATGACGTGACCATCCTGGCCGAGACTTTCCGGCTCCTGGGCGATCCGTCGCGGCTCAAGGTCATGCTGTGCTGCATGAAGGGGTCCACGTCGGTAAGCGACATCGCGGAAGCCGTCGAACTCTCGCAGTCGTTGGTCAGCCATCACCTTCGACTGTTGCGTGGAGCCCGTCTGGTCAAGGGCGCGCGCCAGTCCAAGCAGATCTTCTATGAGGTAGCGGACAAGCACGTGAGCCAGGTGCTGCTGGACATGGCCATCCACATCGTTGAGGACAACAGCGACGACTAGCCTTGGTGCGAAACAGCCCTTACCGCGTCCCGTGAGGCCTATCCTTTCGGCCAGATCCGGTGCAAGTCATCCACGACCAGCACGTGATGGTGCCCGCCTTGGTTCGCGTGCTGACGCAAGTGGGGGTGATCCGCCGACAGGTTCGGATGGTCATGGGCCAAGTCCGACGGGTCGCTGGCCGGCCACAGCCGAAGCGCCAGCGCCACGCCAGCTAGGCCGATCAAGGACATGACGACGAACGTCGATTGCAGCCCCATGGCCGCGCCGAAGCGTCCGGCCAGCGGGTAGCAGATGAGCCAGCAGGCGTGCGACAGCGCGAAGTGGGCCGCGAAGATCGCTGGACGGTCCTCGGCGTGGGCCGAGCGGCGCAGAAGACGGCCGGATGGCGTCTGCGCCACGCTGTAGCCAAAGCCGATCACCAGCCACAGCGGCAGCAACAGCGCATAGCTCGGCAGCAGTGCGCCGATCGCCGTGCCCACGACGAGGACAGCGGCGCCGGTGAGCATCGCGGGTCGGTCGGCTACTTTCTCCAGTAGGGACGGCAAGACGAAGGCGGCCACCATCGAGCCGCCTCCGAACGCCGCCAGTGCCCACGCCACCTCGACTTCGCCCAGGCCGAAACGCGCCTTCACGAGCACCACCGTGTTCACGATCACCATCGCGCCGGCCGCCGAGACGGCCAGGCTGATCGCCAGCAGGCCCCGCAGGCGAGGCGTGGCGAGGTAGATGCGCGTGCCGCGCGTCGTTCGCTCCCAGATGCCGCGGCGCGGGCCGGGGACGGACGTGGGCAACCGCACGCTGACCACGAGAGCGGCTGAAACGAGGAAACCGAGCACCGTTCCCGCGAACAGGTTGTGAAAGCTGATGACGGTCAGCAGCGCGGCGGCCAGCATCGGGGAAATCAGGCTTTCCAGGTCGTAGGCCAGCCGGGACAGCGACAGCGCCTTCGTGTAGTCCTCTTCGTCGGGAAGGATGTCCGGGATGGTGGCCTGGAAGGTCGGCGTGAAGCCGGCGGATGCCGCCTGCAGAACGAAGATCAGCAGGTAGATCTGCCAGACCTCGGTGACGAAGGGCAGGCACAGCGCGACGGCCGCTCGCACGAGGTCCAGCGCCACGAGCAGCGAGCGCCGCGGGAGCCGGTCGGCGAAGGCCTGCGCGACCGGCGCGACCCCCGCGTAGGCCAGCATCTTGATGGCCAGCGCCGTCCCGAGCACCGCGCCTGCATCCGCGCCGGCCAGCTCGTAGGCCAGCAGGCCGAGCGCCACCGTCATCAGGCCGGTGCCGACGAGCGCGATCACCTGGGCGGTGAACAGGTGGCGGTAGGTGCGGTTATTCAGGACGGAGAGCATCGGACGGCCTCAGAGCAGTTTGGTCAGCGCCTTCATTTCGGTCAGAACGGAGTCCTCGTCATGGGACAGGCAGTGGTCGATGTGGTCGTGGATCAGGACGCGCTTGGCCGCCGTCACCGCGCTTTCCACCGCCGCGAGCTGGCGGGCGATGTCGAGGCAGGTTTCTCCCCCTTCGATCATCCCGATGACGTGCCGCAGATGCCCCTCGGCGCGCTTGAGCCGCTTCACCAGGTCGGGATGGGTGGTGTGCTTATGCATGTCTTCCATGCTGAAATCATATCCCCCCAGGGGGGATACTGCCACTGGATGTTAGATCAACGGCTGCTTGCCAGGCGGGGGGAATGGTCGCCGAGCCAGGCTAAGGCAATTGCCCGGAGCGGCATCCCGGCCGTGGTGAGACGCGAACACAAATGTGTACAACAATTCACATGAAAACATGTTCATGTGTTATATTTTGAGCCACAGTCAAAGACCCAGTTTCCCGAGGCCCCATGTCCCAATCCCACGCACATGACCATGGTCACGATCACGACCATGATCATGACCACACCCCGACCGTGACCAGCGCCAACGAGCGCAAGGTCCTGCTGTCCTTTTTCCTGATCTTCGGCTTCATGGTCGTGGAGGCCGTCGGAGGCGTGCTGTCGGGCTCGCTGGCCTTGCTGGCCGACGCGGGCCACATGCTGACCGACGCCGCGGCGCTCGCACTGGCCTACGCAGCATTCCGGTTCGGCCGCCGCGCGGCCGACAGCAAGCGCACCTTCGGCTACCTGCGCTTCGAGGTCATCGCCGGTTTCCTGAACGCCGTGACCCTGTTCGCGATCGTCGCTTGGATCGCCTACGAGGCGTGGGAGCGGCTGCAGGCGCCGCCCGTGATCCTGGCCGGCCCGATGATGATCGTCGCCGTGCTCGGCCTGCTGGTGAACGTGCTCGTGCTGTGGATCATGACCCGCGGAGAGACCGATCACGTCAACGTGAAGGGGGCCATCCTGCACGTGATGGGCGACCTGCTCGGCTCGGTCGGCGCCATCGTCGCTGCGATCGTCATCTACCTCACGGGCTGGACGCCGATCGATCCCATCCTGTCGGTCCTGGTCGCGGCGCTGATCCTGCGCAGCGCATGGAAGCTGCTCGCCAAGTCGATCCACATCCTGCTGGAAGGCGCGCCGGAGGATGCTTCGCCGGAGAAGGTGGAGCAAGGCCTGATGGGCGCCGTGCCGGGCCTGGCGGCCGTCAGCCACGTTCACGTGTGGCAGCTCACCTCCGGGCGCACGATGGCCACGCTGCACGTTCGCCCCAACGTGGACGAGGAAGCACGCGCCGTGGTCAAGCGCGTCGAAGCGGTGCTTCGAGAGCAATTCAGCATCGAACACGCCACGGTCGGGATCGACTGGAACTCGGGCACCGACGAGAACGTCTGCAGCTTGCAGCCCACGTCGGAGCGTCAGGACCACAGCGGCCACGATCACAGCGGTCATGACCACAGCGGGCACGACCACAGCGGCCATGATCATGGCAATCACAAGCATGGCGGCGGGCACAGCCACGGCCATGACCACGACCATTCCGCTCCTGGTCACAGGCATTGAGGCCGCGCGAGCCGGCTCGCACTCCACTTGAGGATTTGCATCCATGACGTCCCGCAAAACCACCAGCGCCGACACCGCGCAATGCTCGACCACCAGCCACGACGCGGCGACCGATGCCCTCGCAATGTCGCAAAGTGACGTCGCTGTTCTGGCCGAGACCTTCCGCCTGCTGGGCGACCAATCGCGATTGAA
>ERZ724525.2248-NODE-2248-length-11112-cov-13.515058_pt1 | contig 11112 bp, 10 predicted proteins | sample MGYA00376058_ERZ724525 | MGnify/ENA primary metagenome ERZ724525 (study PRJEB28724, sample SAMN07190888) | wastewater metagenome | isolation source: influent of sewage treatment plant in Hong Hong | place: USA: Christiansburg, Virginia | collected 2016-03-01 ... | reverse complement strand
ATATTCAGGGTAATGTTGCGCGTGAGTTTCGTCTGGAGGCTGACGTCGCGCGGGAGAACGCTCGAATGGGCGGGGATGAGAAGGACATCGTCAAACGTCAGCGCCTTCTGAATCACTCGCATAGCTTTAATCCCTTGAATCAAATCCGTATTATACGTAGCTTGCCGCTCACCGGCAAAAGCTTTGTCCTACCGGAGTCCCCAATGTTCCACAAGCTTCTCGTTGTACTGCTGGTTTGCGCCGGCCAGACGGCCTTTGCACAGAGTATCTACAGCTGGAAGGATGCCAGCGGCCAGGTCCATTATTCGGATACGCCGCCGCCCGACGGCAAGGCACGCACCGTCAAGCAGCCGACCCTGGCCCCCGGCAAGACCGCCCCTACCGACAACGCCCAGCCGAGCTATGTCGACAAGGAACTGGCCTTCCGCAAGCGCCTCGCCGAAAAAACCGAAGCCGAGGAAAAAGCCCGCAAGGACAAGGCCGACAGCGAACAGCGCCAGCGCGAATGCAGCGCCTCGAAGCAGCACCTTGCGGGCCTCGAAAGCGGCCAGCGGGTTGTCCGTTTCAACGAAGCCGGCGAACGCATCTTCATGGATGACGACGAGCGCGCAGCCGAAATCGAACGCACCCGCAAGGCAGTCGAGCGCATCTGCAAGTAGGCGTATCCCGCACTCAGGCGGCGGAATCCTCGCCCGTCCCGCCACCCTTCTTCATCACCTTGCCCTCTTCGGCCCGTTTGCGCCGGACCTCCTTCGGGTCGGCAATCAGCGGGCGATAGATTTCGATCCGGTCCTTGTCGCGCAAGACAGTATCGGCCTTCACCAGCTTGGCGAACACGCCGAGTTTGTTGGTCTTGGCCAGATCGATCTCCGGGTGCTTCTGGAGCAGCCCCGAGGCATCGATGGCCCGCTGCACGGTGCAGCCTTCAGGCATCTTCAGACGCACGATCTCCTGGCGATCCCTGAGGGCGTAGCAAACTTCCACGTTGATCGAATCGGACATTTCAGCTCTTGACGTAGATTTGCGCAGCGCGCTTGACGAAGGAGTCGACGAAGGTGTTGGCGATATGGCTGAACACCGGCCCGACAGCCTTCTCGATGAGGCGGCTGGAAAATTCGTAATGCAGGTTGAACTCGACCTTGCAGGCCGCCTCGCCCAGTGGCGTAAAATCCCAGCTTCCGTCCAGATGCGTGAATGGCCCGTCGGTCAGCCGGATGTGCATGTGGCCGGGATAGCGCTTTTCGTTCTCGGTGCTGAAGTGGGACTTGATCCCGTGGTAGTTGATATGGAGGGTCGCCTTGGTCACCTTCTCGTCGCGGCCATGCACCTCACTGCCACCGCACCACGGAAGAAACCTGGGGTAATCCTCGCAGCGGTCCACCAGCTCAAACATCTGGGCCGGGGTGAACTCGATCAGGACAATTTTCTTGACGGCTGCCATCGGAGCGCTAGCGGAGTACCGACCTGTTAAAATGCGCGATTTTACGCGTCCGTTCGAGCCTACGCCAATGAGCATCATCGACAACCGCAAGGCCTTCCACGATTATTTCATCGAGGACAAGTACGAAGCCGGCCTGGTGCTGGAGGGATGGGAGGTAAAGGGCATCCGCGCCGGGCGCGCCAACATCAAGGAAGCCTACGTGGTGATTCGCGGCGCCGAGATCTTCATCGTCGGCATGCACATCACGCCGCTGGAGTCCGCCTCGACCCACATCACGCCCGACCCGACCCGCACCCGCAAGCTGCTGCTGCACGCGGAAGAGATCGCCAAGCTGATCGGCAAGGTGGAACGGGCCGGCTATGCGCTGATCCCGCTCGACCTGCATTATGTAAAAGGGCGCGTGAAAATCAGCGTCGGCCTTGCCAAGGGCAAGAAACAGTACGACAAGCGCGAAACCGAGAAGGAACGCGACTGGGACCGGGAAAAGGCACGCCTGGTCCGCTCCAAGGGCTGAGCGCCCCGCTGCGGCCCCTTACTCGAGTTCGCCCAGCGCCCACTCCACGTCGAGGCGCTCCAGCGCGTCGGCCGGCTGACAGGCCGCCGCTTCACCAAAAATCTCGTGGGCCCTCCCCGAATGCGCATGGCCAAAGGCCAGCTGGGTGGAGCGGGCGTATTCGGCCAGCACCACCGGCGACTGGGGATGCAGGCCCCGGGCGGCCTCGAAGTGATCCACCACCGCCTCCTTGCGCGCGCCGTAGGTCAGGGCCGCGACCATCCCGCCAACCTTGTCGATCACCTCTGCGTGATAGACCCCCAGTCCGACATGGGCATCCGCATGCCCTGGATTCAGCTGGATGACCCTGTGCAGGCTGTCCCGCACCTTGCCACCCAAACCCTGGGCCAGCGCTTTCACCACCGAGATGTTCTGGCTGTAGCGCCCAAGTGCCAGCCCGTAAACGTACCAGGCGTTGATCCAGTTGGGCGCCAGTTGAACCAGCGCGGCACACGACTCCACGGTATCCCGCAGGATGGCCAGCCGGCGCACCTCGTCTTCTTCGAGATGAGACGCATAGACCGCCGCCGCACGTGCCGCAACCACCATGCCGACCGGCCCGGCGGCGAGGCCATAATCGACCGCATCGGCAAAATCACCGGCATGATAGGCCCGCCAGGCATCCTCGATGAGCGCAACGATGGCTGCCAGATCCGGTGCATGGGGCATCAGTTCAGGGTTGGTACCCAACAGCTCGGCCAGGCTGTCGGTCGTCGGATACGGCTCCAGGTCGCCCCGATGGAGGCGCGCCCAGTTGCTTGACAGTGCCGTCCCGCCGTAGCGGTAGATCCGGTCGCCATAGGGGAAACGTTTCCAGGTAGTTCTGTTCGCGCCCTGCCCTTCTTCGGCAGAGTTCGCTTGCTCACGCGAGCGTCGGCGGGCAGCGTTCCAGTCAAACGTCAGGTGCATCGGCGGTGATCTCCTTCGGGTTGTCAGGCTTGCTCTTATCGATTTCAAAACAATGCCGAAATCGTCGAAAACTACAGACCCGAAGGGCGAAGGTTAGCACCGTCACCGCAGACAATCATGTCGCAGTGCCGCAAACCCGAACGGAATCAGGCCGCCGCCCGGCTCATGAAACGGGCAAGCTGAACATCCAGCTCCGTCACACCACCGGCATCATGGGTCGTGAGGGTCACGTCCACCCGGTTGTAAACGTTGAACCACTCAGGATGATGGTCAAGCTTCTCGGCCATCAAGGCCACCTGCGTCATCCAGCCAAAAGCGGCGTTGAAATCGGCAAAGCGGAATTGCCTGGTGAGGGCATCGCGCCCGGGCACTACCTGCCAGCCGTCCAGGGTGGCAAGCGCGGCCTGACGCTGCGCATCATCGAGTTTTGCAGGTCTCATTCCTGTCTCCTGAAAATCCATCAACGCAGGGAGAAATCCACCCTGCTCGTCTTGGCTCTGGTCTCCTTGCCATCAGCCCCCTCACGGGACGCCAGCACAAAGATGCGCTCGGCCGGAACATGGCCTTTGTCGAGAAGCCAGTTCTTCACCGCCAGCGCCCGCTGCTGGGCCAGGAGGCGCAGATCGTCGTCGCTGACGAGCGTGTTGGCCAGCATCAGCTTCTCCATCTCGGCCACTGGCAGATCCTTGGTCAGACCGACCAGATTGCGTGGCTTGGGGAATTTCTCGTCCCGGTAAACCCGGGTCAGCAAGGGCGGATATTCGGCGGCATCGATGCGCACGCGTCCGTCATCGGCAAGAGACTCGCCCTTTCTGGCCATGTCCTTGATCTTCAGGGCCTCCACCTTGCTGAGCATCACCGCATGCTTCAGACCTTCCCGATCGTTTTCCGGATCGATCCGGCCGGCGATGTCGAGCGTCAGGCCGGTCTTCTCGTTCATGGCCCTGGCGATAGCGCTCAGTTTGGTCTCGGCTCCTTCGGCAAGACGCGAGAAGCCGGCATCGAACTCCAACCAGGCCAGCTCCTCGCTATTGCCACCGAACACCGAACCGAGCAGCGCAAACGGCGAAGTGATGGCCTTGCCGATGAGATTGACGATCACCTTGAAAACAATCCCGCCAATGCTGAACTCGGGATCGTCCAGCGAACCGCCGACGGGCAGATTGAGATCAATCTCGCCCCGGCTGTTCTTGAGCAGGGACACCGCCAGCAGCACCGGCAGCTTGAGGGCGTTCGGGCTGTCCACTTTCTCGCCGAAGGTCAGCTGGTCGAGGAAGACCTGATTGGTCGCCGTCAGCTTGCGGTCTTCGATCTTGTAAGCAAGCGTCGCCGACAGCTTGCCCTTGTCGATCCCGTAGCCCACGTATTTGGCGGCGTAGGTCGACACGCCGGAGAGTTCGAAATCCTTTACTGAAGCCGTGATGTCGAGGGCCTTGTCCTGCCGGAAGGGGTTGAGTTTGCCGACCACCTCCACCGGCGCCGCGTTGTCCACCTTGCCGCGCAGATCCAGCTCGGCAATGGTGTTCGGATCGGAAGACAGACCGGTGAGCCGCCCGCCCATACCGGTCAGGTTGGCGTCGTAGTTGGGCTTGATGAAGCGGTCGCTGTAGGCGATGTTGCCGCCCTGCAGGGTGATGCGTTTGATCAGGATGGGCGGCGCGGGCGGGGCCTTGCCGCCGTTCTCCGGCGCGGCCGCAACCTGCTGGTCCTTTGCCTCCCTGGCCTGCTGGGCGGTGATCTCGCGGATGTTGAGCCCGCCCTGGGCATCGAGAATAAGCCGGGTATAGAAATCAGTCAGGGCAATCTCGTCGATGCTTACCGCCAGCGGCGCCAGGCGGATATCCAGGCCGCCGAAGTAAAGGGATTTCCACTTCAGAAAATCGGCGGCATTGAGCTTGTCCACCGACGCAAAGTCGCCCACCGTGAAGTTGCCCCTGAAGCCGCCCTTCATGCCACCGGCGGCGGGCAGCTCGAAAGCCAGCTTGCCGCGCGACGTCACGTTACCGCGGGTAATGGCGATCTTCACCTTTTCAGTCACATAAGGCTGGAGCATGGCCAGGTCCACCGCCTTCAGGTCCACGTCCAGGCTGCCCGCCAGTGGCGCCAGACCCAGCGTGCCGCCGATGCCGAACTTGCCGCGCTTGTTTACCACGGCCTGCAGATCGAGCTTCGCCTTGCTGCCCCTGGCTGTCGACAGCCCCTCCATCTTCAGGCTCAGGGGTTCGGCATTGAGGACGACGGCGGGTAACAGGGTGCGGTCTTCCACCCGCACGCCCCAGTCGTCGAGGGCAATGCGCCTGACGTCCACCTGCCAGTCCGGGCCGACGGCTTTCGCTGCCGGCTTCGCTCTGCCGACGCCCTTGCGAGCCACTGCAGCGGAAGTGCCAGCAAGGCCCGGGTCGCGGGCAGCGATCTTCTGGACATTGAACAACCCGCCCTTGTCCCGTACCAGGGCGATCCGCGTGGCCTTGCCGATGATCTCGCCCACCGTCACGCGGCGGCTGACGGTTTCCACCTCGGCATCCCGCACTTCGAGCAGGCCGACCCTGGCCAGTTGGCTGCTCTCGCCCTTCAGCTTCACACCCAGATCCGACACGGCCAGCGACTCGGCCTTGATCTTTACCTTCGGATCGTCCGCCTCCAGGGAGAATTCGTAACCGAGCTTCGCATCCACCTTGCCGCTGAGCACCTCCGCCTGCGTCAGGGCCGCCACGTAATAAGGCTTCAGGGCCGGCACATCCACCTGCCTGGCCACCAGTGTGCCGACAAGCTTGAGCGGCGCAATGGCCAGCGTCCCCTTGTGCGCATAGCTTTCGCCGGAGTCGGTATTGAAGTCAAAATCCAGGCTTGCCGGCGCGCCCCCCGGGAGACTCAATTTGCGCAGGGAGATGTTCAGGTCCTGCAGTTCTTTCCGGTAAACACCCGTGGGCAAGTCGTCGCGCAGATGGATACGACCGCCGCTCAGCTTGAACTCACCGAGATTCACCGCAAAGGGCTTTCCCTTGTCGCCAGCATCGACAGGCACGCCGTCCTGCTTCACCGCGCGGGCATCCCGGGTCAGCGCCGGAATCAGCGCGCGCAGGCTGATCTGACTGTCCCGACCGCGGACCGCGATGATTTCCGGCTTGTCGAGGGTGATTGTCCCAAGGGTCAGTTCCTGCGCAAAAGGCGCCAGCTTGTCGATGCCGATCCGCAGCGCCGACAACTTGATCGCCGGACTGCCATCAGCGTGCTGGATCTCCACGCCATCGAGTCCGACACTTCCCTTGGCCGTCACGTCGGGAGCCTTGCCGACAGGCTGGGCAAAAGTCACCTCCAGGTCGGACGACAGGCGCGCACCGGGCAGACGGAAGGTTTTCTCGCCCGGCAGGTAATCCACGTAGCGGGTCAGGTCGAAACCGTCAAACTTGAGGTGCACGACCGACTCGCGGGTCGCCGAGAAGGGCCGGGCCTTGCCGTGAATGTCGACGGGCGTGTCGTTCACCTTCATCACCAGCAGGGGCTCGACGAAAGTCTCCACTTGCGAAGGCTGGTTGGAGACAAAAGGCACCCCCAGGTCGAGATCGGAAATAACGTGCTTTTTGCCGACGGGCCGGTCATCGAAGTCGATGCGGCCCTTTTCGATGCGGATGTTGTGAATCGCAAAATGACTCTTCGAACCGTCGTCCGGCTTGTTGAGGATTTCGTCGATCAGATCCGACCAGTTGTAGCGCGGCCCTTCCAGATGAACCACGTTCAGCGTCGGCTCGACGAGCTTGACCTCCTCGACGACAATGCCGCCGCGCAACAGGGACTCGGCTGCCACGTTGGCGTAAAGGGACGCGAAGCTGACGGCAGTCGCCCCGCCCTCCCGCTCAAGCATGCGGAAACCGCGCACTTCGGCAGACAGGGCGTAGGGGTTGATCGACACCCCCTCGATCGTCACCGGCCGATGCAGCGCCTCGCTCAGCGCTGATTCGGCCAGCGACTTGACCAGCGGCGGTGCGATGAAAAAGCCCGCCACGCCGATCAGCGCAAAAACACCCGCGCCCCACAGTGCCCACTTTGCCGGACGTCCGCCGACGTGCACTTTCCGCACCATTGTTTCGTGTCCCTTGTTCTCCGCACAGGCCGTGCGGGCGAGCTTTTCAGTATCAGCCAAGCCTAGCAGGGGAAGTGCGCTCTGCAAATGCAGTAGTGCGCGAAGTTTGCCGTATCGCAAGCCTCGGTCTATCCTCCCGGCCCACTCCTGCAAGCCCGGCTCCCCATGAACATCCCCGCCAAGACTTCCCACTTCGACGTCATCGTGATCGGCGCCGGTGCCGCCGGCATGATGTGCGCGGCCCAGGCCGGCCAGCGCGGACGCAAGGTGCTGATCCTCGACCACGCCGCCAAGCTCGCCGAGAAGATCCGCATCTCGGGCGGCGGCCGGTGCAACTTCACCAACCTGGACGTGACGGTCGCCCACTACCTGTCGCGCAACCCGCAGTTCTGCCGCTCGGCCCTGGCCCGCTTCACGCCCGCACACTTTCTCGACATGATGGCCCGCTACGCCATCCCCTGGCACGAGCGCGAACATGGTCAGTTGTTCTGTGACGACTCGGCCCAGGACATCATCGACATGCTGCGCAGCGAATGCGAAAACGGCCAGGTGAGCTGGGCGATGCCGTGCAAGCTGGAATCGGTCGGCGCCGGCAGTGCGGCCGGCGAGCGCTTCATCCTCGACACCAGCCACGGCCGCTTCAGCTGCGAAAGTCTGGTGATCGCCACTGGCGGGCTGTCGATTCCGAAGATCGGCGCCTCGCCGCTGGGCTACCGCATCGCCGAACAGTTCGGCCTCCCGGTTGTCGCCCCCAAGCCGGCCCTGGTGCCGCTGACCCTCGCGCCGGAAGAGCTGGAAATCTACAAGGAACTGGCCGGCATGGCCTTCGACGCCGTGGCCGAATGCGGAGCCGGGCGCTTCCGCGAGAACCTGCTGTTCACCCACCGGGGCCTGTCCGGGCCGGTGATCCTGCAAGCCTCGTCCTACTGGCAGGCCCGTGATTACGGGGGCGATGACGGCGGCAGCCAGGTGACGGTGAATCTCTTCCCGGCCGAAGACGTACGCCAGTGGCTCATCGAACGGGCGCGCAGCAAGACCCTCCTCGGCAACCTGCTCACCGAGCGCCTGCCCAAGCGCTTTGCCCACGCCTGGTGCGACCAGCGCGGCTGGAACAAGCCGACCAACCAGTTCAACGCCAAGGAGCTCGACGCCATCGCCGACGCCCTGTCGGGCTGGACAATCACGCCCAACGGCACTCTCGGCTATGCCAAGGCCGAAGTCACCCTCGGCGGCGTGGACACGCGGGAACTGTCATCCAAAACGATGGAAGCCCGCAAAGTAGCGGGCCTGTATTTCGTCGGCGAGGTGATGGACGTCACCGGCCACCTCGGCGGCTACAACTTCCAGTGGGCCTGGGCGTCGGGCCATGCGGCCGGCCAGGCGGTGTGATCCGGCCCCTGAAATAAACAAGGCCCGCACACGGCGGGCCTTGTTCGGCAAAAATCGCTTGCGACTTACTTGGCGGCAGCGGCCAGACCGTTCACGATTTCCTGCTTGGCTTCTTCCACGGTGCCCCAGCCCAGGATCTTGACCCACTTGCCCGGCTCCAGATCCTTGTAGTGCTCGAAGAAATGCACGGTCTGCTTCATCAGCAGCTCGGGCAGATCGTCGGTGGTCTGGACCTTGTCGTACAGCGGGGTCAGCTTGGAGACGGGCACGGCCACAACCTTGGCGTCCACACCGCCGTCATCTTCCATCTTCAGCACGCCAACCGGGCGGCAGCGGATGACCACGCCCGGAGCGAGCGGGAAGGGGGTGACGACCAGCACGTCCACCGGATCGCCATCGCCGGCAACGGTGTGCGGCACGTAGCCGTAGTTGATCGGGTAGCGCATGGAGGTGCCCATGAAGCGGTCGACGAAAATCGCGCCGCTATCCTTGTCCACCTCGAACTTGATCGGATCGCCCTGAGCGGAGATCTCGATGATCACGTTGATGTCGTTCGGAACGTCCTTGCCAGCCTTGACCTGATCGAAACCCATATCACTACCTCCCGTTATTAGATGTAAGACAGCTGTCCATTATAAGTGAGCCTTGTGACTATCGGATAAACCCTTATGGCGGAAAGCGTTCAGGCAGCGTCGAAGCCACAATCTTCAACCACTGTCCGCAGCGCGTTGGCCGACACCCGGGCCGGGTCGTAGCTGACCAGCGCCTCGCCCTCCTCCAGCGACACCGCCACCTTGCTTACGCCCGGTGTGCCCGACAGTGCACCGGTCAGGTTCTTCACACAGCCCTGACAGCTCATGCCAAGCACCTTGATCACCACATCTTCCATCGCATCGTCCTTTCAGAAAATCATTTGCGGCCTGCTCGCCAGCGTCGCAACAGCAGCGAGTTGCTGACGACCGACACCGAGCTCATGGCCATCGCCGCCCCGGCGATCACCGGGTTGAGCAGGCCGAAAGCCGCTGCCGGAATGCCCAGAATGTTGTAGATGAAGGCAAAGAACAGATTCTGGCGGATCTTGCCGAGCGTCGCCCGCGACAGGGAAATCGCATCCGCCACACTGTTCAGGTCGTTGCGCACCAGGGTCAGGTCGGCCGCCTCAATGGCCACGTCCGAGCCGGCGCCAATGGCGAAGGAGACATCCGCCGCCGCCAGCGCCGGCGCATCGTTGATGCCGTCGCCGACCATGCCAACCAGGCCCTCGCCACGCAGGGCCTCGACCGCCGCCGCCTTCTCGCCGGGCAAAACCTGGGCACGGAATTCGCTGATGCCAGCCTCGCCCGCAATCTGCGCTGCGGCCGCCGGATGGTCGCCGGTCAGCATCACCACGCGCACCCCAAGGGCCTGCAGGCGTGCCACCGCGGCCTTCGACGTCGTGCGCAGTGGATCGGCGACACCCAGCGCGCCGAGGGCCCGACCATCGACGGCGACGCCCACCGGCGTCAGCGCGGCAACGAGGAGCGGCGCCAGCAGATCATCGGGCAGCGGCACGCCCTGCTCCGCCAGAAAGTCCGGCGAGCCGACCAGCACCGGCCGGCCACTCACTCGCCCGCTGACACCCTTGCCCCCCACCGCCTGGGCGCCCTCCGGCATCACGGGTTCAAGGCCGGCGGCCCGCGTGGCCGCCACAACCGCCTGCGCCAGCGGATGATGGCTCGCCTGTTCCAGGCTCGCCGCCAGCAACAGCATCTCGTCGCGACTCACGCCAGCCGCCGTGCGTACGTCCAGCACCGCCGGACGCCCTTCGGTCAGCGTCCCGGTTTTGTCCACCACCAGCACCTTGATCTTTTCGGCCAGCTCCAGTGCCTCGGCGTTCTTGACGAGGATGCCCGCGCGGGCGCCCTGCCCGGTCCCGACCATCACCGCCGTGGGCGTCGCCAGGCCCAGTGCACAAGGACAGGCGATGACCAGCACCGCCACCGCATTGACCAGTGCCGGCGCCAGTTCGCCGCCCAACCACCACCAGCCGAGAAAGGTCAGCAGCGCGATGAGCACCACCACCGGCACAAAGATTGCGGCGATGCGGTCGGCCAGGCGCTGCACCGCCGGCTTGCCGCCCTGCGCCTGCTCCACCAACCGCACGATGCCGGCCAGCAGCGTATCGGCACCGACGCCGGTGGCCCGGCAGCGCAAGACCCCATCGCCATTCACCGTCGCGGCAAAAACCTTGTCGCCCGTCGCCTTGGAAACCGGGACGCTCTCGCCGGTCAGCATGGCCTCGTCGGCCGACGACTCGCCGCTCAACACCTCGCCATCGACCGGCACCGCATCCCCCGGTCGCAGCACAAAAATCATTCCGGCCAGCACCTGGGCCACCGGCATTTCGACCAGTTGGCCGTCCTGCTCGATCTGCGCCGTCGGCGGCTGCAGGCGCAGCAGGGCTTCAATGGCAGCCGACGTGCGGGCCCGCGCCCGGGCCTCCAGCAGCTTGCCCAAGAGAACCAGCGTGATGATGCTCGCCGAGGCTTCGAAATAGACGTGCAGGTCGTGGCGATCGAGGAGCACCACGGCGAGACTGAAGAAATAGGCCACGCTGGTCCCAAGAGCCACCAGCACATCCATGTTGGCCCCACCGCCGCGCAGGGACGACCAGGCGCCCTGGTAGAAACGCCGTCCGATCCAGAACTGGACCGGCGTGGCCAGCAGGCACTGCAACCAGCGCGGCAGCCATTCGGCATG
>ERZ724525.2246-NODE-2246-length-11113-cov-13.245071_pt1 | contig 11113 bp, 7 predicted proteins | sample MGYA00376058_ERZ724525 | MGnify/ENA primary metagenome ERZ724525 (study PRJEB28724, sample SAMN07190888) | wastewater metagenome | isolation source: influent of sewage treatment plant in Hong Hong | place: USA: Christiansburg, Virginia | collected 2016-03-01 ... | reverse complement strand
ATCCACATCTCGACGCTGTTCTTCCTGCTGGTGCTGATCGCCGGCGGGAGCATCGCGTGGGTGTCTTACGTGCGCAGTGCCGAAATGCTGGAGCGGGCGGCGGGGGATCTGCTGATCCGGATTTCCCGCCAGACCGTTGCCGAGATCGAGAGTCTGATGCAGCCGGTGAATGCCTCGGTGCGGCTTCTCGCCCTCCAGCCGGTGGCCCGCGCCACCACGCTGGCGGACAGGCGGAGCGGCTTGCCGGCCTTTCGCGAGGCCTTGCGGGCGGCGGAGTCGGTGTCGGCGTATTACATCGGCTACGGGGACGGGGACTTCTTCATGCTGCTGCGTCTGCTCAGCGATGCTGACCGTCGCCAGCTTGCCGCGCCGCCCGGTGCCGCCTATGTGATCCAGAGCATTGCCGGGGGCGAAGGGCATTTCATCTTCCTCGACGAGGGGCTGGCCGAGCTGCGGAATGACCCGCGGCCAGACTATCCGGGCAGTTACGACCCCCGTCGACGCAGCTGGTATGTCCAGGCCCTGGGTAGTGCCGAGCCGATCCAGACTGCGCCTTACCTGTTCGCATCGACGCGCAAGCCGGGGGTTACCGTGGCCCGGCTGGCCGATACCGGCCGGGCGGTGGTGGGAGCCGACATCCGCCTGGCCACCCTCGACGAAACCCTGCGGCGTCAGCGCATCACGCCGGGCTCGCAGTTGGTGCTGTTCGATGACGATCTGCGGGTGGTGGCCTACACCGAGCCGGACTGGCTGGCGGCCGCCATCAACGGCACGGAAACCGAGAGGCCAAAGGTCACCAGCCTGTCCGGTGGTGCGCTGGCGGCTCTTGTGCAGCGGGTGCCCCGGGCCGAAGGGGGGGGCGATCTGCCGCTCACCGCCTTCAGCGCCGGAGGTCGTGACTGGCATGGGGCGGTGGCCCGGTTGCCGGTGCGCGGCGGCCGGCCGCTGTATCTGGGGGTGGCCATTCCCGATGAGGAATTCCTCACCGACGCGCGGGCAATCCGCGACCGTTCCATCATTGCCACCCTGCTGGTCATATTCCTTGCGCTGCCTTTCACTTATCTGGCGGCCCGGCTGGTATCGCGACCGATCCGCGAACTGGCGGACGAGACTGCGGCGATTCGCCGTTTCGACTTTTCCAGCCCGGTGGCGACGCGTTCGGTGGTGCGCGAGGTGGACGATCTGGCCACCGACCTGGCGGCCATGAAGCGGGCGGTCCGGCGCTTTCTGGACATTGCCTCGGTGATGGCCGAGGAGTCCGATTTCGACCGTCTGCTGCCGCGCCTGGTGGACGAGACGGTGGGGGTGGTTGGGGCCCGTGCCGGTGTGCTCTACCTGGCCCGGGATGACAGCGAGGTGCTGGATCCGGCAGCCTTGCGGGATGCCTCCGGCACCAGCCTGGCCCTCGAACTGGCCCCGCCCGGGGCGGACATGGCCGGGCTGGTTTCAGCCGGCGAGCGTTCCGGCGTTGGCGACCTGAACGCCGGGCAGGGCGCCAGGCGTCACTGCGCGCCGCTGTTCGGTGCCCTGGAGGCATCCCACATGGCCTACCTGGCGGTTCCTCTGCTCGACCGCAAGCATGCCCGTCTGGGGCTGCTGGTGCTGTGGTTCGACGAGGCGCCGGCGGCCGACCTGGTGCATTTTGTCGAGGCCCTGTCCGGTTCGGCGGCGGTGTCGGTCGAAACGCGGGCCCTGATCCGCGCCCAGAAGCAGCTTTTCGAGGCCTTCATCCAGCTCCTGGCCGGTGCCATCGACGCCAAGAGCCCTTACACCGGCGGGCACTGTGCCCGGGTTCCGGAGCTGACCAAGATGCTTGCCCAGGCGGCCTGCGATGCGACCCACGGGCCCTTCCGGGATTTCAGCCTCGGCGCCGAGGACTGGGAAGCCGTGCATGTGGCCGCCTGGCTTCACGACTGCGGCAAGGTGACGACCCCCGAATACATCGTGGACAAGGCGACCAAGCTGGAAACCATCCACGACCGCATCCACGAAATCCGCCTGCGCTTCGAGGTACTCAAGCGGGATGCCGAGATCGCCTGCTGGCAGGCCATTGCCGGCGGAGCGGACAGGGCAACGGAAGAGGCCCGGCGGGTGGCTATGTGGGCGACGCTCGACGAGGAGTTCGCCTTCGTCGCATCCTGCAACGTCGGGAGCGAGGAGATGGCGCCGGCGCGCATCGAGCGCCTGCAGCAGATCGCCGCACGCCGCTGGCTGCGCACCCTCGACGATCGTCTGGGCGTGTCGCCCGAGGAGCGCCGTCGCATGGGGCCGGGGCCTGCGCTGCCGGTGGCCGAGCCGCTCATTGCCGACAAGCCGGAGCACCGCTTCGCGCGGGGTGCCGAAGACGTGATACCGGCCGACAATCCGTGGGGTTTCCGCCTGAATGTGCCGGAGTTGCTCTACAACCGCGGTGAGCTGCTCAATCTGTCCATCTCTCGGGGCACCCTCACCGAGGAGGATCGCTTCAAGATCAACGAGCACATCGTGCAGACCATCCGGATGCTCGCCGAGCTGCCTTTTCCGCGGCACCTGAAGGCGGTGCCGGAGATTGCCGGCGGGCATCACGAGAAGATGGATGGCACCGGCTACCCGCGCGGCCTGACTCGCGGGCAGATGAGTCCGGTGGCGCGGATGATGGCCATCGCCGACATTTTCGAGGCGCTGACGGCCATTGACCGGCCCTACAAAACAGGCAAGAAGCTGTCGGAGGCGGTGGCGATCATGGCCCGCATGCGCGACGAGGGTCACATCGACCCGGACATCTTCGCGCTGTTCCTGCGTGCCGGCGTGTATCGCGATTACGCGGAACGCTTCATGCAGCGGGCGTATGTGGACGAGGTGGATGTGGAGAAGGTGCTTTAGCCGCCAAAGTTTGCGGCCGCCAGGGCCGTGAGCCAGCCGCCGGCAACCACGCCAGCCGGGAACAGCAGGCGCATGCGGTCGGGGAAGGGGTAACTCTCGATACGACGGTAGAACAGTGCGCCGCCGGCGATGCTGAGGGCCAGCGCGATGACCATGCCGAGGGCGTTGATTACCGGATTGGCCGGGAACAGGGTGGTGATGGTGGCGTTCACCAGCAGGCACAGGGGGAAGTGCACCAGGAACACCGAGTACGAAATCCGGCTCAGGGCCAGCAGGGGGGCCGGAACCGGCAGGGTGTTCAGGAAGCCGGATGCGCGCGCCAGGCCAAGAAACAGCATGACTCCGGCAGCGATGGCGATGCGCTCGCGGAAGTCCACCGCCAGCGCGGCGGTGGCGAGCAGGGCGAGCAGGCCCAGCCAGCGGCCCGCGTACGTCCGGCCCGAAGCCCACCAGGCCATGATCCCCAATCCGAAGGCGCCAAAGAAGTAGAAGGCCGATTCGTCCCAGAGATTGTCCCGGTTGAAGCCGAACAGGGAGGCGATGGTCATGCCGCCGATAAGGAGCGGCGCGGCCGCCTTCAGCCACGGGTGGTGGCCGGCGAAGCGGCCCGGCAGCCACAGCAGCAGGATGGCCAGTGCAAACAGCTGGAAGTCGATGGCCACGTACCAGACGCCGGCGGACAGGGCTTCCTGGTCGAGCAGGTCATGCAGCAGCAGCACATGCGCAAGCAGCTGGGGCAGGTCGGGCGCGGCGGACAGGGAGTGGTGATCCATCCACACTCCGGCGACAGCCGAACAGCAGACGGCCAGCAGCAGGGCGGCCGAGTAGGGCACGACCAGCCGGGTGTAGCGTTGCAGCAGCAGGTTGAGCGGGGCCTTGATCGAGGCGACGCCATGGGGCGCGAACTTGGCCGCAAAGAGGAAGCCGGACACCACCAGGAAAACCTGCACGGCCATGCGTGCGTAGATGTCCAGGCCTTCGATCAGCGCGGGCATCAGGGGCTTGGCGATGTCGGCCATCGGGCCGTAGAAGGCCAGGTGGTGCAGCACGATGAGCACGCAGGCGATGGCCTTGAGGGCGTCGACCGCCGGCATTCTTGAAGCGTTACTGCGCATGTCTCGCGCGTCCTCCGGCAAGCAGGAATCGGTGCTCAACATGCGCCAGGGACGACCTTGCGGGCCGGCCCTGGCAGGTGTGATCTGAGGAAAAAAACGAAACCATCCCGCCGGTGACAAGACCGGGGAGACGGAGAGACGTGAGCAGCCAGATCCAACCGGAAACCGCGGACGCTGCGGGGCGCACTGCGGCTGTTGAGCGTTAATCCATAATTATACGCGCGAGGAATGGGAACGCGCCCCTTGTGAACCCGGAATGGGCACAAGGGGCGCGCGGCATGTCACATTGAGGGCTTACGGCTTGTAGGCTTCGACCGGGATCGTGATGGTCACTTCATCGCCGACGTAGGGGGCGTTCTTGCCCATGTTGAAGTCGGTGCGCTTGACCTTGGCGGTGGCGGTGGCGCCACAGGCATCCTTCTTCAGCATCGGGTGGGGCATGCAGTGGAAGGACACGACGGTCAGGGTAACCGGCTTGGTGATGCCCTTGAGGGTCAGGTTGCCGTCGATGGTGGCCGGAGCGTCACCCTTGAAGTTCACCTTGGTGGACTTGTAGGTGGCGGTCGGGAACTGGGCGGTGGCCAGGAAATCTTCGCCCTGGATGTGCTGGTTGAACAGCGCGTAGCCGGTGTTCACCGAGGTGGTGTCGATGGTCACGTCCACCGAGCCGGTCTTGGCGGCGCGGTCGAGGGTGATGGTGCCGGTGGTCTTGTCGAAGCGCGACAGCTGCACGGAGTAGCCGAGGTGGTTGTACTCGAAGCGCGGCAGGGTGTGGGTGCCCTCGATGGTGTAGGTCTCGGGGGCGGCGAAGGCGGCGGAGGAAATGCCGGCGGCGATGGCGAGAGCGATGAGCTTTTTCATGGGTTTTCCTTTTGAGTGAGGCTGTGGGGGTTGGGCTTTTACTTCTTGGCCGCGGCGGCCGGGGCTGCCACGACGTGGAACTTGATTTCGATTTCGTTGGCGACGGCGGACACATCGGCCCACGGGCCTTCGCCGATGTTGAAGTCCATGCGCTTGAGCACGAAGCCGCCGTCGAAGACGCCGTTGGCGCCGTCCTGCTTGAAGGTGAAGGGGGCGACGATGTCGCGGGTCTGGCCCTTGATGGTCATCTTGCCGAGGGCTTCGTAGCGGTTGCCGCCGAGGGCCTTGACGCCGGACGACACGAACTTGGCGGTGGGGAAGGCCTTGACGTTGAACCACTGCTTGCCGACCACTTCGTCGTTGGCGTCCTTGGAGCCGGCGTCGATGCTGGCCAGGTCGATCTCCAGCGTGGTGCTGGCGGCGGTGGGTTTGGCCGGGTCGAAGGCGATCTGGGTGGTGAACTTCTTGAAGCTGCCGGGCACCGGCACGCCCATCTGCTTGGAGCTGAAGGCGAGGCTGCTCCTGGCGGTATCCACTTGCTTGAATTCGACAGACTGGGCGGCACCGGCGAGGAGCAGGGCTGCGGCGGAAAGGGCGATGTGACGGATCTTCATGGGGCTCTCCTTGGAGTTTTCTGATTACTTGCCGAAGGGCAGCATGCGGCGCAGGGTGCTGTCCCGGTCGATGATGTGGTGCTTGAGGGCGCCGGCCACGTGCAGGCCAACGAGGCCGAACAGGCCCCAGTTGAGGGCTTCATGGACCTCCTTGAGCAGGTCGCCCAGCTCTTCGCTCTTGCCGATCAGGTCGGGGATCGGCAGCACGCCGAAATACACCACCTGGAAGCCCTTGGCCGAACTCATCAGCCAGCCGCTGAGCGGCACCAGGAACATCAACAGGTAGAGCAGATGGTGTGTGCCTTCGGCAATCCTGTGCTGCCAGGCCGGCATGGGCAGGGCCTTGGGCGGCGTGTGGGTGAGGCGCCACAGGAGGCGCGGCACGAAGAGCAGCAGCACGGTCATGCCGATCCACTTGTGATACGAGTAGAGCTTGAGCTTGTTGGGTGACAGGGGCAGCTCGTGCATGTAGAGGCCCAGCGGAAAGGCCGCCAGGATCAAGAGGGCGATGAGCCAGTGGGCGGCGATGGCCGGGCCCGAGTAGCGCTGGGTGTAACTCGACATGCTTATTGCTCCGTTCTGAAAGGGGTCTGGCTATCTTCTTGCCATAGATAGGCGTCCATGGCCAGACCGCCGTAGGTGTATTCCGGTTCCAGGCGCAGCGGGATTTCACCCGGATTGGCGGCGCCGAGGGCGGCAAACAGCGGCAGCAGGTGCTCCTCGCTGGGGTGGGCGGCAGCGCCCTGGGCGGCGAGGCGGCGGTATTCCAGCAGGGCCGGCCGGTCGTCGCGGGCGAGGGCGTCGCCAAGCCAGTCGGCGAAGCTGACGGCCTGGGGGAGCGGCGCGCTGTTGTCGCTCCAGGTGAGCCAGCCGAAGTTGTGGGTGACGGCACCGGAGGCGAGAATCAGCACACCTTCATCGCGCAGCGGGCGCAGGGCGGCGCCGATGCGCCGGTGCCAGTCGGTGCCGGCGAAGGGCTGCAGGGCCAGCTCGACCACCGGAATGTCGGCGTCCGGATACATGGCCTGCAGCGGAATCCAGGCGCCGTGGTCGAGGCCCCGGTCGGGGACTTCTCCATTCGGCAGTTTGGCTGCGGTGAGCAGCTCGCGCACCCGGGCGGCCAGCGCCGGTGCGCCGGGGGCCTGGTACTGCATGGCGTACAGCGCGTCGGGAAAGCCGCCGAAATCGTGGATGGTTTCCGGCGTGCGGGCCGTGCTGACGGTCGGCTCGCGGGCGGCCCAGTGGGCGGAGATCACCAGGATGGCGGTGGGGCGCGGCAGTTTGGCGCCGAGCTTTTCCCACAGATGCACGGTGGCACCGGGGTTGAGCAGTACGTCGGGGGCGCCGTGGGAGACGAAAAGAACGGGGTGACGGGCAGTCATGCTTTGTTCCTCGGGGCGAAATGCTCGTGGATCAGGCAGTCCAGGGATTTGGGCGGGTGGCCGACGAGGGCGGCGAAATCGTTGCCGGTGGCGGCCATGCGGCCTTCGGCGACGGCGGCAAACAGTTTGGCGAGGGCCGTGGCGAGCCAGATGGACAGACCATGTTTCACCAGTGCGGCGATGTAGTCGGTCTCCTGGACCGCTTTATAAACCAGTGACCGGCCGCTGGCGCGGGCGATCTTTGTGGCGATGCTGGCGTAGTCGGCAGCCACCTGGCCGGTCAGTTCATACACCTGCTTGTCGAGACGCGGGGCGAGGGCGGCGGCGGCGATGGCCTGAGCCAGATCGTCCCGCGACACCAGGCTTGCCGCACCGTTGCCGGCGGGCAGGTAGAGCACGCCACCCTCCAGGGCCAGCCCGGCAATCATTGCCAAGCCTTCGGCATAGAGGGGCAGGCGCAGCAGCGTGTGGGCCAGGCCGCTATTGGCCAGTGCGGCTTCGGTGTCCCGATGGATGGCGGCGAACTCCGACGGCGAGTCGGCGGCCACGTCGAGGAAGCTGGTGTAGTAGACGTGCTGTATGCCGGCCCGTGCTGCAGCGCTCACCGCGTTGCGCTGTTGGACGATGCGTTGTTCCCGCGGGCCGTCGGTGGACACCAGAACGAGCCGCTCGACGCCGGCGAAGGCGTTGGCGAGGGTGTCCGGGTGGTCGAAGTTTCCGTGCCGTACTTCCACGCCCCGGGCCGCCAGGTCGGCGGCCTTGCCGGGGTCCCGCACGCTCACCGCCAGCTTGCCGGCCACGGGGGCCGGAGAGCGGGCGATGAGGTGCTGGACGATGCGCCGGCCAAGCTGGCCATTGGCGCCGGTTACGAGGATCACGGCGTTCTCTCTGTTTTGGTTGGGTATGGACTGCACTTTAGGCTTTCGATTCGCCCGGAAATAGCCTTTAATGGGGAAATCTTTGTTGCTGGATTTGAAACAATGGATCGACTGCATGGCATGGAAGTCTTCATCCGCGTGGCCGAGGCGGGCAGTTTCACGGCCGTCGCCGATCACCTGGGGCTGGCCCGTTCGGCGGTGACGCGCATCGTTGCGGCGCTGGAGGCGCACCTGGGTACCAAGCTGATCGCCCGCAGCACGCGCAGCCTCAAGCTCACGGCCGAAGGCGAGGTGTACCTGGAGCGCTGCCGGGAAATCCTCGATCTGGTGGGCGCTGCCGAGGGCGATTTGTCGGGCGGCGACCGTACTCCCCGCGGCCCGATCCGCCTCAGTGTGCCGGTGAGTTTCGGGGTGCGTCACCTGGCGCCGATGGTGGCCGATTTCGTGACGGTCTTTCCCGAGGTGAGCCTCGACATCGACTTCAACGACCGCCAGGTGAATCTCATCGAAAGCGGCCTCGACATGGCGATCCGCATCACCACCGCGCTCGACCCGACCCAGGTGGCGCGGCGCATCTGTTCGTCCCGGCTGCTGACGCTGGCCTCGCCGGAATACCTGGCGCGTCACGGTCGCCCGCAGGTGCCGGCCGATCTTGCCGGGCACCATTGTCTGGGCTACACGGGTACCGCCCGGGCGGCCTGGCCCTATCAGGTCAATGGCGAGCTGCTGTGGGTGCCGGTGAAAAGCCGGCTCCAGGCCAACAGCGGCGATGCCCTTGTGGATGTTTGCCAGCGTGGTCTGGGCATCACTCGGCAGCCGAGTTTCATTGCCGCCCCGGCCGTGCAGGCCGGCTTGCTCGAGGTGATTCTGGCGGAATACTCGAGCCCCGAACTGGGTATCTACGCAGTCTTTCCGAGCAACCGCTATCTGCCCACCCGGGTGCGAGCGCTGGCGGACTACCTGGCCGAGCACATCGGCCCGGTGCCCTACTGGGATCAGGGGCTGCCCTGAGCATGCCGGATTGCAGGGGGCCTTATCTTTGCTATAACACCATCATGACCGGCCCTGACAGAGAGAATCCTGACTGAACCAGGGGGCATAAGACTCCACCGCGTCGAGGCGGGTGCCGGGCAAGCAATCTTCCGGGAAGGGGATGCAGCCATGAAGCGCACCTGTCTGGCCGCAGTCGCGGTCGCCATTGCCGTGTTTGGGATCTGGCTCTTCACGCACTCCGCTGGATTCGACCCCGGTCTGACCCTCGCTCATGCGGCCGATATCCCGGCTGTGCAAGCCGCGCCGCCCATGCCACGGGTGCCGGAGGTCGGTCTGGTGGACCAGGATCTGCCCTACCGTGAATCGTGTGCCCGCGAAGGTCTCAGCGAATCCGAATGTGTCGGCCGCCTGATCTGGTTCAAGGCCACTGCCGGCAACGAACGTTTCCACACCTACACCTTCCAGCAGCGCGTCGGCGTGCTGGTGGACTGGTTCCGCGTGCTGCGCGCCGACCAGCGCGATGACCGCTTCTGGGCCTGGGGCATCATCAACGACCCATCCTGCTGCAAGCCCGGCGATGCCAACTGTCCGGCAAAGTCATCTGACGAAACCTACGGCTTCGACTGGTGCCCCGGCGACGATGTGCTGCTGAAATATGTCGGCAAGCCCGGCTATGTGGACCCGGCCTGCGGCCTTACGGACGCCGCCCTCGACCCGGACGATCCGCACAGCCAGGGTGGCAAGCTCGACCAGCGCCACACGGCCTGCGACCTGAAGTTCGGCACCTCGACCGGGGCGCTGGGCATCCGCAAGTTCCCCAACCCGCGTTTCGAGCCCGAAAAATGGAAGGCCCTGAATGGTGGCAATGCCAGTTGGGCGGGCTTCGACCGCAAGATGGATGCGACAACCGGCATTGACTCCGACCGCCGCGTGAGCAAACTGGCCGATGGCTCGGTCGAGCCGCCATTCCTGATCGGCACGTCCTGCGGCTCCTGCCACATCGCCTTCGACCCGCTCAATCCGCCGGCCGATCCGGCGCATCCGCAGTGGGAAAACATCAAGGGGCTGGTGGGCAACCAGTACACCCGCATGTCCGAACTGCTCGGCTCCGGCATGCCCAAGTCGGCGCTGGAATACCAGATGTTCGCCCACGCCCGTCCGGGCGTCACCGACACCTCGGCGATCTCCCACGACCAGGTGAACAACCCTGGCACCATCAACGCGCTGATCAACGTGGCCCAGCGCCCGGTGTTCAAGGGCGAGGCGGTGAGCAAGTGGCGCAAGGTGGCCGAGTGCGGTGCCGAGAAGGACGAAGCCAAATGCTGGTGCGAGCCCGGCCGGCAGGGCAAGTGCTGGCAGTTTTCCACCCGCAGCGATGATGTGACGCCGGTTTTTCTGGGCGGCGCCAAGGTGAATCTGCCGGGCGTGCATCACATTCTCAAGGGCGGCGAGGATTCCACCGGCGCCCACGAGGCGATTCAGCGCGTGTACTTCAACATCGGCTCCTGCTCCGAGCAGTGCTGGGTCAATCACTTTACCGACATGCGCCAGGTGGACCCGGAGCAGCGCGGCTTTGGCCAGACTGCCTTCAATGTCGGCCAGTGCCGGCGCGACTGCCCCAACTTCCGGGCCGTCGAGGACCGTCTGCAGAATCTCCTCGACTTCTTCGCCTCGGCCGAATCGGATGAAACCGACCTGCACGCGGCCCGCGCCAACGCCCGCAAGGCGAAGAACCCGGCGGCCGGCTACGGCCGCGCCGACCTGATCGCCGATCTCGACAAGGAATTCGGCAAAGGAGCTGTGGCGCGCGGTCAGACCGTGTTCGCCGAAAACTGCGCACGCTGTCATTCGAGCATTCCCGAAGCCGCTGGCGGGCCGTTCAAGGGGCGGGACTTTGCCGCGCCGAACGAGGCCCACCCGCGCAAGGTGCGCGCTGACTTCCTCGGCAACGACCAGGCCACGCCGATCACCGAAGTGGGCACCTTCCGCTGCCGCTCGCTGCATTCCAACCACCTGGCTGGTCATCTCTACCAGGAGTACGGCTCGGAGAGCATGCGCGGTCGGCCCAGTGTGGCCGACATTCCCGAGCGCGAAGACCTGAAGAATGGCGGACGCGGCTACATGCGCAACATCTCGCTGGTGAATGTCTGGTTCACCGCGCCCTTCATGCACAACAACGCCATTGGGCCGGAGGTTTGCGGCAAGCCGGCCAACAAGGACAACGACTTCCACCGGGCCCGCTACGCCAGTGCGGACAACAAGCTGCTCGCCGAGCAGCCCGCCTGCTTGCGCTACGACCCGAGCGTGGACGGGCGTTTCGAACTCTACAAACGTTCCATGCACGAGCTGCTGCACCCGCAGGAGCGGGGCCGCAAGATCACCCTGACCAATTCGGATTTGCTCATCGA
>ERZ724525.2244-NODE-2244-length-11138-cov-7.538753_pt1 | contig 11138 bp, 7 predicted proteins | sample MGYA00376058_ERZ724525 | MGnify/ENA primary metagenome ERZ724525 (study PRJEB28724, sample SAMN07190888) | wastewater metagenome | isolation source: influent of sewage treatment plant in Hong Hong | place: USA: Christiansburg, Virginia | collected 2016-03-01 ... | reverse complement strand
GACTGCGGGACACCTCCCCTTGTTTGACCACATCAATCTCGGCATCCAGAGCGGCGATCGCCTGGGCCTGATTGGCGCTAATGGCTGCGGCAAGAGCACATTGCTCGCCCTGCTGGCCGGTGAGTTGCAACCCCATGACGGACGGGTGCAACAGGCCGCCCCCTGCCGCTGCGAGTTCGTGGCCCAGCACCTGCCCCCAAGGCTGCAAGGGCTCGGCACCCGCGCCGTGCTGCAGGATGCCCTGGGGGGTGACCCCGCCGCCGACTGGCAGGTGGACAAGATGCTGACCGAGCTGCAACTCGAAGAGCAGGCCGAATTACCCGCCAGCGCCCTGAGCGGCGGCCAGCACACCCGGTTGCAGATAGGCCGCGCCCTGCTGCGCCAGCCCAACCTGCTGCTGCTCGATGAACCCAGCAACCACCTGGACTTGCCCGCCCTGCTCTGGCTGGAGCAGTTCCTCCTTGGCTGGCGGGGCGCCCTGGTGCTGGTCTCCCACGATGCCCGCCTGCTCGATCGGGTGACCCGCGAGACCCTGATCCTGCGGGACGGACGACTCCATCGCTTCGCCCTGCCCTGCAGTCAGGCCAGGGTGGCGCTGGCCGAAGAGGACGAGCAGGCCCGCCTGCGCCGGGCCGACGAACAAAAGGAGATAGACCGCCTGAGTGCCAGCAGCAAGCGCCTCGCCATCTGGGGGCGCGAATATGACAACGAGAAGCTGGTGCGCCAGGCCAAGTCCATGGAAAAACGCATCACCCGCCTGCAGGAGGAGCAGAGCCAGGTCGCTGCGCCGGCCCCCTGGCGCCTCGAGCTGCACGGGCAGGCACTGCCCGCCGATGCACTGATGCGACTGGAAGCCCTCGAGGTGCGCCCCGCCCCCGGCTTGCCGCCCCTGCTGCGGGCTGAGGATCTCTGGTTGCGGGCTGGCGACAGGGTCGCCCTGCTCGGCGCCAATGGCACCGGCAAGTCCTCTCTGCTGCGCCAATGCTGGCGTGAGCTGGCTTCGCAGGTGGCGGGGGAAGGCTGGTACTGCCACCCCGGCGCCAGCATCGCCTATTACGATCAGTCCCTGCAGCAGCTGGACGACAACGCCACCCTGAGCGACGCCCTCTATCCCCTGGCGCCCTTGCCGGAGGTGACACGGCGCCAGGCGCTGATCCGCGCAGGCTTCCCCTACTCCCACCATGGCCAACGGGTGCACGCCTTGAGCGGGGGCGAGCGGGCCAGGCTGCTGTTTCTTGCCCTATCGCTCGGCAGCCACCATCTGCTCTGGCTCGATGAACCCACCAACGACCGGGATCTGATCGAGCGCAGTTGCAACCGCTTCTGGCTGATCAGAGACGGACGCATCCAGGAGACCCACAGTGCCGAGCGGGCCTATGCCGAGCTGATCGACCAGCAGCAGAGGCCACTAGCTGGCGGGCCATCCGGGCACGACGCCCGCCAGGCCACTGCCCATGCGGAGGATGACGAAGAGGCCCTGCTGGCCCGCTGGTATGAGCTCGATGCCCTGCTCGCCGCCGATCTCGCCCGTAAGCCCAGGCACCAGACCCCGCGGCTGCAGCAAGAGTGGCGCCATGAGCTGGCAAGGCTGGCCAGCATGCTCGGGCTTGTCGAATCATGAGCAGAGCAATCAACACCTTGGCCATCCCCCCCTGTTTGACTCAACACAAGCGGCCAGCCACGGCTGGCCGCAAGGAGCCACCATGACTTCAACTACACCGCCAGAAATCAGGCTGGATCCCGTCACCGAGGCCGACCTGCCCCACATCTATCGCGGCCTCTCCGATCCGCGAGTCATCGCCTACTACGGCGTCAGCTACGACAGCCTGACGGCATGCCAGGCCCAGATGGATTGGTACGCCGAGCTGACCCGCACGGGTCGCGGTGCCTGGCACCTCATTCGCGACCGGCACACGGGCGAGCCGAGCTGGGCTACTGGCTCTATCCCGAGCATTGGGGCAAGGGGGTGATGAGCGCGGCGCTGCGACTGTGGCTCCCGCTGACTTACCGCACCACAGCGCTGCATCGGCTGCTGGCGGTGGTGGAAGAGCCCAACCTCCCCTCCGCCCGCCTGCTGGAGCGGGTCGGCTTTCATTACGAAGGCACGGCGAGGGAGTGCGAGTGGAAGGGGGATCGGCCTGTCTCCCTTCGCCACTACGCCCTCTTGCGAAGCGACCTGCCAGACCTTTAAGCACCACCACATCTGATCGCCAGCAAAAAGCCCCGCACTGCGGGGCTTTTCTCATCCAGAGGAGGGCTCACTTGATGGCGCAGACGTCGCCTGGCGCCGAGCGGCGGCGGCGGCGCCACAGGGAGAAGCAGGCGTACCCCAGACTGAGCACGACGGCGTAGAGTACCTGGGAGGCGAGCGCCACCAGCACGGCCGCGCAGAGCAAGACGCTCACCCCCGCCAGCCCCTTGCCCGTGCCGCCGAGCAGACGCCAGCCCGCCGCCATGCAGAGCAGATAGACCAGCACGAAGTTGCCGTTGGCGTAGCGGATGAGCTCATCGAGCGGCAGCTTGAGCCAGAGGATCAGGGTGATGGAGACGAGGCAGATGGCAAGCACCCAGCACAGGGCATTGAGGGGCGCCCCCCGGGCGGACAACCTGGATAGGGAGACGGGCAGCTTGCCCTCTCGCGCCATGCTCCAGATAAGGCGCGCAAACCCTTGCAGGTAGATGTTGATGCTGGCAAAGCAGGAGAGGTAGCCGAGCACCGCCACCAGCCACTTGGCGGTGGGGCCGAACAGCAGGGAGAGCAGGGCCGGGATGGCGGTAGCATTGGTCGCCTCGTCCCCATAGAGGCCGTATTTGAGCACCACCAGGGAGTGGACCCAGTAGATGAGCCCCGCCAGCAAGACGCCGCCGAGCAGGGCCAGGGGATAGTCCCGCTCCGGTCGCTTGAACTCCTCCCCCATGTGGGCGAAGGCTTCCAGCCCCACGAAGCACCAGAACATCACCGCCAGCGCCGTGCCCATGGCGGGCCACTCGGCGGCCGTCGGCAGCGGCCGGGCCGCGTCGCGCCAGCTGAGATCCCCCTTGAACCAGATGAGCAGGGTCAGCCCCAATATGGCCAGGGCAATCAACAGTTGCAGGTTGCCAGAGGAGCGCGCCCCCCGCAGCCCCAGCAGGAAGACCCCGAGCAGGGTCAGCAGCTGGATGGCCCACAGGGTCCACTCCCCCATGTCGAACAAGGCGTGCCAGAAACCGGCGGCTATGGTGAGGGCGGCAGGCAGCCCCACCGGCAGCACCGCCAGAAACAGGAAGGCGGAGAAGCGCTCGGCGCCGTTGCCAAAGGCGAGCCCGATGAGGTGCGGCGCCCCGCCCGCATGGGGATAGCGGCGCCCGAGGCGGGCGAAGGTGAAGGCGATGGGCAGCACCAGTACGATGAGCAGCACCCAGGCCCAGAGCGACGCCCCTCCCGCCAGCGACGCCGCTGTCGCCGGTACCACGAAGATCCCGGTGCCGAGCAATGAGGTGGCGAGCAGCCCCATCCCCTGCCAGAGCCCGAGATCCTTTTTCAACCCAGACATATCCTTTTGTCCCGTCTAGAAAAACATCCTGCCATGTTAGGCCGCCACCACGGCTTTGTTAAGCACTCTGCGCCGCAAACAAGAAAGCCGCCTCTTGGGAGGCGGCTTCTTCATTCAACGGCGTAACCGGAATTATCAGGCAATCAGCTTGTAGATGATGCCGGACATGGCGATCAGGCCAATCAGGGTCACGAAGCCGTTGCTGAGGTTGCCGGCGTATTTGCGCATGGCCGGGATCTTGGCGACGGCGTACATCGGCATCAGGAACAGCAGCATGGCGATGATGGGGCCACCCAGGTCTTCGATCATGCCGAGGATGCTCGGGTTGATGGTGGCGATGGCCCAGGTGGTCAGGATCATGAAGACAGCGGTCACCTTGTTCAGCTGCTTGATCTCGACCTTCTTGCCCTTCTCGCGCAGCGCCTTGGCCATCAGGCCGTTCATGCCTTCTTGCGCACCCAGGTAGTGACCCAGGAAGGATTTGCTGATGGCAACCAGGGCGATCAGCGGTGCCACTGTGGCGATCACCGGGTTGTCGAAGTGGTTGGCCAGGTAGGAGAGGATGGAGATGTTCTGTTCCTTGGCAGCCGCCAGGTCAGCCGGGGAGAGGCTCAGTACGCAGCTGAATACGAAGAACATCACTGTCATCACCATCATGACGTGGGCACCCAGCAGGATGTTGCTGCACTTCTTCTCCGCCTTCTCACCGTAGCGGCCTTTGTTGTCCACCGCGAAGGAGGAGATGATCGGGGAGTGGTTGAAGGAGAACACCATGACAGGGATGGCCAGCCACAGGGTCTTGATGAAGTCACCGTTGAAGGCCTCGGACAGCGCAGGCGCTTCGGTCACAATGGCACCGTTCCAGTGCGGGATCAGGTAGAGCGCCAGGCCCATCAGGGTGATCACGAAGGGGAATACCAGCACGCTCATCGCCTTGACGATCACCTGGCCACCGAGGCGAACGATCGCCATCAGACCCAGGATCAGCACCAGCGACAGGATGGCACGGGGAGGCGCCGTCATGCCCAGCTGGTGAACCATCAGGCTCTCTACGGTGTTGGTGATGGCCACCGAGTACATCAGCAGGATGGGGTAGATGGCAAAGAAGTAGAGCAGGGTGATGAACTTGCCTGCGGTCTTGCCGAAATGCTCTTCCACTACTTCGGTGATGTCACCATCACGGGTGGAGCCGGACAGCACGAAGCGGGTCAGGCCACGGTGGGCGAAGAAGGTCAGCGGCAGGGCCAGCACCAGCATGGCCACCAGTGGCCAGAGGCCACCGACGCCGGCATTGATCGGCAGGAAGAGGACACCGGCACCGATGGCGGTACCGTACAGACCCAGCATCCAGACCAGATCGGCCTTGTTGATGCCACGGGAGGAGGCTTTGCTCAAGCTGCCTTCAACTGCAATATTCATGTCAGACATAGGGATGTTCCTGTCATCAAGGAAAGTGGATTCTTACTAGTCGGTGGGCATGGGCCCGGTTCCCTCTCCCTGGAACACCTGCTGTTCGTCCTTTTTTTATTCTCAGGCCCCGGCCATTTGGCCATCACTCCATGTGACAACCAAATCGCAACAAACGAAGGCATGAGATCGTGATGCTGAGGGTGTCGCTCGCGCCATTTAACAAATTGGCAACGGCCACCTCATCCGATGAGCTGACTCTAGTTAAAAGGCCCTATTAATCACAGCGTTTTTTTGAATTAATCAACCAAAGTTTGATTCCAGTCGCCTTTCAAACGAGCAAGATCACATTACATACGCCATGTTGCGAAATTTTTTTAACAAATCAAAAATAGGTGGTGGTTTAAAACACCCCTGAAAAGAGCAACAAAGCAGTTACAACCCCCGCGACAGCGTGCCGATTGTCTCCCGCCCTCCCTTGGCGTACCCTTGGTTTTCCCCCTCTGCCGCTTGCTGAACATGACCATCACCCGCACCGATCTTGCCGAACTGGCGGTATTTGCCGCCGTCGCCCGCCACCGCAGTTTCAGCAGGGCCGCCCTCGAACTTGGGGTCTCGGCCTCGGCCCTGAGCCATTCCCTCAAGGGCTTGGAGAGTCGTCTGGGGATCAGGTTGCTCAATCGCAGCACCCGGGCCGTGGTGCCGACCGATGCGGGGGAACGCTTGCTGACGCAGTTGCTGCCGACCCTGGGTCAGCTGGAGGAGGCGCTGGAGGAGCTGACTCGCCATGGCGATGAACCGGTCGGCAGGTTGAAGATCTGTGCGCCCAGGGCCGCCATTCAGGAGGTGCTGGCCCCTGTGCTTATCGACTATCTGGTGCGCTATCCGCGCATGCAGGTGGAGGTGGTGGAGCTGGAGCTGATACCGCGCCTCATCGAGGATGGTTATGATGCCGCCCTCTTCTATGGGGACATACTGCCCAAGGAGATGATAGCCGTGCCCCTGGGTCCGTTGCAGCGCTACCTGGTGGTGGGCTCCCCCGACTACCTGGCAAGGCGCGGCATCCCTCGCCACCCCTCGGATCTTCGCCAGCACGACTGCATCGGTTATCGCCTCACCCCCCATCACCACTATCGCTGGGCCTTTGCCGCCGATGGCGAGCTGCTGGAGATCGAGGTGAGCGGGCCGCTGACCACCAGCACCCCCGCCCTCTACCTGGGGGCGGCCGAGGCCGGCCTGGGGCTGGCCTACTGCTACGAGGAGGAGGTGAGCGATGCCCTGGCAGCGGGGCGACTGGTGACGGTGTTGGCCGAATGGAGCCCCACCTTTGCCGGCTTCCATCTCTACTATCCCAGCCGCCACCAGCTGGGCCAAGGCCTGCGGGCCCTGATAGACATGTTGAAGGCCCATCATAGCCCGCAAGACTGATGAGTAACATTCATCAATCCATCAAATAAAGACCGGATTATCAATAGAAAAATAAGAATCTACACTGTGCCTTCGATCCCCCAACCCGCAGAAGCACAGCTATGTCAGCCTATTTCATTCGCCGCCAGCGGGCCATGACCCGTCGTTTCTGGGGCTATGCCCTCCCCTCCATCATGGCCATGCTGGTCTCCGGTGCCTATTACCTGGTGGATGGCATCTTCGTTGGCCACTATGTGGGCGCCGCCGGTCTCGCCGGTATCAACCTGGTCTATCCGGTCATCATGGTGCTGATCGGCCTCGCCGCCATGATCGCCATGGGGGCGGCGACCGCCATCTCCCTCCAGCAGGGCGCCAGAAACCTCGCCCTGGCTCGCCAGGCACTGGTCAATGCATTCTGGCTGCTGGTGCTGCTGGGGACCCTGGCACCGCTGCTGCTGCACCACTGGCATCATGACATCCTGCTGGCCCTGGGCATTGTTCCGGGCACCGAGACCTGGCAGCAGGCCAGCGACTACCTCACCTGGATTGGGGGTGGCACCCTGCTGCTGGCCAGCAACCTGGCGGTGCCCTATCTGCTGCGCAACGACGGCCGACCTCGCCTCGCCATGGTGCTGGTGAGCGGCGGTGCCCTGCTCAACATACTGCTCAACTACATCATGGTCGGCCGCCTGGGGCTGGGACTGGTGGGCACGGCCCAGGCCACTCTCATCTCGGAAGGGGTGGTCAGCCTGCTTGGCCTCGGCTATTTCTTTACCTCCCGCGCCAGGTTGCGGCTGGAGTGGCGCCAAATGGTGCCCAGCTTCCCGGCCATGCCCAACCTGCTGTTCACCGGGCTGCCGAGCCTGATCGCCCAGTTCAACCTGGGGCTGTTGCTGCTGCTGCACAACAGCCAGCTGATGGTGCACGGCTCGGTCAAGGATCTGGCGGGCTTCACCGTGGCCGGTTACACCGAGGCGGTGTTCATCGTGATCCTGCAGGGGCTGGCCTTCGGCATTCAGCCGCTGATCAGCCAGGCCACCGGGGCCAAGCGCCAGCGGGATCTCAGATTCCTGATGGCCATGGGGCTCAAGATCACTCTCATCTACGGTCTGGCGGTCTGGCTGCTGATCCAGCTGCTGCCCCGTCAGGTCGCCATGCTCTATACCGGGGAACAGGATGCCGAGCTGCTGGCCGCCGCCGTCAGCAGCCTGACCCTCAACCTCGCCGCCATTCCACTGGAGGGGATCATCATGTTCGGCATAGTGCTGCTACAATCCATGGCTCGCACCCGCCAGGCCCTGGTCATCTCAGCCGCCAAGACGGCACTGCTGCTGCCGCTCATCTTCCTGCTGCCGCTCTGGTGGGGCCGCGACGGTGTGCTGCTGGCCCAGCCCGCAACCGTACTGCTGCTGACTCCGCCCCTGTGCTGGTTGCTATGGCGGGAGTGGCGTCGCCTCACGCAGGCCAAGGCCCCCCGCCACCCGCGCCGCCCCCTGGTACAGGTGAGGGAAGAGGTGATGACGAGATGAGATCTCCGGTTTTCTGTCGCCCATAAAAAAGTCCCCGCAATGCGGGGACTTTTCACAACAGATGAAGAGAGGCGTTAGCAGTAGCCGTAACCCAGCAGACGCTGGTAGCGCTGCTCCAGCAACTGGTCGCTGTCCAGCGGGCGCAAGGCCGCCAGGTCTTGCTTGATGCGATCCTTCAGGCGCTGGGCCATCAGCTCCACGTTGCGGTGGGCGCCACCGAGGGGCTCTTCGACGATGCTGTCGATGAGCTTCAGCTCCTTCAGGCGCTGGGCCGTGATGCCCATGGCATCGGCGGCCACCGGCGCCTTGTCGGCGCTCTTCCACAGGATGGAGGCACACCCTTCCGGCGAGATGACGGAGTAGGTGGAGTACTGCAGCATGTTGACCCGATCGCCAACCCCGATGGCGAGCGCGCCGCCGGAGCCGCCTTCACCGATCACGGTGCAGACCACCGGCACGGTCAGGCCGGCCATGACTTTCAGGTTGCGGGCGATGGCCTCGGACTGGCCACGCTCCTCGGCACCCACGCCGGGGTAGGCACCCGGGGTATCGATGAAGGTGATGATCGGCATCTTGAAGCGTTCGGCCATCTGCATCAGGCGCAGGGCCTTGCGGTACCCTTCCGGGCGCGGCATGCCGAAGTTGCGACGGATCTTCTCCTTGGTCTCGCGACCCTTCTGCTGACCAATCACCATCACAGGCTCGCCGTCCAGGCGGGCTATGCCGCCGACGATGGCCTTGTCATCGGCGTAGGCGCGATCACCGGCCAGCTCGTCGAAGTCGGTGAAGATCTGCTCGATGTAGTCGAGGGTGTAGGGGCGCTGGGGATGACGCGCCATCTGGGACACCTGCCAGGCACCCAGATCGCCGAAGATCTTCTTGGTCAGCTCTTCGTTTTTCTTCTCCAGCCGACGGATATCTTCGCTGAGATCCACGGCACTGTTGTGCTCGCTCACATGGCGAAGTTCATCGATCTGAGCCTGCAATTCGGCGATCGGCTGTTCAAAATCCAGAAAAAGACTCATAGGGACAATAGATCCTCTAATCAAAAACCAATTCAACCCGCTCTCGTCCAAGCAGGACTCGCAAGTCATCTATCAGTTGATCGGTGGGCGTCACCCGCCACTCGGTACCGAGCGTCAATCGCGCCCGGGAGCCGGGCCGACGATAGTTTACCTGAACCGGACAGACTCCGGCACGGGCGGGCTCCAAAATCTCGCACAAACGCGGGAAAAAGCGTTCGTCAATGCGTTGTTCATCGAGGGAAATGCGGATCGCCCTGGCGAAACGCTCCCTCGCATCGTTGATATCCAGCAATTCGCGGGCCGACATTTTAAGGCCACCGGAGAAGTCATCAAAGCTGACCTGTCCAGAAACCACTAAAATACGGTCTTTTTGCATCAATTCTTCGTATTTTTCCAGCGCTTCACTGAAGAGGGTCACATCCAGACGGCCGGATCTGTCGTCCAGGGTGAAGATCCCCATCTTGTTGCCGCGCTTGGTCACCATGCTGCGGGCCGCGATCACCAGCCCGGCTGCCGTGGTCACCGTATCCCGGGAGGTGGGATGCAGATCGCACAGACGGCCCGAGGTGTAGCGACGCAGCTCGCTGCTGTACTGGTTGATGGGGTGACCGGTGAGGTAGAGCCCGAGGGTCTCGCGCTCCCCTTCCAGCCACACCTTGTCGGGCCAGTGCGGCACGTTGGCGAACGCCTTCTTGACGTCGTCTATCTCCTCGGTGAGCACCCCGAACATGTCGACCTGCCCCACCGCCTGCGCCTTGGCGTGCTGCTCGGCGGCGCGCATGGCCTCTTCCAGGGTCGCCATCAGCGCCGCCCGGTGCGGGCCCAGTCGGTCCATGGCGCCGGAGAGGATGAGTTTTTCCATCACCCGCTTGTTGAGCTTCTTGATGTCGACCCGGTTGCAGAAGTCGAACAGGTCGCGGAAGGGCCCGTCCTGATCCCGCGCGCTGAGAATCGCATCGATGGGGCCCTCGCCGACCCCCTTCACCGCGCCTATTCCGTAGACGATATGGCCATCTTCGTTGACCGAGAAGCGATAGCGGCCGGTATTCACGTCAGGGGGTATGACGGTGAGCCCCATGCGCTGACACTCGTCCACCAGGGTCACTATCTTGTCGGTGTTGTCCATGTCGGCGGTCATGACCGCCGCCATGAACTCGGCCGGGAAGTGGGTCTTGAGCCAGAGCGTCTGGTAGGAGACCAGCGCGTAGGCGGCGGAGTGCGACTTGTTGAAGCCGTAACCCGCAAACTTCTCCACCAGATCGAAGATCTTGATCGCCAGTTCGCCGTCGACGCCGTTCTTGACCGCCCCTTCCTCGAAGCCGGAACGCTGCTTGGCCATCTCGGCGGGGTTCTTCTTGCCCATGGCCCGACGCAGCATGTCCGCGCCGCCCAGGGTATAACCCGCCAGCACCTGGGCTATCTGCATCACCTGCTCCTGGTAGAGGATGATGCCGTAGGTGGGCTCCAGTATGGGTTTGAGGCTCTCGTGCTGCCACTTCTCGTCCGGGTAGGAGATGGCCTCCTTGCCGTGCTTGCGCTCGATGAAGTTGTCCACCATGCCGGACTGCAGCGGGCCCGGACGGAACAGGGCCACCAGGGCGATCATGTCTTCGAAGCAGTCGGGCTGCAGCCGCTTGATGAGATCCTTCATGCCGCGAGATTCAAGCTGGAATACCGCCGTGGTCTCGAAGCGCTGCAAGAGGGCGAACGACTTCTTGTCATCGATGGGGATGGCGGCGATGTCGACCGGCGGCTTGCCCTCCTTGGCGAGGCGCGGGTTGATCATGCCGAGCGCCCAGTCGATGATGGTGAGGGTCCGCAGCCCCAGGAAGTCGAACTTCACCAGGCCCGCGTACTCCACGTCGTTCTTGTCGAACTGGGTCACCGGGTGGTGGCCGGAATCGTCGCAGTAGAGCGGCGCGAAGTCGGTGATCTTGGTGGGGGCTATCACCACGCCACCGGCGTGTTTGCCGGCATTGCGCACCACACCTTCCAGCCGGCGCGCCATGTCGATGAGGTCCTTGACCTCCTCGTCCTGCTCGTAGAGCTCCGGCAGCTTGGGCTCGGCCTCGAACGCCTTGGCCAGCGTCATGCCCGGATCCGGCGGGATCAGCTTGGAGATGCGATCCACGAACCCATAGGGGTGGCCCAGCACACGGCCCACATCCCGCACCACAGCCTTTGCCGCCATGCTGCCGAAGGTGATGATCTGGGACACCGCCTCCCGGCCATACATC
>ERZ724525.2238-NODE-2238-length-11148-cov-3.891102_pt1 | contig 11148 bp, 7 predicted proteins | sample MGYA00376058_ERZ724525 | MGnify/ENA primary metagenome ERZ724525 (study PRJEB28724, sample SAMN07190888) | wastewater metagenome | isolation source: influent of sewage treatment plant in Hong Hong | place: USA: Christiansburg, Virginia | collected 2016-03-01 ... | reverse complement strand
GCGCGCCTGGCAATACCCGGCTGGCGGGTGCCTGGACCGGGCTGTCACCTGCCCTGCAGCAGCTTGCTATCAATTAAATAGCTGCTCCCGCTCATAGAATAAGCGCTGGAAGCTTATTTCTTATAAATCCACCTCGCATGCGCCGCCTTCGCCACCTCACCAGCCAGCACCGCATTGCCGCCACCAACCGGCTGCTGGGCGGACTGCTGGCCTTTAACGCGGGGGCCATCAACGCCGGGGGGTTTCTGGTGGTGGGCATGTACACCTCGCACATGACCGGTTTTGCCTCCATGCTGTCCGACCACCTGGTGCTGGGCAACATCAAGCTGGTACTGGGCGCGCTGGGGGCCCTGCTGGCGTTCACCGCAGGCGCGGCGGCCACGGCGCTGCTGGTCAACTGGGCGCGCCAGCACCGTTTGCGCAGCGAATACGCGCTGCCCTTGCTGTGCGAGGCCTTGTTGCTGCTGGTGTTTGGCCTGATTGGGGCCACGCTGAACCGGCAAACCCCGTTTGCGGTGCCGCTCACGCTGCTGGTCCTGTCCTTCACCATGGGGCTGCAAAACGCGGTGGTGTCCAAGCTGTCGGCCTCGCAAATCCGCACCACCCACATGACCGGCGTGATCACCGACCTGGGCATCGAACTGGGCAAGCTGGTCTACATGAACCGCGAAGGCAGCCCGCTGGAATCGCGCGTGCGGGCCAACCGCACCAAGCTGCGCCTGTACGCCACCCTGCTGTCGGCCTTTGTGGTGGGCGGGCTGGTGGGGGCCACCGGCTTCAAGTACGTGGGTTTCATCTGGGTGCTGCCGCTGGCCTTGCTGCTGCTGGGCCTGTCGCTGCCGCCCCTGGTGGCCGATCTGGTGCGGCCCCGGCGACCCACTCGCACCGATTAGCTACACTTTACATAGCTGCTACCGCCCACGGAATAAGCGCTAGAGGTCGATTTCTTATAAATCTCACCAGGTTGGGAGAAGATTCCTCAAATCTGCCGAAATGCATACACTGGTTGGCAAAAACTTCAGCACCCAACCCCAAGCGCCCATGGATGCATCTTCACCCGTTTCCAGCCTGACACCCGTTGTCGAGGCCCTGCACAAGGACCGCAGCAAGCTACGGCAACGGCGGGCGGACGGGGTTGCGATTGCTGCAGCCCTGGTCTTGGCCGCCCTGGTGGCGGCCGCGCAGTGGCACTGGAACCACGCCCGCGCCGATGCCGACCTGCAGGCCGTTGCCAACAACCTGGCCGACAAGGTCCACCAGGCCAGCACGCAGAGCAGCACCATGGCCACCGCCACGCTGGTGGCAGCGGTGAGCTTCGATGTGAAGCAGGTGCTGATCGGCAATATTTCGGGCGACTACGGCCAGCTGTACACCGACTTTTCTACCCTGCTGCTGGCCCCCGGCACACAAGACGTGTTTGTACTCAACGGCAAAGGCACGGTCCTGTCGGAGCTGAACCAGGACGGCGCCTCGCCCTTGCTGGGGCGCGAACTGGGTGGGCAGCCCTATTTCCAGCTGGCCTTGCGAGGCCAGCCGGTGTTCTACCCCACCACCGATGCCAGCGGGCAGCAACGCCGCCTGGTGTTTGCCGCCCCGGTGCGCGTCAGTGCCGAAGCCAGCAAGCCGCCCAATGGGGTCTACGTGGTGCAGACGGTTGCGGATGCGCTCGATACAGCGCTGGCCCACCATTCGGCCCCGGCCCTGGTGGTTTCGCCGCAAGGCGTGGTGTTTGCCAGCAACCAGCCCGGCTGGCGCCTGCAGATGCTGCCCGGTGTCACCGCCTCACCCGCAGCCCAGACCGGGGCCGACGGTCAATTTGGCCAGGCCCAGCTGACGCCGCTGCCATTCCGTTTGGAGGGCAACAGCCTGCGCTGGCCTGGCCACCGCACGACCGTGGCCCGCCGCACGCTAGAGTGGGACAGCCAGGACGGCCCCTGGCAACTGCTGCTGCTGGAAGACCGCAGCCTGTGGGCCGCCCTGCTGGTCCCGGGCCTGGCCGGCAGCGCGGTGCTGTTGTGTGTGCTGTTGGGCTACTACGCCTTGTCGCGCCGCAGCATGGCGCGCCGCAACCTGGCCCAGCAGCGCCGGCAAAGCGATGCCGAGCTGCGTCAGCTCACCGATGTGGTCCAGGCCGCCAGCCAGCGCATGCTGGACATCAGCGAAGCCCTGCCTTGCGCCGTGTTCCAGATGAGCCTGCAAACCGACGGCGCGCCCCACTTCCACTTTGTCGGCAAGCCCATCCTGGCCCTGCTGGGCGTGAGCGCCGAGGCCCAAATGCGCGACCCGCGTGCGCACCTGACCCACGTGCACCCCGATGACCTGCCCCGGGTACGGGATACGCTGCGCGGGGCCCGCCAGGCGGCAGCCACCCCGTCCAACTTCCAGGACCTGGAGGCCACGGCCACCAGCAACGAATCCCTGGCCGTGCGTTACCGGGTCCAGATCGGCGATGAACTGCGCTGGATCCAGCTGCGGGCTACCGGCATCGTGCACGCCAAAAGCCCCGATACCCAGGTCTGGACCGGCTACTGGATGGACGTGACCACCCAGATCCAGGCGCAAGACACCTTGCTGGCCCGCGAAAAGCAGCTGCGCACTGTGCTCGAGTCGGCCCCCAGCGCGCTCATCATCACCCGCGAAGACGGCCGGGCGCTGTTCCACAACCGGCGCGCGCTAGAGGTGTTTCGCATCAGCGAACAAGACCTGCTGCAGCACGGTGTGCGCCAGATGTATGTGGACCCCGGGGTGCGCCAGCGCGCGGTGGAAACCCTGGTGCGCGAAGGCAGCATCCACAACTGGGAAATCGCCTTTACACGGGGCGACGGCACGCCGCTGTGGGCCTCGCTGTCGTCCAGTCTGGGCGAATTTGGTGGCCAACGTGCGGGCTACACCTGGTTTGACGACATCACCAGCCGCAAGCACGCTGCCGATGCGCTGCAGGCCGCCAAAGAAGCCGCCGAAGCCGCAGGCCTGGCCAAAAGCGCATTTCTGGCCAATATGAGCCACGAGATCCGCACCCCGATGAACACCATCATCGGCCTGTCGGAGCTGGCCCTGAAAACCCCGCTGGATGCGCGCCAGCGCGAGTACATCGACCGGGTACAAATGTCGGGCAAACACCTGCTCGGCATCATCAACGACATCCTGGACTTCTCGAAAATCGAGGCCGACAAGCTGCAGGTGGAACAGGTGCCGTTCGAGCTCGATGCCCTGCTCACCAACGTGGCCAACCTGGTCACCGAAAAAGCCAGCGCCAAGAACCTGGAGCTGGTGTTCGACATCGCCCCCGACGTGCCGCCGCACCTGGTGGGCGACCCGCTGCGGCTGGGCCAGATCCTCATCAACTTTGCCAACAACGCCGTCAAGTTCACCGATGCGGGTGAGATCGTGCTGGTCGCCCGCGTGCAGCAGCCCCAGCCCGAGGGCCTGGCCAGCGACCACATCCAGCTGTACTTTGCCATCCGCGACACCGGCATCGGCCTGAGCCCCGCGCAGTGTGCGGCGCTGTTCCAGAGTTTCCACCAGGCCGATGTCTCCACTACCCGCAAATACGGTGGCACCGGGCTGGGCCTGTCGATTTCCAAGCGGCTGGCCGAGCTGATGGGCGGCGCGGTGGGCGTGGACAGCCAGGTCGGCCAGGGCAGCAATTTCTGGTTCACCGCCAACCTGGGCGTAGGCCTGGCCGCCGAGCCCGCACCCACCCCCCTGACCGGCCTGCGCGCCCTGGTGGTAGACGACCACAGCATTGCCCGCAGCATCCTGGCGGCCATGCTGCAAGAGCAGCAGTTCACGGTGGACACCGTGGCCTCGGGCGCGCTGGCAATGGAGCACCTGCGCCAGCACGACTGCGACATCGTGTTTCTGGACTGGCACATGCCCGAGATGGATGGCATCGCCACCGCCCGCGCCATCCAGGCCCTGGGGCTGCCCCAGGTACCCAAGATGGTGATGGTCACCGCCTTTGGCGACGACGGCCTGGCGGAGCTGAGCAAGTCGGTGGGTATCGCCACCGTGCTGGTCAAACCGGTGTTTGGCACCACCCTGCGCGACGCGCTGGCCCGCGTGGGCCACGGCCCGGCGCGCAACGCCTCCACCCCCACGCCCAGCGACCTGTTTGCCCGCATGGCACCGCTGGCCGGGGCGCGCATCCTGCTGGTGGACGACAACGAATTTAACCAGTACGTGGGCCTGGAGCTGCTGGGCTCGGCGGGACTGGTGGCCGAGGTGGCCGACAACGGCCAGGTCGCACTCGACAAGCTGGCCCAATCCGACTTTGACCTGGTGCTGATGGACATGCAAATGCCGGTGATGGACGGCATCACCGCCACCCTGGCCATCCGCCAACAGCCCCGGTTTGCCACCCTGCCCGTCATTGCCATGACCGCCAACGTGATGCAGCACGACCGCGATGCCTGCCTCGCTGCGGGCATGGGCGATGTCATCACCAAACCCATCGTGGCCGACCACCTGTGGAGCGTGCTGGCCAAATGGATTGCGCCACGTGCCACCCGCACCCCGGCGAGCCCCGTCACAGCATCGGCCGACAGCGCCGAGGTCGCGCTGCCCGCACACATCCCGGCCCTGGACATGGACGCAGGCCTGCGCCGCCTCAACGGCAACCGCAAGGCCTACCTGAACATGCTGCGCATGTTTGTGCGCAACCAGCAAAACACCCCGGCCCAGCTCCACGCCGCCCTGGCCCAGGGCGACTGGCCTACCGCCGAGCGTATCGCCCACAGCGCCAAGGGCGTGGCCGGCAGCATCGGCGCGGTGGCCCTGCAAGAGCAGGCCGGCCTGCTCGAAGCCGCCCTGCACGCCAGCGCACCGCTCCCGCAGCTGCAACCCCTGGTCGCCGAAGTCGAGCAACGGCTCAACGCCTTGGTCCAGGCCCTGCACGCCCAGCTGCCCCCCGAAGCCGCCCAGGCCACGGTGGCGGTAGACCCCGAGCAACTGCGCCAGGTGTGCGCCCAACTGGCCGACCTGCTGGCCCAGGACGACAGCGATGCCATCGCCCTGGTGGAGGAACACGCCACCCTGCTGCACTCCGCATTTCCCCAGGCTTTTACCGAGATCGACCAGGCGTTAAAAGACTTTGCTTTCGATACCGCTTTGCAGGTGCTGCGGCAGCAGATGGATGCTATGGTTTAAGTAGCTGCTTGTGCTGATGGAGTGGGCGCTGGCAAGCTACTGAAGTGCTCTTGCCAAGTCGGGCAAGAGTTGTAAATATGGGGGCCCTATGCCTCAATCCAGCGTCGGCTGTCTTTCCCGATAGTCTCGGCCATGCGCTGACGCATCGGCAGGTAGCGCGCCTGCAGGTCGCGCGGTGCAATCGCCGACTTGGGAAACACCATGTTGATCGCCGCCAGCAGGCGCGGCCCGGCGAACACGGGCACCGCAATCGCGGCGAAGTCGGCCTCGCGCAGCCACTCGCCTTCGTTCAGCGAATAGCCCCTGCGCCGCGTCTCCCGCAGCAACCGGTCCACCATGGCCTGGTCGCGCGCCTGCTCGCCGATCCAATCGGTGCGCCGACGCATCAACTCCAGCAGGCCCTCGCGCTCGACTTCGTCGCAGGCCTCCAGGTAGGCCCGTCCGATCGCGGTGACCAGCATCGGCAGCCGCTCGCCGATCATGGCGCGGTGTTGCGACAGCGCACTCCAGCGGTGGGTGGACTCGCGCACCACCATGAAACCGGCCTCGGCCGTGGCTAGGTCGCAGGGCCACATCAGTTCGCGCGCAGCGGCTTGCATGGTTGGCCTGGCGACCTTGCCTACCCAGGCCTCATCCTCGAAGCCTTCGCTCAGGCTGCGCACATCGAAGGTCAGGTTGTACTGGCCATCACGGTCGCTGGGCCTTACCAGGCCCAGGTGACGCAGCGTTTCCAACAGGCGCTTGGTGGTGGTTCGGTCGAGCTGGCACAGCCGCGCCAGTTCGCTCGTCGAGCCGATGCCGCCAGGCAGCCGGTTCAGCGCACGCAGTATCTCCAGCCCGCGCGTTAAGCCACGCACTTCCTTGTAGGGAGGGGTTTCCGAGGGCTCACGGGGGTGCATGGAGGCTCGCTTTTTTGGGGTTAACCCTGGGCTCACTATGCACCAGGTGCACAGTGTTTACCACATTGATCTGCATCAACAAAATTCGTCTCTGTCAGAGAACTGACACCAACACCCCAGCCCCCAACGGAGACAACATGGCTTTCACACCACAGCAACAAACAGGCCACGACGCGGAAGTCGTCATCATCGGTGCCGGCCCCGTCGGGCTGACCATCGCCAATACGCTCGGGCTGGCAGGCATCAAGGCGCTGGTGGTCGAGCGGCTACCGCAGATCATCGATTACCCGCGCGCCATCGGCATCGACGACGAATCGCTGCGCACGCTGCAGGCCATCGGCCTCACGGACCAGGTGCAGGCCCACATCACGCCCGACCACTGGATGCGCTTTCTGACGGCCGACGGACGCTGCTTTGCCAGCATCGAGCCGCGCACCGACGAGTTCGGCTGGTCGCGCCGCAACGCATTCATCCAGCCGCAGGTCGACGCCATCCTGTACGAGGGGCTGCAGCGCTTCCCGCATGTCGAGGCCCGGCTCGGCCAGGAGCTGACCGCCATTGCGCAGGATGCGGGTGGCGTCTCCATGACGTTCAAGACCGAGGCCGGTGCCGAGAGCCAGGTGCGCGCCCGCTACGTGGTGGCGGCCGATGGCGGCAACAGCTTCGTGCGGCGCACGCTGGGCGTGGCCTTCGAGGGCCGCACCAAGCCGAACCAGTGGATCGTGGTGGACGTGCGCAACGACCCGCTGGGCACGCCGCACATCGACATGGTCTGCGACCCGGCGCGCCCCTACGTGTCCGGCGCGCTGCCGCACGGCATCCGCCGCTTCGAGTTCATGGTGATGCCGGGCGAGACCGAGGAGGAACTGTCCAAGCCCGAGAACATGGCCAAGCTGATGGCCAAGGTGGTGCCCAACCCCGACAAGCTGGACTACATCCGCAAGCGCGTCTACACCCACAACGCGCGCCTGGCCAGCACCTTCCGCGTGGGCCGCGTGCTGCTGGCCGGCGACGCCGCGCACATCATGCCGGTGTGGCAGGGCCAGGGCTACAACAGCGGCATGCGCGACGCCAGCAACCTGGCCTGGAAGCTGGCCCTGGTGGCGCAGGGCAAGTGCGGCGACGCCATGCTGGACAGCTACACCGACGAGCGCCGCGCCCATGCGCGTTCGATGATCCACCTGTCCGAAGTGGCCGGCGACATCTTCGCGCCCGAGAGCGTCACCACCGCCAAGGTGCGCGACCGGCTGATGCTGGCGCTGAACGCGGTGCCGCCGGTCAAGGCCTACTTCACCGAGATGCGCTTCAAGCCCATGCCGCGCTACGAGAAAGGTGTGGTGCTGCTGCCCGAGCGGTCCGAGGCACGCACGGCCTTCGGAGGCCTGCTCGACCGCTCCGGTGACACGCCGATGGGCCGGCTGGTCGGCCTGATGGCCGAGAAGAAGGAGTCGCTGCTGGGCCGGCTGATCAATGGCCTGGAGGCGCCTTTAAAGACACCGGTCGGCCGCATGTTCATCCAGCCGCGCGTGACGCGGGCCGACGGCGACGCCATGCGCCTGGACGAGACCATCGGCCTTAACTTCGCCGTCATCGCCTGGGGCACGGACCCGACTTACGGCATGACCCCGGCGGTGCGCGCCTTCTGGGAAGGGCTGGGCACGCGCTTCATCAAGGTCAAGCCGCTGGTGCAGATGGCCTACCCGGACGAAGCCGGCCCCGGCGTCACCACGCTGGGCGACACGCAGGGCCGCATCAAGGACTGGTTCACCGGCCAAAGCAGCTCGATCGTGATCGTGCGGCCCGACCGCTTCGTCGCCGCCATGACCTCGCCACACGAGATCAACGCGACCACCGCCAAGCTGGCGGCCCTGCTCCACGCACCCTTGGAGGCATGAGATGCAGCGTGCCTTCCTGGGCATGTCCCACTCACCGCTGCTGGGCCTGAACCCGCTGGACGCGGCGGTCGAAGCCGAGCTGCAGCGCGGCATCGCCCGGGCCCGCGAAGCGGTGCTGAAGTTCGACCCCGAGCTGGTCGTGCTGATCGGCCCGGACCACTACAACGGCTTCTTCAACGAACTGATGCCGCCGTTCTGCATTGGCAGCCAGTGCACCGCCGTGGGCGACTACCTGACGCCGGCCGGCGCGCTGAATGTGGACGAAGCCGCCGCGCTGGGCCTGGCCACCTGGCTGATGGAGCACGACTTCGACCTGGCGCTGTCGCGGCGCATGGAGGTGGACCACGGCTTTGCCCAGGCGCTGCAGTTCATCTGGGGCGGGCTCGATACCCCGCCGGTGCTGCCGATCTTCCTGAACGCCGTGGCGCAGCCCGGCATCCCCCGCTTGCGGCGTTGCCGCCAGCTGGGGCGCGAGATCGGCCGCTTCCTGGACACGCTGCCGCAGCGCACGCTGGTGATCGGCTCGGGCGGCCTCTCGCACGAGCCGCCGGTGCCCACCATGGCCAACCCCGACCCGACCGTGCGCGAGCGCATCACCGTCAAGAAGACGCCGACGCAGGACGAGCGCGACGCCAAGACCGAGCGCGTCAAGGCCGCCGGCCTGGCGCTGGCGCGCGGCGACGCCAGCATGAAGCCGTTGAACCCCGACTGGGACCGGCGCTGGATGGACGCGCTCGCCCACGGCCAACTGGACGCGCTGGTGCACGACAGCGAGGACTCCATCGAGCAGGCCGCCGGCCTGTCGGCGCACGAGTCCAAAACCTGGCTGGTGGCGCGCGCCGCGCTGCCCGAAGGCGGCGCGCTGCCGTGCCCGCTCTACCACTACCAGACCATTCCGGCGCTGATTGCCGGCTACGGAATTCTGTTTTTACACACCACCTGAGGAGACGACGACGTGAGCACTGAACAACACATCGAAGCCTGGGCCAACCGCCTGCGCGAAGCCGAGCAGACCGGCACCCCCATCGCCCCGCTGCGCGACGAGATCCCCGATGCCGAGACGGCCTACCGCGTGCAGCTGGCCAATTTGCGCCATGCCGTGGCACAGGGCCGGCGCATCGTGGGCCGCAAGATCGGCCTGACCTCGCTGTCCGTGCAGCAACAACTGGGCGTGGACCAGCCCGACTTCGGCACGCTGTTCGCCGACATGGTGTATGGCGACGACGAGCCGCTGCCCTGGGCGCGCACGCTGCAGCCCAAGGTCGAGGCCGAGGTGGCGCTGGTGCTGGCGCACGACCTGGACCGCACCGACGCCACGCTGGTCGACCTGATCAACGCCACCGCCTATGCGCTGCCGGCTGTTGAGATCGTCGGCAGCCGCATCGCCAACTGGAACATCCGATTCATCGACACCGTGGCCGACAACGCCTCCAGCGGCCTGGTGGTGGTGGGCGGCGTGCCCGTCAAGCTCGATGGCCTGGACCTTAAGACCTGCGCCATGCGCATGGAGCGCCGTGGCGAGGTCGTCTCGCAAGGCAATGGCGCGGCCTGCCTGGGCCACCCGCTGAACGCCGCCGTCTGGTTGGCACGCAAGCTGGCCAGCCTGGGCCAACCGCTCAAGGCCGGCGACCTGGTGTTGACCGGCGCACTGGGCCCCATGGTCCCGGCCCAGCCGGGCGACCGCTTCGAGGCCCACATCGGTGGCCTGGGCAGCGTCCATGTCCAGTTCGGAACCTGATCCTTTCTTTCCACTTTTAGAGACACACACCATGCAATTCCGCCGCACCCTTCTGGCCACGCTGGCCCTGGCCGCCCTGCCCAGCCTGGCACTGGCCCAGGACTTCCCGCAACGCACCGTCACCCTCGTCGTGCCCTTTCCGGCTGGTGGCATCACCGACCAGATCTCGCGCGTGATGGCGCAGAAGATGGCCGACACCCTGGGCAAGCCGGTCATCGTCGACAACAAGCCCGGCGGTGGTGGCCAGATCGCCGCAGCGGCCATCAAGAACGCCCCGGCCGATGGCCATACGGTCCTCATCGCCGCGACCGAGATGTTCGCCATCAACCAGAACCTGTACCGCAAGTTCTCCTACGACCCGATCAAGGACTTCACGCCGGTGTCCTCGCTGATCGCCTCGCCGCTGGTGCTGGTGGTACCGGCCAACAGCCCTCTCACCAGCGTGCAGGACCTGGTGCAACAGGCCAAGACGCGCAAGGGTGGCCTCAGCTTTGCATCGCAGGGCATCGGCTCCATCGGTCATCTACTTGGCGAACTGTTCCGCGGCAAGGCCGGTGGCGAGTACAACCATGTGGCCTACAAGGGCTCGGCCCCAGCGCTACAGGACGTGATGTCGGGCCAGGTCGACATGATGTTTGACCCGGTCATCACTACGGCACCGCTGATCACGGGCAAGAAGCTCAAACCCCTGGCGATTGCCGCTGCCAAACGCTCGCCGCAATTGCCCGACGTGCCTACGCTGGACGAGTTGGGCATCAAGGGCGTGGACGCAGGTGTGTGGTTCGGTGCCGCAGCCAAGGTCGGAACGCCCGCGCCCGCCGTAGCCAAGCTCAATGAAGCCTTCCAGAAGGCGCTGGGCGATGCCGACGTGCTCAAGCGCTTTGCCGACCAGGGCATGCAGCCCTTCCCCTCCAGCCCCGAGGCGTTCGGCCGCTTCCTGCAGTCCGAAGTAGCGCGCTGGACACCACTGGTCAAATCCAGTGGGGCCACCGTCGATTGACCCCCTTTTTTTGAAAGAGACACCATGACCCGCAAACTCAAGGCTGCCATCATCGGCAGCGGCAACATTGGCACGGATTTGATGATCAAGATCCTGCGCCATGGCCAACACATCGAAATGGGTGCGATGGTAGGCATCGACCCCGCCTCCGACGGCCTCGCCCGCGCTGCCCGCATGGGGGTGGCCACCACGCACGAGGGCGTCGAGGGACTGACCCGCCTGCCTGTGTTCGCCGACATCGACTTCGTGTTCGATGCCACGTCGGCCTCGGCTCACGTCAAGAACGACGCCTTCCTGCGCAGCCTGAAGCCCGGCGTCCGCATGATCGACCTGACACCAGCGGCCATCGGTCCCTACTGCATCCCCGTGGTCAACGGCGCGGCGCACCTGGACGCGCTGAACGTGAACATGGTCACCTGCGGTGGCCAGGCCACCATCCCCATGGTGGCCGCCGTCTCGCGCGTAACC
>ERZ724525.2235-NODE-2235-length-11157-cov-4.683841_pt1 | contig 11157 bp, 11 predicted proteins | sample MGYA00376058_ERZ724525 | MGnify/ENA primary metagenome ERZ724525 (study PRJEB28724, sample SAMN07190888) | wastewater metagenome | isolation source: influent of sewage treatment plant in Hong Hong | place: USA: Christiansburg, Virginia | collected 2016-03-01 ... | reverse complement strand
AAGTTGCCTGTAAAAAGATTGGCCCCAAAAACCGCGCTATTCAGGTTCGCGGTGTAGTCTGCCGTTTGCGGAGCCTGTGGCAGCAACGGTGTCTGCATGGGCACAGATGCCGCTCCTGCACTGACTCGGTTTCCCGATGCATTTGATGCATCGCTGGTCACCGAAAGCCCCAACGCCTGATTAATCTGAAACGGATCGGTACTGCTCCAATTACCAGAGGAGGCCTGTGTCGACTGCTGAGACTGCAAGCTGGTCTTGCTAACCTGGGCCTGGGCAGGCACAAGACTCGTTAAAAATAGCGCGACCGTAGAGGCCGCCCAGGACGGGGCAAAAAAACGTTGCATGATGAATTGGAAAAATTCTGAAAAGATCAATCGCGATGGTCGCGCACGATGGATGCCAGCAGTTGCGCCAAGCCAGCCAGCAAGAACGCCCCAAGAATGAAGGTCGCAATGTTGTAAAGGCGCCGGGGGCGCATCGGATATTCAGGCAGTGGAGCACTCTGCAGCACCTGCACTTTTTTCAGCGTTCGGGTCGCTTCAATACGGCCTTTTTCCAGAGCCACCAAGGCACTCTTGTAAGCATCCTGCAGAAACTGGGCTTCCAACTCCAGGCGCTGATATTCCTCAACTGTCTTATTTAAAGACTGCCCTTTGGCGCTGGTCAGGCGTGCCTTTTCTGTTTTGATCTGCTTTTCGATGGCCTGAATCTGCAGATCAACTTCAACAACAGCTGGAGCCGTGGCAGCCAGGTAACCCAGCAATGCCGTCTTGCGGGCGCTGAGCTCCGTCATCTGCTCTTCCAGCTTGTTAACAACGCCAGCCAAGTTTTCAGCGGCTGATTGCGGGGAGATCAATCCTTTGGCATTCTGAAAGGCCAACACGCGCTGCCGGGCATCCAGCGCCAGTTCACTGCGCTCTTTAATCTGCTTTTCCAGAAAGCCTACCTGCTCCTGTGCCAGTTGATGACCCAAGACGTTCATATAGCGCTCGCCTTCGCGCACCAACACCTGCGCAATTTTTTGCGCCATTTTTGCATCGTATGCCTGAGCCTGAATGACTAAAACGCCTGCATATTCATCGTATTCAACACTGACACGCGAAAGAAAGTGCCTATGGAAGAACTCCAGCGAAGCATCTTTGAAGAACATGCGAGTCAGAATATCGTGATCGTGACTGCTGTAATGCTCTCTCAGATGAAGCTCCTCATTAAGCTTTTGCAGCATATCCAGGGAAAGCAGGCGATCTCGCAAAAGCATCTGATCGGTACGTGACGCGCCATCCCCACCCGCCAGCAACGAGCCAAAATCCATAGCCTGAGATGCAGCCATGTCAGTGCGCTGAATAATGACGCGGGCCTCAGAGACATAACGATCCGAGGCAATAAATCCCCAATATAAAATAGCAAACAAAGATGCAAAAATTGCAATGGCGAATATCTTCATACGCCATATTTTTCGACATAAATTTCTAAATTTTTCTTTTTTTATTGAATCATTCATTTGGGGATACTATCTTTATAATTTTTCAAGGCATCTTCAATGTCATCAAACCAATGTGCCTGCCCATCATGCAGCCATATTCCAGCCTGACAAAACTGACGCAGCGTTCCATCGCTGTGCGAGACCATGATGAGCCCCGAGCGGTCTGCAATGCGTTTGAAGGCATCGGATGCCTTCTTTTTGAATGATGCATCTCCTGCAGAAGTTGCCTCATCCGAAATATAAACATCAAAATCAAATGCCAAAGAAAGGCCAAATTGGAGCCGCGACTTCATACCCGATGAATAAGTACGCACAGGCTGATCAAATGATGCACCTAGCTCTGCAAATTCCTCAATAAAGGCAATTTTTTCTGACATCGCATCAGGCGAGTCAAAACCGTGCAATCGAGAGACAAATTTCGCATTTTGTCTGCCTGTAAGAGAGCCTTGCAGTCCGCCGCCATAGCCCATAGGCCAGGACACACGACAGCGGCGCTCCACACTGCCACGGGTAGGAGCATCAATGCCTCCGATAAGATTCAGCAATGTCGATTTCCCCGCACCATTACGCCCGACCAGCCCAACACTGACCTTGGTCGGTATCGTCAAGCTGACACCATTCAAAATCCAGCGCCCTGCACCATTGGGGGTCTGATAGCGTTTATGCACGTCATTGACAATAATCATTGTGCCCTCAAGTTCCGTGCGAAGCGAATCTGCAAAGCCAGCCCAATGAATATTGATACAACTGAAAATCCGAAAAGATATTTGAAATTAGCTTCAGGAGCCGCGTGATACACAGGAAAAAAGCTGCTTCTCAGCAACTCCAAACCATGCGCAAAGGGATTTAAAAATACCCAATCCCTATATTTCACAGGAATGATCGACAATGGAAATATAACCCCTGATAAAAAATACAGTGGCTTAAATAAGAAATTTGCCAGATTTCCCGCCTCAGGAATAAGATCACCAACGACTGAAAGAATTAAGCCGATTCCCAATGCGCAAAGCATGAGCCCAATAAAGGAAAGCATGGTCTCCATGGGTGCGTCGGGAATAACCGAACGGCCAAAGAAGACCAATATAGTCAGAAGTACAATGAGAATGACTGTACCAAGTAAAGCTTCAAGACCGGCCCGCACAATGACCGTATCTATGGGGCGCACCTGCCGGTATGCAAAAAGGGCCTTATTCGCACTCACAGCCCCCATTGCGCGCTGAAAAACATTCTGAACCGTGAAATAGCCGGTCAGCCCTAGCACCAGCCACACAGCCACATCAGCTCCAGCCACTGAACGCGTGCGTAACACTGTGTAAAGCAGTAGCATGAAGCACGCATGCAGAACGGGCTCCAGAACGATGAGCACCCAGGCTCCGCGAGCCGAGCTCAGGCGAGCCACAGCCTCGCGCAGAAACAAGGCATTCCAGACCGCCAATGTCACAGAGAGCGAACCGCGAGGCCCCGCTGGTTCGCTTAAAGAGGATTCTGAGCCCAAAATCAATCCTAAAAAATTTTGGACTCAACACACTGAAATCCAACTTTCTGCCGCCAATTATAGGTTGGCCAGCATCCATAAATTATGTAAATTACAGACGAATACTTTGAATGATACAGTACAAATTATTACATCTTAGTTAATGAAAGCTATCGAATATTAATTTTCGATAATTAACAAATTAACTAAGAAATCAATAAAATAATAAAAAATGAAGGCTATCTTTTCATATCACTGCATTGACTACACCCTGTAGATTGATAATAGAAGGCCTTGCATGCCACACGGAAGCCTTCAAAGGCATGCACCTTGAATACGGATAACAGAAAATCAACTGGATGCCATGACCTCAACCATCACCGCAGCGGCAACACCCCGCCTGACCTCTCTCTCGCACGGCGGCGGCTGTGGCTGCAAGATTGCGCCAGGCGTACTGTCTGAGTTGCTGGCCAAGAGCAATCTGCCCAAGCAGTTCTTTCCTGATCTGCTGGTCGGCACCGAAACCGCTGACGATGCAGCCGTCTATAAGATCAATGACGAGCAGGCCATTGTGGCGACGACGGACTTTTTCATGCCCATCGTTGATGACCCATATGACTTTGGCCGCATCGCGGCGACCAATGCTCTGTCTGACATTTACGCCATGGGCGGCACGCCGCTGATGGCGCTGGCCATCGTGGGCATGCCCATCAATGTGCTACCCCACGATGTAATTGCCAAGATTTTGGAAGGCGGAGAGTCCGTCTGCCGCGATGCTGGTATTCCACTGGCAGGTGGTCACTCGATTGACTCGGTCGAACCCATCTACGGCCTGGTGGGCATTGGCATCGTCAACCCCAAGCAGATGAAGCGCAACGCCGACGCCAAGGCAGGTGACGTGCTAATTCTGGGCAAACCCCTTGGCGTAGGCATTCTCTCTGCCGCACTCAAGAAAAATCTGCTGGACGATGCGGGCTATCGCGCCATGGTCGATGCCACTACCAAGCTCAACCGCCCTGGCACTGAACTTGCCAAGCTGGAAGGCGTGCATGCGCTAACCGATGTGACTGGTTTTGGTCTGCTAGGCCACGGGCTGGAGCTGGCGCGCGGCGCCCAGCTCAGCGCGCGTATTGATAGCAGCAAGCTGCCCGTCTTACCCGGCGTGCAGGCTTTTGCCGACCAAGGCGTTATCACCGGGGCATCGGGCCGCAACTGGGCCTCTTATGGTGAGAATGTTCAGCTGGCTTCCTCCGTGAGTAGCGCTCAGCAAGCGTTGCTAACCGATCCTCAAACGTCGGGAGGTCTGCTGGTTTCCTGCTCCCTCGACGCCGTGGAGCAAGTGCTGCAAATCTTTGCTGACAGCGGCTTTGCTGACGCCGCAGTGATCGGCCATATGGAAGCTGGAGAAGCTAAAGTCTTTGTAGACTAATCGCATCCAGCTATCAAAACGGGATCTTCCGCTCCCTTTTTTACGACCCTACAATGCAAAACGCCCGGCACAGACCGGGCGTTTTAGCCTTTACAGGTAGCCAATTCACTGAATACCGGAAGCAGGCGTCTCACCCACCACTTCGGCCGTGGTGCGGCGATCAATCTTGCGGCTCAGCACCACCGAGGTGTAGGTTTGCTGAATGCCATCAATCAGGCCGATACGGTCGAGCAGCGCATCCAGCTTTTCATTGCTCTCGCAGCGCACGAACACCATGTAGTCGTACTGACCGCTTACGGCAGATACCTCTTCCACCTCGGTAAAACGGTTGAGCGCCTGCATGACCGAAGTCGCTGTCTTGGGAAGTACGCGAATACCGCAATAGGCACGCACCGCTGACTGCTCCATGCGCGAGCCCAAGCGAACGCCATAACCGGCGATCACACCTTCCTGCTCCAGCTTGGCGATTCGCGCGACCACCGTCGTGCGCGCCAGATTCATCTGACGAGCCAAATGTGCAGTAGATGCACGCGCGTTGGTCTGCAGCAAACGCAGCAGCTGGCGATCCGTTTCATCCAGTCGATATTCCATACCTTGCCTATCCAAATCTTGTCATGCTCTGCATGCTGCCCTCTCGCGGGGCCTCTGCAACGTCCTCAATGCAGGGAGGTCACCGAAAATTTCGGCAAAACCAGCGCCTTGCACAATAACCGACCTAGCCCTATCGCGCCATAAACCATTGCTGACGAAACGACCAAAGACTCCGTAATTCTGGCCAAGTCAAGCCAGCAAGCCTGATTGACGAGAATGAGCGGCTCCGATTCTCGGGATCGCTCGCATGAATGTTGAGCCATCAGGCATGCCGCCGCATGTGGCTCAAATTTCTAGGGGCTTAGTTTCAACAAACATGGCTCACTCATCTCACCCGTGATGGAGTCAGCAAAAACGCAAACATAGAAAAGCCCTGATCATTTGCATGATCAGGGCTTTAAATCGTGGCAGGGGAAGAAGGACTCGAACCTTCGCATGCTGGAATCAAAATCCAGTGCCTTAACCAACTTGGCGACTCCCCTACGATGGATCGAATTGTACAACGACTTTTTATACCCAATTTCGAAGTTGGCTAAAAATGTGCATTTGCACAAAGGTGAGCAGGGTGTAGTCGTTTACTCGACCACCACGGCAGTCCCGCTGGCTGACACCATCAGCATGCCATTGCCCTGCCCCAACACTTCAAAGTCCAAGTCTACACCCACCACGGCATTAGCCCCGGCTTCTGCGGCGCGCTGCTCGAGCTCCTTGAGCGCTATTTCGCGGGCCTTTTGCAGCTCTCGTTCATAGGTACCCGAACGGCCGCCGCCGATGTCGCGAATGCCAGCAAAGAAGTCTTTGAACACATTGGCACCCAGAATCGCCTCGCCGGCCACCACGCCGCAGTAACGGATGATGCGCTTGCCTTCGATATTGGGAGTGGTTGTCACAATCATGGCAGTCCTCTGAGTTCAAAAAACTGCCATGGTAGGCCAAGCGCGCAGGGGTCTTGCGTAAAAAACAGGCTCCAGCGCTTGTAAAACCTGCGCTTACAGCTATCAATACCGCAGCATCCGACTATTGCGGCGGGCACAGCAGGGGCTGCATACCCTGCACGGCATCACGCAGAAAGCTCCAGGTGGTTGAGATACGCGGAATCTGGCGAGACTCAACGGGCATGCTCATCCAGAAGGTCCGGGTAAAGCAGGCCTGATCAGGCAACACTCGGCTCAAGATGGGATCTTTGTCTGCCACAAAAGCCGGCAGCACAGCTAGGCCTGCACCGGCGCGCACAGCTTCATACTGGGCGGTGATGCTGGTGCTGCGCAGTGCAAAGCGCTCGGGCCTATGCAAGGTGTCCAGCAGCTGCAGCTCTCGCGTAAACAGCAAATCGTCCACATAGTGCACAAAGCTGTGATGGCGCAGGTCTTCGGTGCGCGCCACCAGCGGCTTGCGCGCCAGGTATTCGCGCTGACCATAGAGGTAGAGGCGGTAGTCCGTGAGTTTGGTGACGATGACTGAACCACGCTTGGGCCGCTCTAGCGAGATAACGATATCGGCCTCGCGACTGGAGAGATGCAGCATGCGCGGCAGCGCCAGCAAATCCACACTGAGCAGCGGATAGCGCAGAGTGAGCTTGGCCAGCTCAGACGCCAGCATCTGCGTGCCAAAGCCTTCGGTCGCGCCCACGCGTACCAGGCCCGCCGGGCCTTCGCTGGTCGCAGCCTGCGCCAGCGGGCCATGCTCCAGCTCATCCACCGCGCTTTGCATGGCGTTGCTTACGGCCAGCAACTGGCGCCCGGCTTCTGTCAGCCGCCATTGCCCAGCTTCGCGGGCGAACAGCACGGCTCCTAGCTGCTTTTCCAGCGCCTGAATGCGGCGCGATACCGTGGTGTGCTCCACCCCCAGCTTGCGCGCAGCCGCTGCCATACTGCCGCTGCGCGCCAGTTCTCCAAAAAAACGCAGGTGGTCCCAGTCCACAGCATCGCCTTTCTTGTTTATGCACTCAACAGGGCTCAACCCGATATCTGAAAAGCGTCAACAGCTATCACTTTTGATAGTGCATTCCCGCATTTTAAAGAGACAACCCAAGGCGACACAGCCATACGCAGTGCGCCCTGCCCCAATCAGCATTCGGGCTTGTGCTTCGCACCTGCTGCGGGCCTCTGTGATTCCAGCCATTGCCGGGTCTGCAGCGGCGTGCGGAACTCCAGCCACTGCGCCTGCCCAAACTGGCCGCTGGCGCGCAAGTCGCGATATTTGCGCTGGTTTTTGGCAAAGGTCTGCCACGACCACAGCAAGATGGAGTCTCTGGAGAAAAACGCGCTGCGCCAACTCTCGCGGTTGCCGTGAAACAGTTGCGTGCCCAGCGTGGCGCGGCGAACGGTGCGCCACAGCACGCGTGAAAATACCGTCCAGCGCCCGTAGTTAAGCCACACGACATGCGTGGCACGCGGCCACAGCTGATCGCGCACCACGCTGTAATTGCCATCCATCACCCAGCGCTGCCCCGCTGCAGCCTGTGCAGCGCCACGGACAAACTGTTCGGTGGGCGCAGGCTTCCAGTCAGGCCCCCAGTGCAGTTGATCCAGCTCGGTATGGTTCAGCCCCAAAACCGCAGCCAGATCCGACGCAAACGTGGTTTTGCCCGCACCACTGGTGCCGATGACCACTACGCGCATAACGTGGGAGATATCACTGCAAATATCGCAGGGGACGGCGCCCAAGTCAGCACCCAGGTCAGACTTCATCGGCCACATCCAGCTTGCGCACCCACGTTTGAGCGGGGCGTAACTCATGGCCTTGCGCATCAAGCACGCGCAGGGGCGGCACGGGCTGACCGGTGGCTTTGTCCAACAGCAGCGAATGCGCTTCGCCCGGCTTGAACAGATTGCCTTCGCCCCACTGGCGCAATGCCAGCACCACGGGGAACAGGCTTTCGCCGCGCGGCGTGAGCACATAGGCCTGATAGGCCGAGCCCTCGGCAGCGGCTTCGGTTTCCAAAATGCCAGCATCCACCAGCTTTTTCAGCCGATCCGAGAGGATGTTGCGCGCCACGCCCAGGCTGCGCTGAAAGTCGCTGAAGCGGCGCATACCGTCAAATGCATCGCGCACGATGAGCAGCGACCAGCGGTCGCCAATCAGATCGACCGACCGCGCCACAGGACAAGGCTGGTCATTCACGGGTTCAGCAGTGCTCATGGTTCTCCTTGCAAGTGCCCTCAAGTCATTCTAGTTGCATTTCAAAACCGAATAAATTAGCATTCAACTGGTTTTATTTTGAAACCAGAAAGACCGCACCATGGCCGCCAATACTTGCTCTGCTTCAGCAAGCCCCGCCCCCGAACTGCCTTCTGGCCTGATGCTGCTGTTTGCCACCGCCAGCGGGCTGAGCGTGGCCAATGTCTATTACGCCCAGCCTTTGCTGGAGGCGCTGGCCAGCGACTTTCAGATACCACTGGCCGCCGTGGGCGGCGTGGTCAGTGCCACGCAAATCGGCTGCGCGCTGGCGCTATTGCTGCTGGTGCCTTTGGGTGATCTGCTGGAGCGACGGCGTCTGATGCTGGCCCAGCTGCTGGCGCTGGTGGCGGCGCTGCTGCTGGTGTCTGTGGCTGCTGCGCCTTCCGCACTTCTGACGGGCATGCTGCTGGTGGGCCTGCTGGGCACAGCCATGACACAAGGGCTAATTGCTTATGCTGCCAGCGCCGCAGCACCCCATGAGCAAGGCCGCGTCGTGGGGGCGGCGCAAAGCGGCGTCTTTGTGGGCCTGCTGCTGGCGCGGGTCTTTGCCGGGGTCGTGAGCGATATGGCTGGATGGCGCGGCGTTTATCAGTGCTCAGCCCTTCTGATGCTGTGCATGGCGCTATTGTTATGGAAGCGTTTACCAGTACTTCCGCCCTCGCCCACCGCCGCCAGCGGGCTGCGTTATCGCGACTTGATCGCATCCATGTTCACGCTGCTGCGCCAGGAGCGTTTGCTGCAAATACGTGGTCTGCTGGCTCTGCTGATGTTTGCAGCGTTCAACATCTTCTGGAGTGCCCTGGTGCTACCGCTGAGTGCCGCGCCGTTTCACTTTTCGCGCACCGTCATCGGTGCTTTCGGGCTGGTGGGTGTGATCGGCGCGCTGATGGCTGCGCGTGCCGGGCATTGGGCTGATCGCGGTCATGCCCAGCGCACCAGTTGCGTCGCACTGATTTTGCTGCTGCTGGCCTGGGGGCCGCTATCGCTGCTGCACACCTCACTGGCAGCCTTGATGCTGGGCATTGTTTTGCTGGACCTGGGCGGCCAAGCCTTGCATGTGACCAACCAGAGCATGATTTTGCGAACCCGGCCCGAGGCCAGTGGCCGCCTGATCGGCCTCTATATGCTGTTTTACGCCGCAGGTAGCGGTCTGGGGGCCATCGCCAGCACCATGGCTTACGCCCACGCGGGCTGGCAAGGCGTGTGCCAGCTAGGCGCAGCGGTCAGTCTGCTGGCTTTGCTGCTGTGGTGGTGGACGCGACACCAGGGGGATAGTCCCGCCCCAGCATTCGATGCCTGAGGCGATGTTGCGCGCGTCTACCCAGCTGGCAGACACCGCACCCCGATGTGCATATTTGCACACCCTATGTGCATCAAATCCTATTGCCTGAGCAAAACCGCACACATACCATGGGGAGCAAATTCACCACCAACGGAGACATTTCATGAACGCACCCACTTCCGCCAAGGTACTGGCACCTACGGTCAAGCTGCTCATCAATGGGCAGATGGTCGAATCCCAAACCACCCAGTGGCGCGATGTGGTCAACCCTGCAACGCAGGAGGTGCTGGCGCGTGTGCCGTTTGCCACGCCCGATGAAGTCAACACGGCTGTAGCCAATGCCAAGCAGGCCTTCAAAACCTGGCGCAAGACACCTATCGGCGCACGTGCCCGCGTCTTCTTGAAGCTGCAGCAGCTGATCCGCGAAAACATGAAGGAGTTGGCCGCAATCCTTACCGCCGAGCAAGGCAAGACCCTGCCTGATGCGGAAGGCGATATCTTCCGCGGCCTGGAAGTGGTGGAGCATGCCGCCAGCATCGGTAACCTGCAGCTGGGCGAGCTGGCCAACAACGTGGCCAATGGCGTCGACACCTATACGCTGAACCAGCCGCTGGGCGTGTGCGCTGGCATCACCCCCTTCAACTTCCCGGCGATGATTCCGCTGTGGATGTTCCCCATGGCCATCGCCACGGGCAACACCTTTGTGCTCAAGCCCTCCGAGCAAGACCCCATGGTCACCATGCGCCTGTGCGAACTGGCGCTGGAGGCCGGCGTTCCGCCCGGCGTGCTCAACGTCATTCATGGTGGCGAAGATGTGGTCAACGCCATCTGCGATCACCCTGATATCAAGGCCATCAGCTTTGTGGGCTCCACCAAGGTCGGCACCCATGTCTACAACCGCGCCTCGCTCAACGGCAAGCGCGTGCAATGCATGATGGGTGCCAAGAACCACGCCATCGTCATGCCTGATGCCAACAAAGAGCAGTCGCTCAACGCCCTGCTGGGCGCGGCATTTGGCGCGGCAGGCCAGCGCTGCATGGCGGTTTCTGTGGCCGTGCTGGTGGGCGATGCGCAGAAGTGGATTCCCGATCTGGTGGGCAAGTCCAAGACCCTCAAGGTCAGCGGCGGCACCGAGGCGGGCACCGACGTGGGCCCGGTTGTTTCCTGCGCAGCCCTGTCGCGTGTAGAAAGCCTGATCGAGCGCGGCATTGCCGATGGCGCGGTGCTGGAGCTGGATGGCCGCAAGCCCCAGGTGAGCGGCTATGACAAGGGCAACTTTGTCGGCCCCACCGTTTTCAGCGGCGTCAAACCCGGCATGAGCATCTACGAGCAGGAAATCTTCGGCCCCGTGCTCTGCCTTGTCTCGGCAGACAATATCGATCAGGCCATCGAGTTCATCAATGCCAACCCCAACGGCAACGGCACAGCCATCTTCACGCAGTCAGGCGCAGCTGCGCGCAAGTTCCAGGAAGAGATCGACGTGGGCCAGGTCGGCATCAATGTGCCGATTCCCGTGCCCGTGCCCCTGTTCTCCTTCACCGGCAGCCGCGCATCCAAGCTCGGCGATCTGGGCCCCTACGGCAAGCAAGTCGTGATGTTCTATACGCAGACCAAGACGATTACTGCGCGCTGGTTTGACGACAGCACAACTAGCCAAGGCGTGAACACCACCATTAGCTTGAAGTGAGCCCCTGAGGCGTTGCCTCTCTCGTTTCGCG
>ERZ724525.2234-NODE-2234-length-11157-cov-5.397766_pt1 | contig 11157 bp, 6 predicted proteins | sample MGYA00376058_ERZ724525 | MGnify/ENA primary metagenome ERZ724525 (study PRJEB28724, sample SAMN07190888) | wastewater metagenome | isolation source: influent of sewage treatment plant in Hong Hong | place: USA: Christiansburg, Virginia | collected 2016-03-01 ... | reverse complement strand
AGTCCTGTAACCACAATTTCTTTGGTTCCAACTATTTTTTCTTGCAAAATACTAGCCCAAATTCCAAATGATATTGGATATTTTACTAAAGCATCTGCCATAAATAAAATATTTTTTTCTGCTTGATCTATCCATTTTTGATTGTTAAAAATTGCACCCAAATATTTTAAACATGCAGTTATTACAGCATTTCCACTAGGCGTTGCTCCGTCGTACACTTCTTTTTTTCTTACTACAACATCGGTTTGAGCATTATTTGTATAGTAAAATAAACCATCAATATCTACAAAATGCTCAAGTACATAATCCATAATCTTAGCTGCTTTTTCTAAATAGCTAGTATTACCAGTAGTTTCTTGTAAATGAATATAGGCTTGAATTGTATACGCATAATCGTCTAAAAATGCAGGTATTTTTGCTTGATTGTTTTTATAAGTATGATACCAAGCACCGTTGTTTGCATCTAAATTGGTTTCAAGAAAGTTCATTGTGTTGATTGCTGTTGCTGAATAGGTTGTATTTGCAGTTGCAGCTGCTGCTTTACAATAAGCTGTTATCATTAATGTGTTCCAACCCAATAAAATTTTATCATCCAATGCTGGCCTAATTCTAGTTGCTCTATAACTTAACAATTGGTTATTACAAGTATGAATAAACTGCTGAAGATATTGACTGTCTATATTATTTTCTTTACAAAATAAATCTCGATTTACGGTTACCCATAAAATATTGGTATGCTCCCAATTGCCTTCATTGGTTATACTATAAAATTTACAATATAATGTTGCATTTTCTCCAAGAATTTGCTCAATTTCTTGTTTACTCCATGTATAAAACTTTCCTTCTACGCCTTCACTATCAGCGTCTAAAGCACTATAAAAACCTCCATTAACATCCATCAATTCTCTCTCTAAAAAAGCCAATGTTTCATGTATTGTTTGCTCGTATTTTTTTATTTTGGTAAGTTGAAATGCTTCGCTTAAAACTCCAACTAAAAGTGCATTGTCGTACAACATTTTTTCAAAATGTGGAGCTTGCCATTGTGCATCTGTACTGTAACGAGCAAAACCTCCACCAATTTGATCATAAATGCCACCATCTATCATTTTATCTAAACACAACAATGCTTGTTTTAAAGCTGCTTCGTCTTTGGTGAAATGATAATGTCTTAATAAAAACTGAATAGAAAATGTTGATGGAAATTTGGGGGCATTGCCAAAACCTCCCCAAACTGTATCGGCTTGCTTTAATATGTTTTGAGCTATTGCATTGTTAGTTGATTCATCAAAAATGCTTGTTGAATTACTTTTGTTTGCTAGGCTACCAAAAAGATTAGATTTTAGTAAATGCTGTGTAAGATTTTGAGCTTGTTGTTCAATTTCATCCTGTCGTTCGGTATATGCTTTTGAAATATTCAACAACACATCTGTCCAACTATTTCTATTGTATGCTTTTACAGGTGGAAAATAAGTTCCACCAAAAAATGGTTTACTATCTGGCGTTAAAAAAACATTTAATGGCCAACCGCCACTTCCTGTTATTGCTTGTACAGCATCCATATAAATGTGATCTAGATCTGGCCTTTCTTCTCTATCAATTTTAATATTTACAAAATGCTCATTCATAATGGCAGCTGTAGCTTCATTTTCAAAACTTTCTTTTTCCATTACATGACACCAATGGCAAGCTGCATAACCAATACTTACCAAAATTGGTTTATTGAGTTGCTTTGCCAAATCCAGTGCTTCGTTACCCCAAGCATACCAATTTACTGGGTTATGTGCATGTTGTAATAAATAAGGCGATGTTTCATGAATGAGTTTATTGGTAAACATAATATAAATATTTAAGTACAAAAAAGCCTGTTGAAACAATGCTTCAACAGGCCTAAGTTATTTTTTTGTTGGAATTATTTTTTTGCTTTTTCACCCAAAAATTTATCTAAGGCTGTTATCATACTTGGAGCCATAGGCATAGGAGCTTTAATTTGTAATTGCAAACCAGCTTCTTCTACTGCTTTAGAAGTGTTGCTACCAAAAGCTCCTATCACAGTTCCATTTTGTTTGTATTTTGGAAAATTATCAAACAAACTTTTCACACCACTTGGTGTAAAAAAGCAAATTACATCGTAATCTTTTTTAGTAAAAACATCTTTAATATCGTTACTAATGGTTCTATACATAAACGCTAACGCATATTCACAATTGTGATTTTTTAACCAACCGCAAATGTCATTGTCCTGCTGATTTTCGCTACATACATACAAGAATTTTTCATTTTCTTTATGCTTGTTAATTACGTCAAACATGCTTTTATTGGTTCCATCTGCACCATAAAAAACTTTTCTTTTTCTATACAAAATAAACTTTTGTAAGTATAAAGCAACTGCCTCAGTAATACAGAAATATTTGGTGTCTTGATTGATGCTCACCTTCATTTCTTCACAAGTTCTAAAAAAATGGTCAATGGCATTTCTGCTAGTAAATATTACTGCTGTAAAAGCTGCAATATCAATTTTTTGTTTTCTGAATTCTTTAGCAGGAATACTATCTAATTTAATAAATGGGGTAAAAACCAATTCTACTTGGTGTTTGCGTTCCAAGTCGAAATAGGGTGATTTTTCACTTTCTGGGCGTGGTTGAGAAATAAGAATTCTCATAGGTAAATTTGAATTAGCTGAATTTTTAGTTCCGGATTTTGCCATGCTTATATTCTGTATTTATTCTAAAATTTGCTAATCGTTTATAAAATTGAAAAAAGCTTTATACATTATTAGTAATGGTAAAACTTCTACGGCACAAAGGTAAAGAAAAAAATGTAAGGCATTTACTTTCAGTGAAGTGCGAATTGTCCCCAAGCTTGCCACATATCTGTAAATTAATAGTAGTACAGAAATTATAGTGATTATAGTTAAAGAAACAGCAACAACTTTTGGGACAGAAAAAGCTAAAATAAAAACAAATGGCACACTTATAATTCCTAAAACTTTATTTACTAAAAAAACAATAAACAAATAAGTGTCGGCAGCTGGTTTTGCATTAAAAACCCATCCACTAAATCTTAGAAATAGATATTTAACAGCATAAATTATTAGTAACAAACTACAGCAATATAAAAAAGTAGGCCAAAAGTCAATATGAACCCATTTGTATCTGTTGGCTAAGAGTGCAATAAACATACCCACACTTAATATAAACACTAAGTTCATCAACAGCGATGCTAGATTGTCTTGTAACAATTGTTCTTTTGTTTGTTTTTGCCTAAACGATGTTTGTATAAACAATTGAAATAAACTCTGAAAATATTTAGGAAAACTCACTCTTATAAAGGCAACAATAGCAACAATACCCAATAAAGCATAAAACAAATAATCTGTTGATTCTTCTGAACGATATTGAATAACCCTAAAAACAGGATCAATATTGTAAGGTATGTATTGATGAAACATAATGGCTGCATAAGTACTTGTATCGGCACTTTGTTGCTTTGGTTTTTGCAGCACAATAGTTTTTTTAATTGAATCTTTTTGCAAGGAATCTTTATAAGCCAACCGAATAGAATCTACCAATTTCAAGGTATCAACTTTTGTAGTTGGTTGAATTGTATCATTAACCTTGGGTTTGGGAGGAGTTGGTTTTATAACAGGCGTTACAGTTGTTACAGTAGTATCATTTCTTGAAGAATCGGTTTGTGAAAACAACAAGTTACTACACAAAAAAATATTTAGTACAATTAAAAAATACTTCAAAGCCACAAATTAATTTTTGCAAAAATAGTGTTTGGTTACACAGTTTAAAATAATTGATTGTTCACAAAATTTAGTTCATCCATTTAAACAGCTTAAATACCATTCGGCATTTAAAAAACACTTTGTTTAAACCAATAGAACCACTGTCAGTCAATTAGCATATACAATCATTAAAAAAAATTAAACAACATGAAAAAATTAATCACATTGGCAATTGCTGCACTTACTTTAGTAGGTAGTACTTATGCCCAACAAGCAACAATGCAAAAGCATCACAAAAAAAATCATGGTGCACAGCATGTAAAAAAACACAAAGGTAAAATGGCACATTCTTTAAAGTTAAATGCCGAACAAAAAAAGCAAGCTCAGGTAATTCAAAAAAACTTTCAAGAGAAATTTACCAAATTAAAGAGTAACGATAAAATTACTTTAGGCGATTACAAAAAACAATTGGCTTCTCTCGAAAAAGAACGTAAAACCAATATGCAAGCATTGTTAACCAATGAGCAAAAAAACAAAATCGCAGTTGGCAAAAAAAATGCTGAAGACAATAGACAAATTAGAAGTGTTGCTATGTTAGAAAGAATGAAGCTAAAACTTAATTTAAACGAAGAACAAGTTTCAAAAATTAAGACCATGCAACAATCTTTACAACAAAAAGCAAAAGCCATACAAAACAATGATGCCTTAAGTAGCATGGATAAAAAAGACCAAATGCACCAATTGGGTGCTGAACGTAAAAAAGTTTTTGAACAAGTACTTACGAAAGAACAACAAGAACAAATTAAACAAAGAAAAGGCGAAAAAAGACAAGCCAAATAATAAAAGAAACAAGCGATGTAATTGTACATCGCTTGCTTCTTTTATTATATATGCCATAAGTTTTGTTACATTTGCAACTCACCTGTTGTAAAAACAGCAAATTTAAAAAGTATGAGTAGCAAGAACTTTGACAAGTTTATTAATAAAGAACCAAAAGGTTCTGCAAAGAAAGAAGCCTTCCGTCAAGAAAAAAGATCTGCCAAAGCAGCAGCAAGAGCAGCTGGAGAAGAAGCAAGAAGAAAAAAACAAGATAAAGCAAGGGGAATTGTTAGAGAAGAAGATATTAAAAGACCCTCTAAGTTTGACAAAAATAGATACGATAGCAAACAAAAATCTACCAAAAAAGTGGATGCTGCTCACGAAGCAGAAGTTAACGCTTTAAAAAAATGGACACCCAATCAACCAAACACAACTTCGGATTCCAATAAAATTGGCATTACAAAAACTACCTCATTTCAAGCAAAAAAAGCTGGAACTATTCCAACACAAAATCAACCAATTAGCACCAATTTTAAGAAGGTTGTAACTGATGAGCAAATGCCTTTGAATAAATATATTGCACATTGTGGCATTTGTGGAAGAAGAGAAGCTGCAGAATTGGTAAAGAAGGGTTTGGTAGTTGTAAATGGTGATAAAATTTTAGAACCAAGCTTTAGAATTTTAGGAAATGAAGACGTTAAAGTGCAAGGCAAAAAAATATTTTTACAACATAACTTAACGTACATTTTAGTTAATAAACCTAAAGATTACATTACTACTTCTAAAGATCCAGAAGGTAGAAAAACAATTTTAGATTTAATTAAAGGTGCTACACAAGAAAGAGTTTATCCTGTGGGTAGATTGGATAGAAATACAACTGGTGTTTTGTTGTTAACCAATGATGGAGAATTGGCTCAAAAACTTACACACCCATCCTACGAAATTAAAAAAATATACGAAGTCAAATTAGACAAACCCGTTACTAAAAAAGACTTAGATGCAATTGCATCTGGCATTACTTTAGAAGATGGATTGATACATGCCGATAGTGTTGCACATATTGACAATAGCGATAAAAGCATTGTTGGCATTGAAATACATAGTGGTAGAAATAGAATTGTGAGAAGAATTTTTGAGCATTTAGGATATGATGTTAAAGGCTTAGATAGAGTAATGTTTGCTAACCTAACTAAGAAAAATGTAGATAGAGGTAAGTGGAGAATGTTAACTGAAAAAGAGGTTCGTTTATTAAAATACATGAACCAAAGTTTTATAAAGAAGCCTAAAGAAAATACTCAAAAAGAAATTGTACTAAAGTCAAAAAGCACTGCTAAGCTTACTCATAAAAATAAATAATGCTCATTGGCAACTTGATTGTATTATGAAGTTTGAAATAATTTTTGAAAACGATTTTTTTGTAGCCATCAATAAACCAAGTGGTTTATTGAGTGTTCCAGATAGAAAGCAAAGTGAACCATCACTAAAAGATTTTTTGTTACAGAAATATGGCTCTATTTATACTGTACATCGTTTAGATAAAGGCACAAGTGGCTTAATTGTTTTTGCTAAAGATGAAACAACACATAAAATCCTATCTCAATTATTTGAAAGTAGGGAAGTTGAAAAACAGTATGTTGGTTTAGTAAATGGAGCATTGATGAATGAGCAAGGAAGTGTAGATGCTGCTATTATGATGCACCCAGCAGACAATGGCACCATGATTACACACACTAAAGGAAAACCATCTTTAACCGATTATACATTAATAGAATCTTTTAGATTTTTTTCGTGGGTACAATTTCAAATTCATACTGGTCGTACACACCAAATTCGTGTACACATGAAGCATATTGGCAACAGTATTGTTTGTGATGAATTGTATGGCGACGGAAAGCCTTTGTTACTCTCTTCATTTAAAAAGAAATTTAACTTGTCTAAAAAAGAAGATGAAGAGAAACCCATGCTAAACAGATTGGCATTGCACTCTTGGAAGTTGCAATTTACTTTTAATAACGAAAAAGTTAGCTTAGAAGCCGAAGTACCAAAAGATTTAAGAGCAACATTACAGCAGTTAAGAAAGCACAATTAGTTTACTTTAATAACTTCTTTAGTTACAACTTTTTCGGTAGTAATAAATTGTACTAAATACTTACCAGCGGGTAATCCATTTAATTCAATATTGTTGTTGTAAGTACCAGCAGTAAATGTAGCATTTACAAATGTTTTAATTAATTGAGCGTTGGTATTGTATAACGCTATTTTCACATTGCCAGTTGCATTAACAGTAAACTGTACGTTGGCTGAATTTTTAATTGGATTTGGATAAACCAATATTGTTTCAATTTTACGATTAGCAAATTTTAAACTTACTATTTTACTGTATTGTACACTTCCGTCAGCATCCATTTGTTTTAATCTGTATTGATACGTGTTGCCTTGCAAAATATTTTTATCGCTAAATGTATAATTTACAACAGCATTACTTTGTTTGTTGCCTTCAACAAATCCAATTTTTTGCCACACAAAAGGGTTTACACTATTTAAGTTTACTCGTTCAATATCCCAACCATTGTTATTCAATTCTGAAGCTGTACTCCAATTTAATATTGCTTGATTGTTTTTTATTGCTCCATTAAACAACAACAAACTTACCGGTACAACAGCTGCTGTTTCAAAAGCTCCTAAATCTGGAGCAGAGCCATTAAATGCAAGACTCACATCAACTCCAGCATCTATCATACTGCTATTGCTGCTTAGTTTCATAAAATTCAAAACAGGAAGGCTTCCGTCAGCATTTCTAGGATTTCTAATACCTATAGAATCTACACTTAGAAAATCGACATTGCTCACTGTTAATCCACTTATTTGCCAGCTATTGTTGGTACGAACACAAGCACTATTAAATTGATCGCTATTGGCACTTTGAAAAGAAATACAATTTTTTACAATCATTACTTTACCAGCAGAAGGAGCATTGTTGTTCATACCAAAATTTTGCTTACCGCCTACAGCACCATTTTTATACCCAGTACAATTGTATAAAATCATTGAACCATTATTATTATTTTGATCAAAGCCTTTTGACTTATTGAATGCAGATAAACATCTTGTTAAAGTGGCATCATGTAATTCGTTGTTACCACCCATTTTAAACCCATTACCATTTCCATTTGTAGCAACAGCACCACTTTTTAAATACCCATTCAAAAAAGCCCAACAACTATCATAAGTTGTAGAAGGGTTTCCTCCAAAACCTGTGCTTAATAGACCATCCCAAGCATCATCGCTATTTTGCCAAGCCCTACAACCTTTAAAACTGTTGCCGCTGCCCACATCTAGTTTTACAGCAAACCCGTCTGCATTACCTTGTGATGGATCTACATTAAAATAAGAATCACAATTTTTTATTTGGTTATTAGCTGCACCTCCATCAAGCTGTAAACCTGTATCTCCGTTTTCGTAAAAAGAACAAAACTCAACAATATTATTAGAGCCCTGAATATGCATTCCATTGTCACCAGCTTTATAAATATCAAATCCTTTAAAATACCAATAATTACCACTTAAATCTATACCTCTGTTACTTGAATTAACTGCCATTGCAGAAAAATCTAAAACAGGTCTAGCATCACCAGGGTAAGCCCATAGGTTGAATCTATTTGTTGAACTTCCGCTTTTTGAAATATTAATTCTTGTTGAATATGTATGTACACCTCCTCTTAAGTAAATAATATCTCCTGCAACAGAAGAACTGATTGCTTTTGTAATTGTTTTAAAAGGAAATGCCAATGAGCCATTGTTGGTATCTGTACCCGTTGGAGAAACGTAATAAGTTGCAGCAAATACGATTGAATGAAAAACGATAAAAACGAATGAAAATAATAACTTCATGGCAATAATTAAAGTACTAAAGTACAATTAACTCTATGCGATAATTGGTTTGTTTTACGCAAACGATTGCAATTATAATTAATTGTACAACTATATTTGCAGCTCTTTATGAACCTGAGTGCTTTGTTAGATAATTACAAACAAACTCCCCTCCTTTTACAATTGGCGGACAGGCTTCTTTTTGCCAACCTCACCCCAAGCCTCCCTAAAGGAGAAGGAGAAAGCCCCAAAATTTATCTGAAAAATTTATTAGGTAGTAGTGCCGAATTTATTGTTAGCAGTATTTTCAATCATGAAAAAACACAAGGCCTCAATCATTTAGTTGTATTAAACGATAGTGAGGAAGCTGCTTATTTTCACAACACAATCGAAAACCTTACATCAGCATTAGATTTATTTTATTTCCCTGCATCATTTAAAAACAGAAAGAATTTTAGGTTGCTCAATTCATCTCACATTATGCTGAGAACAGAAATGCTGACCAAACTTGCTACCCCCTCCTCCTTTGGAGAGGGGCAAGGGGTGAGGCGTAAAATTATCATTACTTATCCCGAAGCTTTATTTGAAAAAGTAGTGTTGCCAAAAACTTTAAGCAGCAACATTATTAGCATAAAAGCAAACGATACCATTAACCTAGATAGCATCATGGAACTGTTTGTGATGTATGGTTTTGAAAGAACTGATTTTGTGTACGAACCAGGACAATTTGCTTTACGTGGCGGCATTTTAGATATTTATAGTTTTGGTAATGAAAAGCCTTACAGAGTTGAATTATTTGGCAACGAAGTAGATAGTATTAGAATTTTTGATCCTGAAACACAATTGAGTGAACGCAAGCTTTTGCAAGTTTCAATTATACCAAATGTTGAAACACAATTTGATAGTGGCGATAAAGTTACCTTGTTTGAATTCTTGCCAGAAAACACTATTGTTTGGTTAAAAGATTGGGATGTAATTAAAGAAAAAGTTGAAATACAAGAAGAAGATTTAGGAATGTTTTTAGAAAGGCTAAAGCTGAGAGGCGAAGGGCAAAAAGAAGAAGAAAATGAAGATGAAGATGATACCAAAATTTTAAAAGAAGTTAAGCTAGAAGATTTTGTACCTGCTGCAACTATTGAACGACAAATTCAGCAACGTACCATTGTAGAGTTTGGCTATAAAAGCCATTTGGCAAATATTGAAATTGAATTTAATACCAAAACGCAACCTTCATTTAATCGACAATTTGATTTGTTGATTAAAGATTTAAAAGCCCACGAAGAAAATAATTATACCATTTACATTTTTGCCGAACAAGCAAAACAGTTGGAAAGATTGTATTCAATTTTTAAAGACTTAAATACAGAAATTAATTTTGTACCTGTTGCAACATCTATACATGAAGGCTTTATAGACAACGATTTAAAAGTTGTTTGTTACACAGATCATCAAATTTTTCAGCGTTATCACAAATACCGTGTTAAGCAAGCTTTCAATAAAAACAAAGCCCTTACTTTAAAAACATTAAGAGATTTACAACCAGGAGATTTTGTAACACATATAGACCATGGCGTTGGGCGTTACAGTGGTTTGCAAAAGTTGGAAGTAAATGGTAAAATGCAAGAAGCTGTGAGAATTATTTATAAAGACAGTGATATTTTGTATGTAAACATTAACTCTCTACATAAAATTTCTAAGTTTACTGGCAAAGAAGGAACTGTTCCAAAAATTAATAAATTAGGTAGCGATGTTTGGAATAAATTAAAAGAAAAAACTAGAATTAAGGTTAAAGAAATTGCCTTTGACTTAATTAAACTATATGCTCAACGCAAGGCTGCTGTTGGCTTTGCTCATAGTCCAGATAATTATTTACAAACCGAATTAGAAGCAAGTTTTATTTACGAAGACACACCAGACCAAGCCAAAGCTGTAGAGGATGTAAAAAAAGATATGGAATCGCCAGCACCAATGGATAGATTGGTTTGTGGCGATGTTGGTTTTGGCAAAACTGAAGTTGCCATTAGAGCTGCTTTTAAATCTGTGGTTGACGGAAAGCAAGCTGCTATTTTAGTACCTACAACAATATTGGCTTATCAGCATTATCAAACTTTTCAAGAACGATTTAAAGATTTTCCTGTAACTGTAGATTATATCAATCGCTTTAAATCATCAAAAGAAAAAAAAGAAACTTTACAAAAGTTAGTTGAGGGTAAAATTGATATCATAATTGGCACACATGGCTTACTAGCAAAAGACACCAAGTTTAAAGATTTGGGTATTATGATTATTGATGAAGAACAAAAATTTGGTGTTGCTCATAAAGAAAAACTAAAGCTTTTAAAAACAAATGTTGATAGTTTAACATTAACTGCAACGCCTATTCCACGTACACTTCATTTTAGTTTAATGGGTGCAAGAGATTTAAGTATTATTAATACACCACCACCCAATAGGCAGCCTATACAAACAGAAGTTCATGTATTTAATACCGATTTTATACGTGATGCTATTTATTATGAAACAGAACGTGGTGGTCAAGTTTTTTTCATTCACAATCGTGTACAAGGATTGAGTGAAATGGCTGGTATCATTCAATCTCAATGCCCTGATTTGAGTATTTCATTTGCTCATGGACAAATGGAAGGTGATCAATTAGAAGAAAGAATTTTAAATTTTATTGATAAAAAATATGATGTATTGGTTTGTACCAATATTGTTGAAAGTGGTGTAGATATTAG
>ERZ724525.2230-NODE-2230-length-11174-cov-7.334203_pt1 | contig 11174 bp, 10 predicted proteins | sample MGYA00376058_ERZ724525 | MGnify/ENA primary metagenome ERZ724525 (study PRJEB28724, sample SAMN07190888) | wastewater metagenome | isolation source: influent of sewage treatment plant in Hong Hong | place: USA: Christiansburg, Virginia | collected 2016-03-01 ... | reverse complement strand
ACCACGGCGGCGGTTTCCGCGCGCTCGCGGTACACCGGCAGCGGTGAGCCGGTGAGGCACAGCGCCCGTGTGGTGGGGATGCCCAGGGCGTGCATGGCTTCGCTGCACAAAAACTCGCGGATGCTGGAGCGCAGCACGGCGCGGCCATCGCCGCCGCGCGAGTAGGGCGTGGGGCCGCTGCCCTTGAGCTGGATTTCCTGCGGGCCGTGGGGCGTATCCACCTCGCCCAGCAGCAGGGCGCGGCCATCGCCCAGTTGCCCGGCCCACACGCCAAACTGGTGGCCGCTGTACACGCTGGCCAGCGGCGCGCTGCCCGGCAGCAGGGCGTTGCCGCTGAAGGCTTGCAGGGCCTCATCGGAGGGCAGCCAGTGCGCGTCCAGCCCCAGGGCCTTGGCGGTGCTGGCGCTGTGGGCCACCCAGTGCGGTGCGGGCAGCGGCGTGGGCTGCAGCCGGGTGCCAAACTGCGGGCCCAGCGCGGCAAAGCGGTTGCGCCAGTGCAGCGGCGGGCTGGTGGTGGGGGGCGCATCAAAGGGCGAATTCATGCGGGCATTGTCGCTGTGCGGGTGGTTTGCACAGGGCTTGCAGGGTTACTGGGTGGGCGCTGCTGCGGTGCGGGGGCGGGTGGTTTCTGGCTGCGATTGTCATCTGCGCGACAGGCGGCTTCCGGTGCCGCACGGCGCAGCAAAAGCCCTTGAAATTCACCCGTTACCATGTGCCGGTTTTCACATTCATAACAACCAAGGAGTACACCTATGCTGGGTTTGATGCAGAGTCAGCCATTGCTGATTTCGTCGCTGATTGAGTTTGCCGAACGCCACCACGGCAGCGGCGAGATTGTTTCGCGCCGTGTAGAGGGTGACATCCACCGCTACACCTACCGCGACCTGGCAGCGCGCGCCCGGCGTCTGGCCAATGCCCTTGACAGCGAAGGCTTGCAGCCAAGCGACCGCGTGGCCTCGCTGGCCTGGAACGGCTACCGCCACATGGAGATGTACTTTGGCGTCAGCGGCTCGGGCCGCGTGATGCACACCATCAACCCGCGCCTGCACCCCGACCAGATCGCCTGGATCATCAACCACGCCGAAGACCAGGTGCTGTGCTTTGACCTGACCTTCCTGCCGCTGGTGCAGGCCGTGCATGCCAAGTGCCCCACCGTCAAAAAATGGGTGGCCCTGTGCGATGCCGACAAGCTGCCCGAGGGCAGCGGCATCCCCGGCCTGAGCAGCTACGAGGACTGGATTGGCGCGCAGTCCAGCACCTATGTCTGGCCGCAGTTTGATGAAAACACCGCCTCCAGCATGTGCTACACCAGCGGCACCACCGGCCACCCCAAGGCGGCGCTGTACAGCCACCGCTCCACCACGCTGCACGCCTACGCTGCCGCGCTGCCCGATGTGATGTGCCTGTCGGCCCGCGACTCGGTGCTGCCCGTGGTGCCCATGTTCCACGTCAACGCCTGGGGCATTCCGTACTCGGCGGCGCTGACGGGCTGCAAGGTGGTGTTTCCCGGCCCGGCGCTGGACGGCAAATCGGTCTATGAGCTGATCGAGGCCGAGGGCGTGACCTACGCCGCTGGCGTGCCCACCGTCTGGCAGATGCTGCTGGGCCACGTCAAACCCAACGGCCTGCGTTTTTCCACCCTCAAGCGCACGGTGATTGGCGGCTCGGCCTGCCCGCCCGCCATGATCACCGCCTTCCAGGACGAGTTTGGCGTGGAAGTGCTGCATGCCTGGGGCATGACCGAGATGAGCCCCCTGGGCACGCTGTGTACCCTGAAAAACCACCAGTTGCAGTGGCCCGCCCCCGAGCAGATGAAGGTGCTGCAAAAGCAGGGCCGGGCGCTGTACGGGGTGGACATGAAAATCGTCGATGGCGACGGCAACGAACTGCCCTGGGACGGCAAAACCTACGGCGATCTGCTGGTGCGCGGCCCCTGGATTCTGGACACCTACTACAAGGGCGAGAGCCCGCTCGTCCAGGACGCCCAGGGCCGGGGCTGGTTCCCTACCGGCGACGTGGCCACCATTGACGCCGACGGCTTCATGCAGATCACCGACCGCAGCAAAGACGTGATCAAGTCGGGCGGTGAGTGGATCAGCTCCATCGACATCGAGAACATTGCCATGGCGCACCCCGCCATTGCCATGGCCGCCTGCATTGGCATGCCCCACCCCAAGTGGGACGAGCGCCCCATCGTGGCCGTGGCCAGAAAGCCCGGCGCCGAGGTCACGCGCGAGGAGCTGCTGGCCTTTTACGAGGGCAAAACCGCCAAGTGGCAAATCCCGGACGATGTGGTGTTTGTCGATGCCATCCCGCTGGGCGCCACGGGCAAGATGCTCAAGACCCGGCTGCGTGAGCAGCTCAAGGATTACCGGCTGCCTGGCCTGTAATTGCACGCGCTGGCGCCAGTAGCACGGCGCCCAAGCTATCCTTGCGGCCCCCCGCCTGCGCAACGCACTGCGCGGCCGGGGGGCTTTTTTACATCTGGAAAGAGAATGTTTTTTGCTATTGAAAGAATAGCTTGTAGCGCATGCCCAATAAGCGCTAGAGCCATTTTTCACTGTTTATTTTCAGCGGGTGCTGCGGCCTTGCTTTTCAAGCCGTTTGCCGTTGCTTGGGTCGCTGCTGGCGCCAGCGCTGTGGCTCCCGTGCGCCCTTTGCGCCTGCGCCAGCCATGAGTGCCGAGCTGCTGGTGGTCTCGCTGCTCAATGGCGTCAGCTACGGGCTGCTGCTGTTCATGCTCAGTTCGGGGCTGACGCTGATTTTCAGCATGATGGGCGTGCTCAATTTTGCGCACACCAGTTTTTACATGCTGGGCGCTTATCTGGCCTACACGCTGTCGGGGGTGGTGGGGTTCTGGTGGGCGCTGGTGCTGGCGCCGCTGGCCGTGGGCGTGCTGGGCGCGCTGTTTGAGCGCTACTGCCTGCGCCGCGTCCACCGCTTTGGCCATGTGCCCGAGCTGCTGGTCACGTTCGGCCTGTCGTATGTGATGGTGGAGCTGGTGCAGCTGGTGTGGGGGCGCTCTACAGTGCCTTACGGCCTGCCCGAGGCCTTGCAGGGGCCGCTGTTTACGCTGTATGGCACGCAGTTCCCGAAGTCGCGCGCGTTCATCATGCTGGTGGCGCTGTGGATGCTGCTGGTGGTGTGGCTGCTGCTGACGCGCACGCGCATCGGCCTGGTGATACAGGCCGCGCTCAAGCACCCCGAGATGGTGCAGGCGCTGGGCCACAACGTACCGCGCGTGTTCATGGGGGTGTTTGGCGGCGGTTGCGCGCTGGCCGCGCTGGCGGGGGTGATTGGCGGCAACACCTACGTCACCGAACCCGCCATGGCAGGCGCCGTGGGCTCCATTATTTTTGTGGTGGTGGTGGTGGGCGGGCTGGGCTCGCTGGCGGGGGCGTTCTGGGCCTCGCTGCTGATCGGGCTGGTGCAGACCTTGGCCGTGGCGCTGGATTATTCGCTGGCCAGCGCCTTGCAGGGCCTGGGCATCGCGGTGCATGAGGGCACCTGGGGCTGGCCGCTGCTCAAGCTGACGGCGGCGCAGGTGGCGCCCATCCTGCCGTACCTGCTGTTGGTGTTGATGCTGATCCTGCGCCCCAAGGGGCTGCTGGGCACGCGGGAGGGCTGATAGACATGGGCCGTTTTGCCGTCTGGGCGTTGTTTGCGCTGGTGTTGGTGGCCTCGCCGCTGGTGTTTTCCAGCAGTTTGGCGCTGACCATGCTCTCGCAGATGGGCTACCTCATCCTGATTTGCCTGTCGTACAACATCTTGCTGGGGCAGGGCGGCATGCTCAGCTTTGGCCATGCGGTGTATACCGGGCTGGGTGGGTTTATCGCCATCCATGCCATGAACCTGGCGGGCCAGGGCGTGTGGCGGGTGCCGCTGGTGCTGGTGCCGCTGGTGGGCGGCGCAGCAGGACTGTTGTGTGCTGCGCTGCTGGGCTTTGTCAGCACGCGCAAAGCGGGCACCCCGTTTTCGATGATTACCCTGGGGCTGGGTGAACTGGTGGCCGCCATGGCGCTGATGTTTCCGGAGTTTTTTGGTGGCGAGGGCGGCATCACCACCAACCGCGTGTATGGCAGCGCCTTCATGGGCATCACCTTTGGCCCTGCCATTCAGGTGTATTACCTGATTGCCGCCTATTGCTTTATGGGCACCGCCGCCATGTTTGCCTTTACCGGCACCCCGCTGGGGCGTTTGTTGAACGCCGTGCGCGACAACCCCGAGCGCGTCGAATTCATCGGCTACAACCCGCAGCGTGTGCGCCACCTGGCCTTTACCATGGCCGGTTTTTTTGCCGGTGTGGGCGGGGCGCTGGCGGCCATCCACTTCGAGATCGTGACCGGTGCTGACAGCTTCAGCATGGCCCGCTCGGGCAGCTACCTGCTGTTTACCTTTTTGGGCGGGGCGGCGTTTTTTGCCGGGCCCATCATTGGCGCAGTGCTGCTGGTTCTGGCCACGGTGCTGCTGTCGGAATGGAGCCAGGCATGGCTGCTGTACCTGGGCCTGGTGTTTTTGGGCATGGTGATGTATGCGCCCGGTGGCATGGCCAGCCTGGTCGTGGCCCATGTGCGCCTGGCCCGCCGGGGGCCATTGCGCACACTGGTTCCCGCTTACCTGGCGCTGGCAGGCGCCGCCTTGCTGGCGCTGCTGGGCGCCGCCTGCATGATCGAGATGGTGTACCACTTGCAGCGCAATGCCGCGCTGGGGCCGCAGCTGCCATTTATGGGCACCACGCTGGATGCCAGTGCGCTGGCCAGCTGGCTGGGCGCCGCTGGTGTACTGCTGACCGGGGCCGGGCTGTTTGCCCTGTGCCAGCGCCAGTTGGCACGGCAGTGGAGCCAGCTCCAGCAGGTCAGCGCGCACCCCGTCACGCACACGCAGGTGCCGTAACCATGGCGCTCTCTCCCCCCTTGGCGCTGGAGCTGCGCGGCCTGCACAAAAGCTTTGGCAAAACCGACATCATCCGGGGCGTGGACTTGGCTGTCGCGCCCGGCGAGCGCGTGGCCATCATCGGCCCCAACGGCGCGGGCAAGTCAACCCTGTTCAACCTCATCAGCGGGCGGTGCGCGCCCAGCAGCGGCCAGGTGCTGCTGAACGGCCAGCGCATTGATGGCAAAAAACCGTTTCAAATCCACCGCCTGGGCTTGAGCCGCAGCTTCCAGATCAGCCACCTGTTCCCCCAGCTCAGCGTGTTTGAAAACTTGCGCTGTAGCGTGCTCTGGAGCCTGGGCTACCGCTACAGCTTCTGGCGCTTGCTCTCCGGCATGCGCGACGCCAACGCGCGCACCGAGCAGCTCGTGGCGCAACTGCACCTGGAGCACAAGCGCGATGTGCTGGCCGCCAACCTCACCTACGCCGAGCAGCGCGCGCTGGAGATTGGCATCACCATCGCCAGTGGCGCCCCCGTCGTCTTGCTCGATGAGCCCACCGCCGGCATGAGCCAGAGCGAAACCCGGCGCTTTGTCCAGCTCATCAAGCAAGTCACCGAAGGGCGCACCCTGCTCACCGTGGAGCACGATATGGGCGTGGTGTTTGGCCTGGCCGACAAGATTGCCGTGCTGGTCTATGGCCAGGTGATTGCCTTTGACACGCCTGAGCAGGTGCGCGCCAACCCGCGCGTGCAAGCGGCCTACCTGGGCACCGCCCCCGACAACGCCCCGACAGAACCAGACTGAGCACATGCTGCACATCGACAACCTGCACGCCTACTACGGCAAAAGCCATGTGCTGCATGGCGTCCACTTTGCTGTGCAGCCCGGCGAAATCGTCGCGCTGCTGGGGCGCAACGGCTCGGGCCGCTCCACCACGGCCAAGGCCATCATGGGCCTGGTGGACTGGCAGGGCAGCGTGCGCTGGAAGGGCCAGAGCCTGGCGGGGCGCGCCCCCTACGACATCGCCCACGCGGGCATAGGCTACGTGCCCGAGGGGCGCGAGGTGTTTCCGCACCTCACAGTGCAGCAAAACCTGCTGCTGGGGCAAAAGGGCCGTGGCAAAGGCAGCCGCTGGTCGCTGGATGACATGTATGCCATGTTTCCGCGCCTGAAAGCGCGCCAGCACACCGAGGCGGGCGTGCTCTCGGGCGGCGAGCAGCAAATGCTTACCCTGTGCCGCACGCTGATGGGCGACCCCGACCTCATCATCATCGACGAGCCCACCGAGGGCCTGGCGCCCCAGCTCATCGAACTGGTGGCGCAGTACCTGCAAGCGCTCCAGGCGCGCGGCATTGCGGTGCTGTTGATAGAGCAAAAGCTCACCATTGCCCTGCGCGTGTCCGACCGCGCCCTGGTCATGGGCCAGGGCCGCATCGTCTTTGACGGCACACCCGCCAGCCTGCAAGCCGACGATGCCGTGCGCCAGGAGTGGCTGGAGGTGTAGAGGCTCAGCAGGCCTGCCAGGGCCCGGCCACCAGCTCGGCCTCATCGGGGCCGGGCCAGGGCGGCATGGTCACGCCCACGGCGGCAAAGGGCGTGCTGCCCACGGCCTTGAACTGAAAGCGGGTGCCTTGCGGAATCGACAGGCTCACGCCGGCGGTCAAGGTGACCACTTCTTCGCGCTCGCCCTGGCAGCGCCACATCTGGGCCTCGCCGCTGAGCACGTACCACAGCTCTTCCACGGTTTTGTGCTGCACCGCAGCCGAGCAGCGGCCCGGTGCCAGCGCAAAGTGCGCCATGGAGCCGCCCCGCACCCCCGCCAGCACCCGCACGTCCGAGCCATCGGGCGCAGTGACGGTGGGCTCCAGGGGCAGGGCCACGGTAGAAAACGGTGGTGTGGGCAGCGGGGCAGGGTGTTGGTCTTGCATGGCGGGCCAAAAATTGCACGATTGCACCATACCGGCAGCGCCAGACCAAGCGCCCAATCACCCCGGCGACAACCTTTGGCACTGCGCCGCCGCACAATCTGGCGCCCCCTTCGGCAGGCCACTGTGGTGCCTGAGCGCATCGGGGGCCGTGGTATGGCGCGCGGTATCCTGCGCGCTCTGTTTTTTTGCTTCCTGGAGTGTGTCGTGTTGAAATTTGGTGTGGAAATCCCCTTCGTCAGCCACCTCGGCTTTACCCTGCACCGCATGGAGGGCGGCGAGTCCGAGCTGCGCTACGAAGCAAAGCCCGAGCACCTGAACTCGTTTGACGTGACGCACGGCGGCGCCACCATGACCTTGCTGGACGTGACCCTGGCCACGGCTGCACGCAGCGACACCCCCGACATGGGCGTGGTCACCATCGAGATGAAAACCAGCTTCATGCACCCCGCGCGCGGCCCGCTGGTGGCCAAGGGCCGCTTGATCCACCGCACGGCCACCATGGCGTTCACCGAAGGCACCGTGTTCGACGCCCAGGGGCGCGTGTGCAGCCATGCCACCGGCACCTTCAAATACGTCAAGCGCCTGCCCGTGGACAGCCGCAGCACCCACGCCCTGAAAGCCATTTCCACCGATTGATGGCCAGTTTTTTTATAGTCAAATCAGGCTCCGGCGCGCTGTGGTAGTGCGCAAGCAGCTATTAAAAGTGTAGTAAAGGAAAGCACCATGCCCCGCAACCAGCAAATCCTGCTCGACAACCGCCCCCAAGGCCAGGCCAGTGCCAGCAACTTCAAGCTGGTGGCCAGCGACACCCCGGCGCTGCAAGACGGCCAGGTGCTGGTGCGCCACCACTACCTGAGCCTGGACCCCTATATGCGCGGCCGCATGAACGACAGCAAGAGCTACGCCGCACCCCAGCCCCTGGGCGAGGTGATGCAGGGCGGCACCGCAGGCGAGGTGATCGAATCCCGAGACCCCAGGTTCGCTGTGGGCGACAAGGTGGTGGGCTTTGGCGGCTGGCAGGAGTACAGCGTGGTCAACGCCGCCCAGCCCGGCACCCTGAAAAAAGTGGACACCACGCAGGTGCCCCTCTCGCACTACCTGGGCGCGGTGGGCATGCCGGGCGTGACCGCCTGGTACGGCCTGGTCAAGATCATTGCGCCCAAGGCGGGCGATACCGTGGTGGTCAGCGCCGCCACGGGCGCCGTGGGCAGCGCTTTTGCAGCGCTGGCCAAGGCGCGCGGCTGCCGCGTGGTGGGCATTGCCGGCGGGCCTGACAAATGCCGCTACGCCACCGAAGAGCTGCACTTTGACGCCTGCATCGACTACCGCGTCCATGCCGACACCCCCGCCATGGCCCAGGCGCTGAAAGCGGCTTGCCCCGATGGCATTGACGGCTATTTTGAAAACGTGGGCGGCTACATCCTGGACGCCGTGATGCTGCGCATGAACGCCTTTGGCCGCATCGCCCTGTGCGGCATGATCGCGGGCTACGACGGTGCGCCGTTGCCCATGGCCCACCCGGCGCTGTTGCTGCTCAACCGCATCAAAATGGAAGGCTTCATCGTCAGCGAGCACATGGAGATCTGGCCCGAGGCCCTGGCCGAACTGGGCCAGCTGGTGGCCAGCGGCCAACTGAGCCCGCGCCAGAGCATTGCGCAAGGCATTGCCGCCGCGCCCGAGGCGTTTTTGGGCCTGCTCAAGGGCAAGAACTTTGGCAAGCAGCTCGTCCAGCTGGTCTGATACCTGTGCATCTCCTCCCGGAAAGGCCCTCTATGACCGCGCTCATCCTGCACCACTACCCCGCGTCGCCGTTCTCTGAAAAAATCCGGCGCGCGCTGGCTTACAAGCAGTTGCCCTGGAAGTCGGTGGTCGTGCCCACCATCTTGCCCAAGCCTGATGTGCAGGCGCTCACGGGCGGCTACCGCAAGACGCCTTTTTTGCAGATTGGCGCCGACATTTACTGCGATTCGGCCCTGATCTGCGATGTGCTGGAGCATGTGCAGCCCGAGCCCGTGCTGTACCCGCCCCACCTCAAGGGCGTGGCGCGGGTGTTTGCGCAGTGGGCTGACAGCACCTTGTTCGGGGCCGCCATGGCCTACAACCTGCAACCGCGTGGCGCTGCCGCCCTGTTTGCCAACCTGCCCGAAGGCATGGCCCAGGCTTTCAGCGAAGACCGCCGTGAAATGAGCGCAGGCATGCCGCGCCTGCGCCCGCCCGAGGCCACCGCCGCCTACCGCTCGTACCTGCGGCGCATTGCGCACATGGCCGAAGAGCACGACTTTTTGTTCGGTGCCGAGCCCTGCCTGGCCGACTTTGCCGCCTACCACCCGCTGTGGTTCACGCGCACCTGTGTGCCGGTGATGGCCGACATCTTCGCGGCCACGCCCGCCGTGCTGGAGTGGATGGACCGCATCGCCGCGCTGGGCTTGCAGCGCATGGAAAAGTTCAGCGCCGAAGACGCCATCACCGTGGCCGCCAGGGCCGAGCCGCTGCCGCTGGGGGACGAGGTTTTTCAGGACGAGCACGGCATTGCGCTGGGCTCCAGCGTACAGATCGCTGCCGACAGCTTTGGCACCGAGCCCACCCAGGGCGAGCTGCTGGCCGCCACGCGCACGCGCTACACGCTGCGCCGCCAAGACCCGCGCGCGGGCACCGTCCACGTCCACTTTCCGCGCATTGGTTACACCCTGCGGCAGGCCCAGGCGTGAGGGCTGGCCCGCACTAACCACCGCCCACCGCCCCCACTGCGGGTCGGTGCTTGGTGCCCGTGGCCAGCAGAACCAGGCCACGGTGGCGACAATCAAACGCTATGCTTTTTTCCCGCTTTTTGAAAATGGCCCTGATTTTGGGTCTGCTCTCGGCCATCGGGCCTTTCGCCATTGACATGTACCTGCCCGCGCTGCCCGCCATTGGCCAAAGCCTGGGCGCCGAAGTGGGGGCTGTGCAATGGAGCCTGACCGCGTTCTTCCTGGCGCTGGGCGTGGGCCAATTGCTGTATGGGCCGGTGTCCGACATGCTCGGGCGCAAGCCGCCGCTGTACTTTGGCCTGGGCCTGTTCACCTTGGCCAGCGTGGGCTGTGCGCTGGCCACCGACATCGACACCCTGGTTGCGCTGCGCTTTGTGCAGGGGCTGGGGGCTGCCGCTGGCATGGCCATTCCGCGTGCCGTGGTGCGCGACCTGCACACCGGCACCGAGGCCGCGCGGCTGATGTCGCTGCTGATGCTGGTGTTCAGCGTCTCGCCCATCCTGGCGCCGTTGGCGGGCAGCGCGCTGATTGCCGTGACCGGCTGGCGCGGCGTGTTCTGGGCCGTGGCGTTGGCCGCCACGGCGGGGCTGGCGCTGGTGTTCACCACGCTGTCAGAGACCCGGCCCGCGTCTGAGCGCGTGCAAAGCAGCTTGGCCAGTGCTTTGCACGCCTATGGCCTGCTGCTGCGCGACCGCCATTACCTGGGGCTGGTTTTCATTGGGGGCTGCGCCATGTCCGGCTTTTTTGTCTATCTGGCCAGTTCGCCGTTTGTGCTTATCAACCACTACGGGCTCACGCCCACCCAGTACAGCCTGGCGTTTTCGGTCAATGCTGTGGCGTTTATCGGCGCGTCCCAGTTGACGGGGGCATTGGGTGAGCGTTTCGGGCTGGTGCGCGTGGTCAAGGCCGCTGCCAGCGCCTCGGGGGCGGTGATGCTGGTGTTGCTGGGCTACTACCTGGCCGGTGGCGACCGGCTGGCGGTGCTGATTGTGCTGTATTTCATCGCCAGCGCTTTCATGGGGCTGGTGATCCCGACCACCTCTGTGCTGGCACTGGAGCAGCATGGTGCCATTGCGGGCACGGCTTCGGCCCTGTTGGGCACGTTGCAGATGCTCACGGGTGCAGCCGCCATGGGGGTAGTGGGCCTGTTTTCGAGCGGCCAGCCACTGCCCATGGTGGTGGGGATGGCCGCGGGCGCCCTGGTGGGTGTGGCGCTGACCTGGCTGACGCTGGGCCGGGTGCATTCGGGCGCCTTGCAGGAGCGCCGCGCCTGATGCCCCCCCAGAGCGCTTTGCCCGACGGCCTGCCCGCGCCCGCGCGCAGCCGCGCCATGCTGGTCATCATCCTGGGCCTGACGGTGGCGGTGCTCGATGGCAGCGTCGTCAACCTGGCCTTGCCGGGCATTGCCCGCGAGATGAATGCCAGCGCTGCGCACGCCATCTGGGTGGTCAACGCCTACCAGATGGCCACGCTGGTGATGCTGCTGCCGCTGGCCTCGCTGGGCGAGCGCCTGGGTTACCGGCGCGTGTACCTGCTGGGCCTGGGGCTGTTTGCCCTGGCCTCGGTGGGCGCCATGCTGGCCAATTCGCTGGGCACCCTGATTGCTGCGCGCGCCGTGCAGGGCC